>SERZ01001526.1_pt1 | contig 12932 bp, 10 predicted proteins | sample 3171461 | NCBI WGS metagenome assembly SERZ01 (sample SAMN06051861, study PRJNA518727) | freshwater metagenome | biome: subpolar coniferous forest; feature: holomictic lake; material: water; isolation source: holomictic Lake 227, 6 m depth | place: Canada: near Kenora, Ontario | collected... | reverse complement strand
CCGCTTGTCTTTTTGGCCCAGGGCTGCGTTGTCAGCCCAAGGCGCTATCTGAAGATAGCGCCTTGGGCTTCCGCCTTGCCCTGAACCAAAAATCCGGCGCTCTATGCGCCATTTTCCTTGTTACAAGGCACTAGTCCATAGCTCATCGAATCCTTTGCCGCACAGATCTCCTGGTCTGTGCGGCTTTGTTCGCTTCGGCTGTATGATTAAAAAATTATCAGAAATTCAGGGAAAGACAGCGGAGGAATCTGCGGATACTTTTCTGAAATTCGTGCAAACGTCCTAAAGCTTATGCCCCCTCCCTCCGCCTCGGATTACGCCGATCCCATCAACGCCCGGATTCTCGCGGTTGCGGAAGACCGGATCGCCGGATTTGCGAGGGAACCGTTTCTGGCCATCGCCAGCCAATCGGGGGTGCCGGTGGAGACGGTCATGGAGCGGATCGCCGCGATGCTTGCGGCCGGGACGATCCGGCGGGTGCGCCAGACGTTGATCGCCACCAACCTCGCCGACGGGGCGCTGGTTGCGTGGCGCGTGCCGGAGGCGCGGCTCCATGCGGCGTTTGATTTTCTTTTGCAAGCCGACCCGTTTACCGGGCACGTCGTCCTTCGCTCGGCGGAACCGGGCGCGGCGGGGGCGGATTACCGGCTCTGGACGACGTTGAAGGTGCCGGCCGGGGTTTCGATGGAAGCTCACTGTGCGTTGTTGAGCCGCCGGGCCGGGTGCGAAGACTTCCGCCTCATGCCCGCGCGCGGCGTGTTCGCGCTGGGCGTGGGACACGTGCGGCGGTTGGGGATTCCCCCGGGGCGGAAGGCGGACTGCCGGGCCGCGATGGTGCGGCCGCATCTCGTGCCGCTGGACGCCCAGGAGTGGCGGGTGCTGCTCGCGCTGAAAAGGGAGTTTGCCTTGGAGGAAATCCGGCTCAACCCCTGGGAGGGCCGCGCGCGGGAGGCGGGGCTTTCCCTGGAGCGGTTCTGCGCCGTCGCCCAGTCGCTGGCGGAGCGAGGGGTCATGGGCCGGTTCTCGACCTTTCTGGAGCATGTGAAGCCGGCGGGGGCGGCGGGGAGATCCGTGACGCAGCACAACGGGCTGTTTCATTGGGCCGTGCCGCCGGGCCGCGAGGAGGAGGCCGGGGGGGAGATCGGGCGGCACGAAATTTTGACCCATTGCTACTGGCGCGACGGCGGACCCACGTTTGGGCACGCCAACATCATGGCCGTCTGCCACGGGACGAGCAAGGAGCGCACGCTGGAGCACAAGGCGGCGATAGACGCCCACCTGGCCGCGTGCGGCATCCCGGTGCCCTACAGCACGGTATTCTGGGGGGAGCGCAGCGAGATCAAGCCGTCGGAAATCTCCCCGGAGGTTTACCGCGAGTGGCTGGAGCGGATGCGGTAAGACGCGTCTTTCTGCTACCTGGCTTCGGCCTCTGCCTGGGCGGCGTGGGCGCGTTCGACGGCTTTTTGGAGGAGGCGCTGGAGGCGGCCGATGCTGGGCGCTTCCTTGATTTTGCCTCCCCTGGCGTTGGTGACGTAGAAGCTGTCGATGGCCGCGCCTTTCTCCGTGGCGATGCGGGAGAGGGCGATGTTGAGCCCCGCTTCCACGAACCCGGTGAGGATGTTGTAGAGCAGCCCCAGCCGGTCGGGCGTCTGGATGTCCACGACGGTGTAGACGGGGTGGGTGTCGTTGTCGATGCTGATGCGGGTGGGGAATTCGAGTTCTTGCGAGAGGTGGGAGGCCGGGATGCCCATGGCTTTTTGCAGGGCGGGCCGGAAGTCGAAGTATTCCTTGGTGAGCGAGGTGGTGAGGGCGGTTTCGACCGCCGCGATGTCGCGCGCGTTGGTCACGGCCTCGAACTTCGTGTCGCAAACGCGGAAGACATCGAAGACGAGGTTATCGCCCCGGGTGTAGATGTCGGCGCTCAGGATATTGAGATGGGTCACGGCGAGGGAACCGGCGATTTTGGCTAAGAGGTATTTGCGGTCCCAGGTGCAAACCCACAGTTCGCTGTGCCCCCGGTCGGGGTGGGGGATCCAGCGGATGGCGGGGGCCAGGCCGTCGGTCTCGCGCGCTTCAAAGAAGGTGCGGAAGAGCCGGATGTGGGCGGCGATGGCGAGCTCGTCAAAGGAGTTGAAGTAGCCCTCGGGCATGAAGAGGAAGTGGGCTTCCACTTCTCCCGCGTAGGCGGAGCCCAGGCGCTTGAGCACGGCGTCCTGGGTGGTGAGGCGCTCCTGGGCGCGCTGGGTGAAGAAGGCTTCCCCTTCGGCCAGGTAGCGCGAGGCGCTCCGGTAGAGCTGCCAGACGAGCGATTCCTTCCAGTCCGACCAGGTGTCGTCGCCGATGCCCATGCCGTCGGCCAGCGTGATGAGCATCAGGGCGTCGAGGTTGGCCTGGTTGTGGATGGCCGCGGCGAATTCGGAGATGGTGGCCTGGTCTTCCACGTTGCGGCGCTGTGCGGTGTTGGAGAGCAGGGTGTGGTGGTCCACCAGCAGGACGAGCATTTTGCGCCGCTCGGAGGAAAGTTGCAGGCGCGCCGCCACGCGCGCGGCGACCATGGCGCTGGCCTCGGCATGGTAACGGGCGTTGGAGGCTTTGCCCACGTCGTGGAGCAGCATCGCCAGGTAGAGGATGAAGGGGTCGTCGATTTTTTGGAACAGGTCGCGGTAGCCCTGGAGGCGCTCCAGCGGCGTGTCGATCAATTCATCCAGCTTTTCCAGGCAGACGAGCGTGTGCTCGTCGGCCGTGTAACGGTGGAAGAACTCGTGCTGGACCAGGCAGGTCATCGGGGCGAACTCCGGGATGTAGCGGCCCAGGAAGTCGCACTGGTGCATCAACCGCACGATCCGGCCCACCTCGCCCTTGCGGCTCAGGATGGCGGAGAAGGTTTCGCGGGCGGAGCGGGCGTAGATGTAGGTGCGGTCCACAAGCTGGAGCCGGCGGCGCATCAGCGTTTCCAGCTCGGGCGAGAATTTGACGCGCCGCAGTTGGGCGTGCTGGAAGGCGCGCATCATGCGGAAGGGGTCTTCCTTGAAGATCTCGCGCGATTCCGGGTAGAGCAGGCCGTTGATGAGGCAGAAGCCGTCGAAGGTTTCGCGCTTCTGTTTGCGCTTGAGGAAGCGCAACACTCCCTTGGGAGCCGGTTCCTGCCCGGGGAGGGAGAGCTTGGAGGCGGTGCTTTCGGTGATCTGGTCAATGGCGCGCGTGTGCCGGTAGTAGTCGCGCATGAAGGCCTCAATGCGGCGCAGCGGGCTCTTCTGCTCGTAGCCGAGCTTGGTGGCCACCTGGAGCTGGTAGACATGGCTCAAGGTGTCGCAGGCCCGCTTGTTGAGGTAGTGCAATTCGGTGCGGGCGCGCAACAGGAAGTCGTAGGCGCGGTCGAGCTTGCGCCGTTCGCTCTCCGTGAGAAGTTTGAGCTCCACGAGCTTGCCGGTGCTGCCCGCGCGGTTGGTGAAGATGGAAACCCAGATCAGGTTCTGGTAGTCGCGCAGGGAGCCGCAGCCGCTCTTGATGTTCGGCTCCTGCATGGTGATTTTGGAGCCATTTTTGAGGTGGCGGTCCCGCTGGTTTTCCATCCGCGCGGCGAGGTATTCCTTTTCGCAACCCTGGATGCACTTTTTTTCGAACTCGGCTCTGAAACGGTCGAACAGAGGGCGGTCCCCGGCGATGAAGCGGGATTCGAGGAGCGCCGTTTTGGAAAGCATGTCCACGTTGGCCTGCTTGATGGCTCCGTCGATGGAACGGGTGGAGTGGCCCACTTTGAAGCCGACATCCCAGAGCGTGCGCAGGATGGCCTCAATGATTCCGCCGATCTGCGGAGGGATCACCGGGCAATTCTCGTGCAGAAACATCAGGTCCACGTCGCTGTACGGGTTCAATTCGCCCCGGCCAAACCCGCCGATGGCCACGAGCGCAATGCCGCATCCGGCTTCCGCGGGGGAGGGGCCCGTTTTGGTCGCGGCCCGGTACAGGTGCCGCAACACGATATCCACGAGGACGGCGCGTTGCTGGGCGATCTCCCGCCCGCCGCCGCCCGCCTGGTGCTTGAGCCGCAGGCGGTGGTTCTCGATGCGCAGGAATTTCTTGTAGAGAAGCAGGAGGCGCGGTTCGTCGTCCATGCCCTGCGAGGCCAACTCCTGCTCGGCATGGGCGAGCACCAGTTCCCGGTGCCGGGCGGAGCGGGCCGCCAGGGGCGAAAAGAGCGGCGAGGCGGGTTCGAGAATGGGGGGCTCCTCCGTTCCCTGCCGGGGCTCGGCTAGAGCGGGAATGGCTGGCTTGGTGCGGTGGCGTAAAAAAGGTGTCACTGTGGAATCCGGTGGCGCTTCATCTTGCTGTAAAGCGTCGGACGATGAATGCCAAGCAGTTGTGCTGCCTTCTTTTTATTCCCAGAAGTTTGGGTGAGTGCAAGGAGGATTGCATTGCGCTCCAGCGTTTCCAGGTGGAGCGTCTGCCCTTCCAGCGGCGGGGACGGGGGGAAAAGGAGCTCCTTAGGCAGTTCTTTTTCCGTGATCTGGCCGCCGTTGGCCAGCACGACCCCGTATTCGATGGCGTTTTGCAGTTCCCGGATGTTGCCGGGCCAATCGTAGGCGGCCAGGCGGGCGAAGGCCTCGGGCGTGATCTGCGGAGGCGGTTTCCCCAGGCGGCAGGCAAATTGGGCGAGAAAGGCCGTGACGAGGGCGGGAATGTCCTCCTTCCGCTCCCGCAGCGGGGGGAGCTCGATTTGGAAGGTGTTGATCCGGTAGTAGAGGTCGCGCCGGAGGCGGCCGTCGCGCACGGCTTCGGCCACCGGGCGGTTGGTGGCGGCGATGAGCCGGAAGTCGGCCCGAATGGTGCGGGTGCTCCCCAGGGCGCGGAACTCCCGCTCCTGGAGCGCTCGCAGGAAGCGCGTTTGCAAATCCGCGGGCATCTCGACGATTTCATCCAGGAAGAGCGTCCCTCCCTCGGCCTGGGCGATCATGCCGGGGAAATCGGCGACAGCGCCGGTGAACGCCCCTTTGACGTAGCCGAAAAGCTCCCCTTCGATCAAATGGGCTGGAAAAGCCGCGCAGTTGAGCCGGATCATCGGGCGGTCGGCCCGGCAGCTCAGGCGATGGATGCGGTTGGCCATCACCTCCTTGCCCACGCCGCTTTCGCCGAGCAGGAAAATATTGGCTTCGGAGGGGGCAACGCGGCGGATGAGGGCGTCCACTTCCTTCATTTTGGCGCTGGAGCAGCCGGGTGCGAGCTGCTGCTGGGCCGCTTCGAGCCGCCGGGAAAGGAGTTCGGCCCGGGTGCGCAGGTGGGCGGTTTCCCGCACGAGTTCCCGCTTCTCGGCGGCGCGCCGCACGAGCGAGAGGAGTTCCTCGGGCACGTAGGGCTTGCTGATGAAATGGAAGGCCCCCCGCTTGATGGACTCGATGGCGTTGTCGAGCGAGTCCTGGGCGGTGACGATGATGACGGCGGCCTGTGGCTGGCGGGCGTGGATTTCGGCCAGCGTTTCGAGCCCCCCGGCGTCGGGAAGGCCCAGGTCGAGGAGGACGACGCCGGGCTCCTCGCGGGCCAGCGCGGCCAGGCCGCCCGCGGCCGTGGAGGCGGCGGAGACGCGGAAGCCGTGCCGTTCCAGCCAGGCGCTCAGGGTGGCCTGGATGGCCCGGTCGTCGTCGATGACGAGGATCTTCCGTTCCACGGTTTGTGCGGCTTTGCTCCGGGTTTCCATGTTCCTCTTCCCGTGTCTCCTCTCCGCACCTGGGGCGCTCCCTATCCCTCTCCGGGCAGGGTGATGCGCGTGATGAGCGCTTCGCCCGTCCATCGGATTTCCAGGTCTCCTTCCTGTGACTGCGCGATTTTCCGGGCCTGGTAAAGGCCCAGGCCGTAGCCGCCGGGCCGCGTGGAGTAGAGCGGCTGGGTGCCCCATTGTTCGGGGGGCGTATCGGGCGTGAACGCGGCTTTCGGCTCGCGCAGTTCCAGGGCGGCCTGGCCGCCGTGCGCCTCGCCGGTGAGATGCAGGCGCGCGGCCCCATCTCCAAACTCCACGGCGTTGCGGACGACCGCCACGACGGCAGTGAGAGTTTGCAAAAGGTCGATGCGGAGGGTTTCGTCCGTGAAGCGGCTTTCCACCTCGATGCGGGCGGCTTCCTCGGGGAATTCGCTTTCGAGGCGCTTGCGCAGTTCTTCCATGACTGTCGCCGCCGCCCACGGGATGCAGTGGACGCTCACCGGCTGGAAATATTGCGAAACGGCGCGCAGCATCTTGGCGGTTTCGGAGATCATCTCCCGCAGCTTGCGGGTTTCCCCGAGGACTTCCTCGTCCGCCGCGATCTCGGCGATGAAGGCTGTTTCGAGGTCGATGGCACTCAACCCGTTGCGGACATCGTGCGTTAACTGGCGCACGAATTTTGCCACCCGTTCCAAAGGTACGAGGGGCTCGGTGGATTGGAGTGGAGGGGTCATAAAAGGGGGGTTAGCAACCCGTTGAAATAAGGAGCGATGGACAGTTTGCAGCAGATTTTTGGTGTGGGCAAGGAGCCGGGCGCAGTGCCTGTATTCGAGAAAATAAAGGCCAAGCGAGCGCCGCCGCCCACGGCAAAGAGATGCGCAAAATGGCCTTGCTTCATTTTTCAACAGGCTGTTAGGCGGCGCTGAAGCGGTCCTCCGCCGCCGTGGCGCCCGGCGTCCGTTTGACGGCGGGACGATTGGCGGCCAGGTGGGTGAGGATGTGGAACACGGCTTCCGGGTCGGCCTGGAGCGCCGTGGCGGTCTGCGCCGCGGTGCGCGGCTCCGCCGTGAGGGTTTCGGCGACCCGGGCTTGCAGCGCGAGGACGGCGGTGGCGGCTTTCTTGCCTGCTTCCACGCCGGGCTGATGGTAGGCGTTGATGTTCACGAGACTGGCGTAGAACCCGACCGCCCGTTCGTAGAGCGCGATGAGCAGGCCCACCTGAAACGCGTTGACTTCGGGAATCGAGATCGTAAGGGAATCGCGCCCCCCTTCATACAAGGCCGTGCGGGTTCCCCGGAGGAAGCCTTGCAGGTAATCGGCGCTGGCGGCGCCGGGTTCCACCTCCATCGACTCGCCGTCGCGCCCTTTGCGGACTTCCACGAAGGTGACGAAGAAATTCGGAACGCCGTCGCGGAGCTGCTGGACGTAGGCGTGCTGGTCGGTGGAGCCTTTGTTGCCGTAGACGGTGAGGCCCTGGTGGACGACGTTGCCGTCCAGGTCGAGCCGCTTGCCGATGGATTCCATCACCAACTGCTGCAAATACTTGGAAAAGAGGACGAGCCGGTCTTTGTAGGGGAGAACGACCATGTCTTTTTCGCCCCGGCCATTGGTGGCGTAATACCACATGAGGGCCAGTTGCATGGCGGCGTTGCCGGGGACGCTGGGGACGCGCGTTTTGGCGTCCATGGCCGCCGCGCCCGCCAGGAAGTCGTCCATGGGGAGCCCCTGCAGGGCCATCGGCAACAGGCCGACGGCGCTCATCACCGAGGTCCGGCCGCCCACCCAGTCCCACATCGGGAAGCGTTCCAGCCAGCCGTCTTTCACGGCCACTTTGTCGAGTTCGCTGCCATCCCCCGTGATCGCCACGGCGTGCTTGGCGAAGTCGAGCCCGCGCTGTTCGAACGCGGCTTGCGTTTCCACCATCCCGTTGCGCGTCTCCTTGGTGCCGCCGCTCTTGGAAATGACCACGACGAGCGTGGTGCAGAGGCGGTCGCTCAATGTGTCGGCCATCCGGTCGAAGCCGTCCGGGTCCGTGTTGTCGAGAAAGTGCGTCTGGATCGGGTCGGCCGAGGAGCCCAGGGCATCGGCCACGAATTGCGGCCCCAGGGCGGAACCGCCGATGCCGACCACGAGGACATCCGTGAACTTCTTGCCGCCCGGCGCGGTGACGCTGCCGGAATGCACGGCGGCGGCGAAGAGTTCGATCTTGGCCTTGGCTTCGTCAATCGTCTTGTGCAGTTCCGCCGAGGGGGCGAGCGCCGGGGTCCGCAGCCAGTAATGGCCCACCATCCGCTGCTCGTCCGGGTTGGCGATCGCGCCCCCTTCGAGCGCCTTCATCGCCGCGAAGGCGTGGTCCGCGTTGGCCTGCATGGCTACAAAGAAATCGTCGCCGAAGCGCATCCGGCTGATGTCGAGGGTAAACCCCAAATCGTCGTAACGGAGAAGGTGCGCGTCGTAACGGTCCCAGAGAGATTGTGCGTTCATACTCCGTCATTTAATGGCAAAAACGGGCCGGAAGAGAAGCCGAAACTGGCGGAAAGCCCGGGGAACAGGGGAACCCCGTTCGGCATGCAACGGTTCCTGTGCTATAATTCCCCATGAAGATTTTGAAGCCATTGACGCTCAAATGGTGGGAAATGAGTCTTTTCAAACTATCCATGATCGCGTTGGGGATTCTCCTGGGCGCGACCTGGCCGGAGTTGCTGGCCCCGTGGCGTTGCGTGCTGCTGGCGGTGTTTGCCGTGCCTGCTGCTTATCTCACCTGGGTTTGGTGGAAACAGTAGGGCTCTACACGAACGCCTCGGCCAGGGTGTCGGCGACGAGAATGCCTTTGCGGGTGAGCCGGATGCGCCCGCCCTCGCGCGTGAAAAACCCGGCTTCGAGGTATTCGTCCACGATCGGCCGCCACGGTCCGAGCAGGGTTTCCGCGACGCCCCGGTTGGTGCGCAGGCCAAAGGCGATCCGTTCCGAGAGCCGGGTGGCGGCATCGAGCGTCTCGCGGAAGCCGGCGGCGGATTCCCCGGCCAGGATGTGCTCCGCATACGCTTGCGAATCCGCCGCGTTCTGCCAGCGGTCCCCACCCCGGGTGGAAAAGGCGCTGGGGCCCAGGCCGAGGTAATCCGCCCCCTCCCAGTAGGCCAGGTTGTGGAGGCACTCGCGGCCGGGCCGGGCGTGGTTGGAGATTTCGTAGGGCTCGTATCCGGCGGCGGCAAGCCGGTCGAGCGTCAGTTCAAAGAGATCGGCATCCCACGCCTTGTCCTGCGCGTATTCGCCCGCCTGGAAGCGCCGGAAGAAGGCCGTGTCTTCCTCATACGTCAGGCAATAGGCGGAAACGTGTTCCGGCCCGAGCGCGAAGGTTCGCTCCAGCGTCGCCTCCCATTGGGCGCGGGTCTGCGTCGGGATGGCGAACATCAGGTCAAGGTTCACGTTGTCAAACCCGGCTTCGCGCAGAATCTCATACGAACGCTCGGCCTGCGCCGCCGTGTGGACGCGCCCGAGGACGCCCAGCAAGGCGGGGTCCCACGATTGCACGCCCATGCTGATCCGGTTGACGCCCAGGGCGCGGAGCATGCCCGCTTTTTCCAGCGAAACGGTGGCCGGGTTCATCTCCAGCGTCCATTCCGTGAGCGCGCTCAGGTCCAGGCGTTCGCGCAGGCCATTTAAGAGATATTCCAACTCCGGCGTGGAAAGCGCGCTGGGCGTGCCGCCGCCGAAGAAAAGGGTCTGGGGTTGCAAAGGGTGCCGGGCTGCTTGCTGTTCCGCCTCGGCCAGGAGGGCCTCCAGGAAACGCTGCGTTTTTTGCCGGTCCAGCCGTTCTTTATAGAAAGAGCAATACGGGCAGACCTTCAGGCAGAAGGGGATGTGCACGTAAAGATGGCGGATGGGCGTCATGGAGAAGAGTTTCGCGCAAAGCCGCAAAGGCGCAAAGAAGAGATTTTTGCCTCGTGCCCAAGTTGTACTTGGGCACGTCCATATTTTGGTGGGTTCTTCGGGTGGGGGGCTGGTCTGGCAGCCATGACGAAGCTGGAGCTTGGGAACGAGAGAAGGTGGGGCTGGCTACGAGGGAAACTGCTTTACTCGCACGGGGCGCGGGAGGATGTTGCGGCTAGACATGGTTACTCTAGCGACGTTTGCGAAACCGGAGGAGGCGCATTTGCTGCGGATGCGTTTGGAGGCTGTGGGCATTCCGGCCTATTTGCGGGATGAGAATATCACGCAGATATGGGGCTTTTCCCCCGATGGTGGCGGCGTGCGGCTGGAAATCGCCGAGGAGGATTGGGATGCTGCAAAAGCCGTTCTCGCCGAGGAGCCTGAAAACGGCGAGTGATTTCTACCTCGTTCCCAAGCTGGAGCTTGGGAACGAGAGAAATAGAGCCCGCCAGTTTTTCCTTTGCGCCTTGGCGTCTTTGCGTGAGACTGAAATGGATGCACGGCCCATGAGGAGGGATTGAACGCGGGTGCTGTTTCGCGGTCTTATTTTTACCTTTATGAAATTACGTTCTTTTGCGGCGGTCTTTACGGGGATTCTTCTTCTGGGGAGCGGCATGGCGGCTTTTGCCGGGGAGGCCCCGAAGCCGCCGGTGAAAATGCCGGTGATCGACTTTGTGGAATACGACCTCGCCAACGGGCTCCACGTGATCCTGCATCAGAACAAGACCGCGCCGGTCGTCTCCACGTATCTGCTCTACCACGTCGGCAGCAAGAACGAGCGGGCCGACCGGACCGGGTTTGCCCATTTCTTTGAGCACCTCATGTTCGAGGGGAGCGAAAATATCCATCGCGGGCAGATCGATAAACTGGTCTCGGCCGCCGGGGGAAACCTGAACGCTTCGACCTCCTTTGACCGGACCGATTACCACTTCAACCTGCCCGCCAACCAGCTTGGGCTGGCCCTCTGGATCGAGAGCGAGCGGATGCTGCACGGCAAGGTGGAGGAGGTGGGGGTGGAGACGCAGCGCCAGGTCGTCAAAGAGGAACGTCGCCTCGGGACCGACAACGCCCCCTACGGCACGCTCTTCGAAAACCTAGCCGCCCTGGTCTTCAAGGGAACGCCTTACGCCTGGACACCCATCGGCTCCGTGCAATACATCGACCAGGCGAAGCTGGACGAGTTCCGCGACTTTTATCATCACTATTACGTCCCCAACAACGCGACGCTCGTCGTGGCAGGCGACTTTGACCTCGATGCGGTAAAAAAACAGATTGCCGATTACTTCGGGCCGATCCCGCGTGGCAACGAGATCGAGCGGCCCCAATTTGAACTCAAGCCGCAAACCGCGCCCACGGAAAAAACGGTGGCGCTGCCGACCACGCCGCTCCCCGCGGTGGTTCATGCCTGGCAGGCTCCGCCGGAAACGGCGGCTGACGCCCCGGCCGTCGAGCTGCTCGCCGACATCCTCGGCACGGGCCGCAGTTCCCGGCTCTACGAGCGCCTTGTGCGCCAGGAGCAGGCCGCCTCCGAGATCGAAGTCTTCCCCTACCTGCTGGAGAAAGAGGGGATGCTCGGCGTCTTCGCCATCGGCAATCCCGATACGCCGCTGGAGAAGCTGGATAAACTGGTGGAGGAAGAGATTGCCAAAGTGCGCGAGCACGGGGTGGGCGCGGAGGAGCTCCAAAAAGTCAAAAACACCAAACTGCGCGAACTGGCCTCCTCCTACGCCACCATGCAGAACCGGGCGCGCAACCTGGCCCATTACCACGTGATGTTCGGCGACACCGCCGCGCTCAATCACCAATGGGAACGCTACGAGGCGGTAACGCCCGAGACGGTCCAGGCCGCCGCCGTGAAATACCTCCAGCCACAGGGCGTCAACGTCCTGCACTACCCCGTCGTGAAACCGAACGCTTCCAAGTAAGTCCTATGAAACCGCTTTTTTTGATGCTCGCCCTCGGCCTGGCCGCCGCACCGTTTGGCTTCGCTGCTCCCGTGGACCGGACCCAGCCGCCCGCCGCCGGTCCGCTTCCCTCCGTCACCTTTCCCGACGCCGTGACCGAGACGCTTCCCAACGGTCTGCGCGTCTTCATCCTGCCGACCACGAAGCAGCCGATGGTGACGTTCCGGCTGCTCGTCAAGTCGGGCGAGTTCTTCGATGGCGCCAAGCCCGGATTGGCGGATTTGACGGCCGCCCTGCTCAACAAAGGGACGGCGGATCTCACCGCCACCGAGTTCGCCAAGAAGACCGATTTCCTGGGCATTCGCGTGGAGGCGGAGGCGGGTGACGACGCCACCGCCGTGACGGCCAGCGGCTTGAGCCGCGACAGCGACGCCATCTTGCGCTTCCTGCGCGACGCCGCGTTGCAGCCCGCCTTCCGGCCCGGGGAAGTGGACAAGGAAAAGCGCAAGATGGTGGCCGATCTGACCCAAAAGAAGATGGAGCCGGAGGAAATGGGCGTTCGCCTCCGCGACAAGCTCCTCTACGGCCAGCACCCGTATGGGGCCTCGCCCACGCCGGAGTCGGTCCAGACGATCACGCGCGACGATTTGGCCCAATTCCACGACGCCCATTTCCTGCCCGGCAACGCCACGCTCGTGGTGGTCGGAGACGTGAATCCGGCGGCGGTGCTGGCGGAGGTGAAGTCGGCCTTTAAGGATTGGAAGCCGGGCGGCATGGAGCCGTCGCATTTGCTGGCAGGCTTCCCGCACCCCAAAGGTGTTTCCGTCGCCGTCGTGGACCGGCCCGGGTCCGTCCAAAGCAATATCATCGTGGCCGGCCGCGGCGTGGCGAAGGACAACCCGGATTTGCCGCAACTGGGCGTGGTTAACGCGGCGCTGGGCGGCGGGATGTCGGGCCGCCTCTTCGCCAACCTGCGCGAGAAGCACGGGTACACCTATGGCTCCTATTCCTCCTTCGCGGCGAAAAAGCTGGGCGGCACGTTCTCGGCCACGGCGCAGGTGCGCAACGCCGTCACCGGCCCGGCGGTGGAGGAGATCCTAGCGGAGTTGAAGCGCATCCACGGCGAGCCGATCCCCGAAAGCGAACTCGCGCTCCAGCGCAGTTATCTCATCGGCAATTTCCTGATGAGCGTGGAAAACGACGAGCGGACGGCGCAGCGGCAGCAGGAGATCGATCTCTACGGCCTGCCTGCCGATTATTACAAGACCTATGCCGCCAAGCTCGCCGCGCTCACGCCGGAAAAGGCGGCGGAACTGGCGAAGAAATATATCGACCCGGACAATCTCGTGATCGTCGTGGTCGGCGAAGCCAGGGAGATCGTGCCGCAGTTGGAAAAGTTCGGCAAA
>SERZ01001525.1_pt1 | contig 12941 bp, 9 predicted proteins | sample 3171461 | NCBI WGS metagenome assembly SERZ01 (sample SAMN06051861, study PRJNA518727) | freshwater metagenome | biome: subpolar coniferous forest; feature: holomictic lake; material: water; isolation source: holomictic Lake 227, 6 m depth | place: Canada: near Kenora, Ontario | collected 2013-06-25... | reverse complement strand
CCGGCTGGTACTGTTTCTGTCGATCGCCTTGCTGGTTTATCATTTCGTGGTCAAACTGGTCGGCATTTTGCTGATGGCGGTGGAAGTGGTGTGGTTTATCGGACGTCCGATCCGGCTTGAATTGTTGGAATATTGGCGACGACGGCATGATCTGCGCGTGAACGGTAATACAGTGGCAACCGTGCTCGGTCTGGCCGGGCTGATACTGTTGGCCGCGGTGCCGTGGAGCGGCTCGGTCACGGTCCCGGCGGTGATGGTGGCGCGCGCCCATGCCTGGCTCTATCCCCCGTTTCCGGCTCGCCTGCATTCAATTCTCGTTGCGGAAGGCCGGCAAGTGGCGGCGGGGGAACCGGTGGCCGAATTGGGCGCGCCCGAGCTGGAGCAGGCGATCCGTGAGAGTGAGACCCGGATTGCCGTGCTGCGCTGGCAAATCGGGAATCGCGGCAGCCGGCCGGAGTTGCTGGTCAACAGTGCGGTGCTGGTGCAGGAGTTGGCGCAGCGCCTGACCGAAGCCGCCGGCTATGCCGCGCAGAAAGCGCAGTTGACGGTGACTGCGCCGTTTGCGGGAACCGTGACCGGGGTTGAGGACTCGATGGTGGCAGGGCGTTGGCTGGCCCGGACAACGCCTTTGGTTGAATTAACCGATTTGTCCGCCACTTTAATCGAAGCGTTTGTCGGAGAAGATGATCTGGAGCGGATTGCCCCCGGTACCGAGGGGCGATTCCTGCCTGAAGATACGGCCGAGCCGGCTTTCGCGGTTCGGGTAGTCGCGGTCGATCGCATGGCTTTGGCGGCTTTGCCCCGGCCCTATCCGGCGTCGCTCTATGGTGGGCCGATTGCGGTGCGCGAGGATTCGGCGCATCGCCTGGTGCCGGATCAGGCGACGTATCGCCTTACTTTGGTGCCGCTCACCCCGAGACATGGCCCGTCCCGGATTACGCCGGGTCGGGTTCGTCTGGAGGTGGAGCCGGAACCGTTGATTAACCGGTTTGCCACTCGTATCGTGACGGTGCTGGTGCGCGAAAGCGGCTGGTGATTACTTGCCGCCGCCGTTGAGCATATCGCGCAAAGGCTTGGACGGCTTGAATTTCGGGGCCTTCGACGCCGGGATTTTCACCGGTTCGCCGGTGCGGGGATTGCGGCCTTCGCGTTCGGCGCGCTCGGCTACGCTGAAGATGCCGAAATCGCTGATCCGGACTTCTTCGCCTTTGCCGAGGGTAGCGGTGATCTTGCCGAAGACCTCATGCACCACCTTGGCGGAGTCTCCCTTGGACAGACCGCTGGCGGCGGCAACGGCATCAATGAGGTTGGCTTGGTTCATAACGCGACTCCCCCGTATCGGGCCGGAATTTCGATAGGATCAGCTTACTGGCAGAGGTAAAGCAGCGGCGCAAGAGCTATTATCGTTCAAGCAATGACGGGCATGACGAGGCGGTGATGAACGGGTGGTTGAAACGGATCGGAATAGCGGCTCTTTTCCCGGCTTTGATCCTGTCGGTAACGCCGGTAATGGCCGCTGCCGGCAAACGGGTGGCGCTGGTGATCGGTAACGGTGCCTATCTCCAGGTGCCCAAGCTCGCCAATCCGGCCGCCGATGCCCGGGCGATGGCGGCGGCGCTGAAAAGCACGGGTTTTACTGTCATTGAAGGTGTTGATTTGGCATTGCCGGCGATGCTTGACCGGATTCATGCCTTTGGTCAGGCAGCGGAAGGCAGCGAAATCGCGCTGGTGTTCTATGCCGGGCACGGGCTTCAGGTCGCCGGGCGCAATTACCTGTTGCCGGTCGATGCGAAGCTTCAGCGCGAGACCGATTTGCGGCGTGAAGCGGTCGAAGTCGATGAAATTCTGGGCGAGGCCCGGCAAGCCCGGCGCTTGCGCTTGGTTATTTTGGACGCCTGCCGCGACAATCCCTTTCTGGCGCAGATGGCGCGCAGTCTGGGCACCCGCTCGGCTCTGGTCGGGCGGGGCTTCGCTCGGATCGATGACATCGAGTCGGATACGCTGATCGCCTATGCGACCAAGGCCGATGCCATCGCCGAGGATGGCGAGGGCACGCACAGCCCCTATACTTCGGCACTGCTCAAGCACTTGACCGCGCCCGACCTGACCGTCGAACGCTTTTTCGGCAAGGTGCGCGACTCCGTTCAGGAAACCACCAAGGGCCGGCAGCAGCCTTTTGTTTACGGCTCGCTCGGCGGTGAACCGATTTACCTGACGCGCGCTCCGGCATCCCCGGCGGTGTCGGTGCCCGAGTCGTCCAAAGCGGCCGATGCGACCGAGCTGGCCTTTTGGGACGCGATCAAGACCAGCGCCAATCCGGCGGACTATCAGGCCTATCTCGACACTTACCCCGCCGGGCGTTTCGCCGCGCTGGCCAAGGTGCGCGCCCGGGTTCGCACCACTGTCGCCTCGGTAGAGCCGGCTTCGGTCCCGGTTCCGGTTGCCCGTATGATTGCGCCGCCCGTTGAGCCCGTGCCGTCCCCGGCCACGACTCCGCAGGTTTCGGCGCTTGCGGCCGGTATCGATTGCGGCCGCTTCGGCGCGGCGGGAGATCGGGAGACCTGTGACAAGGCCAACGCGGGCGATCCCTCCCTGATTACCGCAGTGGCGGCCCGGCTCGAGCGTGGTCAGGGTACTGTGCCGGATGAGACCGAAGCGGCTCGGCTCTATCGGTTGGCGGCGGAACGCGGCGATGCCCGAGCGCGCACGGGGCTGGGCGAGTTGTTGGAATCGGGCCGGGGCGTCCCGGCCGATGAGGTGGCCGCGGCCGGGTTCTACAAGCTTGCGGCCGAGCAGGGTGACGCGCAGGCCCGTTATGATCTTGGCGTCATGCTGGAAAACGGCCGTGGCGGTCCGCGTGACGAAGCCGCTGCGGCGCGCTGGTACCGGCTGGCTGCCGATCAGGGTAATGCCGATGCTCAGGTAACGCTCGGGCTGTTGTTGGAAAAGGGCAGGGGCGTGGCACGCGATCTCGCCGCCGCCGCCGAGTTGTACCGACGGGCAGCCGAACATGGTCACCCGCAGGGCCAAGCCTATCTGGCGGCGTTGCTGGAGCAGGGCCGCGGGGTGCCGCGCGATCCGGCCGAAGCGTTGCGTTACTATCGGCTGGCCGCGGCCCAAGGCAGCGCGCTGGCTCAAACCGCGTTGCAACGGCTGGGGCAGCAATAGTTCAAATACCCCGCCACCCGGTGTTGCACATCGTAGCAAGGATAGAGTTCCGGGTGCGGGGCGAGGGTCCATAACCATTCGCGGTCGGGGGGCGGCAGTTCGACCCCGGCCAGCAAATCGTCGCGGTCGATCTCGCTTTCGCTGTTCAGAATCCGGGATTCAAAGTCGGTAATCAGGCAGACGACACCGGAAAGCGCGCGCAGCCCCTCCAGATGACGTTCGATCAGAGTTCGGCTGAAGGCTTCCAGTTCCGCCGGGTTCGGCGGCGGTCGGTGTTGTTCCATCGTCCAAACCGGGATCAGCGGCAATTGTGACAGCAGGTTGGCGGAGACCAGGAAATCGCCACCGCACTCGGCCGGCGTCATTTCGGTGACATCGGCTTCGACCAAACGGAGATTGGGGAATTGTCGGGCCTTTAGCCGCTCGGGCCAGGAATGGACCAGATCGACCAGCACCACTTCGTCAAAGCGCGTGGCCAGTTCCGCCACCGGAACCTCGAGCCACAGGCCGGAGCCGAGCACCACCGCGCGCCGGGGCTTGGGGCAAAGGGTGGCGGCATCCAGGATCAGACGTCGGCACTGTTCGACATGCGGGCGCCACGCCGAGTGACAGCGACGATGGCGCGCCCGTAGCGACACCGCCTGATGCAGATAATCCGCGCGGCTGTCGGGAAAGAAAGCGCGGCCGATCAGATATTCAAGCCATTCAACAATCACGATCTTACACGCGCCCGGCTAGCCCCTTGGCGCCCTTGGCCTTGGCGTCGGTGAACACGGCTTCGTCCAGGGTGGCGCCGCGGAAATCTGCCAGAGCCAAATTGGCCTCGGAAAAGTCGGAACGGTTCATCTTGGCCCGCACCGCCATCGATTCGACCAGAGTGGTCCGCACGAACACGCAATCGGTCAGGGTGCCGCCATCGAGAATGGTTTTGCTAAGGTTGGCATCGGTAAAATCGGTCTTCCAGCGGATATTTTCTCGGCGAACCGGCTTGAGTGCGGAAAAGTCGGAGCCGGTCAGGTCGGAGCCGGTCAGGTCGCACCCGGTAAAGCGGGCGCCGCGTGCGTCGAGGTTCCGTAAATCGCTGTTGTTGAGCCTGCATCCGGTGAAAACGGCCATGGAGAGTTGAGCGTTTTTTAGCACCGCATCGCGCATGTCGACATTACGGAATTCGGCGGCCGACAGATCGGCACCGTCAAGTTGAAGGCCGCGCAAGGCGCAATCCTTAAGGCTCAGGCGGACGCCCCGACGGGACAGGCTTGTCACCCACTCCTTATGCCATTCAAGCCTTTGAGCCAGCCGTTGATCGAGAACCGGGGCGCGGGCTTCGTGCTTACCGCGAAACGGTTGGTCGGCTTCGCATTCGGCTAAACGAGCATTCGAAAAATCGGTCGCGCGGATATCGGCGCCGGCAAAGGCGGTGCGCACCAGCGTCGCGCCGGAAAAATCGGTGCCTGACAGGCTGGCTTTGTCGAAACGGGACTCGACGATCGCGGCGCGCCGGAAGCTGGCGTTGTTCAGGTTGGCGTGACGGAAACTGGAGCGCGCAACATTGGCGCCATCGAAACTGGCTGAATCGCGGCTTCCCGTGCGGCGCGACTCATGGATGCCGCCATCGGGGTCGTGCATGATCAACACGCCTTCGCGGCAATCGGCGCCGTCGAGATTGGCGTGATCGATATTGGTGTTATCAAGCCGGGCGCCGCGCAAGTCGGCCTTTTCAAGATTGCAGGAGACCAGCGTTGCTCCGGTCAGATTGGCACAAAACAAATTCGCGCCGACCAGGGTGGCATTGGTGAAGTCGCAATCGACCAGGATGGCGCCGCGCAATTCGCTGTGACTGAGGTTGCGGCCGGCAAAGGACAAACCGGAAAGCCGCTGGAAGGAAAGATCAAGGCGCCGGCCCGCAGCGCGCCCCTTAAGAAAATTCTGATGCTCGTCAAGCATCCGGTTGAGGTCACCGGTTGAGAGTCCGGCAGCGGCGATCGAAGCGTCATAAAGTCCGGGGACGGCGGCGATTGCACCTTCGTGCGTTGTCCATACGGCCGGGGTCGGGTTCATCGGTGTTCTCCCCACTGTTCGCCCCGGTTCTCCGGAACGTCCTGATCGATGCTCTCTGAGCGCATTATGCTCGGGGAGCGTATAATGCTCGGGGAACCATAAGCAAATACCATGCCGGCATTTGCGATTCCGGGTTCAGTAAGACTGCTTAGTACGCATCACAGAGAGCGGTTCCGAGACCGGGGGGGATATTTTTGCCGATGCGGCAATTTTTGCCGGGTGCGGCGGCAAGTTCTGCCGGGACAATATTTACCGGTTGAGCTCTTTTTTCCGGTACAGCACGGTGGCCGGTCCCCAAACCGGCTGGTAGAGAGTGGCTTGCCTTAAGACGTCGGTCGGGCCGAGCGCAAGGACACCGTCGCGGGCCAGCGCGCGATGAAACAAGGCCTGGGCATGAAGGCGGGTTCGATCGCTTAAATAAATTAGGACATTACGGCACAGGATCAGGTTGAAGTCGCGCTCGGGCGGCTCGAGGTCCGCCAAGTTGAAGGGCTGAAATGATGTCACGGCCCGGATTTCGGGACGTAAGGTTCGGCGCGCCGGCTCGCCGGCTTTGCCGCGTTCGGGTGGCTCGAAATAGGAAAAGAGCGGTTCGGGCAGCGAGCGAAACGGACCCATCGGAAAATCGGCATAGCTGGCGCTTTGAGCCTTGCGCAGCTCCGCGCGGTCAATATCGGTTCCAAGCACCGAGATACGCCAGCGCGGGTTGATCAAAATACGACCGTCGCCGCGAATCTCGGCCTCGCCGGCTTCGCGCAGCGCCTCCAGAATCAGGATGGTCAGGGAATAAACCTCTTCCCCGCTGGAACAACCGGCGCACCAACAGGCCAGCCGAACCCGCCCCGGGCCTTTGCCCGCCTCAATCAGAGCCGCCAGGACATGGCGGCGGATGAAGTCCAGCTGATCGGGATCGCGGAAGAAATAAGTTTCATGCACCGTGAGCGCGTCGATCAGCTCGGTCCAGTGCAGGCCCTCGGTCGGTTCGGCCTCGAGCGTGTTGAGCCAGGGTGCTACCCCCGCCGCCGGCATGGTGCGCAGCAACCGGTCCAGCCGCTCGCCCGCGCCGGTCGCGGCCTCGATGCCGGTGCGCTGTTCGATCAGAGCCAGCAGGCGGGAGCGCAATTCAACCCCCGCGGCAATTTCGGTCAGACTGGGCAAAGACAGCCCGGTCGAGGCCGGAGGCGGCGCGGGCGGTATGACCGGTGCCATCATCGGCAGCGCGGACGCGGGATCCGGCTTGCCGTCCTTATCGTCTAATTTGCCGAGAGCGAAGCTGTCGCGGAATTGCCGGTCTTCCTTGCGGAGCCGGGCGGTCAGCGCACTGAGGTCGGGAAAGATCGGCTCAGTGCTCATGGCGTGCCCCCGAACCGTGATTATGGTCGCGCCATAGCTCCAACAGCATGGCGGGGCGGGCGTCAAGCCACAGAATGCCCTTGCGATCGGTCGGGTCCAGGCACAGACCGGCAAACAGGTGTGCCAGTTGAGGCGTCGCTAAAGGCGGCAGCGGCAGAATATCCGCAACCGTCAAGGCGCGCAGGCCGAGCACGCGATCGGCCCGGAACGCCACGGTCGGACCGCTTTCGCCGTTTTCTTCGCCATAAACCAGATCGACCGCGCCCGCTTCGGCGGGGACGATGACACCAAGTAAAGTGGCAAGCCCGATTTCAGTCAGCGACAGGCCGCGCCATGACAGATGACCGCCGCCGCTGATCCGTCCGCCCGCGTCGCACACCAGCAATTCACGCACTCGCAATGCATCGACCATAAGCCGGTACGGTCCGATCATGAACACAACAAAGCGTGTCATGATCATGTCATGGCCCCCGGAGCGATCCGGGGCGGCGGGGCCGGTACCGACTGTTCGCGCAGCCGGGCCAGTTGAAACAGGTCGCCACCATCGACGATCAGAACAACCTTACCGTCGCCGAGCAAGGCCGCTCCGCCGATTCCCGGAATAGCGGCGATGCGTGGATGAATGTCCCGGACGAATAATTCCTGACGCCGCACCACCCGGTCGACCTGAAGCCCGACCCGGCGCCGGCCATCGCCCAGCACCACGATCGGCAGGTCGCCGCGCGGCAGCGCGCCGGCTTGCCCGTCGAGCAGCCCGGTCAGCCGGTGTACCGGCAGCAACGCACCGTGGAGCAGGATGACGGTCTGTCCATGCACGGTCTGAAGGTCGGCGGTCTGAACGCTGCACAGCTCGAGCAGATGCCGCACCGGGATGGCGTGCAGCCGGCTGTCGGCTTCGACCACCAGCACATCCTGGATCGCGGCCGACAGCGGTAACCGAAGCGTGAAGGTTGCGCCCTGACCGGGCCGGGATTGAATGTCGATCGCGCCGCCCAGCCGGGCTACGTTGGTGTGGACGACATCGAGCCCGACCCCGCGGCCCGAGGTCTCGGTCACGGTGTCGGCGGTTGAAAACCCGGGCAACAGAATCAGGCGGAACAGGTCGGTATCGCGCATCAGATGGCTGGTCGATTCGCCCACCAATTGCCGCTCGACCGCGCGGGAGCGGATCGACTCGGCGTCCAGACCGCGCCCGTCGTCGGTGACCTCGATCACCACGCGGTTTTCGCGCTGATCCGCGCGGACCGTCAGCGTGGCGGCCGGGGCTTTACCGGCGGCGATGCGCTCGCTCGGGGTCTCCATGCCGTGGTCGATTGCGTTGCGCACCATATGGATCAGCGGGTCGAGTAGCTGGTCGACCATGCCCTTGTCGATTCGGACGCCGCGCCCGTCGACCTCGACCCGAACCTGCTTGCCCCGGGTGGCGGCTAGGTCGCGGGCCAGTCGGGGCAGTCGGGCGAACACGGTTTCCACCGGGACCACGCGCAGCTCCAGCGCCGCGTCCTGAAGCCGCCCGAGCGTGGCCGCCAGTCGATCCCGCGACTCACGCAAGGCACGGTTGCGGCTGTCCTGGCCGGCAGCGTAGCGCTGAAGCGACTCCAGATGATCGGCCTCGACGTTGCCGCGCGTGCGCATGTCTTTGATCAGGCGCCGCAGATCGGGCGCAAGCCGGGAGTGGCGATCATCGCCCCACACGGCATCATCGATCATGCCGCTGACCATCACCATCTCGCCGATCACCGACAGGAAGTGGTCAACCACCTCGCCCGGCACCCGCAGGATGTTGCCGCCGGCCGCACTCGTGGTCCGGATCGGCTCGGGCGTGGTCGGGGCTGCGGGAACGGGCGCGGCCGGAGTCGGTACGGGTGAAGCGGGCCGAGGTTCCGGCACCGGTACGGCCATGACGGAGGCCGGGGCCGGGGCGGGCGAAGTCGAAGCCGGCGAGGCCGGGGCGGGTGAGGTCGGGGCTCCGCAGCGGCGGGCCGACAGCATGCGTCCGTCGGGATCGATGCCGGCCAGAGCTGCCAGGACGGCGGTATCATCCCTGGTGGTCAGCAACAGGAATAGAAAAGACAGGCTGCTGGTGGTGGACAGCGCCCGGCTGGTCAGCGGACGGGCATTGGCATCGAGCCAAGCGGCAAAGCGTTCGGCTTTGTCTTCGGCATCTTCCAGCGTCGCGATGATTTCCCAAAGCCGGGCCTTGCCCGACGAGACTTCGCGGGCGGCTTCGGTCAATTGGGTGGCGCTCAGCCGGCTGATCAGGTCCGGCGTGACCCCGAGTTCCTCTAAAAGCTGGCGTGCCGTGAGCAATACCCCGTCTTCGACTCCGGTCGGGCCGATGGCAACCGCGGCGGCGGCGTTCTGGATGGCGTTCTGTAACTCAGCCAGCGCGGCTTCGGAGGTTTCGGTTTCGATTCCGCTTTGACGCTTGCCGGCGACGGGGGCCAGCGCCAACAGCTCTTTGCGGATACGGCCGATGAGTTCGGGGGTCAGAACGATTTCGCCACGGGCGGCATGGTCTAGTGCATTTTCGATCAGCAGCAGCAGCCGGCCGGCATTGGCCTGATAAAGAAAAGAGAAATGGCTATAAATCGCTCCGGCCAGCTCGGCCGCCCGGGTTACCGCGCTGCCACCGGGCTTAAAGGCTGCGGGTTCGCGGTCATAGCGGGCCAGTACATCGGCCAGAGCGCGTCGGCGTGCGCTGAAATCGATGCGCAACGCGGTATTAAGGGCTTCGTCGAGTGCTTTTCCGCCGCCATCACTACCGGTTGCGCTTTCAAGCGTGGCGATTTCCCGGCGCAAATCGGCCAGAGCGTCGATCGCTTGTTCGCGTGCATAATAATCGAGCGCGCCCTCGAACGGAATCAGCCCCGTCAGCAGCTCGGCGGTGCGTGCCATCTGGCTGAATCCCAGATGCTCGGCTCCGGCCCGGATCAGGGCAAGCGTATTGCGAGCCGCCGTGCGGATCGGGATTTCCTCAAGCTCGGGACCGATGACGGATACCAGCCGCGGCACTTCCGGCCGCAGTGCCGACACGAAATTTTCCAGTCCGACATGATCGGGATGAAGCGGGGGTACCCCGTTGTCGTTTCGGTTGCGGTCGGGAAGCGCCGCTACCGCCGCCAGCGCCGCCGCCACTTCCGCACCCAGGCTGTCGGCAACCGGGGCGGCCGTCAGCTCCAGTGCGCTGCGCGCCTGTTCCAGCCGTTTTATCACGGCTTCACTTGCCGCAGCGTCGGTGCGGTCGGTCAGAGACAGTTCGCGCAGGCGTTTCAGCTCGTCCAGCGCTTCCAGCAGCATGCCGGCCATCGGCGGATCGAGTGTGCAGCGTTCGTCACGCGCCTGCCCGAGCAAATGTTCGGCGTGGTGGGAGACCTGCTCCATGCCACGCAGCGCCAGCGCAGCCGCCATGCCCTTGATTGAATGGACACTGCGAAACAGCGTGTCTACGACATCGGCGGAAACGGGAGTGGCTTCGGCCTCGATTCCGACCAGCATCGGTTCAATGCGATCCAGATGCTCCCCGGATTCGACCGCGAACTCCTGCCACAGGCTTTGCATCAAATCGACGGGCATGCCCGGTGCCTCTTCCCTATTCCCACTCCGGGACGATAGCCGAGCCAGCAGGGGCTTTCCCAGCGCAAACGCATTACTGAGCAAAACTTCATGGTGTACTCAGGCGTGCCCCGGCAGACCGACCGCGCGGCGGCAGGTGCGCAAAATCTCGTGCCCCTTTTTTTCCTTCAGGTCCATGCTGACCGTACCCGTGGGCTTGGGGATGACCGCAAACGCGCCTTCGCGTCGAGCTTCCAGCGCGGTGGTCGAGCCGACCCGGGCCGAGGAGGACACCACGATGACCTTGGCTTTGCTGAACAAGCGCAGGCGCTTCAGCGCCTCCAGCCCGTCCATACGCGGCATTTCGATGTCGAGCAGGACAATGTCGCAATCATGCTGCCGGACTTTTTCCAAAGCCTCGCAGCCGTCGCCGGCACGATCAATCACGCTGAAATCAGGATCCGCGGTTAAGATATCGGCAATGATCGTTCTCATCATGAACGAATCATCGACAATCAGAACATCTGCCATTCGTGGCCTCCGACGGTTTGCGTCAGAATCTTTCTAAAATGTCTCGAATAATTTCCGTGTAATTGAGATGTCACTATTAACTAAGATAGCTTAATCCTGCTTTGAGCAAGCTGTCCAGCTTCTTTATTTAAGCATTCATTTTATTCGCCGGCCAGGCGGGCCAGTTCCAGTCCGATTTCTTCAGCATTGGCGATTCGGGTGGCGTAGCCCGCCTCGATCACCGACGAGGGCATGCCCCAGACCACCGCCGTGGCGGGAGTTTGAACGAGAACGGGGAATTGGCGGGCGGCAAAGCTTCGTGCCCCTGCGGTTCCGTCGCAGCCGATGCCGGTTAGCACGACCGCGACCGGGGTGCGCGCCGCAATAACCGCGCTTTCAAACAGCAGATCGCCCGAGGGGTGAATGACGGAATCGTCACCCCGGCGTTGGCGCAAGCGCAGGCCGGTCGGCGTCCGCAGAATTTCCCCGTCGCAACCGCCGGCGATAATGACGATGCGCCCGGGCGAAAGCGGCATGTTGTCTTCACCCTCGATCACCTCAAGCCCGGAGGCCAGGGCCAGATGCTCGGCAAAGCCGGAGGTAAACAAGCCCGGCATGTGCTGCGCCACCACCATCGGGCAGCGTAACGGTCCGGCCATGCCGCGCAGCAGCAGGGGCATGGTGTTGGGACCGCCGGTCGATACCGCCACCACCACCAGATCGCAGTTGCCGGGGCGGTTCGACGCTGCGGGGAGCGATTGCGGTTTCGGCCTTCGACCGTGCGTGACCGATGGCGGTGGCGGTGGTGGCGGCGGAGGCGGCGGTGTGTGAGTCGGGGGTGCCGGTGTGTGAGTCGGGGGTGCGGTTGTTGGCGGCTGGCTCGTATTTGAGCCGCTCAGCGGCTGATGGCGCGCGCCCCAGGGCGCTCCGTGCGGCCGGCGCGACCAGTGGTGGATTTTGGACAGAAAGTCGCGCTCGATCGTCCTGGTGTCCATGCTTTCCAGCGCCACCGGCTTTTCGATGAAATCGACGGCGCCGCGTCCGAGGGCCTGAAAGGTGGTCCAGACCCCGGTTCGCGTGTGGGCGGACAGCACGATAATCGGAGTCGGCCGCTCCGCCATGATTGCGGCGATGGCCTCCAACCCGTCGATGTCGGGCATCTCCAGGTCCATGGTGATGACGTCCGGACGTAAGACCCGGGCCAGAGCGATGGCGTCCGCACCGTTGCAGGCCTCGCCGATCACTTCGATATCCGGGTCGATATCGACGATCGCGCGCAACGCCATCCGGATGAAGCGGGAATCATCGACGATCAGCAGGCGAATGTGACGGGGTGCGGACATGAAACTCAGTCGCTCCGGAATAGGGACGCGGCATCCAGTACGGAAACCATGCGGTCACCGACCCGGGCCACCGCCGCAATCAACGGATGAGGCGGGGCTTCGGCACATTGTAAATCCACCGCCGGCACCGTAACCAGCCGGTCGATCCGGTCTGACACCGCGACCCAGCGGCTGCCGTCATCGTCATTGTGCAGGATGATTAAGGTGGTCCATTCGTCCACGACGACGGGAGCGTTCATGACCACACGCAGATCGATCACCGGCAGCACATCGGCACCGATTTCAATCAGTCCGGCCAGATCGGTCACGGTATCCGGAACCGGCAACAGCGGACGCCAACCGGTCAACTGCACCACGCTGGCCGCGTCAAAGCCGCACCATTGAGCGCCGACGCGGAACAACAACAGCTTTCGGGTCGGCAACGGGGCTGCCGTGGGCAAGGTTTCCCGTTCAGCCGGGGGGAGCAGAGCGCGCCATGCCGCCGCGCCGGAAGCCGCGGTCATGCGGTCGGCGTCCAACAGTCCGATCACCCGTTGCTCGGAGTCGATCAGATAGCCGGCCCTGCCTTCGGCCCCGCTTTCGGCTTCGGCCCCGGCATGAATCCGCGACAGGGGAAAGCGGCGAATCCCTGCAACCGAGTCAACCCGAAGCGCAAACCGACCGGCCGTGGCGTTGATCACCATCAGCACCCCGGTTCCCGATTCGGCCGGATCGGTCGCCAGCACCGCCGGCATCAAGACCGGCAACGGCCGCCCGCGCAACTGGGTAATCCCGATGACTTCAGCGGGAGCCCCGGGCATTCGGGTCATCGGGCCGGCGGGGACCACCTCGGCCACTTGCTCGACCGGTAAGGCGAACATGCCGGGGCCGGAGCGGGCCAATACATAAATATGGTGGATTTCGGCCGGTGCCGCCGCCGCACTGGCCGAACCGATGCCGGCCGAGCCCTGATGC
>SERZ01001523.1_pt1 | contig 12971 bp, 9 predicted proteins | sample 3171461 | NCBI WGS metagenome assembly SERZ01 (sample SAMN06051861, study PRJNA518727) | freshwater metagenome | biome: subpolar coniferous forest; feature: holomictic lake; material: water; isolation source: holomictic Lake 227, 6 m depth | place: Canada: near Kenora, Ontario | collected 2013-06-25... | reverse complement strand
CGGCGTCTCATCGCCGAACGCACCGGCTCGAAGGCGAATTGGCACGGAATCTGCGCCTCAAAGCACGTTGGTCAGTGATGCCGGGATGCGCGCTTGGACGGAGTCGGCAGTATCCTCGATCGCAGCCAAGCCGGGAAGCTGGGAAACCGGCTCGACCGCGCTCTCAGCGGTGGCTGCGCGCAAGGATGTCAGGTAGCTCGTCTCGCTTAGACTGGTTCATTACAAGACATAGCCGCATAATATGGCGCAGATTTGCCGATTGATTCAGAAGGCCTGGAGTAACCTGGCGTGCCGCACGGTGGCTGCCGCGGCTCTCGCGGTGGTTTTGGGTGTGGGTGCCGGCCGTGTATTCATCGGTGCGGTGTACGTGGTGGATGGCGCGAGCATGGAGCCCACGTATCCGACCGGAACGCACCTTTATGGGGCGCCCATCTCAAGGTCGCTTGAACGGGGAGATGTTGTGGTCGTCGATGACCGGAATGCGGACTACGCGGTCAAGCGCATCGTCGGGCTGCCGGGTGAAACTGTCCAAATGTGGCGGGGCCGTGTCTTTATCAACCGGCAGATGCTGGTCGAACCGTATTTGCCCAAACACACCTTCACTTACCCCGCTGAGCAGTCACGGCGGGGGGCAACCTTCGTCCTGGGAAAGACCGAATACTTCCTGATGGGCGATAACCGGCCCAGCAGCGCTGACAGCCGTGAGTACGGCCCGGTGGGACGGAACCAGATCAAGCGACGCGTGCCCTTGCCGGATTGCTTCGTCAGCGCGTATTTCACCCCCTACACGCTCCCAGCCTATGGAAAGACGGTGATCCGTCCCATGTTAGCCCACACGGCCCGCCTAACGACCCGCCTCTAGCGGCTGCGCTCCTATGCGGATATGCGGACGCGGCGGCGCACATGTTCTGGGTGCGCACTTTCGGGCTGTCAGCGAGGTGTGTCCTGGGGTGCCGCCGCGGCATAGGAGCGCAGCCTTTAGGCGGCAGCAGTGCGTAATGAGGCGGGCGTTGGGATCTGCTGGTGCCGCAGTCCAATCCCGTGTTCCTGCAGTCTAAAGGCTGCGCTCCTATGAGGAAGTGCGGACGCGGCGGGCGTTGAGATCTGCTGCTCAGAAATTGCCCCGGCAGCGTGCGTTTGGCGGCTCCGCGCCACGCACTTCGAGCTCACTTGCTCGGGACTTTTTCCGGTGGCGCATTCGTCACCGCCGCAGGCGCGGCGGCTTCTGGCGGTTCGCCCAGTTTGGCGCGCAATAACGCGCGCACTTCCGGCGGTTCGTCTCCCTCGGTAGCGAGCATCCGTTTCCGCACCTTTAGATCCATTTCCTCAAAGGGGCGCAATCCGATCGCTTCCATTCGTTCCGTGGGGATGCCGCTTTGATAGCTCAGCCAGAGCTGCCGCGCGAGCAATTTGTATCCGGCGGCGGCCGAATCCTCACCCAGCACCAGGCTCCGGTACGAGTTGACCAGCAAGCCTTCGAGAATAGCCTGGGTGCGATCCTTGCCCCCGCTATTGCTCGCGTCGTCCTGCACGCGCGCCACGGCATACTTGTCGAGCGTGACGTTGGCCGGGAACGAATTAGTCAGGCCGTCGATCAGCGTTTTGTCCGGATACTGGACTGCGAGGTATTTAAACCATTGAGCCGCGTCGGTCAGCCGATTGTGAACGTAAAGGAAGTAAACGGCATCGCGCAGGAAATTCCGGTGCGCCCGCAGGATATGGTCGCGGTTCGGGGCATCATCCTTGGCCGCCTGCTCGTAAGCGTAGCTGACCTTGGGGATGATCTCCAGGTTGGGCCCAAACTCGAAAGCCTGCGCGAAGGGGTTCGTCACCAGCCGCCCGCGCTGAAAGCTCAGCAGCATGGATTGGTAAATGACCCGGCGCAGAGTGATGAGATCATCCTCCTTGATCCGCTTAGGATTCTCCGCCGCCTTCTTTAGCCCCTGAGCCGCCCAATAAATCGCGTGCGCCTCCGGCAAACGCCACTCCAGTGGCCCGTAGCGTTCGTTCACCTCTTTCATGAACTTCGGATCCATCTTGTACGTCTCGCGCAATAGTTTGGCGCGCTCTTTCTGGTCCTCGGTCTGGGGATCGATCAGCTCATCCAGGTTCGGCTTCTTCTTGTCAAAGACTTTCGCCATGTCGTTGGCCCAAAGCTGCTTGTAGTACATGCTGGCATCATCGAGGTTCTGACCGAGCTTGTGCTGAAAGAACCACGCCAGTTCCCGGTAGATCAGCATCTCGTTCGGGTTGTAGCGCAGGCCGTCGTCCCGCAGCAGTTCGATGCCGGCTTTGACCCATCGCCAGCGGTCGGGGTATTGTCCCGGGCTCGATTCCTTGAACTTGACGGAGATGTTGTAGGCCATATTCCAGGCCTGCACGAGCCACACCTGGACAAAATGCGGCTCCAGCTTCGTGATCCAATCCGCGAGTTGGGCCATCTCAAAGAACTTGTCTTCGTCCTGCAGGTCGGTGGCGCGCATCCACAGCGCGTTGGAAATCAAGCCCCGAAAGCCGCCCAGCGCTACCGTAGTGAACGCGAGCACAGGGGGCGCATTCTCCAGCGGTTGCACGCGCGTCAAGCCCAGCCGGTCCCGGTCGCGATTGAGCGACTGCTGCACCATCCCGGCGCCGGCCAGCAGCGCGCAGATGAGCGCAAACCGGAGGAGGTTTTTCAATTTGCCGCTCATTGGGCTTGGGCGGTCGCCAATTCGCGGCGGCTGAAAAAGATGATCCCCACCAGGCCGATGCCTCCGCCGAGCAGCAACACGATCTGCCCGAACGCCCGGCCCAGATCCGCCCAGGTAACGCTCCGGCCGGTGCTGAGTGAATCAATCGGCGAGAAATCCTTGGCCAGGTTGATCACCTCGAGCACGCCCTGGAAAATCGGGATGGCGACCACATCCACGGCGGAGTGGCCCGTCTTACCGGTCTCGGAATTGAACCCCATCAACGTGCCCTCCGATACCGCGTTGGACATCGTCCCGCTGGAGAGCGCCAGGGTCAACACGCCCAGTGACAGAAAAGCCGCCACCGGGAAGGACAAGAAGCTGGCCGCCGCCAGGCCAAGCGTGGCCAGCAAGGCCATCCAGCAGAAGATAATGCCCATCCCGCGCGCAAAATTGAGACCAAAGCCGCCCTGACGGTACAGCACCTCCAGCCCGTCCTCCAGCGGAAACAGCAGCACGGTATTGTTGGCGTTGCCAAATACCACCGTCAGCACGCGGTTCTCGTCAAAATTCGCCGGAACTTCAAACTCATGAAACGTATCCTGCGCCAGGCTCCTCACATCGCTTTGCCACACGGGAGTCTTGCGCGGCACCCCCACCAACAGCCGTCCGTCAAAAGTGCCGGAAGGACCCTTGTCCGCGGCGTTGAACTTAAGGCGCAAATAGATCGGCTGGCCACGCACTAAGTCCTTGGCCGATGCCAAGTCAACTTCCCATATATGCGCGTATCCCGGCGGGGTGATTTGAAATCGCGCCTTGATCTGCTCCAGGATTTGCTTGCGGGCCTCGGGAATGTTCGCCCGGGTGTTCGGATTCTTCTGCAAGCTCTCCCGGAGCATCTGGTCGGTCTCCGCCTGGATTTCTTTGTCGAAGGTGGCCGGCTTCACCGAGCCGCGCGCCACGAGCACCTCGTCGCGCAGGATCTTCCGTTGCTCCGCCGGCAACCGGGTCGCGCGCCACTGCAGCAAGCCATAGACACTGGCGCCGGACAACGTCAGCAGCGCGGCGTTCAGCGCCAGGATTCCCAGCCATTTGCCCAGCCAGATTTGCCACCGGGCGATCGGCTTGACGGCCACCACCTGCACCGTGCAATCCTCGATATCGCGCGCCAGGGTGCCGCACGCCAGCCAAAGCGTGGACAGGCCGAGCAGGGCGGTAATGGTGCTCAGCGTGTAGGCCAGCAGGATTTGGGTGAACCCGCGCGCTGTTCCGTCATCTTTGATCAGCAACGGCAAACCCACCACGGCCCCCAGCAACAGAACCGCCACCACCAGGAAGAGCCGGAACCGAAACGCGGCCTTCCAGGTCAGCCAGGCAATGGCGAGCAGTGGTTGCATGAATCAAACGCGATTGTGGTGCTGCGGCTGGAAGTCACCGGTTCTGTTTCTTCACCAGTGACGCGAGCTTCTCATCGGCCTGGCGCAGCTCGGCTTCGCTCGCCGGCTTCGCCGCCATAGGCGCTGCCGCAGGCACCGGGGCGACCGGCAATGCCGGTTTCGTCAGGGCTGCCAGCTTCCGCTGGTCCAAGGCCTCCGTTGGCAACGGCGCGGGGGCGGGCGCTGGCGCGGCGGCTTGGGGCGCCGTGAGCCGTTCCAGAATCTTGTCGGGTGCCGGCCTGGCTTCCGTCTGGCCACGCAGATAAGCGGCGACGCGGGCACCGGACATGGCACCGGAGGTTTCCGCCGCCGCCTGCCGGGCTTTCTGCACCACGCCGAGAAAGTAATGTTCGAGGTTTTGCGTCGGCGTATCGATACTGACCTTATCCTCCGCCACATCCTGGCGAATGATGGCGAGCACGCGCTCCAGGGTTTCGCGGGGCAGCGCCGGAGTGGTGATCCGAATCGAGTCGGGCGTTGCCAGCAGTTCTTTCAATGTGCCCATCGCCTGGACCCGCCCCCCGTAGTAAATAACCACGCGGTCGCACACGTCCTCCACGTCCGCCAGCAAATGGCTGCTCAAGATCACCGTCTTGCCGCGCCGCGCCAGCGCTACGATCAAATCCTTCACCTCGCGGCAGCCAATCGGGTCGAGGCCGGCCGTTGGTTCGTCAAGGATTACGAGGTCGGGATCGTTAATCAGCGCCTGCGCCAGGCCGATGCGGCGCTGCATTCCTTTCGAGAACTCGCCCACCGCCCGCATCCGTGTCTGGCTCAAGCCGACCATTTCCAGCAACTGCTCCGCCCGGTCCTTGCGATCCTTCCGGGGCAGACGAAACAGGTTGCCGAAGAATTCCAGCGTCTCGTGCGAATTGAGGTAGCGGTAGAGGTACGACTCCTCGGGCAGGTAGCCGATGCGCGACTTGGTCGCCACGTGCCGGGGTGAATGACCGAAGACCTCGATGTGCCCTTTCGTCGGGTACAGCAAACCGAGCATCAGTTTTACCGTGGTGGACTTGCCGGAACCATTGGGTCCGAGCAGGCCGAACACCTCGCCGCGCCGCACCTCGAAGTCAACGTTATCCACCGCGCGCGCCTTGGACCGGCCCCAGAAATCCTTGAAGACCTTCGTCAAGCCGCGCACGGAAACGACCACTTCCCCAGCGGAGCGCGGGGTGGTGTCAGTGATGGTCATGCTCATTCAAATTGCTTCGGACTGCGAACCTCGAACTGCGCCGCTCGTCCAGACTTCGGAGTTGGTTGCTCGGTGCCGCGCTCACGCCAGCTTCGGCGCCAGCTCTGTCTTCGGCCGCGGCGCGGCTGGCCGTTCCGGCCCGGGCGCTGCCGGCTGCGGTTGGTAATGCTCCAGCTCCTCGCCTTTGCGCACGAGGCGGGCGCTGTTGAAGACCACGATCAGCGATCCGCCGGTGTGCATCGCTGCCGCCATCACCGGCGGCACGTAGCTCAGCGCCGCCAGCGTCATGCCCCCGATAATGAAGGCCACGCCGAACAGGAAGTTCTGATTGATGACCGTGCGGGTGCTGCGCGACAGCTTCACCAGGAACGGCAGCCGCCGGAGGTCGTTGTTCATCAGGGCGATCGTGGCGCTGTGAATCGCCACTTCGCTGCCCGCCGCGCCCATCGCGATGCCGATGTCACCGGCCGCCAATGCGGGCGCGTCGTTTACGCCATCGCCGACCACCGCCACTACATAGCCCTTGGCCTTGACGGCGCGCACAAACTCGACCTTGTTCTGGGGCAGGCAGTCGCCCTTGGCTTCCTCGCACCCGATTTCGTGCGCCACACGGGTGGCCACCGGCTGGCGGTCGCCGGAAATCATCGCAATCCGCCGCACGCCGTTGGCCTTTAATTCCACCAGCGCCTCGCGCGCTTCCGCGCGCGTCTGGTCCTGCAATCCGACCCAGCCGATGCAGCGGCCATCGCGCGCCACGAAAATCAGGCTCCAGCCTTCCGTTTCGTTCAGATCCACCGACTTCAGGAAATCCTCCTGCACGCCATTGTCGCGCAGCCACTGCGCCCGGCCCACCAGCACCTTGGCGCCGCCAATCTCGGCCTTCACGCCGCGGCCCGCGGTTTCCGTGAAATCCTTCGGCTCCGCCAGCGGCACCCCGGCTTCGGTGGCCAGCTGGGTCAGCGCCTTGGCCGTGGGGTGGTTGCTATACCGTTCCGCCGAAGCCGCGATGAGCAGCAGGTCCGCCGGCGTGACGCCGCCGAGCGGCGCGAGGCGGCTTACCGCCAATTCCCCCGTCGTCAGCGTGCCCGTCTTATCGAAGACAAAGGCATTGATCTTGGCTGCCAATTCGATGTCGGCGACGTTCTTAATGAGGATGCCCAGACGGGCGGCGGCCGAGAGGGCGGCCACCATGGCGGTGGGCGTGGCCAGGATGAAGGCGCACGGGCAACTGAAAATGATCACGGAGATGACGTTGTCCAGACTGCGGGTAAAAGCCCACACCAGCGCGGCGATGACCAGCACCAACGGCGTGTAGAAGCCCATGTACTGATCCACGATCTTCATGATCGGGAGTTTGGTCTTCTCCGCCGCCAGGATCAGCTCCCGCACCCGGCCCAGGGTGGTGTCGGTGCCCGCCCGGCTCACCTTGATCTCCAACACGCCGGTCAGGTTTTGCGTGCCGGCAAATACTTCGTCGCCCGGCTTCTTGTCCACCGGCAGCGATTCGCCGGTGATCGTCGCCTGGTTGAACGATCCCTGCCCGCTGCGGATGACACCGTCCGCCGCCACGTTGTCGCCGGGACGGATGCGGATCACGTCGCCAATCGCCAGGTCACTCGCGGCGACCTCCTCCTCACCCTGCGGCGTGATGCGGCGAGCCTTGGTGGGCGTGAGCTTGATGAGGTGTTCGATGGAGGCGCGCGCGCCTTCGGCGGTGCGCGTTTCGATGATTTCGCCCATCAGCATGAAAAAGGCGACCACGCCGGCCGTCTTGTATTCGCCGCTGGCAAAGGCGGCCAGCACGGCGATGGCGACCAGCTCGTTGATGCTCAGGACCCCGGTGCGGATGTCTTTGATGGCCGTCCATACAATCGGATAGCCGAGGATGACGGCGCCGATCAGCCCGCTGGCGCTGGCCACGGTGTGGCCCTGCTGGAACAGCCAGTCCACCAGGAAGGCGTTGAGCACGAATACGATCCCGACCAGCGTTTGCCAGAGCCGGACCGGCGCGTGCTCATGGTCGTGGCCGCACGTCTCGCACGATCCTTCGTGTTCGTGCTGATGCCGGCTTAAAAGAGAAGTGACTTGCATGGCCTTAGTAATTCAAAGGGCGGCTTTCAGCGCCCATCACGGTTTCGTCTCTTCCGTCTTCGGTTTCGGTACTTCACGGTTCAACAAGAGCCGCAATTCCTTGGGCTTGCCATTGGCGCCGTCGGTCAGGAAGATCTTATCCTGCACGTTGGTGAGCACCCGGCCCAACGTTTCGGTCAAGCGCTGCTGGGCGAACAGGGCGGGATGAACCCGGTATTGGGGCAGAATCTCCTGAAATCGTTCCGCCTGGGCCGCCACGTCGCTCACGCGACGGGCGCGTTCAGATTGGGCCAGGTTGATGAGTGACTCGGCGTCGGCGCTCGCCCGGTTGGTGACCTGGTTCTCATAGCTGCGGGCGGCGTTGAGCACCTTGCCGCGCTCCTGCTCCTTGCTGGTCACCTGGTCGAATGCCTGTTTCAACTGGCGAGGCCGAACGCTCTGGACGGCGCATTGCTCGATCAGGATGCCCAGGTTCTGCTTGTCCGCGGACTGGGTCACCCGCCGGCGCACCTCTTCCTGGAAGCCGGCGATGTCGCGGGTGAGGATATCGTCCACCTTAAAGCGCGAGGCGGCGCAGAGCAGCGCGTTATCCAGGGCGTTCTGGACGGCGTTGGAGGCGTTAACGAAGCTGAACACGTATTGGATCGGGTCCCGGATGCGGTAGGTCAAAGTGGCCCTGGTATGAATGATGTTGGCATCGGCCGTCAGGGCGTAGCCGTCCATGATCGGATTCAGCGTGCCGTTCGGGGGTGGCTCAACGCCGGACAGCGCCTGCTCCGCCGTCATCGCGTACCAACCTACGGTCGAACCAACCTGCTGCAGGCCGGAGATCGAGACGATAATGCTCTCGTCGATGGGATAGGGGAAAGACCAATGCAGCCCCGGCGGCAGCAAGGCTTTTTCGCCCTGACCGACCGGCTTGCCAAACCGCAGCAGAATCGCCCGCTGCTGGGGACCGACGATGAAGAAGCCCGACGCAAGGAAGAGCAGCACGAGCAACACCATTACCACCTTCACGATGGCAAAGCTGCTGCGCAGGGCCTCAGCCAACGCCTGCGAACCGGCATCCATCGGCGTCTCCGGCGGCAGGGCGGGTTCAGATCGCCCCTTATGTGGATGGTCTTGATCGTTCATTGCCGGCTCACTTGTTCAGCAGGTTGGTCGAGGAGCCCAGGAACAGGTCGAACGGCGGCGTGTGCTGATCGAAGATGAGAGTCGAGCGCTCCTTGAGCGAGCCCTCCAGCGCGTTCAGACGGAAGATGAAACTGGCCAGCCCGGGATTCTGCTGGAAGATGGCCAGCGACTTGGCTGCTTCCGCCTCGCCCTTGCCCTTGATCTGGGTCGCCTGCGCTTCGGCGTTGGCCACCAACTCCGCCGCTTTTCGCTCGGCATCCGAACGGATGCGCTGCGCCTCGGCTTCGCCTTCATATTGGTAACGGTCGGCCAGCACCTTTCTTTCAGAAGTCATGCGGTCGAACACCGACTGGCTGACACTCTCCGGGAGCAGCAGTCGCTTGATGCCAAGGAACTCGATCTGCAGCCCAAGGTTGTTGGTCTGGATCTGGGCTTGGATGGCCGCCATGATCTCGCTTTCGATCGCTGAGAAGGAAGTCCCATTGTCGCTCGTGGAGATGAAATCGGACAACGGATGTTTGCCCACAATAGCCGTCTTGGCGTTGCCGACCCACTGGTCCAGGAGCGTCTCCGCCGCCGCAATCGGGTTGGCGCCGCCGGCGAACCGGGGGAAGAAAGCCGTCGGGTCAGAGACCTTCCAGCCCACATAGACTGAGGTCAGCAGGTTGAAACTGTCGCGGGTGAGGCCTTCGGTGAGCCGGTCCTCGAAATTCTGCACCCGACGATCGAAGGTCCAGACCTTCTGGATCGGCCAGGGCCACTTGAAATACAGGTTCGGTTCGGTGATGGGACGGGTCGGATTGCCGAACGTGGTCACCACGGCCACATCGGTGGTGCGAACCTGGAAGGTAAACAGCAGCAGGCCGAAAACGAGGATCAACAGCAGGCCGATAACTAGGGTCAATGGATTGCGTTTCATGGCAATTATTTAGGTTTGGGTGCGGGCACGCTCAGGTTCATTAGGTTGTCCGCCACGGACTCCTTCAGGTCGAACTGGATGACATCGTGCGTGTTTGTCGTGAGTAAAATGAACTTGCGCGCATTGGCGGTGGCGCGGGTAAAGGTCTGCAGGTAGGCCCGCTCGGTATAGACCGACGGCGCCGCCTCATAGGCGGGAATCTGGTTGGTAAACAGGGCGGCCTGGGCGATCGCGCCCACCTGCCGCGACATTTGCTCGGCGTAAGCTTTGTTCACCAGGCTGACGGCCTGTGCCCCGGCCAGCGCGTTGGTGCGGATATCGTCCGCGCGCGCGGCCAGGATCTTCGCCTCCTTCGTCTGGATAGCCGCAATGACCTTTTCATACTCCGGCGCGACTTTCACCGGCGGGTGCAGATCGCCTAGGCCGACGGAAACGATTTGCGCTCCCAGTTTATGTTGGTCGGCCGCCGCCTGGATGCGATTCCTAAGCGTTTGCGCCGCCTCCTCCCGTCCGGACGACATGAGCTCGGCCATGTCCGCCCCCACGAGAAAGCGCACCACTTCGCGCGTCCCCAGATCCTCCAGGAGGCCCGGCGCGTCCTCGTTGTTATAGGCCCATTTCACCAGGTTGGTGATCTGAAATTGCACTGGCACGCTCACGGTCAGCAGGCTGACGGGCGGCGTTCGCTTGCCCGCGACCTCCTTGGTGATTCCCGGCGAAGCCTGCAGGCGGTTTGCCACCAGGAAATTCGTCTCCCCGGGGTGGCCCTGGCTCCAAAGCACGAACCGCTCTTTATCATGGCCCGATTCTTCGGCGAAGCCGACATAGAAGGTCTGAATCTGATCGGTGCGGTAGCGATAGACCTGGTCAATCGGCCAGGGCCAGGTGAAATGCGCGCCGGGGCCAAGCGGCGAACGACTCTCCACCCGCGCGCCAAAATGCTCGAGCAACCCCTGCTCTCCCGCTTCGATAAACACGACGCAGGTGGATAACAAGAGCACGCCGACTTGCAACAGGATCAACCAGCCGAGCGCCTGTTCGAAGAAGCGATAGAACCACGTTTCGGAGACTTTGAATCCGAACTGGTAATCCAGCGCTTGCGCCGCTGTGGTCACCAGACCCTCCGGCTGACCCAGCAGCCCCACCAGCCGGCTCTCATACAGCGGCCGCTCCACCTTGCCCTTGACCCGCGGCCGATATACCTCCAGCACCAGTTGGACCAGGGTTTCGAGCGCCACCAACCCCAGCAGAATGCACAGGGCGTGCGCGACGTAAAAGTCCGTCTTCGGAAAACCAGCCCAAACGCCGACCAGGCCCAGCGCCACCACCAGGCAGAGGAACGCGTTGAAAAGCAAATAGCTCGCGGCGGGCCGCAGCAGACGGTGACGTTCCAGCCGGGCAATGGTGGCGGAGAATCGGCCCAGCAGGAACAGTATCAAGGCGATGACGGCAAACAACCCCAGCCCGGCGGGGGCCTGCGTTACTTCCGCAACCGTCGTGCTCTGCGACAGCCAGCGCCACACGAAATAAGCCCCGCCGGCTTTCAGCAAGAACAGGAGCACCGTGAACGCGGGCACAAAGAACCGCTCAAACTGCTCGCGCGAGCGTTGCGCCGGGAACACCTCGGCGTCCCGCGTTTCGAACAGCGCCGAGCCGCCGTGGGTCTTGGCCAACTCGTCGAATTCCAGCTTCTCCAGCCGCTCGCGGTCCTCCAGGCGCATCTGGAACCAGCTCACCGCCGCTACCAGGACGCCAATGCCGAGGAACAAAATGCCGACCAGGCCCGCCAGCGAATTCGCCAAGCGCGCCGCCGCCAGACCTGCCACCCCCACGGCCACCAAGACCAGCAGGTTCACCAGACCGTTCTTCTGTATGCTTCGTTCCATGAGAAATTAACTCAGTTCCCGTTCCTGAAACAGCATGATGGCCGCGGCCAATACCGCGCCCACGTAAGCCGCCATATAGACAAACGCTTTGCCCACATAGCCCCAGTGGAAGGTGCTCCGGCCTTCAGCTAAAGCATCCGCCAGCCAGAAAAGCTGCCAGTTCGGCGTCACGTTGTAAAGCACGGACGCCCACCAGGCTCCCCCCATGCCCGCCTGCCGCAGACGCGCCACATCCGCCGCGCTGATCGTATCCCGTTCCGCCGGCTCCAGCCCCCCGCTCTGGTCCTGGTCGTATTTGCCCACGACTTCCTTGAGCAACACCCTTTGGCTCTCCGTCCACCGGGAGCTGCTGACTTCCTGCCGCACATCCTGCCGCCAGACCGGCTCCGCCCGCCGGCCAAAGAGGTAGTCGGACATAATGCCCAACAGGAACAGCGCGGAGCAGATCGCCAGGGTGGGAATCATGTCGAACCGCGTCGAACACGCCAGCGCCAGCCCCGCCAGAATCCAGAGCGCAAATAGAATCAGCACCGCCGCCGGGATCAGCCGCCAATCCACTCCCGTGGCAAATTCCCGCGGCGCGCCATGCTGATCGAAGAAGTTGATCACCACGAACGCCACCGTCACCATCACGAGCAGGCTGAACACCGCGTCCGAAACAAAGGGCCGCCGGAGGAAGAAATTGCTGAACCCGCCCAGCACGTAAGCCGCAACCAGCGACAGGACGAAAAGCCCCAGCGCGAACAGGTCGGTCGAGCCGTAAGCGTCGAACGCCATGCGGCTGGCCAGCAGGGCGGCGACCAGATTCACGTACGTCAGCACCGACAGCGCGACGATCAAGCCGGCAAATTTCGCCAGCAGGAACTGCGCGCGGCCCACCGGCTTCGACAGCACCGCTAGCGCGGTCCCTGAGCGGATCTCCCGCGCCAAAGAAGCCGACGCGCTCAACACCGCCCCAAACAGCCCCGCCAGGAGCATCACCGCCAACGTGCTGTTCTTGACCAGCTTAGGCTCATCCCCGAAAGCGAAGTAGTACGGGGTTGCCAGGAAGATCTCGAACACGGCCGAACTGGTCATCAGCAGCAGGAATACCGGCTGCCGGACCAGTTCCATGAACGCGTTCGTGGCAATTGTGATGAACTGTCGCATCTTCTCGGTCTAGCCTGTCAGTTTAAGAGTCGGCCTCACCAATGCAAGTTGTTATTCAATCTGCGGCGCAATCTGCCGCACTGCCCGCCCGGTGGGAACTGTGCGTTTGCTCGCACACCGCCAGATTCGGCCTAAAGAACGTCTTCTAATCGCCAATGCCATCAGAGCCACACTTGCGATTCTCAACCTCGATTGGCTTAGCTTTCTCTGGTCTGACGGTTCACGGAGCCTCCGGCTCCGTGGTCTTGGGTTTGGAGAAACTCCGGGCCAGAGGCCCGGCCAACCGTTGTCACCGGGCGAATCAAAAACGTCAGACCGGAGGTCTGACCCACGCCTCCACCTGAGCAATGGGTAAACGGGAAGCCGCGCCGTTTCTTCGCCGGCGGCGAGCGAAAAGCTTTGTTAGGAGCGTCCTGTTTATAGCCACGCGGGGCAAATCCGAAGGCCGAAGATCGAAGCACGCTCGGCCTTGGGTTGCGGTCTTCGGATTTC
>SERZ01001521.1_pt1 | contig 12979 bp, 12 predicted proteins | sample 3171461 | NCBI WGS metagenome assembly SERZ01 (sample SAMN06051861, study PRJNA518727) | freshwater metagenome | biome: subpolar coniferous forest; feature: holomictic lake; material: water; isolation source: holomictic Lake 227, 6 m depth | place: Canada: near Kenora, Ontario | collected... | reverse complement strand
GAAATTTATCTGTCCGTGCTTTTTATGCTCCTCATCGTTATCGATCTGGTTGCAAAAGGCAAGAAAAACAATCTGCTCTCCATAACATCCCTTCTCGGGCTGGGGGGCAGCTTATTCTTTATCTACCAGCAGCACTTCCTGCCGGCGCAAGAGCTCTTTTTCGGGATGTATGTTCTCGACGAATTTGCGCTCTTCTTTAAATACTTCTTTGTGCTTTCCGGCATGATTGCCGTTATCATTACAATGGCAGACGAGCAGTTTGACACAGAAGTAAAAAGCATGGGCGAGTATTATGCCCTCATCATCGCTATGGTCATCGGGATGATCATGATGGCATCTTCTGCCGATATGATGATGATTTTCCTTTCAATGGAACTTGTCAGCTTTACAGCTTACATCCTTACCGGTTATTTCAAACGTAATCCCCGTTCTTCTGAAGCAGCGCTGAAATATCTGGTTTACGGTGCGGTTTCATCCGGCCTGATGGTCTACGGTTTTTCCCTTATATACGGCCTCACCGCCCAGACCAATATCATCAACATTAGCTCTGAGCTTTCTCAACACGGATACGACCCCCTGCTGATGATCCTTGCTTCGCTTCTTATTTTAGCAGGCTTCGGCTACAAAATTGGAGCGGTTCCATTTCACTTCTGGGCTCCCGATGTTTACGAAGGTGCTCCAACCCCGATTACGGCCTATCTATCTGTAGCATCAAAAGCAGCTGGGTTCGCACTGCTCATGCGCTTCTTCTACATAGCAATTCCTCACGGTGGCCCTGTATATGAGGACATTATAGGCCTCAATTGGGTTACGCTGCTGATTATTCTTTCAGTAGCATCCATGATCTACGGTAACGTAGTGGCCCTGTGGCAGAAAAACGTCAAGCGTCTCCTTGCATATTCATCTATTGCCCATGCAGGCTACCTTCTGCTCAGCATTATCGTGTTAGATGCATTCGGCACCCAGGCAACTCTGTTTTACCTGCTTTCGTATTTCCTTATGAACTTTGGCGCATTCTATATTGTCATTCTTATAGCCAATAAAACAGGCAGCGAAAACCTCGAAGATTACCGAGGTCTCGGTAAACAAATGCCCCTCGCCGCTGCAGCTCTGACGGTATTCTTGATTTCCCTCGTAGGTCTTCCACCTACCCTCGGCTTTATCGGTAAACTGATGATATTTTCAGCACTACTGGCAAAAGGATCCATCTATATTTGGCTTGCACTTATCGGCATCATGACCAGCGTCATATCCCTTTACTACTATATGCTGATTCCTCTTAACATGTACCTCCGCGAATCACCGGAATCTGAAGAAAAAAACATGAATCCAGGCATGCTGTCACAAGTACTTATAGCAGTCCTGATGTTCCTGACCATTTACTTCGGCCTCTTCTTCCAGCCGCTGTCCGACTTCGCAAAATACTCATCAGCAATGTTCGGCTTAAAACTATATTAAACTCTTAGTACTACATGCTCAGCACTGAGCACTAAGCACAAAATAACCCCGTATCCTTAAGGATTAACGGGGTATCGTGTTTCCAATACTTTATTCACAAGAAACAACCGATGATATCTGGATATTCAAATTATTACTGAGAACGAAGAAGCAAGAAAAGTAAATGAAAACATGTATAGACCCATTCAAAACAAAGTTTTACCAGCATTAGACAAGGGTTTCTTATGGTATTTTATCTAACAATTGTTATTTTCAAGAATAACTGCATAAGTATCTTTATCTCATTGTTTTTCGGTATATCCTATTTTTCCCTAAAATTGTTAGTATAATTTGCTTTCCGATAATCTGATTTTTATAAACCGGAGGTAAAATGCAAAGTAATCAGACCTTTGCCGATGTATTCAAGGCCGGGGGAGTAAGCCGCAGAGATTTTCTGAAGTTCTGCTCTCTTACCTCCGTATATCTCGGCCTTTCACCCTCGATGGTGCCAAACATTGTTGAGGCCTTGGAAAAAAAGCCCAGAACGCCTGTAATATGGCTTCATGGTCAGGAGTGTACCTGTTGTTCAGAATCGTTTATCCGCTCTTCACATCCTACTATTGAGGATATTATTTTCAACTTGATATCGCTTGATTACGATGATGTGCTTAGCGCAACGGCTGGCCATCAGTTGGAGGATGTTCGTCGCAAGACCATGAAGGACTACAAAGGCAAATACATCCTTGCAGTCGAAGGCAACGTATCTATAAAAGACGATGGTGTTTATTGTATGGTAGGCGGAGATTCATTCCTTAATACCCTTAAGGAAACTGCTGCCGATGCTGCTGCGATTATTGCCTGGGGTGCCTGTGCTTCATTTGGCTGCGTACAGAATGCTCATCCTAATCCATCTGGTTCTGTTCCAATATCCGATGTTATCAAAGACAAGCCTATCATTAAAGTGCCAGGTTGTCCGCCTATTTCTGAGGTTATGACTGGTGTTGTTACCCACTTCCATACGTTTGGAACCCTTCCTGAACTTGACCGATTCGGTCGCCCTAAAGCCTTCTACAACACACGTATTCACGACAAATGCTATCGCAGGGCTTTCTTTGAGGCCGGCATGTTTGTCAGGAGCTTTGATGACGATGCGACAAGAAAAGGGTGGTGCCTCTATAAAATGGGATGCAAAGGCCCGACTACGTATAACTCATGCTCTAAGATACAGTGGAATGGAGGAACCAGTTTTCCTATCGGCTCCGGTCACCCGTGTATTGGATGTTCTGAGCCGAACTTCTGGGACAAGGGGCCTTTCTACACCAGGCTTGCTGAAGTTCCATTCCTCGGCAGTGACAGTAACGCCGACAAGATAGGCGTGATTGCCGTTGGTGCAGCTGCAGCAGGTGCTGCCGCTCATGCAGCGATTACAGCGGTCAAAAAGGCAAAAGCAGGCACTGAAGATAACGACAATGCATAACCCACGGAGTAGCAAATGGCCAAAAAAATAGTTGTTGATCCGATACCCCGTATTGAGGGGCATCTACGAATAGAGGCAAAACTGAATGATAGTAATGTTATTGAAGATGCCTACAGCAGTGGCACAATGTGGCGCGGTATAGAGGTTATACTCAAAGGCCGGGACCCAAGGGATGCATGGGCATTTACAGAGCGTATCTGTGGTGTCTGTACAACAGTGCATGCTCTTGCTTCGGTTCGGTGTGTTGAAGATGCACTTGGTATTGATATTCCGGTTAATGCACGAATCATCAGGAACCTGATGAATGCGACTCAGGTTACCCAGGACCATCTGGTTCACTTTTATCACCTTCATGCTCTGGACTGGGTTGATGTTGTCAGCGCTCTCAAAGCAGATCCGAAACAGGCTTCTGTTATAGCGCAGAGTATATCATCGTGGCCAAAATCATCTGTAGGTTATTTCAAGGATCTTCAGCAGCGCCTTGTTGGTTTTGTCGAAAGCGGTCAGCTTGGGATTTTTTCGAACGGCTACTGGGGTCATCCGGCATACAAGCTTCCGCCTGAAGTGAATTTAATTGCTGTAGCTCACTATCTTGAGGCTCTGGATTTCCAGAAAGAGATCGTCAAGATTCACACTATATTTGGAGGCAAAAACCCGCATCCGAACTATCTGGTTGGCGGTATGGCTTGCGCTATTGATCCTAACAAAGATACAGCTATCAATATCGAGCGCCTCTCGATGATTAAAAAAATCATCGACGATACTACTGCGTTTATTGACCAGGTTTACATTCCTGATCTTATAGCGATTGCTGGATATTACAAAGGATGGCTTCATGGAGGCGGACTCGGTAACTACCTCAGCTATGGCGATTTTCCCGAAACAACGCTGGCTGATTTCAAAACTCTGCTTTGGCCTCGAGGTGCGATTCTCAACAAGGATCTCAAGACCGTTATTGATGTCGATCCAAGGGATGCATCACAGGTTACTGAAGAGGTCAGTCACAGCTGGTACACCTACTCTAAGGGGGATGCAAAGGGACTTCATCCATGGGATGGCGAGACAAGCCCTAAATATACCGGTCCTAAACCTCCATTTGAGCACCTCGATACCGACAAAAAATACAGCTGGCTTAAGACCCCGCGCTGGAAAAACCATCCAATGGAAGTTGGTCCGCTTGCCCGCGTGCTGATAGCTTATGCTAAAGGCGATCCAATGATCAAGGATACTGTTGGTATGGTGCTTTCTAAACTTGAGGTCGGACCCGAAGCTCTCTTTTCAACACTTGGCCGCACGGCAGCGAGAGGTATTGAATGCAAGCAGACTGCAGGCTTCATGCGCCATTATTATGATCAGCTTGTAGCCAACATCAAAACCGGTGATTATCGCACCTTCAACAGCGATCGCTGGGAACCTTCCACCTGGCCTGCCGAGTGCAAGGGATTCGGTTATACTGAAGCTCCACGTGGTTCTCTCGGTCACTGGATTCATATCAGCGACCAAAAGATTAAGGAATACCAGATTGTGGTGCCTTCCACCTGGAACGCCTCTCCACGTGATGCCAATGGCAATTCGGGCGCATACGAGTCAGCACTGAAGGGGACTCCCATGATTAATCCTGAACAGCCACTTGAGATTCTCAGAACAGTGCATTCATTTGATCCGTGCCTTGCCTGCGCTTCTCATCTCTTCGATATGAACGGTAACGAGATTACAACGGTTAAAATCGTTTAAAAGGAGTCTGTTATGGGGAGATTAATTGAAGAAATCTATGTCTGGAGGCTGCCTGTCAGGTTGTATCACTGGATCAATGCCTTGTGCACCGTAGCTCTCTTTGGAACGGGTCTGTATATTGCCTTTCCTTTGTTCAATCCGCCCCTTGGTGAAGCGGTATTTTACAGGGGGATGTCTTGGTGGAGGTATATCCATTTTGCCTCTGCATTTATTTTTACCGCCAACTTTCTTTTCCGCATGTACTGGGCGGTGTTCGGCGGAGATAAATATGGACGATTCGGCGGATTCAGACCATGGTCGCCTTCGTGGTGGGGCAAACCATTCCGTGAGCAGGTTGAGTCATATCTTTTCTTGCGGTCGAAAGAGCCGAACTATGTAGGGCATAACCCTGTCGCAGCTTTAGCCCACTTTTTGTTCATTTTCTGTGGGTCGAGCTTTATGATATTTTCAGGGTTAGCCATGTATGGCGAAAACAATCCGGGCGGGTTTAATTCAGTCTGGTTCGGTTGGATGATACCGCTTTTAGGTGGCAGCTACACTCTGCATTGGGCGCATCATCTTATGGCTTGGATTTTCCCGATTTACCTTATTATGCATCTTTACGCAGTTTTCCGTCACGATGTGGTAGATCGCACCAGTGTTACCTCTTCGATAATTACAGGATATAAGCATAAGGTCGAAGAAGAACCTGTCTGACGAGATCTTGCCTTATGACTTTGTAGTGAATATCCAGCGAAATAAGACCCATTGCAGGGGAGAGTCAATCCTGCAATGGGTTTTTGTATGTTGTATCAATCAATAAACGTATACAGTGAAGTATAATCGTATCAATATCATAGGACTGGGAAATGTTCTTTACGGCGATGAAGGATTTGGAGTATCAGCAGTCAACAGCTTACAGGAATCTTCCTCTTTTCCGGATTCTGTTCACTTTATTGATGGTGGAACTCAGGGGATTTATCTGCTCGATTTCATAGAGTCAGCTGATGCCGTGATTGTTTTCGATGCACTTATTCCTCTCGATTATGACCGGCAGGTTTATGTTTATTGGAACGAAGAACTTCCTGACTTTATCCATCGCAAAATGTCATCTCACCAGATGGGCTTCAGCGAAATGCTCGGCATAGCCAAACTGCACGGCAAAATGCCAAAAGAGATTGTGATGATAGGAGCACCACCCAAAGATCTAGAACTCAACATAGGATTAAGTCCCGAGCTCGCCCTACTTTTGCCGATAGCTGTAGAAGAGGGAAGGGCAATCATCAACAGCTGGATAACAGAGTAGCTTTGATGCGAAATGGCAGATACCTGCCATTTCGCATCTCTATCTCAGAACTCAGCACTCAAACCTCAGCACTTTTTATTACGGTTTGATGAGTCGCAAAAACTCGTTTCTCGTGGATTGCGAACTGATGAACTGTCCCGACATAGCGGATGTAGTGGTAATGGAATTAAGCTTTTCAACACCTCGCATTACCATACACATGTGTCGAGCCTCAATAACCACTCCAACACCTTTAGGGTGCAATACATTCTGTATGGCATCCCTGATCTGCTGAGTAAGCCTCTCCTGCACCTGTAGTCTCCGTGCAAATACCTCCACCACACGCGCAAGTTTTGATAGCCCTACAATTTTACCGTCGGGAATATAAGCGACATGTGCCTTTCCAAAAAAAGGAAGCATGTGATGCTCACACATAGAAAAAATGTCAATATCCTTTACCAGCACCATTTCATCGTAAGCCTCGGTAAAGACTGCTTTTTTCAGGAGTTCTTCAGGATTTTCCCGGTATCCTTTTGTCAGAAAGCGCAACGACCTAGCTACACGTTCAGGGGTTTTGAGTAACCCTTCACGCTGAGTGTCCTCACCAATTCCATCAAGCATCGCCGATATTGCAACTGACAACCCGCCAATAACGAGAGGATCATGTTCGCGATTGTCTAAAACACAATCATCATCATCACAGCAACTCCCTCTGCCTGAAGGCAGCAGGTTACTCGCCAAGGTAGCTGACGGAATTTTTTCCTGTTTCATATATTTTGACTTCATGGAGAGCTAACTCCGGTTTATTGATGTTACGCAGTCGATCTTCAAGAATGTCCCATATCAGCACTGCAAGCACTTCGGTTGTGGGGACGCATTCCTGTAGTTCGGGTAGGTCATGGTTAAGATGTTTGTGGTCGAATCTATTAATTATTTCCTCTTCAAGAATAACTTTGAGTTCTTTCAGATCGAAAAGAAACCCGGTATTTCTGTCAACAATACCGGAAATAGTAATATCAACAAGATAATTATGGCCGTGCCCATATTTATTGCTGCACTTTCCATAAATTTCCAGGTTTTCACTATCTGGAAATAAAGGATTGAAAAGACGGTGAGCGGCATTGAACTCTATTTTCCTTGAAACGTAGACTTTTCTTGGTTTCTGTAAAAGATCATTCATAAAACTTCGTTGAAGTTATTTTAGCTGACCGATTATTAGCTGCATGTACCAGCCAAAATCAAAAACATAATCTCGTAGCAAAAGGACTATGTACTTATATTTATTTATTATAGTTATTGTTCAAGTAACAGGAGTCTATGGTTATAAGTTTCATCATCAGCAATAATTACAGATGCTGACTCCGTCCGTAACCATAGTGCAATTTCTGGTTAAAGCTGATATTTTGTGTTGTTTCGTTAACTTTTGTTTTTCAATCCAGCATGCATACAACGGTTACATTTCACAATAAATTGCCACTTATCGGTACCAACAATAGAGGGATTAAAACTTTTTTTGATACATCAGCTGAGTTGTTAGGGCCTGGTGGATCAGCAGCATCACCCATGGAGACCGTGCTTGAATCTCTGGGTGCCTGCTCAATGATGGATATACTCAGCATTCTCAAAAAAATGAGAAAAAACCTCATTACCCTCCAGGCCGACATTGACGCCCGGAGGGCTCAAGAACACCCGAAGGTTTTCACCGACATACAAATCAAGTATTGTCTTGAAAGTCCCGATTGCACTCATTCAGAACTTGAAAAAGCTGTAAGACTATCAATGGATAAATACTGCAGCGTGGCAGCCATGATCAGAGCATCAGGATGCGCTATAACATGGTCTGCGGAATTAGCACAGACGTCATAAAATGGATGGAAATATGCAGCGGAGAGAATAATACCGTTATTGCAAGGCGCGGATTTTTTCAATAACCTCTTTATAAGGGTTCATAGCAAGATCAGCTCCATAGTCCGGAAGCGTGACATGTTTCGCCACAATTTCGAGTAAATGCCGATTGAGATGCTGAGCAATTTCAAGCATCCGCGACTGATAGTGCTCAAGTTCATAATCAACAAACCTGTCCACGTTATTCTTTTTCATTTTCTCAAGAATCTCAGCCATCATCACGGCATCTATGTGCTTTGAAACCTCACTGAAGTAATGCAGCGGCAGGTCATTAGCGTAACCCGTAGCTTGTTCAACACCCATTTTCCGGCAAACCCCGGCAGCAATTTGTGGACGAATGTATTCCACCATAAGAGGAATCACCATAAAATGAGGTATAAACTTTACTATCATACTTATGGCGCTGTAAAGATCCTCAAACCCTTCAGTTTTATGGTTAACCAAGGTGTTAGCCCATGTAACCACCTGAAGTTGCTGGTGAGATGGCAGCTGAAGCAGGACCTCCGGTACAGGAAGATTTGTCCATGCCAGCAATTCTTCCAATTCACTCAATTGTGTTCCACTCATCAGGGAATTTTTCAGCCAGGATTAAAGAAATGCAAAATTTCGGGGTATTTCAGGTTCAGTTTATTAAAAAAAACAGAGAACAGGAAACTTGGAAGAAATATAAATCCGTATTTTTTGCACACCAACATAATTGTTACAGGGTAAATTGCAGGAACAGGATACTCCGATGGATAAAACACTCGCACTTCAACAGCTTAAAGCAATTCGCACACCTGTTTTTATTGATGGGGGTTACTGGCAGTTCGGCCATGTATTCTTCATTCTTACCGAAACTGGTCTTATCACCATCGATTTCAAAGTTTATGATCCGATCCTTGGACCTATCGAATACTCCCTGAAGGAGTATAAGGAAATTCAGGACATAGCGAAGGAGTGCGACACCATTGCAGAAAACAGCGACCTTGATCCTGACGAACAACTGTTTCTTTTTAATAATGGTCGGCCGGGTGTGCAATACTGGGCCTTCCAGCCTTACGACAACGCTCCTTTAGAAGCCTATATCTTCTCAGCCGATAAAAAGGTCATTGAGGAAACGTTCATTGACAAGTATAGAAACGAAGACATGACATCCTGGGAATCTATGGATGAGATCTCTCTGATGAAGTGGGCACAGAAAATAATATAACTGCAGCCATCGTATTTTGATACTGCTGTCTCAGGTAGAGAGTTTTCTTTTTTGGTATGCTCGTTTTGAGGACAATCACTCATCCCCTTTACAAACGTTGGTCAAGCATTGACTGCTTGACCTTACCCATTTACCATCAATTCTTGATTCTTCTCGTCAAAAGGTAAGAGCACCTGTTTTTGTTGATGCTGTCAACAATATAAACCTTGAATTTTTCAGGCAATGCAAATGGAATTGCTTTTTGATCGCGCATTATGTATACAGGTCTTCCCCATACATCTTTTTCAGGTGGTATCTGCGCTTCTTGCCTGTTCACAAAGGTTCCGAATTTGGTGTGCACAATGTTTTTCTGAACTTCATAAGCCGGAGGGGGTTCAGTGTAAAAATTGCCCTTTGAGCGAAACAGTTCTTTACCAGATTCTTCTGTTACAATATATGTCCAGTTTGGTCCGTTAGCCATTCGCCATTCATCACCAAGCAATTCAAGAAACAGCACACCCCCTTTAGGTACAGATGCCAGGATTTCGCTCTCTTGATCTGGCGGAAGCATTTCGTTTCGCGCCTGTTCCAAAGCATCAATATAACATTGCTCGTAGGACACATATTTGAAGCTTCTAACCCTTGCGTGGTCTTCAATAGTATCAATATCGTATTCAACTGCACGGATCTCTCCAACTGCAACCTTTGCCGCAACCATCATAAGAAGAGCAATAAAAAGCATCTTGAGTTTCATGGTTCATCGTGTTTAGTTGATAATCTTTCTATAAAGATAGCAAAGCTCACCGGTAATGCTACACCGTAGAACTGATGAGATTGGATAAAGTTTCAATCTTACCCCGTTGAGTAGTATATTGGAGCGCTGAAACAGAGTGAGTATTTGTTGAGTCTGTCAGGGTTATCTCCGATGGACACCGTACAACGGAAACTACCCCGCATACTGAGATGCATTAACGAGAAGGGGCGTGTTTATAATAAGTAAGTAATCGCCCGGATTTTTACCGGGTTTTTTTTTGAAATTTTTGTGGTGTTACTTCGTAAGATGATATATCGATAACGCCCTTATATAAAATCAGATAGTATAAGTAAGAGGAAGAATATGATACTGTTAACGGTTGAAGGGTTAGAAAAAAAATATGGTCTTAAGCATTTGTTTGAGGATGTCTCGTTCGGCATTGATGACCGCGACAAGATTGGTATTATCGGTGCGAACGGTAGCGGCAAGAGCACGCTTTTAAAAATTCTTGCCGGCGTAGAGACTCCTGACAAGGGAAAAGTTATGGTGGCTAACCAAAGAACGATTGCCTATTTACCCCAGGATTCCGCTTACAACCCTGATGATACAGTGCTTCAGGCTATTCTGAAATCAAGCGGTAAGGTCATGGATCTTATCTATGAATATGAAGTGGTCTGCAAGGAACTCGAAACAAAGCATACTGAAGATCCATCTTTGATTGACCGGATGAGCCAGCTTGCTCATGAGCTTGATGTTTGCGGAGCATGGGAACTCGAATCGAATGCCAAAACAGTGCTCGGCAAGTTAGGTCTTTACGATCTGACGGCGCTCATGGGGACACTTTCCGGTGGTCAGCGCAAACGTGTTGCCTTGGCCCATGCGCTTGTAGTCCCGAGTGACGGGCTTATTCTCGATGAACCTACCAACCACCTTGACGCCGACAGTGTCGAGTGGCTTGAAAATTATATCAGGCGCTATCAGGGTGCAGTTATTCTTATCACTCACGACCGTTATTTTCTTGATCGCGTAGCGACACGAATGATTGAAATGGATGGCCGGACAGCGGTTACCTATACTGGAGGTTATTCGAGCTACCTTGTGCAGAAAGCTGAACAGGAAGAGCAGGCTATAAGGGACGATCGCAAACGATCCGCTTTAGTGCGTCAGGAGCTTGACTGGATGAGAGGCGGTTGTAAGGCTAGAACAACCAAACAGAAAGCCCGTATGCTGCGAGCTGAGACTTTAGTGTACGCTCCTAAAAAGGAGAAGGCGAAAGAACTCGAAATCGGTTTTGGTGCAGGCCGGCTGGGCGACAAAATCATGGAATTTCACCAAGTTTCCAAGTCGTATGGCGATAAGTTGCTGCTTCAGTCTTTTGAATATCATCTGCAGAAGGGTGACCGTATTGGCATTATAGGACCGAACGGTTCCGGAAAAACCACTCTTTTTGATATGATTACCGGACGCGTTCAGCCCGACAGCGGACATATAGAACTAGGCAAGACCGTTAATATCGGATATTACGACCAGCAGAGCAGGGGACTTGACGACTCCAAACGGGTTATAGAATATATTCAGGAGCATGCCGAGCAAATCAAGACAAAAGATGGAATGGTATTTTCAGCCTCCAAAATGCTTGAGAGATTTCTTTTTGCTCCTTCCACCCAGTACAGCTACATACGCACACTTTCAGGTGGGGAACGACGTAGGCTTTATTTACTCAAGCAGCTCATCGATTCTCCAAACGTACTTCTTCTTGATGAACCTACGAATGACCTTGATATACCGACACTCAGGGTGCTTGAAGATTATCTCGATACCTACACTGGCTGCCTTATGGTAGTGAGTCACGACCGTTATTTTCTTGACCGCACTGTTGAGTATATATTTGCTTTTGAAGAGAACGGTGTTATCCGCCGTTATCCAGGAAACTATTCGTTGTATCTTGAGCTGAAGGCGTCTGAAGGTGGAAAGAATGAAAAAAAACCGTCAAAAAAAGTAACGGAGCCCCAAAAGCAAGTACCGGTTATTTCAACAAAGTCCAGCGGGCTTACATCAAAAGAGAAACGCGAACTCGAAACGCTTGAGCGGAGTATTCATGAAGCTGAAAACCGTCAGACCGAAATAGCAGAAAAGCTTGCAACGTCAGGTGGCAACTTTGAGCTTCAACAAAAACTTGGCGCCGAGTTAAAGGGTATTCAGCAGCAACTCGATAAAGAAATGGTCAGGTGGACAAAACTTGCCGAACAGGCATAAATTTTAAAGCGGTAGATCGTAACGGAAGAGTTCCATGACCATGACAGCTGCTGGTATACGAAGAAAACTCGATGCACTGGGTAATCCTGAAGCAGCACAATTTGCTCAAAGGTTTTTCAAGACCTCACCAGGCGAATACGGTGAGCACGATATTTTTCGCGGCATTCGCGTCCCGGTGTTGCGAAAGCTATCAGCGACGCTGGATGATACAGATTTGCCGGAGGTACTCATACTGCTTTCATCCGAGTTTCATGAAGATCGTCTGCTTGCACTCCTGCTCTTGATGCGTCGTTTTTATCGTGGCAACGAAAAGGATCAGGAGCAGATCTATAACCTTTACCTTGCTCATACTCACTGGATTAACAATTGGGATCTTGTTGATATTTCATCAGCTCATATTGTTGGCACCTTTCTTCAACATCGGGATAGAACGCCACTCTATACGTTGGTTAAATCTGATAATCTTTGGGAACGCAGGATAGCCATAACCGCGACTTTTCATTTTATCAGACGTGGTGAGTTATCTGACACATTTTCTTTAGCTGAAGTTTTACTTCACGACAAGGAAGAGTTGCTGCATAAAGCAACTGGATGGATGCTCAGGGAAGCAGGTAAGCGTGATGCACCGGCACTCAAAGGCTTTTTATTGAAGCATTATAAAATTATGCCGAGAGTCATGCTCCGATATGCAATTGAGCGTTTTCTTGAGGAACAACGGCAGCAATACCTGAAAGGCATTTTGTAATAGATACCCGGGTTAAACATACCTCTTTTTTGTTTGCGCCTTACCGCGCATAAATCCGCACACCTGTGCGGATTTATGCGTTTAAAAATTGGCAGCACGACAAAATAAATCATCTCCGCTTGAAATCGCTCTTCATAAACAAATCCTTAAAACATTTTATTAAAGTAGCATAGCAGTACATGCATGCCATATAAAAAAATATTCATTACTGCTGGCACATTATATGCATCTCTTAC
>SERZ01001520.1_pt1 | contig 12988 bp, 13 predicted proteins | sample 3171461 | NCBI WGS metagenome assembly SERZ01 (sample SAMN06051861, study PRJNA518727) | freshwater metagenome | biome: subpolar coniferous forest; feature: holomictic lake; material: water; isolation source: holomictic Lake 227, 6 m depth | place: Canada: near Kenora, Ontario | collected... | reverse complement strand
AGAACCAGAACCCAGTTGCACCTCACCTTTATCTTGTTCGAGATCGTCTCGCCAAAAAATAAGACCAAGAGACGCCTGGATTTCAAGCCAGAGCGCCTAGTGGCTCATGCTCTGTCCACACTCATGTCGAATTGCGTGACTGACTAGCTGTTTGTTCTCTCAAGCCAGCCTTGTCAAGATGGCTTTTTTTAGTAAACAATCAGGAATCAACTTGAAATATTCTCCTTCCGGTTGCGATGAAAGATAGATCGCGCACCGCTCTATTGCAATTTTTGTTAGCTCAAGTCTTTTCTCTTTACTAAGCTGATTTTGATTAATGTTCATCTTAAGGTCAAACATGAGTGATCTAACGTCGTTTTCCTTCGCTGTGGTCTGATATATCATAAATACTGCTGTGTTTGAGCCGTCGCTAAAATTACAGTGGTTCTCGACAATATATAAAATGGGCGCAAGAGACTCTTGCGACTTTGAGTTGTTAATATTTAATTCAGCGTTAATTGCTTTTGTCAGCTCGCCTCGGTCAAATTCTATATCGTCCAATAGCTTCCTGTTGTAACCCAATACATTAATACCGTTGTTATACAATATAACAACAACCCTAAGGTCATGATCTTTAGTGCGCTCGCTGAGACCGAGCCCCTTGCGTTTTTTGGCCTGACCCATCATATCCTCCGACAGTTTGTCCAATCATTGATTTACTTGCTTCGCACTTTACCAGCCACCCATGACGTGGCTTGTCACGGCGCTTTCGCCAATAAATAAAACTGTTTTAGTTGTTTCTGGCACAAAACCCTCCATTATATTTCCATATGTCTCAGCCATCTGTTCATAAATCAATGCAATGCTTGTTTAATACGATTATGTTTCCAATACGGATTCGTGCTTCGCCTCTTTCCATTTTTCATTTTTTGGAACAATGTAGCACTTTCTTACTTGATGTCTCGTTAAAATATTTTCATCAATTACCATAACTGCGTACTTATTCCACCCAATATCAAATACTGTAAATTGAATAACCGCGGTTTCATTGGCCTGGAGGTCAAAGCCAGTATGTCTCTCCTTTAGTATCATAATTTTTGTAACTTTGCTCTTTTCTCTATCAATACCAACAGTGTAACGAAATATTATAAGTTTCTTGAATATGCAGCTTGAGTAGATATACTCACATATCCCTCCCCATGCATCGCCTTCATGCGTAAAATCATAGTCAGGGTCTCTTGTAAAATTAAATGGCTTTTTGTTTGACTCCAAATAGGCCAATAGATCTATACTCGATTCGAACTCAATCATTGTATTGCCTCCTACTTCCTATTCCAGATAAACAACGCTTCACTTTGTTTCAAGTTCACACCGGCAGAGTAAACAATGTCATAACTAATTACCTCGACATCGGCGCTCACTTTTTTGCTGAAGAACCCACGATAGTCTCTATTTGATAACAGAACATTGACATTCCGATTTTCCGCAAGCTTGTTGCACCAATTTAAACACCTCAACTGATCATGTTTTGAGAATTCCCCATAACCAATTTTTGATGAGTAGTATGGAGGATCGCAGAACACGATAGCATTGTCAAAATCGGTTGGAATCTGCTCAAAATCCCCAAGACGAATTTCAACATTCTGCAGCGCAACATGCCATTCCTGTATAAGCTCACGCGTTATCACCAGCCTTCTGTTAGGGCTCCTTCGATGCCCAGAATACCGGTCTGATTTTCCATTAGAGTCAAATCTCGGCATTGCCCCATGGTCACTCTTAAATATGAAAAGCATTTTTGCTGGATTGTATTCGTTCCTATTTGAGTCTTGACAATCGACAAATACTCTTTCTTGTTTTCCGGGCGAAAGCGTTCTATATTCATCCATAATGCCAAAAAACTCATCACAAAATGTGTCGCAGTTATCGCGGATGGCTCTATATATGCCAATTACTTCAGAGTTGTTGTCATTTATCACATACTTCTTCGCGTACATTCTGTTGAACATATAGCAAAATACGGCCCCAGCTCCAAAGAACGGCTCAATATATGAGTCTGTCTTTTTGAGGTATCCTGACAGCCCTTTATTAATCGATCTGCGCTTTCCACCTGCGTATGAAAATAAGGGAATCAGCATACTAATTATCCCCTCAACCGCTAATGAGGGTAGGATAATCTTGAGAAAGGTTCAGATATAATATTTCATTTGCTGAAAGCCTTCCCTCAGAAAACATCTCAAATGACCTCCGTACATCATCGCGGAATCGCACTTGAATATCTGCAAATATCCTCCTATTTTCTATCTCCCGAAGAGACTTTGTATGCCACGAAATTGAGTTCACAGCCTGATTATAAATGTTAACATTTCTATGTCCCAATATGGCATACGACTTCGTGTCAAGCCCATGCTTGCTCCCCTCAACATGCAAATCAGGATAATTTATGTCAGCGTCAAATGGCCCCTCCCAAACACACCACTTTTTTCTATAGACTTTTTTGAAGCTGGTTATATTTTTCGAGTGTTTAATTTCCTGCATCGAATACCCACTCTTTGCTGGCTCCATATGGGTATATATTTTACCAACTGAAGCCAGCTTGAATGGTGACGAAATGTCATATGAAATGCGAATGCCCTTCCCGATAAACTCATCAAGGCATTCTTGGAATATATTATATACGAAAACAGCATTCAGGCTTCCCTGCCCAAGGAAGTGAAGCCAATTCTCTTGTTCACTGAGGCGACCATCTCCCAAAAGAGTCAGTATCATTCTGAGTGAAATTGTAGGATCAGACGCAACTGGACCGGCAAAACTCCAGCCATTATAGGGAAACCTGTCAATCTTATTGACTTGACGGTACCACTCCATCGCCTCATAAATGCTTCGCCCTTGCACCACACTCAGTAACTTTAGCTGGCTATTTCCGGTTAAGTTATCCCGAAAGAACACCATATTTCTCATGGTTTCCTTTAGGCAATCTTCAAAACGGCTAAAGATATATTTGGGCTTACCGATTGCCCACACCGGAAAATCGATGATTAAACCGTAGTCGGCATACGCTTCCATCCAGCGCAGCACGTCCAACCGTATCGCATCATATTTTGGTTCAGCCAAAAATTCCTTTGTGATTTTCAGCGCTCTTTTGAACGTCCCCTTGCCGAGCTGGTATCCACCAGAGTCGGCAATCAGCAATGTTCTGGCGCGATCTCGCTGGGTGATCATCCTCTCATCGGCTGCGTCAAGGCTCAGGCTCGACTGACCGAGGCTGTACAGCCCCGCACAATAGCTCCAGCTCTCATTGTCTGGACGATACCAGTTGAGGTCCTTCGAGCTGGGCAGCATCGCCCTGGCATCTGGGTTGCCGACATTCGAACAGACCGGCAATTGGAATGCCGGCAGGAACACCGCTTGCCCTGGTGGGATACCAGCCTCAGAGGGATCATGGGTCATGGAAGCTCCCTGAGCATCCGGCATGGGCATACCCCACAACGAATGCTCCTGACTGCCGGCTACTGGCGGGTTTCGTTAAACAGGTAGAGCCAAAGAGCCCCGCACCGGAGAACAAGGGGAAAACACAGTTTCCCGCCTTCAACGGATACCTCGCCCGTTTCAGGATTTCTGATGGTCAGCTCAAACCGACAATCATCAATCTCATCTCTGGACGAACAAAGATTTCTCATGCGTCCGAACGGTTGCTCAGGCTCCTGTTCCATAATATGTAATGAAGTATTGAAATTGAGCGGCGCATCAGTAAAATATTCAATATTTTCAAGGTGATGCGGTACATACAATTCCCATGGGCCAGTAAGCAAGTTCCAAACTCGACGCAACTGATACGTCGGGACACGCCACTGGCCCTTCAGTTCCATCATATCAGGAACAGTGCCAACTTTTACGAGTGAATTTGAGTTATCATATATTGTGACGCCATCTGATACAACGTTCTCATACCAAATTCCAACATCACCGTTCTTAACGCAAATCGTTATATAGTCAGGATGCTCCTTAAGCCCCGCCTTCTTTCTAAGTTCGGCCCATTTTTTATATACAGTTCTTGCTAACGAAAAGTCGATATCAAGAGACATAACGTCGCCATACTTTTGCTTTCCGTCTTCAATAAATTTACAACCGAGAAGATACTTGTATCCGAACGGAGCAATTGCGGGCAGACGCGTCCGCTTCAGCTCTTTATCTTTATCGCTTTGTTTTTTTGGACGGCGCGTGCTTGATAAAATCCATTGCGCTCCCATGAACTCCAAAACATTTTGCTCATCATTAACCCACCGGAAGGATTCTCTTACGTCGCCCTTGAAGTCTCTGACCTTATCAATTTGGTTGGTTATAAACCCGACTTTGAATATATCCGCATCATTGTCGTATTCAGCGTCGAGTGCATCCGGAAACAGCAAATCCTCGCTTGCCTTCTTTGTTTCGCCGTATGCGTTGAAAAGGTCTAGAACAGCAGCGAAGTGCGATGAACGGTCAGACATCTTTTGATTTGGACTGTCGTCATTAACCCACTCATCGTATAGCGGCATCATATAGGTGCCGCCATTGGTATCTTGCCACATTATAAGTTCTGGTGCTGCGGTAAATGGGATCAAGTTCTTAATCGCATCGGTCATTTTTAGAACCGGGTTGCCGGTTCGATAGTTCAAGTCTGATGGAAACATCGATCCGCGCGTTGCTTTGATCGATGACTTGATGTGCGAAGTGCTTGATGTCGTATAGTTAACAAATCGAATTTCATTGCCATCAATCTTGCCAAGCATCATAAATGGTTCGTCGAGATCGTAGACACACTCTTCAATCCAATCTGGAACGACGGCTGTTATTACCTTGTTCGTATTCTCAAATGCCTTCTCAATCTCATCATCCGCTTTGATATCAGCATCTTCATCAATGCTAATCTGGGTTTCTTTAATTTTGAGATAAGCGCCTTTAAGGCCGCGCTTATAAACCTTCTCACCTTTTATATCAATTTCATGCTGACCGGCGAGCCATGTCACAAAGTTAGGCTCATGCTTCTCAAAAGCCCAATTAATAACTGTATAATACTGTGCCCGCGTCATTGATGCCGCATTTGGCAGATAGAAGTTTATTAGAGTCTTGAATAAGAATAATGAGTCCGCACGGATTCTGTTAAAGAACTTCTGATCTGCTACCGGAATTTTCGGAACACCAATATTTTTAATCCCAGGATTGCGCCTTCCTTTATCATCTTTGCACTTCTTTTCTTCATCAACAACAGTAATGCGTAAAACTTCAAATGCTTTATCAACCGTTGCAGTATCAGTGGATCGAATCTTTTCTCCAAGAAAAAGTACGCTATTTAGGAAGCGATAAAGCGGGGCATCGCCTATTTCATAAGATAGAATTGTCTTCTGAGTTGAGATAAGGTCATCTGAATTCGCAATCCTGGCGAACTCTCTTAGAATCTCGTTGCCCTCGTCGTTAATTTCATTTCCATCGAGCAGCCGGAGCTCATCGCCCACATGTAATTGGGTAACAGTTTCTTCTTCAGGAACCTGCCGCGCAGCAACCTTTGACGTCTTTTCTGTGGACTGCTTGCTAGAATTGTTGGACATCGACATTCTCCGTGCTGAAGGCCTCAAAAATGGAAACTCGGTTTCCTTTTGGCCAGTTGGCAGATATTCCTATGAATTTCGAGGTAAATTAGGATACTTCGCCTCGTATATGATCACTTGTGATATCCTTCCTTGGAGGGTTGGCGAGTCTGACCTCCGTTGATCGTCACTCTCCACCCCGCTATGCTTTTCTGAAGGGTTCTGAGACCAACATTCGATCTGGCTGGATATCATCGATTAGCTCCCGAACCGACTGAGGCACCACGTTTGGAGATGCGCCCAGATCATTATGTGGCCGACTGTTCCTTCGTTCGAACCAAGCCAACCATATTTCGTGAAGCAATAGAACGGACTCGTGGGCCGTGCGACAGGATATCGCAGGTCACCGCGAGCTGGTTCACACCAATGTATATTGCGTTTTTAGCGTGATGTATTCGGTCTCAGGCGATACGGGCCGTTGATCATCATATCTCTAATCGCACGTATAAAACCCATGGCGAAAACGTATGGAATATGTTATCCACCTACCTATTGTACAATACCCAAAACAAAATTCTGTAGCTTGAACTTTTTATTTACTGCCTATCGATTTTTCAAACCATAATTTAATTAGCTCGCTGGAACGTTTGCTTTGCTCTTGTAAATGAGGAACATCAGTGATGCTACAGGTCTCATCCGTTGGAATTGCCGCCTTGATAGAGAGGGCGTCGCGCCTTATTCATTCGATTGGCTATTCCGATGGTCTTTACCCTGCCCAATGGGTTGCTCTCCGATACTTCTCGAATGCTGCACCTTCTTCTCGAACAACAGCCGCGCTCGCTCGTTTCCAGGGTATGAGCCTTGGCCCTGTTGCTCGCACTGTTCGCACTCTGGTGGATAAGGGTCTGCTTGCCCGTGCCGCTAACCCATTGAGTAGGCGTGCCGACCTACTCGCCGTTACGACAGCCGGCCTTTGTGTGCTGAAGAATGACCCTCGCGGTTCCATTGCAGCGGCCATCGAAGCCATGCCGCTTGAACACCGCGAATCCCTGGCTTTGGCGATGGAGATGCTTATCCCCTCCCTCTTGACCGTCCCGCATTCTCCCGACCATCACGACGCCGATCACGACTCGGCCGAAGATTCACGGGCGCCCGAGCATGGCGATCTTCCCGTATCCTAATTTTCTCCGATTTCGGTCTGCAGCCTTCATCAAATATTGCTTCCATATGTAACAGCCTGTTACGGTGCTCATTAGTCATGCTTATGAGCGCCGACAATGATGCAGATGGCAAGTTCCTCCATTCCTGACGATGCCCTGCTTGGAGGGCCTCTAAAATTTTCACTGTTGATGGCCTGCACCATATTCGGTGTATTTTCTGTTAACAGTCCCGCCAATGCCGATGGGCTTGACTTTATATCTGGGAGTTATACCAATGAGTTGCACAATATTAATCGCGCCGGGTCGAACTACCTTCATAATCGTGACAACTTGAACCTTATCTCTGAGGCAATTATTAATGTAAACGTTTCTGATAAATTCTTGTTCCATGCCGTTGGCACTTTCGACCAAGTGAAAGATGCTCAGCCAAATCGAGATACATATCTACAGGGCCACGCCCTTCGCACAAAGGACATTTATTTTCAATACGATGATGGGAAATATGGCGGCCAACTTGGGCGCATCACCGCTGATTTTGGCACGGCTTGGTACCTGACCCCTGGATTGAAGGCAACGATACTCGACGAAGATTATGCGATTTGGGACAAGTTTGGCGTCACCGGCTGGGTGCGGCAAAACCTTGGTGTACTGGGTGACGTGAAGGTCAGCGCCTCCTCCTTCTTCCTCGACACCACCTCCTTGTCGAGCACGGCATTTGGGGAGCGGCACAGAAAGACCGATTGGTATGGCGGCCCGAGCAATACCGGAATGCCCAATTCGTTCAGCCTATCCCTAAACGGTTCCAACATCCCAGCAATGCCCAGCTTCACATGGCATGTTGCTGCACTCGATCAAGCCGTTGACTTTACCATCGACGCTAACGGCAACCGCCTTCCCACCAGTAGGGATGAGCTTGGATTTGCTGTAGGTGTCTCGCAAGGCTTTAATATAACGGACAATCTCCGCTCGACGACTCTGGCCGAAGTGGTCCGGTTCCAAAACAAGGGTGGCGTTCCGAATGTCGGCCGCACCTACTCCACCATCGGCGAGGCTCTGACCTATGGGAAGTGGCGGCTCGAAGGAACTGCTACGCTTCGTTCGACCGACCAGCCGGGCACCGCGACCATCACCGACAATCTGATCACCGCCAGCGTCGGTTACGACTTCACCAAGGCGCTTTCCCTCGATTTCGGCTACCAGCACGCCCAGTTCGGCTCCCAGTATGAGGATGACGTTCGGTCACGACTCCGATATGTGATTTTGTTCTGAGTGAACCCCAGGGTAAGACAGACCATGCCAAATCGTTTCCGCCCACTCATTAATAAGGTCGCGACGGTGAAAGTCCCAAGGGGTCTGCTGATTGTAGTCGGCTACGTGGCCGCACATTATGGCTTGTCACTGCTTTCGACGAACATGGAGGTCGCACGGAACATCAGTGTCTGGTATCTGCCCGCCGGCCTGCTGTTCGGCAGCCTGATGGTCGCGCGGGGGCCTCAAGTTTTGTGTGTTGTCGTCGGCGATATCATCTCGCGAGCAATCTGGGCCGTTGGCGTCTCACCCAGTCCAATATGGCTGGTGGTAGGGCTGACCATCTCCCCCACGGTCTATCTGGCAGTGACCGCACTTCTGAAATCACCCCGAGTCGCCGCAGGATTCCAAACGAGCATCGGCGTGACGTGGCTGATCCTCGGCATGGTTCTGGCGCCCGCCATTGCCGCCCCGCTTAACTGCGTGAATTACGCCGCCTTTGGAATTTTCCAGTACGACCAATTGGGCCAGATTATTCCGAGTTTTCTGATCGGTGATCTGGTTGGCATCGGCACTTTGGTGCCGCTGATTATGGCCATCGGAAGTGTTATGCACGAGCCCCCAAATGGTTTTGGTGAGAATTCTTCGTGGTGGCCGGGTGGCATGGCGCTAATCCGTACCGCTCTTTTACCGATTATCGCAGCATTGGCGCTATTTGCAGTTTATGAAAGTGAACGCCCTGAGATTTTCACTGCTGGCAAGTTTCTGATGTTTATTCCGCTGACGGTCGTGGCATTACGAGACGGATGGCGCGGCGCATCGGTATCTATTGTTATTCTTAACTTTTCAATTGTGCTGGCCCTTGCCGTCCACCAGGTTCCTGTTTCGGCCATTGATATCCAACTTTTACTATTATCTTACTCAATATTTGCCCTTGTCATGGGTGTTGTCACTGAAGAACGTCGAGATGCACAGCGGCTGAACGAGTTGCTGGCAACAGCGGTTCACTCCAGTCCGAACCCCGTCGGCATCATTGACATGGTTCGCCCGGATCAGCGGTTCCTGTTCGTAAATAATGCGCTGATTGCCCTATCCGGCCAATCCTCGGAGGAGTTACTGCGGTCATCCTGGCGCGACCTCCCTCTTGATGCCCAGGACAGCGACCGAATTCAGATTGCGTCAGAGCTGATCAATAATCGGAATGTCGTTGACCTCGAAGTTCGACTGACCAAGAAAGACGATGACCATCGCATCATTCAAGTGAAGGGTGGACCTGTTTTTGGCAATGATGGCAATTGCAACGCCTATACTATAGCCTTCCTCGATGTCACATTAACAAAGCAAAGAGAACTGATCGAGAGAGAGCGTGAGAAAATGATCTCACTTGGGCAACTTGCTAGCGGCGTTGCTCATGAATTGAATAATCTAATTCATCCAATGATGAACTATGCCAAACTTGCAGACCGAGTTCTTACAAACGATCCCGAGCGTGCCCATCGGTATCATGAAGGCATTCTCTCACTTGGGAAGAAAGCCGGCGAAATTGTGCGGAAGGTCCTGCAATTTGCACGGCCCAAGACGCAAACCAGTGAGCCAATCTGTTTGGTCAATGCCGTTGTTGATGCTGTTGACCTTACCAAAACTCGCATACCGCCAACGGTAACCCTTCGCTTTATCGTCCGCAGCGGATCGGAGCGGTTGGTACGAATCGAACCGACCGAGGTTACTCAGATCATCAGCAATCTTCTGATTAACGCCGTTCACGCTGTGCCGAAGGGCGGCGCGATAGATGTCACGGTCGATGCTCTCAGCATGGGCACCAACGAAGTCGATGCACTGGCGGCTGGCGGATATCTGCGGATCATGGTGTCAGACAACGGCCACGGCATGACCGAGGAAACCCGCCGCAAAGTCTTTGACCCCTTCTTTTCCACAAAGGCCATTGGCGAAGGCACGGGCCTTGGGTTATCAGTGGTCTTCGGCATTGTGGCGGCGGTTGGTGGAGCCATCACTGTAGAGAGCGCCGAAGGCAAGGGCGCAACCTTTTCCGTTTACCTGCCTGAAGTCGTCACAGGCCGAGGAGATTAGACAATGGCTCCAATCCTGCTGGTTGAGGATACGCTCGATGTCCGGATTTCCATCCGCGACTCGTTGGAAATGGCCGGCTACGAGGTCGAGGAAGCCGTTGACGGCTTGGTCGCTATCGAATTGCTGCAGTCACGTCCGTACGCCTTGCTCATCACCGACTTGTGGATGCCCAACGTCGATGGGATCGATCTGCTCAAACGGCTGCGAACGATCAATCCCAAAATGCCGGTGATTGCCATCTCAGGCGGTGCGCCAGGACGGGCTCCCATAGACTATTCCGTCGCACTTGCGACCACCTGGGGTGCCGATGTTGTTCTGCACAAGCCCTTCGACAATGATGATCTTGTCGATGAAGTAAAGGCACTTCTCATAAAATATGCGGCGTAGGAAAGTCGTTACTCCTGCTCGTCAGGGCCAAGATAAAGGCTCTCGTCAAACTGGGGCAACCCAATTTCTAAAATTCCATCGATTATGGTCCGCATTGAGCGGGCAATAACCTCGCGATCATCTGTGGGGACTTTTGAGATGACATCTGCCAACTGAGAGTGCGGCGCCCGTTTTAGCAATTCCCTGCCAGTCCGCGAAACGATCATTAAATCAGCACGCTTGCTTCTGGGATTGGGATGGCGGTCGAGATACCCCTTTTCGACCAGAACCTTGACCGTGCGGGTGACGGGCGCCAACGTGAGCCCCTGGAACCGCGCCAAGTTCGCCATCGTCCGACTGAACGGCGGCACCTCGGCAAAATACCGGAGTGCTGACCACTGCGCTGGCGTCAGTCCCTCAGCAAACCCGAGCCCGTGTATCAAGCGGGACGCCTGCTCGAACAGGGAGGACACCCCCTCTGGGGAGAAATTATCTTTCATCTCATCGGCTTACTTTTCAAACCGGGGACGAGACAACCATTGCGGCTGGCAACATTGAGATTGGCATATCCCATTGGGCAATGGGCCGCAACATCGGCAATCAGGGCGTTACACTATTTTGAAACTGTCAGTGCGACATATCCCGCGCTGGCCAATGGAGATATTGCGATCAGCAACATCACCAGTTATGATCAGTGAAATCAACCCACCTTGTGGGTCGTGCCTATCCGACTAGCGTGGCGGGAACCGTGGTAGAGGACAGAGAATGACGCAGGTGGAGTATCCAGAATGGATAGCAAAATCAGCCTCGGACAGTGGATTAAACATGTCAGCGAAGAGCACCACGAGATTGAGAATTTGATAGCTCAGCTTGAAGATACGGTTGTGCAACAGTCTGTTAAAAGGGTTGGCCTGCCAACATTGAGCAAACTAGTTGAGTTCTGCGTCAAGCATGTTGAGAACGAAGAGCACATCATGCGCCTTATGAATGACAAGGGATTCAAGGAGCACTCAGATGACCACAGCAGGATATTAGATACGATATCTGACGCTCTCGCAAAGTGTGAGCGTTTCGGTGATGTTGAATTGCTGGAGTTTGCTCGAACACTTCGAGAAATCTATAGAACTCATACCCTGGTGTTTGATAATCCATTTTTTGATGGGCTTTCCGCGAGAGAGTGAGATAGCGACACGGTCACCTCAAACTCTTCGAATTCCTTATCGCTGATCAGAACGAAATCACCACGACGCCATCAATACTCCTCTGCCGTCATGACCGTCATCACCCGCGTCGTGACCGCCGTGTCGGCAGGATCGGGTGACCCGAACTCCATGGCGCGATCATAGTATGCAATCTTCCACAGCACGACATCATGGCCGTGGACGATCTTGCCGAAGTCGTGTTCGAGGTAGGGATCGTTCCCTTCGTTAAACTGGTCAAAGGCGCGGACCTTGGCAATGATCTCCGCCACCGCCTTCTGACCGAGGGCCTGGATACCCTGGGTCAACATGATGCGACCACCGCGCCCAGTTCGGCGGAACTGATCGTTGAGATTGCGAATTTTGTTGGCGTGGTCGTTCTCGTTCATTGGGTGCTCTCCTTCTATAGGCGTGGTTGTTCACAGGGCAACATGCCCTCGGACGACGTTGATGGTGGTTGGAGGCCGTGTGCCGATCTGATTGACCGGATATCGATTAGAATCTAGTATCCAAGGCGACGAAGTTTGGATTCAGCAAGTTTGCCTCGGCTATAACAGAAACCAGCAGCATACCCATGACCACGCTTGGCCTGATCAGAGGCCAACATATAAGCACCAGTCATTTCGGATTGCAGATTTCTGATCATATCTTCATGAACGCCGATCTCACAATCCTTCTTGTATTGATCAAACAAAACGGAATCGGCTTCAACGGTGGCGGTAAACTTCTTCAGTTTTTCGGAAACCGTTTTATTGACGATGTAGGCGACTACCGAGACGACCGCCGAGCCGACGATCATCAGGGGGCTGTTATAGCTCGACGAAGCAATGTCGCATCCTCCAAGCTTCATGGCGATGACAGTGGGGAAGGAAAGCATCAATGCTCCAGACTTCTCTTTCAGATTGTCGAGCATTTGTTTGCGGCGATAGAGAGACATGGCGATCACGAAGTGATTTTATCCCGTTCTCGCAATAGTAATACCAGCATGGAATAGGTCAATGTTATTAATGAGCGACCATCACGTTAGCTGTCATCGCATCCATGATGCTTGGTTTCGTTAATTTTATTGTTTCAGACATTCGATTTGCACTGAATGGGGCTTCAAAGTTGTGGAGGGGGCCGCTTCTGATTATGAGAAGAATTCCTATGATACTCGCTCCAACAATTTTCTGATGTTGTACTGGGCCGGTGTTTTGCGACACCTGCGAAAATGAGGTTGATCATACTTGGCAGTCTATCGCCTTCTGGTAGCGGATGGTTTTGGCTCTGGCGCTGATGACGCCCCTATCGGTGAGATCAAATAGCCACAGCCCCGATCAACTAGACCCAAACGTTATTTTTCACCGCACCGCACATGATCAAGATATGGTATAAGTTCTGGCAT
>SERZ01001515.1_pt1 | contig 13011 bp, 2 predicted proteins | sample 3171461 | NCBI WGS metagenome assembly SERZ01 (sample SAMN06051861, study PRJNA518727) | freshwater metagenome | biome: subpolar coniferous forest; feature: holomictic lake; material: water; isolation source: holomictic Lake 227, 6 m depth | place: Canada: near Kenora, Ontario | collected 2013-06-25... | reverse complement strand
GAAATGATCGCGGTTCTGTTATTGGGTGTAGCGAGTCAGGGGCTTTTTGCGCAAGAGCAGCGCGAACCACCACGTGATCGGCCGCCTCGTAATGAAGGCGTGCGCCATGAAACAGAATCTTTGACAGCCGCGCAAATTGAGCAGGTCAAAAAGATTCTCTCTGCGTATGATGCAAATACGCTGACAGCCGATCAGGCTAAAGCGATTCATGAATCGTTTCGGCAGGCTGGTTTGCCCGGTGGACCTGCGATGAACAGTGCAGTGAAGGCAGCAGGAATCAATCCAGACAAGCTGCGTGACCTTGCGCCGCCTCCGTCTGCCAACCGCGAGGGCAATGGTAATGACCGTCCACAGGCTCAAGCTGGAGGCGAACGCCAGGAACCTGCTCGTGAGGGCGAGGCGCTTCAACAAGCGCCAACAGGAGATGACAAGCAGGAGTCATCTGACAAGAAGCGGGGCGGGCCGCAGCAGTACTCGATCTCGCAAGCGATCTCCGATCAGGCACAGCTTCACACCATTGCCTTCAGCGGGCTTGCGTTTGTGACAGGCGACTATGGAGCAGACACCTTTCTGCCGCCGGGCAAAGCGTGCGACTTCTTCGGGTTCCAGTATATGAGGGATATTGATGTCGCGCAAAAAGGACACAACCCCATATTCCTTGATCGCGTCGCAGGAAACGTGTTGCACATCTTGAACGACAGCCAGCGCGCCCTTTTCGCAACGGCCGCGCGGCAGGAAGCTGTGCAGCTTCGCGCGCTTGCGGTAAAGCGTCTGCCCCTCATCAAGGCGTTTTGCCGTCAACTCGACGGAAGTATTCCCGCTGGCAGTCAAGGACTGAACAAGGCCGCCGTGACGAAGTACGTGGGGGATATCTTTGCCTTTGACGCTGAGATCAGTTACAAGCGCGCCCAAATATTTGGGCAACTCGTGGTCTCCTTCACGCCGGAGCAGAAGGCTTATTTGGCCAAGATGAAGTTCGGTGACTTCAACACGTGGCCAGCAGTCGATATGGAACAATACAAACTTCCTCGCCAGACGGAGAAGATGGTGAATGTAGCCTACATGACTTATGCGAGCGAATTCTTCAGTTGGTACGCGGGCTCTGTTGATGCCGATGTCTATTTCTGTCCGGAACGCCATGGCACTTACTTCGGTGGATTCTACATGAAGGACATGCCTGCAATGAACAAGCGTGACTTTGACATCAGCACGTCTGTCACAGGCGACAGCGGCAAAGAATTTCTCAATACGCTGACCGCTGCACAACGTCCCGCTATTACGGCTATTCCCGACCTGCAACGTCCGGCACTTCAGGAGATTATTGAGGTGCGTCGTGCGATCTCCACGGAGCTGCGCATGTTCCTTAAAGGCCAGCAGGCGGATCTCAAGAAAGTGGTCACACTGGGTCGACGTTACGGTGAACTGGACGGTGAAATGTCGTATGCTTATGCGACTGGCTTCGCAAAGGTCAACCGGACCCTGACGGCTCAGCAGCGTGCCATGTTTATCAAGCTCCGTAACCTATCTGGCTACACGAGCGCTCCATACTACATCTATTCCGATCCGGTACGAGAGGAAGTGAAATTACCCAACACAGACCATTTCTTCTTCCCAGTAAAATAAGCAATGAGTAACGAGAGGGGGTAAGCATCATGAATAAAATACGACACGCACTGACTATTGCTATGGTGTTTGCCACCTCAACCTTCGCCTACGAGGCGTTTCAGGGGCCGACGGAGTTGCTCTATTGGAGCACCAACCAGACGCAAAACGGATATACGTTATTTGGCGTGCGTGGGATAACCTATTTGCTCGATATGGAGGGCCGTATGGTGCACACATGGCCGATTGGTACCAATCCGCATCTACTCGATGACGGTAGCATACTGGATGCGTCGAAGGATGATCCTAGCGGGTTTGGCGGTTTCTCTCAAGTGTCGTGGAGCGGCAGTAATATGTGGTCGTACACGGAATCGCGCACAGGGTACTTTCCGCATCACGACTTTGTCCGAATCTTTAATCCCAAGCTCGGCACAAACACGACGCTTTACATCGCCAACAAAAATTACACGTATAGCCAATGTATTGCGGCAGGCTGTGACCCGTCTGCGGGACCTTACACTAATGCGCAAATGGATGTGATTGTGGAAGTCAATCAGGCAGGCACGATCATCTGGGAATGGGCTTTCTTTGATCACAGGGTCCAGGATTATGATCCCGCGAAGTCAAATTATGTGGGTTCGGGTAAGACGATTGCGAATTATCCTGGCCGATTGAATATCAACCTTGCAGGACGACCAGTACAACGTGACTGGTTGCACTGCAATTCCATCGATTACAACCAGACGCTCGATCAGATTGTTATTAATTCGGTGGGTGGCGAATTTTATGTGATCGACCACGGCAACACCTTTATTGCGGGTGATCCAACAGGCAGTGTCGCGCTTGCAACCGGATCTGCCGGCGATTTCTTGTATCGCTTCGGTGATGTCGCACGCTACAACCAGGGTGCTGCCCCATCGCTCCTGGCCAACTGGACTGAGTCATGGAGTGGCAACAAACAAATCGGGGGTACTCATCACGTGAGTTGGATTCCGTCGGGCCTACAAGGCGCGGGCAATTTCCTGATGTTTAGTAACTCCCAGAATTTGTTTGAGCATACCCAGCAATCCTACGCCATTGAAGTTAACCCTCGTCTCAATGCAAGTTTGGTCGATACCGGCGCCTACGTGAATCCGCCTGACGCGAGTTACACCTTATGGCAGCCGGGGAACAACACCGATAAAACGGGCCGTCTGTTATCCAACCAAATCGTTTGGCGCTACTACTCCAAAGCAAGTCATGGCATGTTTAGCCACATCGGCAGTGGTGCGCAGCGCTTGGCCAATGGCAATACGCTTGTTTGCGCAGATACGGAAGGTCACATTATTGAAGTGACCTCGGCCGGGGAGGCGGTATGGGAATACATTGTTCCTGTGACATCGTCTGGCATTCTGAAGTTCAAGCGCGACAATTGGCCTATGGACAATTCGATTTTCCGTGCCTTCCGCTATCGCGCGAGCGATGCGCCTTTAGTCGGTCGCACGCTGATACCGGGAAACACCATCACGGGTCGCACCCCGTCATATATGGCGCGCTAATACCAGGAGGTCAACTATGAAACAATTTAGCTACTCAAGTCTCATTGTTTTTGTCCTCTTGGGCAGTATCGTCCCGCTGTATGCCTACGAAAGGTTGCAAGGTCCGACCCAAGTAATCTTCTGGGACAAGACGAAAACTTATAACGGATACACCTTCTTTGGCGCGCAGGGATCTACGTATCTGCTGGACATGGAGGGGCAAGTTGCGCACACGTGGCCAGTGGGTATCAATCCACGATTGTTGGACAACGGCAATGTGCTTGATGCGACGAACGGCACAATCAATGGATTCTCTGGGTTGCGCGAAGTGGACTGGAATGGCAATACGGTGTGGTCCTACGCGGAGGCGCGTACGGACTACTCGCCGCATCACGATTTCCTCCGGATCTACAACAGCAAGCTCGGTACCAACACGACGCTCTACATCGCGAACAAAGCTATCTCCTCTAGCCAGTGTATTGCCGCTGGATGCAACGTGACAAACAGCACCTATTTCAATGTGACCGTTGACACGATTGTTGAAGTAGATTCCACTGGAACAGTCATTTGGGAGTGGTGTTTCTTTGATCACGGCATCCAGGACTACAGCGCGGCCAAGACAAATTATGTGGGTTCGGGTAAGACGATCGCAAACTATCCGGGTCGGCTCAATCTGAATTTGCCGGGACGACCGCTGACCAACGACTGGTTACATTGCACTTCGCTGGATTATAATGCCACGCTGGATCAGATTGTTATTGCGGCGGAAGGTGGCGAGTTCTATGTCATCGATCATGGCAACACGTTTCTAGCGGGCAATCCAACGGGTAGCATTGCACTTGCGGCTGGCGCGGGCGGTGATTTTCTCTACCGCTTTGGTGACCCTGCCCGCTATAGTGCGAGCATCGTAAACGTCGCGCCATCGATTCAGCTTAACTGGACTAAGTCCTCCACGGGGTACAAGCAGATCGGTGGCGTGAGTCAAGTCACGTGGATTCCTACAGGCGTGCCCGGCGCTGGACGTTTCCTTGTGTTTAATAACGGTCAGGACCTTTTCGAAACAACTCCTCAATCCTACATTTTCGAAGTCAACGGCTATCTCAATTCGAGTTCCATCGACACAGGAGTTTATGTGGCCCCGCCATCCGCAGGCTACAGCAGCATGTCTGCGCCCGGTCACGACACCGACAAGGAGAAGAAGAATATTTCGAAGCAAGTTGTCTCGATGTTTTACTCGATGGCGAACCAAGCCTTCTTTAGTCCTATCGGTGGCAGTGTCCAGCGACTGGCGAATAGTAATCTATTAGTCTGTTCTGCCTCGGAAGGACATCTCTTTGAGGTCACTTCGTCGGGTGAAGCGGTGTGGGAGTACATCAATCCGATCACTACGAATGGTATCGTCACTTACAAGCCCGACACATGGCCGCTCTCCAATCCGGTCTATCGTGCCTTGCGCATCTCTTCAACGCATCCCGCGCTGACGGGGCGCACGCTGACTCCGTTGACAACGATTGCAAACGTGGCACCAGCCTACCTCTCTTCCCCCGGTATCGGTGATACAGCGCATAGCCCCTTCGCACCTCTCGCCACAAACACGGTGTGGGTAACGGCGACCGTCACAAACCGCCGCACAGTCGCCTCGGTGAAGCTAACCCATATCGTCGGCAGTACGACTAACATGGTCTCTATGCTGGATGACGGAGCACATCAAGATGGTGCGGCAGGGGATGGTCGCTACGGCGTTCAAATCCCTGCCTATCCAGCAAGCACGTTTGTGCGTTACTACCTTACGGCGCAAGATGATTTTGATCTGACCTCACTTGATCCCGCCACAGCGCCTACCAGCTTTTACAGTTACACCGTCCAAGCAGATGCTTCCAATACCGCCCCCACGCTGGATTCACAGATCGATCGTACTGTAAATCCTGGTTATACACTGAGCGTGGCCTGCGTGGCACATGATGCGGATACGCCAGCGCAAACCCTGACCTTCAGTCTGTTAAATCCGCCTACGAATGCCGCGATCAACTCGACCAGCGGTGTACTCACGTTTACACCGTCCTACGTGCAGTACGGTTCGTCGAACCGCATGACAGTTGTGGTGACGGACAGTGGCACCCCGGCGATGAGCGCGACGAATGCGTTTAGTGTATACGTCATCGCCAATACGGCCCCAGTGTTTGTCCCGATGTCCAATCGCACGATTATGGCGGGTGAGACACTGACGGTCACCAATCGCGCGATCGATGCAGAATCGCCGCCGCAGACATTGAGCTATGAGTTTGTGGTTGCGCCAGCAGGGGCCATGATTGACTCCGTGTCTGGCGTAATCACCTGGACGACCTCTGACACGGATGCAGGCACGACCAATACCTTCATGGTCGTGGTCATTGATAACGGCTTGCCTAGCCTGATCGGAATGCAAAGTTTCACTGTGGCGGTGACAGCCGATACGGGTTCGACAGTTGCTTCCGATGCGGTGCTGACCCAGGTCGTTTCGGGGCTCACCTTCACCGAAGGCCCAGCTGCTGACGCATCGGGCAACATCTTCTTCTCGGATATTCCCTCGGACACAACCTATCAGTGGTCTGTGTCAAATCAGCTCTCCATATTCCGTACAGGCACCGGCGGTGCGAATGGCCTTGCGTTTGACCGCTGCGGTAATCTCCTTGCCTGCGAAGGCGATAATGGCCAATTGGTCGCTATCACGCCGCAGACCAATGTGACGGTGCTGACCAGCACCTATAATAGCCTGCGCTACAACGAGCCCAACGACCTGTGGATTGATCCGTCAGGTGGCGTCTATTTCACAGACCCGATCTATTTCGGCCATACGAATGAGCAAAGCGGTGAACATGTCTACTATCTCAAACCGGATCGCAGCAGTGTGATCCGCGTTGTCAGCGACATGGTACGTCCGAACGGTCTCGTGGGCACGCCAGATGGCAAAACCCTTTACATCGCAGACTGGGGCGCAGGTACAGTCTACCGCTATGGTGTCAGCACGGACGGCACACTGTCGAACAAGACGACCTTTGCATCCGTGACCTGCGACGGTATGACGATTGACACAGACGGACATCTCTACTTGGCTGAGAATGTCATCCGCGTGTTTACCTCTTCGGGACAAGAGATCGAGCAGATCAGCGTGACGAATGCCCGACCGACGAACCTCGAATTTGGCGGAAGCGACCGCAAGACACTCTTTATCACGACAGTACCCGGAGCGCTGTACTCGCTTCGCATGAACACGCAAGGCGTACCGCTTGAGTCCCTCGCCAATCAGTCGCTTGCGATCATCTCGGTTGGTACCACGCCCGCTTCACCGATTGCTGGGCAACCGACGTGGGTCACTGCACTCATTACCAATAGCACAGGCGCGGCTTCGGTCACGCTCAATTACAATACGGGTTCAGGCGTGTCCGTCACGAACACCGTTTTTTCAGAGACCATGGCCACTAATGCGGTCAAGCCGTGGGTGGGTGCTGGTTGCGACAATCCGTGGACAGTCAGTTTTTCGGGCGGCAATCCGTTTGAGCAGCGAGTCGGCTCGAACTATGGCACGGGCAATACGAACGGACTTGAGTTCAAGAGCGGTACAATCAATTTGGCAGACAGTATGATTACAGCCAACCGAACAATTGATGCGCGCGGTAGCAGTGCAGCGTTAAGCTTTGCGATTTGGGCAGACGGCATGAGCGGCAGTGCAGGCTGGGCCCTACAGCTCAATCCAGGTACAGGATTCTCCACACGCGTGAGCGAAGTCACCGGCATGAGCCACGCCTGGCAGGTGTATAATTACAATCTATTGACGGGTGATCTGGTCAGCAACCTGATGATGCGTTTCCAGTTCTGTGGTGGGTCCACCAGCAACCGTATTGACCTCGACCAGATTACGTTAAAGACCTTGACCACCAGTGCTGGCTGGATAAGCGCCGCGATGTTTGATGATGGTCTGCATGGCGACGGTGCTGCGGGTGATGGTGTTTATGGTGCACAGATTCCAGCTCAAGGCTTGGGCACGAGTGTGAGCTATTATGTAACAGCCACAGATGGTAGCGGTTTGAGCGTCACCAATCCGCCTGCGGGCACAGGCGGGGCTCTGACCTACGTGGTGGGCAGCGAGGTGACTGCATCCATGTATGATGTTCTTCTCGGCCGACCGACTGATCGTTCGATTGTTGTCAGTATTCTGCCAAGCACGAATTTGGAGGTCTATTGTCAATATGGTACACAATCAGGAAGCTACACAATGCAGACAGCGTCTACCAATATCACTGCAGGTGTTCCGAGCGTTCTGACGCTGGATGGACTCGCTGCGGACACGCTGATGTTCTATCGCTTGCGTTATCGCCAGAGCGGTGAGCCCAGCTTCAGTGTGGGCACCGAGGCGACATTCCATACGCAGCGTGCAACAGGTCATGACTTCTCCTTTGTAATCGAAGCGGACCCCCATTGGAGAGATCCAAACGCAACGATCAGTCCGGATCTCTGGCGTGTGGCACTCGCCAACATGCGCTTGGATACGCCAGACTTCCTGTTCGATTTAGGAGACACCTTCATGAACGAGAAGATTGGCTGGACGAATGAGGCAGAGTGTGTCCAGCTCAGCCGTGAAGTGCGCACCAATTTATTCAGTACGGTAGGGGACTCATTGCCGCTTTTCCTCGTCAATGGGAATCATGAAGCGGAGTTGGGATGGCTTCGTAATTCTTCGCAACCGCAGAACAATCCAGCGGTTTGGGCAACACGGGCGCGTCAGCAATACTATCCGTGTCCAGTGCCGGGGTCCTTCTATTCGGGCAGCACCAACGTGGACAGCTATGTGCAGCAACCAAGGGACGCCCATTATTCGTTCAACTGGGGTAATGCGTTGTTCGTGGTTCTGGATCCTTACTGGAACACCTCTCCGAAACCTGGGCCTTCCACCTGCTGGAACTGGACCTTGGGAACAAATCAGTACCAATGGTTGCAACAAACGCTGTCCCAGAGTACGGCGACCTATAAGTTTGTCTTCGTCCATAACTTGGTCGGCGGCAGTTTTGACGGTGCAGCACGTGGCGGTCTTGAGTACAGTTCCTATTTCGAATGGGGCGGTTACAATACCAACGGCACGTGGGGTTTTACGACTAACCGTCCCGGCTGGTCAATGCCGATTCAGGATCTGTTGCTTTCAAATAGCGTCAGTGCGGTCTTCCATGGGCACGATCATCTCTTTGTGAAACAGGATCTCGACACGAATGGGGATGGCCGTCCCGAACTTATTTATCAGGAGTGCCCACAGCCTAGCGCCACGAACTACAATACCGTATCTACGGCTCCAGACTATGGTTACACTAACGGTATTGTTCAAGGCAACTCCGGACATCTGCGTGTTCACGTGACAACCGCAAAAGCGACTATCGAGTATGTCCGAGCCTATCTGCCCGAGAATGAAGGCGTCGGAAAGACGAATCGTATGGTCACATACTCTTATACCATCGCAGGCGCTGATCCGGAACGCCTGGCCTGGAGCTTGCCGGATACGGGACAGACGGGTAGCTACACCCCGACTTTTGGCGAAGACTCCGACTATACCATCAATTCACCCTCCTACATTGAGAACGGAGACGGAACGATTACGGATTCAGTCACTGGACTGATGTGGCAAAAGACTGATGCAGGCGAGATGACATACGAAAGTGCGACGAATTATCCTGCGACACTCGTGCTCGGCGGCTTTAGTGATTGGCGTCTGCCGACCACACATGAGCTCTACGGCATCATGAATCTCGGGGTGACGAATCCGGCACTCAATACGAATGTGTTCACTGCGACGGCGGCTGAGTACTGGTGGTCTTCCGACCGGCAAGCAAATGTCTCCAGCAACATCTGGTCTTCCAATGCTGGCGGCGGGATCGGTCCACATCCGAAGAGCGAGACCATCAGCGCGGGCGGCATTAAGCACTTCCACACCCGCTGTGTGCGGGGTGTGGCGGTTACCGCTCATCACTTCATCAAGAACGGTGATGGCACGACTACGGACCAAGACACGGGTCTGATCTGGCAGCAGGCGCAACTGAATTCGACGACGAATTGGGAAAGCGCGTTGCAGTATGCCGAGAATCTCACGTTAGCTGGGCGTAGTGACTGGCGCTTGCCAAACATTAAAGAGCTTCAGTCGATTAACGACGAGACGATCGTCAGTCCGTCTGTGAGTACGAATTTCTTCCCAGGGACTGTAAATGGGGCGCGCTATTGGTCCTCTACCACGCGGTGCAATGGCACGAATCAGGCGTGGTATGTGGATTATCAGTATGGCATCGCGAGTTATGACAACAAACAGACCAATTACTGGGTGCGTTGTGTGCGCCAAGGCCTGAGTGTTACGGGGACGACGAATAGTATCGCTGTTCCAGGTGTCTCAGATTCTGTCTGGATCACGAGCGCGATCGGCTCCATCACCAATCTTGCGCAGGTCGCACTTGTCTATGACGCAGGGGCTGGCGCAGTCACGGTTATGATGGTGGACGATGGGTTGCATAACGACGGCGCGGCCGGTGACGGCATCTATGGCGCACTCATAACTGCATTCCCCAGCGGTACGACTGTGCGCTACTATGTGTCAATTAGTGATGCGGTGGGGCGTCAGACAAGTGATCCAGCAGGCGCGCCTTCTACGCGTTACAGCTATACAGTCGCTGGATCGTCTGGGAGCGTCTCCTTCACGCCTAAGTATGTGCGCATTTCGGGCGGAAGCTATGTGATGGGCGATCACTTCAACTACATCGACCCCGGACATCCCAGCGATGAAATTCCGTTACATACGGTTACGATCTCGACGTTCTATATGTCCACGACCCTGTTGACATGCCGCGAGTACTGCGACTATCTCAACAGTGCCAAGACACAAGGGCTGGTCGAAGTGCGTTCAGGCTTGATCTACGCCGTGGGTGGCACCAATGTGTACTGCGACACGACAGCTGCTTATCCCTACAGCACGATTGTGTGGACGAACAGCGCGTACGCGGTCCGCAGTGGACGCGACCTTCACCCCATCACGGGCATCCGCTGGTTTGGTGCGATCGCCTACTGCAATTGGTTGAGTGCTCGCGATGGATTAGAAGTGTGTTATGATCTTGCCACAGGCGTGTGCGACATGACCAAGAATGGTTATCGATTGCCGACAGAGGCGGAATGGGAATACGCCGGACGCGGCGGACAGACCAGTCCTTATTGCATCTTCCCGTGGGGGGACGACACTAATATTGACGGACGTCTCGCGAACTGGGAGGGATCGGATGATCCGTGGGAAGCCGCTGATTATCCGCGTACGACACCGGTGGGTTTCTTTAACGGCGCGCTCCGTACAAAGGCGGATTATGGCTGGCCCGCCACAAACGTCACGTACCAGACACGTGACGGTTCAAACGCCTACGGTCTCACCGATATGTCGGGTAATGCCTGGCAGTGGGTCAATGATTGGTACGGAACGAGCTATTACACAAATTGCATCACCGGCAACATCGTGACTAATCCGCCGGGGCCGGCTGTCGGCTCACCCATGCCAGACGGCCAACCGTGCCGTGGCTTGCGTGGCGGCAACTGGTGGAATGGCGGGGGACAGACCTACTATGGACATGGACGCGTCGCAAACCGTGATCCTTCGTATTTCCGCGGCCCTGATCCCTATACCGGGTTCAATGATCCCAATGGCCCGTGGTTCCATGTCGGTTTCCGTGTCATGCGGCCCGAGAAGCTCACGCAGACGGTAGGACTTGTTATGAATACTGCTAGTGCCTATCCTGGTTACACATTGATGGCACCGATGCACGACAAGACCACCTATCTGCTCAACAATCAAGGGCAGTACGTGCATAAGTGGGTCAGCGAATATGAACCTGGCCGTGCGTCGTATTTGATGGAGAACGGACACATGTTCCGTGCGGGCATGGTTATGCAGGGCGGACCCTCGACGGGGGGTGGTGAAGGCGGACGCATTGAAGAGTTTGACTGGGCGGGCAATCTTGTCTGGGCGATTGATTACTACAGCTCGACCTATATTCATCATCACGATTTCAAAGTTCTTCCCAACGGCAACGTACTGATGCTTGTGGCAGAGAAGAAGACCTTGGCCGAAGTTATTGCGGCCGGTTTTCAAACGAACTTGCTGGACTCGAGTATATTCACGCAGGGATACATGTTGCCTGACTGCCTCGTCGAGGTTACCCCCACGCGTCCTTATGGCGGCACAGTGGTTTGGGAGTGGCATCTCTGGGATCACATGATTCAAGATGTTGATTCCTCAAAGAACAACTACGGTGTGGTTGCAGATCACCCCGAGCGGATCGACGTCAACGGCCCCGGCATCAAGATCCCGCAGTTCTGGAATCACGTGAACGGAATCGATTACAACGTTGCGCTGGACCAGGTGATGCTCAGCATCCGTGGCAATAACGAGGTGTTTGTGGTAGATCACGGGGTCACCACAGTTCAGGCTGCAAGTCGTGCGGGCGGACGCTACAACAAAGGCGGGGACATTCTCTACCGCTGGGGCGATCCTCAGCAGTACAACCGAGGGACGGTCGCGAACCGCCAGCTTTATCAGCAGCACCACACGCATTGGATCGCCCCTGGCCTTCCGGGTGCGGGCAATATTCTGATTTTCAACAACGGCATCGGTCGTGGTTACTCGACCGTTAATGAGATCGTTCCGCCTGTGGACAGCGCAGGGAACTATAGCATTTCGGCTGGTGCAGCCTTTGGACCTGCTTGGCCGACGTGGACGTATATGGCCAGTCCGACGACGAACTTCTACTCGTCCGAAATCTCAGGTTGCCAGCGTCTGCCCAACGGCAACACGTTGATCTGCGAAGGCATCAAGGGTAACCTCTTCGAGGTCACGACTGCGGGACAGATTGTCTGGCGTTACATTTGTCCGGTCACCTCTGAAATTCTGTCACAGGGCAGTACGGTGCCGAGCGATCCAGCCCGACCGGATCAGCTCATGAATGCCGTGTTCCGTGTGTACCGCTATCCCACGAACTACGTCGGACTTGCAGGCAAAGATTTGACACCGCACGGCACCATCGAAACCTACACAGGCACAACGAACGACTCTGTGGGGTTTGGTCTGCCCGATGTCTGGGTGCGGGCGAATTTTGGCAGTCTCTCGGCAGTGACATCCACCAGCGACGCGGATGGAGACGGGATCGCGGACCTTATGGAATATGGATACGGCATCATTCCGACACTAGCGGACAGCGACGGGGATGGTATCCCCGATGGTTGGGAGTTTGCCTACAGCAGAGATCCTTCATATCTTGGTGACGCGACGAATATAGCTGCCAACGGATACTCATATCTGCAATCCTATCAAGCCGATCTTACGCCGACAAACTCAGAGTCACAACTGCGGTTTACTCAGATCAGCGCATCTGACTCAAGCGCAACCATCACGTGGATCGGCGGCATCAATGCCTGGCAATATCTGGAGTGTTCAACAAACCTGCTCGCCACTCTGTGGCAGCCTGTTTTCACGAACGCACCCCCAACACTTGTCACCAACACCCTGACCCTAACACATACGAACCCGCCAGCTTCCCAGCTCTTCTATCGGCTCAAGGTCAATCGGGAATAGGAAGGTACACCTTGAAAACTCCCGCACTTTAACACTTCTTATGGGTCTTCACGGTTTGTAGAAAATAGTTTCGTGGTTTACCGCAAAAACCGAGTATGTTGTTAGTCAATCATAAAAGTGGAAAAGGTATTTAAGTTTCATTTGCATTCATTACTTAATCTCCTTAGGAGTTATGAACAGTTCCGCCGGGGGTATCAACCCCCGGCGGCTGATACTATTTGTAGCTCCGTCCCAACTGCTCAGGGGCGGGCCGAAGACTTTCTCCGTCAGGGT
>SERZ01001509.1_pt1 | contig 13039 bp, 9 predicted proteins | sample 3171461 | NCBI WGS metagenome assembly SERZ01 (sample SAMN06051861, study PRJNA518727) | freshwater metagenome | biome: subpolar coniferous forest; feature: holomictic lake; material: water; isolation source: holomictic Lake 227, 6 m depth | place: Canada: near Kenora, Ontario | collected 2013-06-25... | reverse complement strand
AACATAGCGGTTCAGGTAGTCCCGATACAAGGGGTGAGCACAGTTGTCGATAATGACTTTTGCGCGCTGTTTGGGACCCAGACCACGAAGATCCGCAAGACCCTGTTCGGTTACGATAACCTGTACCGAGTGCTCATTATGGTCAATGTGAGGACACATGGGAACAATGGCGGAGATTTTTCCGTTTTTTGCAATGGAGGAGGTCATCATCATGGTCAGATACCCGTTACGGGTGAATTCGCCGCTTCCGCCTATACCGTTCATCACATCCATTCCATAAAGATGGGTGGAGTTGACATTGCCGTAGATATCGGCTTCCAGCGCCGTATTCATCGCAATTACACCCAGTCTGCGAATGATTCCGGGGTGATTGGATATCTCCTGGGGGCGAAGCACGATGCGGGTAGCAAAAAAGTCCATATTCCCGACGATTTCCTGTAATTTGGCCCAGGATACCGTCAAGCTGCATGCACTGGCTCCGGTAAGCTTTCCGCTGAGCATGATGTCCACCATGGCATCCTGAAACACTTCGGAATACATGCTGAATGGCGGAATATCCGGATGCGCCCCCAAAGCAGCCATCACCCCGTTGGCCACGCTGCCTACGCCGGCCTGAAGTGGCAGAAGGTTCTTCGGTAGACGTCCAGCTTTGACTTCATCACACAGGAACTTGACCACATGCTCGGCGATCAGGTGACTGACCTCATCCGGGGGGGACATTTCGCCGACATGATCCGGTTCGTCATTCACCACAATTCCTATGACTTTCTTCGGATTTACCACAGCATAGGGCCATCCTATCCGGGTCATGGGTTCATGAATCCCGATGGGATCACGATGTGGTGGAGGCGGCATCACCACAATATCCGCCATCTCCCTCAATCTGGGGGAATGTCTTTTATTGATCTCGACTATCACCTTATCCGCATATTGCAAAAACGTGGGAGAGGCTCCGATGGATGAAGTCAGATACACTCGGCCATCGCGGGTGATTTCAGTGGCCTCGACAACGGCGATATCCAGATTTCCCAGAAACCCATAAGCCAGCATCTGGGGAACATGGGAAAGGTGAATATCCACATATTCAACCTCCTCGTGGTTGATTTTTTGTCTTAAACTGGTCTCTCCCTGATAGGGTGCACGCCAGGAAACGGCATCGGCTCTGGCCAGTTCGTCATCAATGCTCTGGCCGCTTGAGGCACCCGTCAAAATTCTCAGTTTGAAGGGGCGATTTTGCTCATGCTCCTGTCTTGCGCGATTGGCCAGTGCAACAGGCACTACCTTTGCGGCGCCAGCCGGCGAAAATCCGCTGAAAGCCACAGTGTTGCCATGTTGAATGAATGATACAGCTTCTTCAGCCGTTAATACTGGGTAGGAATCTTTTCGAATCATAAGCTGACCTGTGTAATGGGTAGAAAAACGTTGACCGTTGACCGACAACCGTGAACGGTGAACGAATAGGTTATGGGTGGAATTACCGAAGCAGTTCCTTGATCTTGAGGTTCCGAATCTTACGAGAATGAAGATCTTTTTTCTCAAACGCCAGAGACAGCTTGACCAGAAGCTCTTCCAATTTGATAGGCTTCAGGAGATAATCAAAGGCGCCAAGTTTAAGGCCTTCAATGCTGGTTTCGACCGAGCCGTGGCCCGTCAGCAGAACAATTTCTGCAAGGGGCTGGATTTTTTTCATCTCCCGCATGGTTTCAATGCCATCCATTCCGCCAGGCATCTTAATATCCAGAACGACCGCATCAAACAAGTTATCTTTCATGATTTTCAGCGCTTCTTCACCGCTGGCGGCACCGACAGTATCGATGTCACGCTTCATCAGCCGATTGACCAGCGTTTCCAGAAAGTCCTGCTCGTCATCCACCACCAGAACCTTAAACCGTTCCATAGTCACCCCGTTTTGTATGAAAGTAAATGGTCATGAACCTGTGAGCGATCCAACCTCACGAATGAAAATGATATCCCCCCACTTTTGTGAACACATTGTCGTATCATTATTTTTTTTCAGGTGTCTTGATCGGAATTTCCACTGTAAATACCGTGCCTTTTCCGACTTCACTTTTCAGGCTGATTTTTCCGCCCAATTTTTCGATAATGCTGTAGCTGACCCAGAGTCCCAGACCGGTTCCTTTCCCCGCTTCCTTTGTTGTGAAAAATGGATCGAAAATCCGTTTTTGCTGATCTTCCGGAATTCCAGGTCCGTCATCTATGATGCTGACGGTAACCAACGCACCAGAGATTCGGCTGTAAATTTCAATCAATCCATCTTTTCCAATGGCATCTATGGCATTTGAAATCAGGTTCAAAAATACCTGCTGCAACTGGGCCTGGTCGCTGGCAATGATGGGAAGGCGCGAAGAGAGATCCGTCTGAATATCAATATTGTTGTTTCGCGCATAGTTTTCAAGCAGACTGATCGTTTGATTGATCGTATCGTTGATGTCCACATCCTCTAAATGGGGCTCCATTTTTCGCGCATAACCCAGCATGTTGTGAACCACTTTTCGAGCCCGTTCCACATGCTCCTCGATTTTTCGAATGGACACCTTGAACTCTTCATAATTGCTGCTACCTTGAAACTCCTCTTCAAGAAGAAGATCTTCCATCCATCCGGTCTTCTGCAGAATTACCGCCAGCGGGTTGTTGATCTCGTGGGCCACACCGGCAGCCATTTTCCCCAAGGCCGCCAGCTTGTCCGATTGCATCAACTGAGCATTGAGTTCATTCATCCTTGCATCATTGGAAATCAGCCGATTAATGGTCATGCGGGTGGTCAGTACTGTTGTCAGGATAATCGCTATGACACCGGAGAGGATAATGAATATCTCCATATACTGAGTTGCAAAAAGATTTTCCATCTCATCGGATACTTCCTGGCTGATAACCAGAAGCCATTTATTGTTTTTGAGCCAGCTTCCGGCATAAAGAGAGAGTTTTCCGTTCTTGCTGTCGGCGGCGATCACCGTCGTGCCGCTACCGAACAGGGATGGCTGAATCATCGACTTGGAAAGGATTTCACCATCAAAGCGGGGCAGTGTCTGAAATATTCCTTCTGAATTGACGATATAGGCATCTCCGGTTTTTCCGACCTGGGCGGATCTGACGATTTCGCCGAAAACCTCTGGATCAATGGTTGCGCGAAGAATCCAGGTCTGCTGATTTTCCTGGCGGCGAACTGCGATAATAAAATGCGGCAATTTTCGGTAGCCGGTATATACATTGCTGATATATATCCCTTTGCTCATCACCTCATCAAACCATGGTTCGAGAAAATAATTGATGTTTTTAATGTCATAGGGACCCACATAGGCTCTGTGCTGCCCGATATTGTCAATCACGCCAATATCCACGAAATTACCCTGTCGCAGGTTCATGATATGAAAGAGCTGAGACAAATTGTTTTCATCGGTCATCTGCCAGAATGATTGAGTGTCCGCCATCGAACCAAGAATGGCCAAGCGGGTTTTCAGAAATCGGTCAACTGCCTCGGCCTGCGCCTGAGAACGGTATCTGATCTGCTCCTCAATTTTTTCTTTGTACATTTTTTCAAACTGATAGTAAATGGTTGCACCCAAAAAAATCAGCGGAGCAAGCGATACTGCCAATGTCAGGGAAATGATTTTTCTTCTAAGGCTGCTGTGTAAAGTATTTTTCATATGGATTATCGGATCGCCTCCAAAATATCATATTGAAATGCCACAATTAGAAGTGAGAAAGCAATCAACATGCCACATAAACGACAATAGATACATGCCGCCTATCTGTCATAAATAATTGCCAAAGGTAGAATGCATAATGAATGAACGCATATCAGGGAAATCAATATCTGTCAATGTTCTTTACAGGCTGTAAAGACAGAGATTTGCACACTGGATAGTGATTTTCATCAAATCATGACATTGCAATTTTTTGTGGAATCCGATAAGGTAATGGCTACTTTGAACTGTTGGTTAAAAAAGCAAAAGGAGAATCCATGAAACTTCAAAAGCTGATCCTGTGGATAAGCTTGGTGACGCTTCTAACAGGAGTGGGACAGGTTACAGCCGCAGAATCCGAACAGCATGCGCTTCAAACCGTTGAGATCAGTGGACTTGTTCCGGAAAGGGAGCTGTCCGATGAGAAGCTGCTCAACCCCGGGCTTTCAGCAATCTACATCTATAAATTCTTCAGACATATCGATCAGATGCCTGTTTTAGATCCCAAAATGACAGCAGAAAAAGTGGGTAAACCCATTCCTGTTCTCAATCATCACTTTGGCGAAAAAGACCTGATTTTTGACAGCGGTGTAAGCCAGGGCATCGGAATTCAAATGAATGGTTTTTTAAAATTTTCCGAAGCCGGCAAATACGGAATGATGGCATTATCGAATGACGGAATCCGGGTTGAAATATGTAGCAAAACCATTCTGATGGACCCGAACGTCCATTTCGACCGTTTTTCGTCCCAGGCGGTGCTGGATATTCCCAAACCGGGCTGGTACCCGGTCATGATTCAGTATTTCCAGCGAAAAGGCGCGGCTGCCATTGAGATGCACTGGAAACTGCCTGGGAAAGCTGATTTTTCCATTATTCCGGCTGAAGTTTATGCCCATGCCCCAACTTCAGATGGCTCATCATGACGATGCAGGAAGGCCAGGAAGGCGTTGTTCAGTTCAAACTGACTTTTTTACCGGCTGATCCGCCGCCTGCGTCAATGCTTGGCGGTCTCAATGCGTGGCGACAGATTCTTTACAGACTTGAATTGATCGGACAGGACCCGCACCGCTATGGGGGATTGGGGTTTGGAAATGTCAGCATTCGGCTGGAATCCGGCAATGCAAATTCATTTATCATAAGCTGCACACAAACCGGCGGCATGGAAAGGCTTTCCCCCGCACATTATACCAGCGTCAAAACATTTGACCCTGCAAACAACAGTGTTGTCGCCGAAGGTGTTGCCCGGCCTTCATCTGAATCCTTGACCCACGGCAGCATCTATCAACAGGACCGCACGATATGCGCGGTGATTCATGCGCACTCACCGGAGATATGGACTCAGGCGGATTCAATCGGAATCCCTGTTACCCGGCGGGATGTCCATTATGGAACGCCTGGAATGGCTGAAGATGTCTGCCGACTATTTCGAAACACGCCGGTCAGCGTACTGAAGATTTTTGCGATGGGCGGTCATGAGGATGGTATTGTCACTTTTGGAGACAGCATGGAACAGGCTGGACTGACCCTCGTGCGGTATCTGGCGGTTGCGACCACCAGAAGCATTGTGATGCAATAAAAAAAGGAGATGCTTTTTAGTGCATCTCCTTCTCTTTAATCAGGCGACACCAAGTTGATTCTTGGGGTTGATTATTTGCCCGTTGCAGCGCCGTGCAGCTTGACCTCAACTTTTTCGTCGAGAGTTGCATAGTATTCGCGGAGAATGACAAGAACTTCTTCACGGCCGAAATGATCCGCAATCGGCGTTCCTTCGGAAAGACCCTTGCGCAGTGCGGTGCCACTTAAAAGAACGCGATCCGTTTTGCCGTGGGGGCAGGTTCTGAGGGATGCCATTCCATCACATTTATAGCAGTAGAAGGTCCAGTCAATTTTGAGCGGAGCGCAAAGCAGTGCTTTTCCGCCGGCTGGTTTGGGAATCTTGTCAAAAATGGTCTGTGCTTCGAACATGCCGTAGAAGTCACCCACGCCGGCATGGTCACGACCGATAATCATTTTGGAACACCCATAGTTCTGGCGGAAGGTAGCGTGAAGAAGGGCTTCACGGGGACCGGCATAGCGCATATCCAGCGGATACCCGCCCTGAACGACTTTGTCTTCCACAAAATAATTTTTGACCAAGGCATCAATACATTTAACGCGGACATCCGCAGGAATATCGCCGGGTTTCAGGTTGCCGACCAGAGAGTGAATGAAGACGCCGTCGCAGACTTCGACAGCAATTTTACACAGATATTCATGGGATCGGTGCATGGGATTACGGAGTTGAAGGGCTGCTACATCATTCCAGCCTCTTTCAGAAAATATCTTTCTGGATTCTGCCGGCCTCATGTAAACTCCGGGATATTGGCTGGGATATTCGGCTTCGCTGAGTACTTTAACCGGACCGGCCAGGCTGATGGCTTTCTGCTCCATCACCATCTGAACACCGGGATGATCATTTTTGGCGATTTTCCAGAAATCTTCGGCGGTTTTGGTGCCTTCGCCCATATACACTTTTTCGCATTCAAACTTCTTGTCCGCTTCGGACATCTCAAATTTTTCTGTTACCTTCATGGTGGCCATGAATTCTTTGCGTTCCGGATCAAACAGTGCAATTTCTTCGCCGATTGCGATTGCAGCGGCCTCTTCCTTGGAAGCAGAAAGAGTTACCGGAATGGGCCAGAAAGTGCCGTCCGCCAGAAGGTAATTGTCGCAAACGCCTTTCCAGTCAGCCTTGGTCATAAAACCGGTCAGCGGGCTGAATCCGCCGATGCCCATCATGATCAGGTCACCTTTTTCACGGGGACTGACATCGATTTTTTTAAGGCCCTGTGCTTTTTTCAGTTCGGCTGCCTGCTCTGCGCCTTCGAGCAAACAGCAAGTCAAGCCTTTTCCGCCATGAGGTGGGAGTAATTCTGACATGTGTTACCTTCTCCTTTTAGTGATTGTTGGGTTAACAGGTTATCGCATGGTGGTGTTCCATGATTACGTACATAAAGATTACAAGTATAATAAAAATTACAGGTTAAGTCAAGCAAAATAACGTGCTTGAAAGCCAATTCAGAAAAAGCACTGCTTTGGTTGAATTCACTGCAAAAAAACTCCAACTGCCTTTTCCAGCTTGACACATTAATGTGTTTTTATTTATTGCATTTCCAAAATATCTCTTGCGAAATAAACTGGACATTACCGATAAAAGCACTTAATGTGCCGGAATTGTCATGACGTTCATGTATTGATGATACGATTGCCAGCGGTGTAACATTTAAAATGCTTTTAATAATAAAAATTTATCGTCACTTCAAAAGAGGGAATCTCTGTTATGGAAAAGGAACAAATTCCTATTGTTAGGCGGTCTCTTTTTTCGTGGATTCTGCCCGGAAATGGCAAACTTCAGATCGCGCTGGTTTTGTTGATTGCAGTTACTGTTTTTGCCAGGGTGGTTCCGCTTGAAATGCAAAAGCGAATCATCAATGAAGCCATCAAGCTGAGAAAGATGGATCTTCTTCTGATTTACTGCGGCATTTATCTGGTATCGGTGCTTCTGGCCAGCAGCCTGAAGTACATGATTACCATTCTTCAGACCCGGATTTCTGAAAATGTTCTTGCAAATATGCGAAAGGACTTGTTTGCGCACATACTGACCCTGCCGCTGAATTTCTACAGGAAAGCTCAACCTGGCATGGTTGTTTCCGCTCTGGTTACCGAACTGACATCCGCCGGCAGTTTTGTCGGGCTGGCCATTTCCGCACCGGTCATCAACATTATGACCCTGCTGGCATTTGCCGGATACCTGATATATTTAAATCCGATTCTGGCGATTATTTCTCTTGCCCTCTATCCCATTATTTTGTTCATTATTCCATTCCTTCAACGCGGAGCCAATACCGCCAACAAAAAACGGGTGGACAGCACCCGAACCATTTCCAGCCTTATTGGGGAAGCCATTTCCGGAATTCATGAAATTCAGGGAAACGGCACATTTCGCATGGAAAACAGGCGATTCGGCAAGCTTGTGGACCAGATGCTGAAAATCAGGATCATCTGGACCCTGTACAAGCAGGGAGTGAAAGTCACCAATAATTTTTTTGTCAGCCTGGGGCCTTTCGTAATCTTTATTTTGGGAGGTTACCTGGCCATGCAGGGGAAACTGGAGCTGGGAGCCATGGTAGCGTTTTTGTCGGCGCAGGAAAAACTGTATGACCCATGGAAAGAACTTATCGAATTCTATCAGGTCTATATGGATGCAGCGATCAGTTACAAGCGAACCATGGAGTATTTTGATACACCGACCGAGTTTACCCTTGAACCTGAAGATCGCGAACCCTTTCAACTTGCCGGTAGCATTGATATCAAAGAACTTTCTTATGTGACGGATACGGGCATTCAACTGCTGGACGGCATCAATTTATCCATGAAACCTGGAGAAACCCTGGCGCTTGTGGGGTTTTCCGGAAGCGGAAAGAGCACGCTGGCGCTTTGTATCGGTCAATTGTACAAGTATTCGGGCGGACATATTCTTCTTGGCGAAAAGGAAGTTGCGGATCTAACCAAAAAAGATCTGATAATCAACATGGGTTTTGTTTCCCAGAGTCCGTTTATTTTCTCAGGTTCCATTGAGGAAAATCTGGTGTATTCTTATGCCGCCGTCCATGACGGAGAAATGGATACGGACCAGCCATCACTGGATGATAAAATCGCTGTACTGCACCAGACTGGTATTTTTGTTGATGTGCTTCGGTTTGGGCTTAACACGATTCTGGAAAGGCAAAGTCAGGCGGAACTGGCAAAGAGATTGATTAAAGTACGCGAAAATTTTCAGCAGGAGTATGGCGAAAAGCTTTCAGACTTTGTTGAATTCTTTGATGAAAACAAATATCTGTATTTCTCAAGTGTTGCAGAAAATCTTTTTTTGGGAACGCCCGACGATGCTTCTTTTTCAGAGAACAACCTGCCCCTGAATCCCTATTTTCTGAAGTTGTTGAGTCAGGCAGACTTAACCACACCTCTGTTGAGTCTGGGCGCCGAGCTATCCCGGCAGACCGTTGATATTCTGGGCAGCCTTTCCCCGGATCCCGTCTTTTTTGAACAAAGCCCGATTTCCCTGGAAGAATGGGATGAAGCCATACTGCTGGTTGAACGGCTGAAGCGAACCAAACTGCTTCAGTTGTCAGACATGGACCGGAATTATCTTTTGAAACTGGCCCTTCGTTTTGAACCCGGAAAACATAAATTAGTTGCACTACCTGCCATCCTGGAACGCCTGATTCTGGAGGGAAGATCGTTGATTCACGAAAGCATCACGCGGGACAATCCCGCCGCCTTCTCGTTTTATCAGCTTTCCGATTACATCTATAACCAGACCATCATAAACAATATCTTGTTCGGACAGATTAAAACATCCAATCCCAAGGCCCTGGACATGATCAATCAAAGCATCATTCAATTGATTATTGAAGAGGATTTTCTTGAAACCATCATTGAAATTGGAATGCAGTTCCAGGTCGGCAGCAAGGGCGACAAACTGTCTGGCGGTCAGCGCCAGAAGCTTGCCATTGCCAGAACCTTTCTCAAATCTCCCCGCATGATGATCATGGATGAAGCCACTTCCGCCCTGGACAATAAATCCCAGACCCGTATTCAAAACCTTCTGGAAACCCGGTGGAAAGGGAAAACAACACTGATATCCGTCGTTCATCGCCTGGATATCATCAAGAATTATGACAAGGTAGCAGTTATGAAGGCTGGTAAAATCATTGAAATTGGGTCTTACGATGAACTCATTGCCAGAAAAGGAGCACTGTATGAGCTGGTCGGCGGAAAAAAATGAAACATGTCCAACCTGTGAATTTCAGAAAAACCTCAATATTTTAAGAGAAATCTATTTTTTCTCTGCGCTTCCCATTGACACGCTGAAGGTTTTTGCCTACTTGTGTACGCGGGAAAATTTCAAACCTGGAGATTATCTCTTCACGCAGGATGACGATGATGGCCAGGCTTTTTATCTGGTTTCCGGAGAAGCGGCATTAATCCGTTCAGAAAATGGCAATGAGGTGATCATTCGAAACTATACGGAAGGAGATTTTTCCGGCGCATTAACTCTTCTGGGGAATACGCGAAGGCTTTTTTCCATGAAAGCTTCCACTCCGGTAACCTGCCTGATTCTTTCGCGTGAAAAATTTGTTCATACAATGAATCAGTACCCGCAGCTCATGTCCAATATTTTCCATGCAGTGGTTGAAAAAATTCATCATTGGGAAGAGCTTTTTTTAACCAAACGTTCAGAAGGATGTGAGGCATGCAGACAAAAAATCGGAGTCAGCCTGATATAAAGTCAGTGTTCAATGTCTTAACTTAGGGCCAAAATTAAGGGGGCATGGTTTCTTTATCTGCCTCTGCTACCTCCCCTGCACCTTCCTTCCTGTAAAGGTAATCAAATGGATATCATTGAAACACAACAGCAACAGATCACAATCTTCAGCCTTGCGGGGCGTCTGGATTCAAGCTCCTCGCCGGAATTTGACAAACGAATTGCCCGGGCAATAGAAAACGGAACCCGCTATGTTGTCCTGGATTGCCAGAATCTGGATTACATCACCAGCGCTGGACTCAGAGTTGTTGTCAAGACCGCAAAAAAGCTTAAACCCGAACAGGGAAAGATCATTTTATGCGCAATGGCGGATTATGTAAAAGAAGTATTTGAAATTGCCGGATTTGATTCATTCCTGCCGATTCTTCCGACACTGGAGGACGGCCTTAAGACGATAACCAGTTAGCGAAAATGGCGGAAAGGAACAGCACATCAAGAACAAGGATAAACACCCATGAACCATTCCATTCTTTCTTCCGCCACACCTCTTGCCGTGGTGGTCAACGACGACCCCACTCAGCCAGTGGGAATTGACATTACCGCACGCAAGCAGGCCGAAAAACTGCTGAAACAAAAGTCAGATGAAAGACGCCTGCTTCTGGACACCATCCCGACCCAGATATGGTATTTAACCGATACCGAAACCTACGGCGCGATCAACCTGGCCCATGCCAATTTTCTGGGACTGCCGCCCCAGGCCATCGCTTATAAAAAATTGAACGAAATCGTCTCCTCCGATGCTGCCGCAGTCTCCATGGAAAGCAATATCCGTGTTTTCAAAACCGGCCGACCCGTAATCACCGAAGAGTGGATTTCCAACGCTTCCGGAGAGAGGCGTTTGATCCACATCACCAAGACCCCCAAACTGGATGAACAGGGCCGGGTCGAATTCGTGGTATGCTCCGGCAACGATATTACAGATCTGCATTCTCTGGAAGGGCGATTTCGCGGCATCTTTGAAAAGGCACCGGTGGGCATCGAAATCTATGATGCAAGTGGAAAGCTTCTGGCCGCCAACCCCAAATGTATCGAAATATTCGGCATTGCGGATGAAAAGGAGATTGCCGGATTCAACCTCTTTGATAATCCAAATGTGGCCGAGGATATCAAATCAAAGCTGAGACGCGGCGAAATGGTTTATTATGAGAGCCTGTTTGACTTTGAAAAAGTGAAATCGGCCGATCTTTACCGGACGACCCGATCCGGAACCATAAATCTCTCGGTTCTGATAACCATTCTGGAGCCGAACGACCGTTTGGATTTTGCCGGTTACCTGACCATTGTTCAGGATATCACCCAGAAGACACAATACGAAGCCGAGCGTATGGCGTATGAACGCAGATTTCAGCAGCTTCAGAAAGCCGAAAGTCTGGGACGTATGGCAGGAGCTATCGCCCATACTTTCAACAATCAGCTACAGGCAGTGATAGGAAACCTGGAGATGGCTATGGCCGAGCTGCCACGGGTATCAAAGACTTTGACGGAAGCCATGAAGGCGGCCCTCAGCGCGTCCGAGGTGAGCAGACAGATGCTGACCTATCTTGGTCAAACAGCAGGCAAACATGAACCTGTTGACATGTCAGAAACCTGCCGCAAAAACTTGCCCCTGCTTCAGGCCGCAATTCCGAAAGGCATGACCCTTAAAGCCGAATTTCCCTCTTTGGGTCCGGTCATCAGCGCCGACACAGACCAGATACAACAGGTTTTGACCAACCTGATCACCAATGCCTGGGAGTCCATTTCTGACAATCAAGGCATCATTGGCCTGACTGTCAAGACGGTTTCTCATGCGGATATTCCAGCCTTTAAGCGATTCCCCATCGACTGGCAGCCGAAAGAAATCGTTTATGCCTGCCTGGAAGTATCGGATACTGGCTGCGGGATATCAAACAAGGATGTTGAAAAGCTCTTTGATCCGTTTTTCACCACCAAGTTCACGGGACGGGGACTGGATTTACCCGTTGTAATGGGAATTGTTAAAGCGCATGGCGGTGGAGTTACGGTGGAGAGTGAACTGGGCAGTGGAAGCGTCTTTCGTGTATTTTTGCCTGTATCTGCTAAAGAGCTTCCTTGTCTGCGCGAATTACCTGCCATCCCTGGAGCGCTACAAATCGGCAAAGCAGAGAAACTCTCCAAGATCGAAGGCGGCGGCGCGGTGCTTCTGATCGAAGATGAGGAGCAGGTGCGCAATATGGCTAATATCATGCTCGCTCGCCTGGGATATACGGTGCTTGAAGCAAAAGATGGCGTTGAAGCTATAGCGATATTTCAACAGCACCAGGATGAGATCCGCTGCATTCTCTCCGATTTAATGATGCCGGGTATGGACGGCTGGGAGACACTAACTGCACTGCGCAAACTTTCACCAGATATCCCGGTGATTCTATCCAGTGGCTACGACGAAACCCATGTTATGGCAGGTGAACATCTTGAACGTCCCAATGCATTCCTGGGTAAGCCTTATCAGCTTAAGGGGCTTGGAGAAACAATCAATCGTGTTCTGACAAATACGTCATGAAAAAGCATCATTGTTTTTACCGGAATAAAATATGGCCTGGCCTTTTTTGGAATGTAAGCCATGATTAACAAGTCAGGATCGTTTTGCATCCAGCAAGAGATATTTTGACCATTTTATCAAAAACCGGGTGATCCAGCGGGCTGGTACGCCGGATGCGGCATATCCAATGACGGCGATCATGATAAAGAGCATTGCTCTGCCGCCATATCCCATGTCCGGCAAACCTACAATAAGGGGGGTTAGAAAATAGGCGGCAATGAGTCCGGTCAGGACTTGCCATGAGTCGGGTAAAAACAAAACATAAAAAATGACATAGCGAATCGTCAACTGTCTTTTGCTCAAGAGATCACCTGTTGTAAGGGGTTTAGTATCAGAATTGTCCGCATTCCGGGGTTATCTACAACCTCCAGTAACGAATCTGTTCATTCCGGGCATCGTCCAGGTCGAAAG
>SERZ01001508.1_pt1 | contig 13053 bp, 9 predicted proteins | sample 3171461 | NCBI WGS metagenome assembly SERZ01 (sample SAMN06051861, study PRJNA518727) | freshwater metagenome | biome: subpolar coniferous forest; feature: holomictic lake; material: water; isolation source: holomictic Lake 227, 6 m depth | place: Canada: near Kenora, Ontario | collected 2013-06-25... | reverse complement strand
AGGGGCGGCTCGCCCCGGTAGGTGTACTCGTACCAGCGGCCGGACTGGCTGAACTTCAGGTCGTTGACGACCGCGGCCACCGACATCGGCCCCCAGCCGAGCGCGAGGTCCACGGGGCTCAGCTGGGCGCCGCGGTCGAGGCGGTAGCGGTCCCGGCTGAGCACCACGGCGGTCACGGCGTAGCGGGCCAGCGGGGTGAGGGTGTACTCGCCGTGCGCCCAGGCCGGGGGCAGCTGATCGGCGGTCTGCGCCGGGTCGCGCGCGGCCGGGATGCCCTTCCAGCCGGCGGGCGGCTCATGGAAATAAACCCAGCCGGCGGCCGCCAGCGCGGCCAGGAGCAGGATTTTTTTCACCGGAAGGAGGTCGGGCGCAACGCGGTCCGGCGCCCGCGCGGGGCGGCCCGGACCGCCGGGTCAGATCTTGCCGGCCTGGCGCTGCTCGACCAGCCGGTAGAAGTCGGTGAAGAGCGGGTCGGCGTCGTTCGGGCCGGGGGCGGCCTCGGGGTGGTACTGCACGGAGAAGACGGGGAGCCGGGTGTGCCGCAGGCCCTCGACGGTCTGGTCGTTGAGGTTGATCTCGGTGACCTTGGCCCCGTGGCGCTCGAGCGACTGCGGGTCGGTGGCGAAGCCGTGGTTCTGCGCGGTGATGGAGACCTTGCCGGTCTCGAGGTTTTTCACCGGCTGGTTGCCGCCGCGGTGGCCGAACTTGAGCTTGAAGGTGGTGCCGCCGAGCGCGTGCGTGATCATCTGGTGCCCGAGGCAGATCCCGAAGATGGGGAAGTCCGGCAGCAGGCCGGTGACGGTCTGGTGGATGTAGGGCAGGGCCGCGGGGTCGCCGGGGCCGTTGGAGAGGAACACGGCGTCGGGCCGGTGCTCGCGGACCTGCTGGTGGGTCGCGGTGGCGGGGAAGACCTGCACCTCAAAGCCATGCTGCACCAGCTTCCGGTAAATGCTGTGCTTGGCGCCGTAGTCGAAGGCGGCGACGCGAAACTTTTTCGCCGGCACGCCCGGGGCGTTCATCGTCGTGCCGACCGGGAGGTAGGGCGCGTTGTGGTTCGCGGGGTCGTCCGCGCGCCACAGGTAGGGCTCCCGGCACGTGACATCCTTCACGTAGTCGGCGCCGGCCATGTCGCGCCAGGCGCGGGCCCGCCGGACGGCCTCGTCGTCCCCGAGCGGCCGGGTGCTGAGGCAGCACTTCATCGCGCCCGCGACGCGGAGCTTCTTGGTGAGGGCGCGGGTGTCGACCTCGCTGATGCCCGGGATGCCGTACTGGAGGAGGTAGTCGCCGAGGGACTGGCGGCTGCGCCAGTTGCTGACCACGGGGGAGAGCTCGCGCACGACGAAGCCGGAGCACTTAGGCGTGGCGGACTCGGCATCCGCGGCGTTGATCCCGTAGTTGCCGATCTGGACGGCGGTCATGGTGACGATCTGGCCGAAGTAGGAGGGGTCGGTGAGGATCTCCTGGTAGCCGGTCATCGAGGTGTTGAACACGCACTCGCCGGCGATGGTGGCGTCGGCGCCAAAGGCGAGCCCCCGGAAGATCGAGCCATCTTCGAGCGCGAGGATTGCGGGCTTGGGCGAGGACATTAAAGCCTGACGAAAAGGAGTCGCCTCGCCCCTGCCAAGGGGAAACCGGGCCGCCGGGCGAAAAATCGCCTCCGTCGGGCGCGCGCCGGGGCCGGCAGGCGGGCCGCGGCCTATTTTGCCCCGCCATTTGACAGGAGTGGTTAGGCCCCTTACCACTTTCCGACCCAACCAATGCCCTATACTGAAGACCGCGCCACCTGGTTTGAAGGCCAGGGTCTCTGGCAGCACATCCCCGAGAGCGACTGGCGCAGTTGGACGTGGCAGCTGAAGCACCGGATCACGAACGTGGCGCAGCTGGAGCAGTTCATGACGCTCACGCCGGACGAGCGGGCCGGGTGCGCGTTTGCGGACCAGAAGCTGTCGCTGGCGATCACGCCGTATTTCTTCAACCTGATCGACCGCGACGACCCGGACTGCCCGCTGCGCAAGCAGGTCATCCCGCGCGCGGGCGAGCGGCAGCTGTCGGCCGAGGAGCAGCTGGACTCGCTGGGGGAGGACGAGCATTCGCCGGTGCCGGGGCTGGTGCACCGGTACCCGGACCGGGTGCTGTTTCTGGTGACGGACCGGTGCGCGGCCTACTGCCGCTACTGCACGCGGAGCCGGCTGGTCTCGAACGCCCAGGACTACAACTTCCACCCCGAGTACGAGCAGGCGCTCCGCTACATCGAGTCGCACCCGGAGGTGCGCGACGTGCTGCTGTCGGGGGGCGACCCGCTGCTGCTGTCGGACAAGAAGCTCGAGCACCTGCTGGCGCGGCTGCGGGCCATCAAGCACGTCGAGTTCATCCGCATCGGCTCGCGCATCCCGGTGTTCCTGCCCCAGCGCATCACCCCGGAGCTGTGCGAGGTGTTCAAGAAATACGGGCCCATTTGGATGAGCATCCACATGAACCATCCGAAGGAGGCGACCCAGGAGCTGAAGGACGCCTGCGACCGGCTGGCGTTCGCCGGCGTGCCGCTGGGCAACCAGAGCGTGCTGCTCAAGGGCGTGAACGACGACGCCGAGGTCATGCAGGCGCTCGTGCACCGCCTGCTGCGCATGCGGGTGCGGCCCTATTACCTCTACCAGATGGACCTGATCACGGGCGGGGCGCACTTCAAGGTCGATGTCCGGCAGGGGCTCGCGATCATCGAGTCGCTGCGCGGCCACACCACCGGCTATGCGGTGCCGCAGTACGTGATCGACGCCCCGGGGGGCGGCGGCAAGGTGCCGATCAACCCGGACTACGTCGAAAAAATCACCGACCGCGAGGTGGTGTTCCGCAATTACGAGGGCGCGCGCTTCTCCTATCCGCTCACCAGCACGCCGGTGCCCGACCGGACCCCGGCCGACGTGCCGCACCCGCACGCGCATCCCCACGCGCACCTGCCGCCGCACCCCGTCGTGCCCTGAGCGGCGGCCGGCCCCCGCGGCTCACTCCAGCGCAAACGTCGCGCTGACCGTGGTGATGATGGTCTTCTCGAGGGCGGTGGTGTCGTTGTTGCCCTCCCAGCTGGTCGCGCTCGAATACCGGGGATTGATCTGCACGACGCCCATCCGGGCGGTGCGCAGCTCCTTGATCCGGCGGCCGCCCTGTCCGGCAATCTGCTCGGCCCGGGCCCGCGCATCCTTGGTCGCCTCCGCCATCATCTCGACCTTCGCCTCGCTCGACTTGGTGTAGATGAACTCCAGCCCCTCGGACACCAGCGCGATGCCCTGCGCCAGCAGCGCGGCCGACTCCGTGCCGAGCGCACTGGCGGGGGCGAGGTCGGTCGACTTGAGTTCCAGCTTCTGCGTGAGGCGGTAGCCGATCCGCCGCGTCACCGTCTCGTCCTCCTCGCGCCGGCCCCGCGCCGTGATCTCCCGGATCTGCACCGGCAGGAGCGAAAATTCCGCCACCCCCTTCGCGCGCAGAAACGCCGCCACCTTCTCGCGGTCCGCCTTCAGCTTCTCCTGCGCGGTCAGCAGCGACTCGTCCTCGACCGTGAAACTCGCCCGCCAGATCACGAGGTCGGAGAGGATATCTTTGCGGGCCGAGCCGGTGACCTCGATGACCTGGGACTCGTGGAGGTGCGTCCAGGTCCGGGTGAACGTGATCGAGGCGAAGCAGAGGCCGGCGGCGAGAAACAGTCCGGCCAGCAGGCCGAAAAGGTGGGGGCGTGAGGATTGGTTTTCCATGGGAAGAGGGTGCGAAGAGCTCTCGGACCCCGTGTCATAAATGTCCAAGCCAAGTCATTCACAATCCGGTAACAGCTGCACCACAGGCTTTTGCGCCAGATGATTCCAGGCCCAAAAAAATCCGGTTTTTTTGAGCATTTTGCGCGGAGGCCCGTCTATCCCTGTGTAGTCAGCATTGTTTGTAGTTCTTACGGTTTGCTTGGTGTTAGGTCACTCGGGCCGCTTCGCAAGAGGCGGCCCTTGTGTTTTTGGGGTGTCGTCGGGGCCGCGCCGCCGGGAAAAAATCTTTTTTGAACGTTTGGCCGGTCGCCGCATCTATCCCCGTGTAGTCAACATCGTCCTGGTAAGACGATGAGTGTTGGTAGTTCTGATGGTTTGCTTGGTGTTAGGTCAAAAAGCCGCCCCGCGAGGGGCGGCTTTTGTAGTTTAGGGGGCCGGCCGGGCCGGGCGCGGCGAACTTTCGCTTGCAGTGTCGCGGTCCGGTCATTTGCTGCGGCTTGCCTGTAGGGGTGTCCTCCGCGGAGGACTGAGATTGCGGCACGCGCGGCCGCTCGACCCTTCGAACCTGAACGGATCATGCCGACGAAGGAAACAGCAGGCGCTGCGAGCGCCGTGGGGCGGGCAACGCCGCTTTCGCCGGGAGTTCGTTGGGGTCCGGGCTTCCGCCACCACCATGAAACGACCGCCCCTCCTGCTCCTCCTCCTTGCCCCGGCCGCGCTGGCCTCCGGCCTCCGCCCGACCGCCGCCGTGGCCGGCGACCCGCCCGCCCCCGGCGGGGATGCCACCCCGCTCCCGCGTTACGTCGTCGCCGGCGTGCCGCTGGAGGCGTCGGTCAACCCGCTCACGCGGGCGAGCTCCGCCGCCCTCGGTGAGGCCCGCGACCCGCTCGCCACCCCGCGCGGGGTGAGCACGCTGACCACGGCGCTGTGCAACGAGCGGCAGATCCACGGCGTGCGGGAGATCCTGCTCTACTCGCCCTCCGCCTATGCCGGCGCGAGCTACGGGAAGGCCACGGTGCCCAACCTGCGCGGGGACCCGGCGGAGACCTACCTCAACGGCCAGCGCCTCAGCTACAACCTCTACGGCTACTTCCCCTCGTTCAACGGGGTCGAGGCCCTCGACCTCGTGCGCGGTCCCGGCTCGGTCGTGTTCGGCGCCGGCTACCTGACCGGCGGCTATGTGAACTACGTCACGAAGCAGCCGAAGTTCTCGGGGCCGGAGACGGTGCTCACCACCCGGCTCGGCACGTGGGCGCCCGGGCAGGTCAGCCCGCTCAACGGCTCGGTGCAGCTGGATGCCACCGCGCCGGTGTCGGACCGGCTCGCCTGGCGCGTCAGCGTCGAGGCGCAGGGGGGCGACACGTTCTGGAAAAAGAACGGCGTGCGCGATGATCGCAGCGACCTCTTTGCCGCGGTGACGTGGCGGCCGGCGGACGGCACGACGCTGGACGCGAGCCTGCAGTATCTCTGGCAGGCGTCGCCGGAGGTGCTGGGGGTGAACCGGGTGAACCAGGAGCTGGTCTGGCACGGCACCTATTACACCGGCGCCTCGGCCGACCTCGGGATGCCCGGCCCGGTGCCCGCGACGGCCGCCGTGAATCTGCCCTGGGAGGCCACCCTGTTCTCGCGGGGGGACTTCTCCAACGCGAACGTGGTCCGCGGCCAGCTGGTCGTGACGCGCGTGATCTCGCCGGCCCTCACGCTGGTCAACCGCACCCTCGGCGAGCACGTCGACCGGCGCCGCGTGCACCAGTTCGAGTACGCGGAGTACGTCACCCAGGCGACCGCGGAAAACCGCACCGAGGCGCACCTCGCGCTGTCCGCCGGCGGTCTGGCCACCACCGGGCTCGGCGGCGTGGCCGTGCGCTACGAGGGGCGCGAGAGCTTCACGAACTACTTCAACGAGTACTACTACAACTTCGACCTCACGAACCCGTCGCGGGTCTTCAACTTCCGCGCGGATTATCCCCTCAGCACCTTCCCCGGCTTCATCGGGCCCGGCGGCCGCGAGTTCTTCCCGGCCAGCTACGACAGCCCGGAGACGGTGCGCAGCGAGACCTGGAACCCGGCGGTCTTCTGGCAGCAGGACGTCGCGCTCACCGACCGGCTCTCGGTGCTGCTCGGCCTCCGCGCCGACACGTTTTTCACCCGGGCCCGGGACCCGCTCGGCGACGCGGCCGGCGCGCCGTGGCGCGATGCCGAGACGGTGAGCGCCGGTTCGCAGGCCTACAGCCTGGTGTACCGGGCGACGCCGCAGCTGTCGCTATACGCGACCCACAACCGCATCCGCGCGGCGAACGGCAACGTCACCGGCGGCGGGGTGATGCTCAATCTTCCGGACGGGCAGATCAACCGCGAGGACTTCCGCAACCTCAGCGAGCTGCGCGAGGCGGGGCTCAAGGCCGCGCTGCTCGACCGCCAGCTGTTCGCCGCGGTCACCGGTTTCCAGCAGGACCGCTCGCGGGTCGCGCTGGGCGGCCAGAAAAACAACCTCACGCTCCACGGACTCGAGCTGGAGGCCGTCTACCAGCCCGGTCCGCGGCTGAGCGTCACGGCCAACGCCACCTTCCAGAGCGGGCACTACGTCAATTCCCGCCCCTACCAGGCGGGCGGCCGCGACCTCTACGCGGCCTACGCCCTCGACCGCGGCCCGGGCGGGCGGGGCACCGCCACCGGGTTCTACGATCCCTACGCCAACCAGGTGCCCGCCGGGGACTGGCCGCTGCTGGGGCTGTCGCACACCCTCCTCAACGCCAGCGTGCGCTACCGGTGGGCCGGCGGCTTCGGCGCGGGCGCCAACCTCCAGAGCCAGAGCCGCCAGCGCGGCAACCTCGACGACCAGTGGCACCTCCCCGCCCAGTACACGCTCAACGCCGCGCTGTTTTACGAGGCGCGGCGCTGGTCGGCCAATCTCGACTGCCTCAACCTCACGCACCAGCGCAACTGGATCCACAACGGCGACGCCTACACCGCGAGCGAGCTCATCTTCCCCGAGCTGCCGCGCCGGCTGGAGGGGTATGTGAAGCTGAAATACTGACGCCGGTCGTCCGCCCGGGCCGAGTGGGGGATGGGGGGCGCCCCGACCTCTCGCTTGCGCGCGGCCGCCCGGGCGGTTCCACTGGGGCATGATCGGGCTTCTCGAAGGCAAGGGCGCATCGGCCAAAAAACCACCCGAGCGGGTGTTCTCCCTGCGGCTCGCCGCGGTGGGCTGCCAGCCGCGCATCTGGCGCCGGCTGCTCGTGCGCGAGACGATGTGGCTGTCCCGCCTCCACGACAGCATCCAGATCGCCTTCGACTGGTTCGACTACCAGACCCACGCCTTCAACCTCGACGACCGGCGGCTGGGCAACCCGCTCCAGCGCGACGAACTCGCGATCGAGGACGACCGCGACGTGAGCCTGGCCGACCTCGACCTCGAGCACCGGGCCCGCTTCACCTACGGCTACCACTTCGGCGAGGGCTGGCAGATCGAGATCAAGGTCGAGAAGCTCGTCGCCTTCGAAAAAGGCGCCCCCTATCCGGTCTGCCTCGCCGGCGAGCGCGCCGGCCCGCCGGAGGATTGCGGCGGACTCGAGGCCTTCCATGACATGCTGGCGTGCATCAAGGAGCCGCATACCGAATTGGGCCGCGAATGGCTTGAGTGGCTCGGCCCCGATTATGACCCCGCCGCCTGCGACCTGGTGAAGATAAACAAGGCCCTTAAAAAACTAGGCAAGTAGCTGCCGGACAATATTTAGGATCGGCTACTGCCGGGGTGAAAAGATCCTTTTCTTGACGGTCGGAAGAAGGCCTGCACGTTGCGGCCGTTCTTTTGCACCTTCGTGGTCAGCGGGGAGCCGTCGACACATGCCGTGTCGAAGGCTCCATCTGACCATGAAAAACAGGACAAGACAGCTCTTCGTCATGAGTGCGGGATTTCCCACCGGGGTGGCGTTCATCAGTTGGCATGCGGGTGAAGACCCCTACCAGCGCGCGAACGAACCTCTGACCGATGGGGATCAGCCGCTCGCGTCACGCCAGAGCCCGCAACGCAGTTGGACGCAGGCGTTCAAGCACCTGCCCAAGGTGTGGAAGCGTCTCGTCCCGCAGTCACTGGGGCGGCCGGCCACCAAGCCCGTCGGTTCAGTCTAAATAAACAGCAAACAACGCCGGGGTGGGGGATTCGTCCTCCGCCCCGGCTCTTTTTTTTTGCGCCGGGCAGTTCCCCGCGTTTGGTTGGCGGGATGAGACTTGTCCTGGTGCTCGGGTGCGTCGGGGCAACCCTGTTGGCGGGGTGGGCCCAGGCGCCGGCGCCGGGTTTGCCCGGCCGCGCCGACGGGCCGGCGCTCGGGTCCGCGGCGCCGGCCGCCGGCCGCCAGCCGGAACCGAAGCCGGCGGTTTTTCCCTTTGCCGAGGCGACCATTGATGACCTGCAGAACCGCATGCGGCTGGGCACGCTGTCGTCGCGGGAGCTCACGGCCGCCTACCTCCAGCGCATCGCGGAGATTGACGAGGGCGGGCCGGGCCTGAGCGCGGTCCTGGAAATCAACCCCGACGCCATGCGGCTGGCCGCGCAGAGCGACTGGGAGCGCCAGGCCGGCCGGGTGCGCGGCCCGCTGCATGGCATCCCCGTCCTGCTCAAGGACAACATCGCCACCGCGGACCGCATGGCGACCACCGCGGGCTCGCTGGCGCTGGTGGGGGCGTGGCCGGCCCGCGACGCCGCGCTGGTGGCGCGCCTGCGCGAGGCCGGCGCCGTGCTGCTCGGCAAGACCAACCTGAGCGAATGGGCCAACTTCCGCTCCCCCGCCTCGCTCAACGGCTGGAGCGCCCGCCGCGGGCTGACCCACAACCCCTACGCCCTCGACCGCAGCGCCTCGGGCTCCAGCTCCGGCTCGGCCGTGGCCGTCGCCGCCAACCTCTGCGTCGTCGCCGTCGGCACCGAAACGGACGGCTCCATCATGTCCCCCGCCTCGGTCAACGGCATCGTCGGGATCAAGCCGACCGTCGGCCTCGTCAGCCGCGCCGGGCTCATCCCGATCTCCCGCTCGCAGGACACGGCCGGGCCGATGGCGCGCACGGTGCGCGATGCCGCGCTGCTGCTGGGCGTGCTGGCCGGCCCGGACCGGGAGGATGCCGCGACCTTGCGGCGCCCGGCGGGCTGGGCCGCGGATTTTTCCCAGCCGCTCGCGCCGGGGGGGCTGCAGGGCGCCCGGCTCGGCGTGGTGCGCGGCCCCTTCGGCTTCCATCCCCGGATGCAGGTCCTCCTGACGGCGCTGGTCGCGGAGCTGCGCGCGGCCGGGGCCGAGCTGGTGGACCCGGTGGAATTTCCCGCCGCGGCGCAGCTGGAGCAGGCGGAGGAGGAGGTGCTGCTCTATGAGTTCAAGGATGGCCTGAACCGCTACCTCGCCGGCCTGGGGCGAACGTCCGCGGTCAAGTCGCTCGCGGACGTCATCGCCTTCAACCGGCGGCAGGCGGACCGGGAGATGGCGTATTTCGGCCAGGAACTGCTGGAGCGCGCGCAGGCCCAGGGGCCCCTGACCGAGCCGGCCTATGCGGCGGCGCGCGCCACCTGCCTCCGGCTCGCGCGGACCGAGGGCATCGACGCGGTCATGGCGGTGCACCGGCTCGACGCCCTGGTGGCGATCACCAACGGCCCCGCCTGGCCGAGCGACCCCGTCAATGGCGACCCGTTCACCGGCAGCAGCGCCACCCTGGCCGCGGTGGCCGGCTATCCCAGCGTGACCGTGCCCGCCACCGCGGTGGCCGGGCTGCCGGTCGGGCTGTCCTTCTTCGGCCGGGCGTGGAGCGAGCCCGCGCTGCTGCGCCTGGCCGTGGACTTTGAGCAGCGGACCCGGGCCCGCCGCGAACCGCAGTTCCTGCCGTCGGGCCCCAGCCCGGAAGGCCCCCCCGCCGCGCCGTTGCGCTGAGCGGGGCGGCGCGGACTCCGGCCGTTAGTGCTTGGCCGGCGCCGCGGCGCCGGGGACCGTCCCGGCCTGGATCACGACCATGCGGGCGGGGTTGAGATGTTTTTTGATCGCGCCGTTGACCTCGGGGAGCGTGAGCGCGGCGAGCTTGGCGGGATACTGGTCGATCCACTCCGGGCCGACGCCGCGGTTGACGCAGGCGATGAGCGTGCCGGCCAGGCCGTCGGTCGTCGCGAGGGCCACCTGGTAGCGGCCGATGAGGTTGGTCTTGCGCTTGGCGAGCTCCCCGTCGGTCACGCCCTGCTCGTACCACTTCCGGAGCTGCTGCTGGGTGGAGGTGATGCCCCGGTTCAGGAGGTTCGGCCCGAAGGTGGCGGTGACCTTCCAGTCGCCGTCGGAAAAGTCGTCGTTGGCCAGCTGGGCCCGGATGCCGTAGGTGAGCCCCTCGGTGTCGCGGACGGAGGCCACGAGCCGGCTGGTGAAGTCGCTGCCGAGGATCGAGGTGGCGGCGCGCAGGGCCACATAGTCCGGGTCGCCGTAGCGCAGGCCGCTGGCCTGGCCGATGACGACGGAGACGCTGGTCTTGTCCGCCAGGAACACCGTCTGCTCGCGCGGGGCGTCGGTGCCGGTGGTGGCGGCGGGGTGGAGGTAGTCGGCGCCGCCGGTCCAGCCGGCAAAGGCGGTGGCGAGGGCGGCCGTGCTGGCCGCGGCGTCCACGTCGCCCACCAGCACGAGCGTGAGATGGGCCGGGCCGTAGGTCCGCGCATGGAAGGCCTTCACGTCGTCGAGCGTCGCGGTCTGGAGGGCGGCGAGGAACTCGTCGGTGGTGAGCTCGCGGTTCGGGTGGCCGGGGGAGTAGACGGCCTGGAGGAAGGCCTCGTTGGCGCGGAAGTCGGTGTTTTCGGCCGCGCGCTGGAGGTTGCCGGCGATCTGGGCCTTGGCCTTGGCGAACTCCTCCGCCTGGAACGCGGGGCAGCGGAGCTGCTCGGCGATGAGGCCGAGGACGAGCGGGACGTCCTGCTTCAGGCATTTCGCCTCGATCGCGAGGGCCTGGGGGCCGACGCTGAAGCTGAGGGTGGCGCCGACGCGCTCGAGCTGCTCGGCGATCTCGAACTTGCCGTGCCGGGTGGTGCCCTGGTCGAGCAGGTGGCCGCAGAGCGAGGCCACGGCCCCGTTGCCGCCGCCGGCGTGGGCGTCGCCCGCGGGCAGCGAGCCCTTGATCGTGACGACGTCCCGGACGCCGGTCCGGTAGATCAGCACGTCGAGGCCGGCGATGCGGCTGCGCAGGACGTTCGGCGCCACCGCGGCGGTCGCGGCGGTCGCCAGGAGCAGGAAGGCCGCGACCCGGAGCAGGGAGCCGGCGGGCCGCAGGGGCAGGAGGGAGCAGCGTTTCATGGCGAAGGGGGTCGGGGGATTATTTGGCGGCGGCGGCGGGCGGGGCGGCGGGGGCGAGCGGCACGAACCAGCCGGTGGTGCTCTGGTCCTCGTTGAAATATTTCCGGGCGACGCGCTGGACGTCGGCCGCGGTGACCTGCCGCACGCCCTCGTCGAAGCGGTAGAACATCCTCCAGTCGCCGACGGCGATGGCGGTGTTGAGGTTGTCGGCGATCGCATAGGTGCCGTCGCGCTGGAAGGCGGAGTCGGCGAGGTACTTCGCGATCGCGGCCTGGACCTCGGCGGCGGTCACGCCGTCCTGCTTGAGCCGCTCGATCTGCGCGGTGGCGAGCTGCTCGACCGCCTCGTGCTTCGCGCCGGGCGCCAGCGGGATGAAGGTGAAGTGGAGCGACGGGTCGTGGGTGGGGAAGGGAAAGCCGGAGACGCCGGTCGAGAGGCTCTGGTCGGTGATGGCCCGGTAGAGGCGGCTGTTCTTGCCGTCGGTGAGGATGAGGCTGAGGACGGTGATGGCCGGGGCGTCGGGATGCGTGGCGGCGGGGATCTTGTGGCCGATCGCGACGACGCCGAGGCGGCCGGCGCGCTTCACCACCACGCGCCGCGGGCCGGTCTGCTCGGGCTCCTGGGTGTAGAGCTGGGGAATGGGCTTCGGCGCGCGCGGGATCGCGGCGTAATGCTGCCGGACCAGCGCGAGGGCGGCGGCGGGCTGGAAGTCGCCGACGATGGAGACGGTCGCGTTGTCCGGCCAGTAGTAGGTGTCGTAGAACTCGCGGAGCTTCGCGGTCGAGACCTGCTCGATGTCGCTGCGCCAGCCGATCGTGCTGTGGTGGTAGGGGTGGGCGACGTAGGCCGCGGCGGTGATCTCCTTCATCAGGGCCTGGAAGGGCGAGTTCTCGCCGCGCTCAAACTCGTTGCGCACCACGGTCATCTCCGGCTGGCGGTCGCTGTCGCGGAGGAGCAGCCCGCGCATGCGGTCGGCCTCCATCCGCACGATCAGCGGGAGGTGCTCGGCGCCGAAGGTCTCGTGATAGTTGGTGCGGTCGACCCAGGTGGAGGCGTTGTTGGTCGCGCCGATCGGGTCGAGGATCTGGTCCACCTTGGTGCCCAGCTCCCGGTTGAAGTGGGTGGAGCCCTTGAACATCAGGTGCTCGAGGAGATGGGTGGCGCCGGTGGTGCCGGTGACCTCGTTGCGCGAGCCGACGCGGTAGGTGACCTGGTAGGTGATGACCGGGGCCGAGTGGTCGGGCAGGAGGAGGACCTGGAGGCCGTTGGCGTCGAGCGTGTACTCGGAGATGGCGCCGACGGTCTGGACGAAGTGGTAGCCTTCAACGGGGGCCGGACTGGCCGCGGGCGCGGCGGCCGAGAGGCCGGCGGCGCCCAGCAGGAAGGGGAGGGGGGACAGGAGGCGGAGTTTCATGCGACAGGGGGAAAGGGGACAAGGTGCGAGGGGAAACGACCCATGCCAAGCCCGTTGCGGCGGGGCGATGGTGTTTGGGGTGATCGGTCGGCGCGCCGGATGAGCGGCGGCCGGATTCATTTTAATCTCGGTGGATGGCGGATGTCGGCCGGTCGGCGGTCATGCTAGACACCGCCCGCCGCCGGGATAAACTCACGGCGGTTTCCCTCTCCGCGCCATGCCCACCCTCCGACTCCTCCGCTCCGCCGCCCGCCGCTGGCAGCGCCGCGTCGGGCTGGCGCTCCTGTCCTGCGGCGTCGCCGGCGGCCTGTGGGCCCAGACCGCCCCCAGCCTCACCACGCCGCCGCCGGCCTTGGTCGCGGTCGACCCGGGCGCCACCGTGACCTTCACCGTGGTGGCCGCCGGCACCGCGCCGCTCAGCTACCAGTGGCTGAAGAACGGCCAGCCCCTGGCCGGCGAGACCCGCGCCACGCTCGTCATCCCCAACGCCCAGTACGGCCCGCATCTGGGCACCTACGCGGTCGTCGTGGCGAACGCCGCCGGCACGGTCACCTCGGCGGGATCGGACCTGCGTTTCAACGCGGCGCCGTACCTC
>SERZ01001507.1_pt1 | contig 13063 bp, 11 predicted proteins | sample 3171461 | NCBI WGS metagenome assembly SERZ01 (sample SAMN06051861, study PRJNA518727) | freshwater metagenome | biome: subpolar coniferous forest; feature: holomictic lake; material: water; isolation source: holomictic Lake 227, 6 m depth | place: Canada: near Kenora, Ontario | collected... | reverse complement strand
ACAAATAATTTTTTTTGTTTAAATATATTTCCCTCCCACCTGTTGTCTGAACAAAAGCGGCTATCCAGCCGACGGAGGAGAAATCCGATCAGATAACCAATTGCAGTTATTGGTGAGAAATGAATGTAATTAAATTGATTAGTTATGTCTTACTGCTGTTTCTGACTATCAGTCTGTCAACTTTATCAGCCGAAAACAGACAGAAAATTCTATGCCTGCACTCTTATGACCCATCATACGAATGGCAGAAAAGCATGGATACCGCCATAGACCGTACCCTTCTGCATGCAGCGCCTGACATTCAAATCCATCATGAATATATGGATGTTCTGAGGATTCCTGATCCTGCATTTCAGATGGATCTTTTTAATTACCTGAAAAGCAAATACCGGGATATCCGTTTCAATGTTGTTCTGGCGTCGGATAACAATGCATTGAATTTTTTGCTTGATTATCGAGATCGGCTCATGGGAACTGTCCCTGTGGTTTTTCTGGGGATTAACAACTACAGCCAGTCCATGCTTCGAAATCAATCATTCTATACAGGCGTTGCTGAAAACGTTGACATGCCGGACACGCTGAAAACAGCGATTCAGTTGATGCCTAATATTCGAAAATTCATTGTTTATGGTTCCTGGAATACAACCTATTTTGAAAATATGTCGCTGCTCAAACAGGTTGTTTCTGAAAACAACCTCCCTGTGGAAATTCAACAGGTTGAAAACATTCCCATCTCCCAGATGCTTGCACATGTATCTGGACTCAAAAATGATGACGCAGTGCTTTTTCTATCGCAGGTTCTGGATGATGATGGCAAAATGATGCCCATCGCCAAATCCATCCAGATGATTTCACAGGCATCACCCGTGCCGGTATTGAGTTTCTGGGACTTTACCCTTGGCAATGGAGCTTTGGGAGGAAAACTGGTGAGTAGCCAGTCCCAGGGAGAAACCGCCGCGCACCTTGCACTGCAAATTCTGAATGGCGAAAATGTGAAAGATATTCCTGTAATTGAAAAAAGCCCAAACCGTTTTATGTTTGATTATGTTCAACTGAAACGGTTTTCCATCCCGATCAGCGCACTGCCGGAGAACAGCCTGGTCATAAATCAACCGGAATCTTTTTTAAATCGCAACAAAACTGCTGTTCTGACTATCTTTTCGATTCTCTGCTGTCTGGTCGCTATTATCGGAATCCTTTCTGCAGCCATCATTCGACGAAAACAGGCTGAAACACTGCTGCGGAGGAGTGACACTAAACATCGTACAATGATAGCAAACATTTCAGACGTTATCGCCATCGTAGATATTAATGGGATAAATCGATACAAGAGTCCCAACATTGAAAGATGGTTTGGCTGGCGTCCAGAGGATGTTATTGGTGTCAGCACATGGGAAAACGTCCATCCGGATGACCTGGAGCGCATGCAGGTATTTTTTGGCGCACTCATGGACGAGCCCAATACCACCGGAAAGACTGAATGTCGCTACCGGTGCAAGGACAGAAGTTATAAATGGATCGAAGTTACGGCGCTTAACCTCATGCATGTTTCTGATATTCTTGGTGTCTTATTGAATTACCACGACATCACCGAAAGCAAGCAGGCTGATAAGGCGCTCAGAAAAAGCGAGGAGAAATTCCGCCTGATCTTTGAATATGCTCCGCTGGGGATATTGCATTTCGACAGCGCCGGCGTCATCACAACATGCAACGACAATTTTGTTAAAATTATTGGTTCGTCCAAAGAATCGTTAATCGGACTAAATATGCTTAAACTTACGGATGAGCGTATCGTACATACTCTGCAGGAAGCGCTTCAAGGTCGCACGGCATCGTTTGAAGGGAACTATCATTCAGTAACTTCAAACGCTCTTGTGTCGGCTAAAACAACATCGGTTCATGTCCTTTTTGGTGCTGCATTATCAAAAAACGGCGACGTTGAAGGTGGAACCGGCATAATTGAAGACATCACCAAACGCAAACAGGCCGAGGAGGAGAAGGCCAAACTTGAAGGCCAGTTACAGCGGGCGCAGAAGATGGAGTCCATTGGATCTCTTGCCGGAGGTATTGCCCATGACCTGAACAATATACTATTTCCGATCAGCGGCCTTGCAGAGATGCTGCTTGATGACATTCCAGCAGATACCCATGAGCATAAAAGCATTGAACAAATTCATAAATCGGCAATACGAGGCAGTGATCTGGTCAAGCAAATTCTATCTTTCAGTCGTCAATCCAATCCCCAGAAACTGCCCATCCGGATTCAGCCGATCCTGAAAGAAGCGTTGAAACTGGCTCAAGCGACGATACCCAGAAATATTGAAATCACAAGCCATATCAACGGCAATTGTGGCATGGTTTCCGCAGATCCCACGCAGATACATCAGATCGCCATGAACCTGATCACCAATGCGTTCCATGCCGTTGAGCAAACGGGCGGATTGATACATATTGCAATGAGAGAGACGGCCATAATATCTTTTGGCGAAAAAGACGAGATGTCTTTCCATGCGATACCAGGAGGGCTTTTGGCCGGCAGATACGCTTGCATCAGCGTATCCGACACCGGAACCGGAATAGATAAAACACTGATAGATAAAATATTCGATCCCTACTTTACCACCAAGGAACTGGGAAAAGGCACGGGACTTGGGCTTTCAGTAGTGCATGGCATCGTCAAAGAACACAGCGGTGATATCCGGGTCTATAGCGAGGTTGGGAAAGGAACAGCCTTTCATGTGTATTTGCCTCTTCTCGAAGATGCCGGGTACAGCAAGCCTGGCGATTTCATCAGAAAGTGTCCAACTGGCTGCGAAAGAATTCTGCTGGTCGATGATGAAGAGCCGATTGTACTCCTGGAACAGATGATGCTCGAAAGGCTTGGTTATCAGGTAACCGCTCTAACGAGTAGCCAGGATGCTTTGGCTGCTTTTAAAGCCAATCCCGGTAATTTTGATATAGTGATCAGCGACAAAAGTATGCCGCTTATCACAGGGGAACAGCTTGCTATGGAAATAATGTCGATCAAACCAGAGATTCCGATCATTATTTGTACAGGTTTCAGCGATGAAAACGATGTAAAGCGCGCCAAAGCCTTGGGCGTAAAAGGGTTTCTCATGAAGCCGGTGGCAATGGGTGATCTTGCCGAAATGGTGAGAAATTTGTTAAATGAGGTAGCAGACAGCGCATTGGCAGAAGAAAAAAAGGAGGCATTTTGAAAACCGAAATTACCATTCTGTGCGATAATTATGTTGGAAGACCTGGCTTTATTGGAGAGCATGGATTCAGCACGCTGATTGAAAATGGGGGCAAACGGTATCTGTTTGACACCGGCTCCGGCATCGGTCTGTCTTTCAATCTGAAACTGCTCGAAAAATCCCTGAAAGGGGTCAGCAGCATTTTCCTCAGTCACGGCCATTCTGACCATACCAGCGGTCTTGAATGGGCGCTTCAGGAAACCGGGCCGGTGAATGTGGTGGCTCATCCAGATGTTTTTTCCAGACATTATGTTAAAAATCCCCTGCTGTTTGCCATTGAGCCCAGATATATCGGCAGCCCCGTTTCAAAAGAAGCATTGTCTGCTCTGGGGGCGAAATTTACCTGGGTGGATCAGACCCGGCAGGTGGAAGATGGTGTCTGGTTTGTTACCGGTGTTCCCTGTAAATCGGACCAGAGCTTTCAGGACCCGCAGCTTCTGCTTCAGAACGGGGATGGGTTTTTACCGGATCCCATCAGCGATGATGCCAGCCTTCTGATTGAAACCTCATCAGATCCGGTGCTGCTGCTGGGATGCGCCCATGCCGGTATCCTCAATATTCTGGATCATCTTCAAGATACTCTGAAGATTCGAAAACTTAGGGCCATTCTTGGCGGAACTCACCTGATGTTTTTTTCATCAGAACGGATTGCCGCAGTCATTCAGCGCTTTGAAGACTTTGGCGTGGAGCAGGTCGGGGTGTGCCATTGTACCGGCATGAATGCTGTCGTTGCATTGGGGGCGCACTTCAAGGACAGATTCACGGCAGCAGCAGCCGGCAGCGTGTTTTCCTTTGATTGAAAGGATATCCCAGAACAATGAAGACAACAAACCGTTTGATTAACGAAAAGAGTCCTTATCTTCTGCAGCATGCCCATAATCCGGTGGACTGGTATCCCTGGGGGAATGCAGCTTTTTTCAGAGCAAAATCGGAAGACAAGCCCATTTTTCTGTCCGTGGGTTACGCCACCTGCCACTGGTGCCATGTTATGGAAAAAGAATCTTTTGAAAATCCGGAGGCGGCCAAAGCCCTGAATGAAGCTTTCGTCTGTATCAAAGTGGACAGGGAAGAGCGCCCCGATATTGATGCGGTTTATATGGCGGCCTGCCATTTAATTACAGGCCGTGGGGGGTGGCCGCTGACAGCTCTGCTGACACCGGATAAACAGCCTTTTTTTGCCGCCACCTATATTCCGCTCCGCAGCCAGTTCGGTCAGCTTGGCGTGCTGGATCTTTGCGCTCAGATTACGGCTCTTTGGACAGAAAATCTTTTGTCCCAAAGACAGAAAATCATGGATGCAGTATTGGAGATCGGCGAGCGCCTTTCAATGTCTTTTGAATACAAATCGTCACTGTCTCTGGATGCATCTCCGCTGGATGCAGCAGATGCGGAAATAATCCGGCGCTTCGATTCTCAGTTCGGGGGCTTTGAACCCGCTCCAAAATTTCCTTCTCCGCACAGGCTGCTATTTTTGCTTCAGCAGTATGAGCTGAATCATAACCCCGATACCCTGAAAATGGTTGAAACTACGCTTTCGAGCATGAGGGCTGGTGGCTTATGGGATCATGTAGGCTTTGGATTTCACCGGTATTCGACGGACAAGCAGTGGCTTCTGCCGCATTTTGAGAAAATGCTCTATGACCAGGCGCTGATGGCGCTTGCTTTTCTGGAAACCTATCGAATCAGCCAAAAAACCTTTTATGCACAAACGGCCGAGGAAATTTTTGCTTATGTGCTTCGTGATATGACATCGGAAGCCGGGGCTTTTTTCACGGCGGAAGATGCGGACAGCGAGGGGGAGGAGGGCAGATTTTATGTTTGGACCCGCGAAGAAATACATCGCCTTCTGGAGCCTTTTCCCGCCCATTGGGAAACCCTTCTGAATGTCAGTGCTAATGGCAACTTCCACGACGAGGCGACTGGCCGGAAATCCGGCGTAAATATTCTCCACACTGGCAAGCCCCTTTACGAATGGGCGCGCCACATGCATGTTCCGGAAGCGGACCTGCTGAAGGAATGGGATGATATCCGCAGCCGCCTTTTTGCGGTCCGCACCAGGCGGATTCATCCCCTGAAAGACGATAAAGTCCTGACAGACTGGAATGGGCTGATGATAGCAGCGCTGGCAACCGGCGCACGGATATTGAAGCATCCCGGTTACGCTAAGGCTGCTGCCAGGGCTGCTGATTTTATCCTGCAAAACCTGTGCGACACCAATGGCCGGTTGTTTCATCGCTATCGGGAAGGGGATGCAGGGGTTTTGGCTTATTCAGATGATTATGCATGGATGATTTTTGGACTTCTGTCATTGCATCAGACGGATGGAAATATCCGATGGCTGACTGAGGCCATTCGCTTTCAGAACATTTTGGATGCGGATTACAGAGACCGGAAGCAAGGCGGATATTTTATGAGTCTTGACCGCAATGACCTGCCCGTTCGTCCCAAAGAACTTTACGACGGTGCCATGCCGTCCGCAAATTCTGTTTCGCTGGTCAATCTTACTTGCCTGCATGCTCTGACAGCGGATAAGCAGTGGATGGACGAGGCGATTCTTATGGCTAAATCTTTTTTCGATACCGTGAAAAACCAGCCGTCCGCCCATACTTTCTTCCTGACCGGACTTTCGGCGGTTCTTCGCAGGGAGGATTTATTCTGAATATACTGCGAAAGGGCATAATCCGTACTTTCCTTATGCTCCCTCCCCCAGCGGGGGAGGGTTGGGGTGAGGGTCCAAAAACGCAAGATTATGCCCGTTCGCTGTACACATGGTTCATGCATCCCCATACCTGGAAATAAGCGTAAAGGCTTTTTTCATCAGCGACCTTGGGAATTCGGTTGAGAGCTTTCGCATAACAGTCACCTTATCTTCGGCTAATTTTATTCCGATTTTATTATAAGCCTGTAAGACAAGATTTCGAAAATTCAGTTCCTCGCTTACCTCTGCAATACAAGTGGCGATGTGTTCCCGGAATGCATCAATTTCCGCCTGGGAATATTCTTCAAGAAGCAGCCGTTCAAGTTTTCCATACTCCAGGACATCCTCTGTTTCGAGAAGATTCCAGCAAGTCGCCATAACTGCTGTCTTATTGATGCCTCCTTTCCAGTGGATCGCCTCAACCGATTCAGGTTTGCATTTGAATAACACCCGTTCCATGTTTGCAGTAGTAATATACCAGACAGCACCTTCATATCCTCTTAATTTCTCATCGTCCTGGGATTGAATTGACGCTTGAAGTTTTTCCCGAATTTGTCTATATGCGGCGACAGGGTCATCTCCGGCCTTTAAACGCCCAAAATGTGTCGGAACAGGGACTCCCAAACTGTCAATTTCATCTAAGGATATGTATCGCCCATTTGGTTCCAACCCAAATAGCAGGGCGCAATCAAGTGGCGTGTCATACATCATTAAATGAGCGTTTCGAGACCCAAAAAGCTCGAAGCTCAGGGAGCATTTGTTTCGCACGGGAAGCTCCGGAATTCGCGGATAACGTTCCAGCATCTCTTTCCATAAGTCGAGAAAGTTACCCCACTTTCCATTTCGAAGGACTGGATGAAGCCGTAGTTTATACGTCACATGCAAATTGTTCTGAGAGTCTTTGAATTGATATCCAAAGATGTTTGTTCCATCAATCTTTTCATAGATATCTATCTGCCTTATAGCTGGAAAGTGAAATGCGCCGGCCCGGTCGAAAGGATAATGCAATTTTGGAGTAGCCAAAATTCGCTGTGGCGCTTCATTGCCTCCGACTTTGAGCAAGGCAAGAGCGCCATAACGGTAATCAGGCTTTAGCGACAGGTATCCCTCCAACCGCAGGTTGGAAAAGGGATCTGTTACATCAAATGGCTCCAACCAGTTTTCCGCTAATTCGAGTAATTCCGTAGCCTTGTCAACATCAGTCATTTCAATACCTCCGGTAATTGTATAGTGATGCACCGTTTACTGTTTTCGCATCAGGTGAAACGGGCTGATCCCTGTGCAAGGCGATCAAACTATGCATCGGAATTTTCGCAGATAATCCACAGGATGGTAAGAGAGTTTGGCTTTTCGCAGACCCTCGTCATCCAGGTCCTGCTCGCGGTTCACCAGAATATCAGGGTTGCCGAAATGCTCCAGAAACATCTGGTTGATGGCCTGATACACACCTTTGTAGTCAGGATTTCCTTTTTCAAAATGAATGACCATAGTGCCAGAGTCAAGCATTTCAGCAACGGTATAGGCAACTATATCGTCATTAATCAGAATCGCACCCCCGGTAAGTCCCTTCAGACTGCTCCAGTTTTTCAGCACTTTTTCAATCACCCGGTTTTCAGCGGACAGCATGTCGCTGGCCTCGCAGTCCCGCCAGGTACACCAGTCAGTCTGAAGCGACATGGCTTTTTCTGTCATGGCAGGGCCAAGCGGCTCATACCGATAGGGGTAACTGGCCAGAAACTGATTGAGGAGATTTTTTTTCTTGTGATATCGGTTGCCCTTCAACGCTATCAGATCTGTGCCGGCATACAGATAATCCCAGTGCCCGCGAAGCGGCTCTGAAATGACTTGCCTATTCCCTGTCCTTGTTTTCCACAATTCGGCAAGCTTTTCTGGAACGCGAGTAAACACGGTGGCGCTGGAAAAATGTTTAGACAGAATCTCCGGCCAGTCGGCTTTATTCCAGTCGCCAACCGGTGCCCAGTAAACAGGCTCCGGAAATGTCTGCTGAATCCAGACCATATCATTCTCCCAGGCCCATATCAGCCCGTATTCATCCGCCCAAGCCCACAGATTGACAAAGCTGTAATCGGAAGTGGGTTGCGGGCAGAGGGCCAGCATCCTGATATACTCTTCCTGCTGGTTAACGCGTATTGGTTCGAAATTAAGGGACATGAGCATTCTCCTGTTTCAGACGGGTTTCGCCAAATCGCATGGAAATGACCATGGCGGCGATACAAAGGGCTAATGCGCCGAAAAAAGCCGCAGCAGACCAGCTCCACAACCAGAAAGAGATCGGTTTCCCCTTTATGCCCGCCATGAAAAGGCGATATACAGGTCCGGCCTCCAGAAGGATTACCACGCCGATCAGGACCGATGCAAGCATCATGAACAACATCCCCCCGAAGCTGGTCACGGACTGGGCTGGATTCTCGGATGCAAAATCCGGAAAAGCCGCGCCCATGCCGATTCCCATGGCAATCACCGCAGGTGTCAGGCAAAAAATAGTCGCTACCGAAATCCCCATCATGAGCGGGGTAACGCGAAGCAGCACATTGGTAGCGACGATGAGCGTTTCGGATAGAATGAGCAGCGGCAACAGATAAATCCAGAATTTTATCCACAGAAATGAGCGCAGCGTAATCGGCGATGAGCGAACGATCCAGAAGCTGCCCCCTTCCATGCTGACTGCCGGAAACGCAAAGCGGGCCACTATAGCAATCAGCACAAACCCGGCCAGCGCCATGTTGAGAAACGACAGAACATTTTGAAGATAGACGGTTTGAATGGGGGATTTTTCGAGTGGCAGCACCGAATAATTGTACAGGTAAATCACTATCAGCGCCCCTACCAGAAAGACCTGGGACCACTGGGTCTGGTCTCTTAGAAATGTTTTTATCTCTTTTACGGCAAAAGATTTTACCGGGCCGGGAAGAAAGGACAAAACACGCTCCAGAAACGTTCCCTGACCGCGAAACAGCCGGATCATAGCTTCCTGAGTTTTAGAGTATCCCTTGAAATATGCCGCTTTTGCAGCCCACAGATTCAGAAACAGCACAAACAGCGCACAGCTCCAGGCAATGGCCGCATGAAAGAGTGATTCCGCCCACTGGTTCTGAAGGGCGGCTTTCAGGCTGTCAAACGCCCATGTGCTGGGAAGATACGGGGGCGAAGGTGCCTTGAGCTGTTCCATGTACCCAAGGACGGTTGAAAACATTTCCGGATCTACCAGCCTCTCCGGCCTTGCCATTCGAAACGCCAGGTAAAGGACGATGAAGACGGAAAGCCCAAGGAACACCACAACGCTCTGTATCCGGGATGCAGGCAGCACCAGAACGACTCCAAGGACTATCAGGGCGCTGATACCGGATGCCACCAGGCAGAGCGGCGTTAGCGCAAGCAGAATATCAGCATAGAAAAACAGCCCTGGCCGGTAAACTGTGCTGTATGCCGCAAGCACCGGCAGGGTAAAGACCACCACCATCCAGGCGCTGTCGATAGTGCTTTCAATCCACCTGGCCAAAAACAGGGTTTCAATGGGAACCGGCAGAGCGTGAACCAGGTTCAAATCCTTGCTGAGATAGAGCTTGGAAAGCGCCGTTAAAATGGAGCTGAAAACGAGCAGCGAAAAGCATGTGACCAGCACGATCGAAAGAAGCTTGTATGCCAGAATATCTCCGATGTCTTCGGACTGTTGAAAATAGGCCAGAAGCCTTCGGGAAACCAGATAAATCCCGGCCCAGAACCCCAGCCCCATTGCCGCGAATACCACGCTTCGGAGGATACGCCGTGGATAGCCGCGTCCATGGGTCAATGACCACCATCTGGGTTTAAGCAATTGCAGGGTCTGTCGGATCATGACCATTTAACTCCATTATTTTTCTGATGTCATGGATAAATCCTTTGAAATCGGATATCCCTGCCCTGAGATTGTTCAAAAAAACGATATCATCAATCCGCCAATACTGATGCACCAGCATATTTCGGAAACGGATGAATGGCTGTAGCCGTTCAATCATTTCATTGGATAACAACTTGAAGTTTTTGGTCTTGATAAAAACCTCAGTATAACCACTGACTGCTGTATGAAATTTTTTGGCAAGGATATGCTGAAGGGTGTTGGCTATTGCTTCGGAGATCACGATCAACGAATATTTACAACTTTTTATCAGGTGAGGCGAAGCAAGCAGATATTCATCAGAGTTTTTCAGAACATCGACAATGGCGGCGGTCTCCAGTGCGATTGCGAGAAGATAGGTGTCGAGACGTTCTTTATCCATCACAGCACACCTCCAGAATCATTTCCCGGTTAAGCCTTCCAGCATTCTGAATGATTTGTTCATTATCCAGAAAATAACGCGACAGGGCTTCAATTCTATCTGCAAGCAGATCAGATGACTCATTTTTTATCAGGATACCATCATTGATGGCGGCATACAGCACATGGGGATTGGCCATGCTGAGATCGAAAAGCAGAATATCCAACAAGTCTGCCTGCAGATTAACAACATCGCTGACTTTCTCGACAACTGTCCATAAAACCTTTTCCGCATCAGCATACGGATACACCAGGATCAAAAGATCAATGTCATTGACGATCGGTTCACCTTTGGCCGCAGAACCAAAGAGATAGCACGCGGCAATCTCTGGGATAAACGACACCGCTGATTTAACGGTTTCCAAATCCAGTTTCATTTAAACCCTCTCGCGACATAGCCGGATCATGGCTTCCTGAGTCTTGGAGTGTTCCCAATTGCAGGGTCTGTCTAATCATGACCATTTCACTCCTGGGTGATTTCAAAAAAAACCTGCTCCAAATCCGCATCCCCGTTCTGAATATGTTGCTGGAGATCCTGAAGCGTACCAATCGCCATCAGTGTACCTTTGTGAATGATCGCGATCCGGTCGCATACCTCCTCGGCCAGCCGGAGGGTGTGCGTGGACATGAACACGGTGGTTCCGTTCTGCGCCAGGGTTCCGAACAGCTCTTTCACTATCTTGATTCCTCTGGGATCCAGGCCAACCATGGGTTCATCCACGATGAGAAGCTGCGGCTCGTGAAGCAGGGCCGCACATAAGATCAGGCGCTGTTTCATACCGTGCGAGTAAGCCTCTATCAGCTCATTAGACCGATCTGAAAGGGAAAACCGGCTGAGGAGTTCCATTGACTTTTCTGCAAAAGCCTGCTTGCCAACATTGTAAAGACCGGCGGTAAACTGCAAAAATTCCATGCCGGTCAGTTTCTCATACAAAAAAGGCCGGTCCGGGATCAGACCGATTTTCAGCTTGGCGCGGACCGGGTCCTTCGCCATATCCACGCCATCAATAAAAACCGATCCTTTTGTGGGTGACAGAATGCCCGCCATCATCTTGATGGTAGTGGTCTTTCCGGCTCCATTTGGCCCGATGAATCCAAATACCTCACCAGGCTCCACATGAAGGTGAACATCGCTGACAGCGACGCTGCTGCTATATGTTTTGGAAAGATGAATTAGTTGGATCATTGTTGCTCCAGAATGGAAATGCCGATTTTTCCAATTGAGCCCAGTATCTCCAGTTGGTTTTCAGGCCAGGATATCTTTTGGTCTCCGCTGAGGCTGATATGGGTGACATCAGCCGGAATCTGGTTCATCAGAGAATCCACCGTTACCCACCTGCCCATGAAAACCGAATTCCAGGCGTGATAATAAAAACGGCCACGAAGATGCACCAACCCGATCTCGATCCGGGCCGGAATCCCAGCAGCTCTTGCAAATGCTGCAAACAGAACCGCGTGTTCATTGCAGTCGCCCATGCGATTTTCAAGGGTTTCCAGAGCATTGGACACCGAAAGCACCGGACGTTTTTCAATATTCTGATAAACCCATTCGCAGATTTTTTGAATCCGCACCAGGGGAGCATCCTTTTCTGAGATTATTTGCCACAACTGTTTTATAATCAAGGGATGATCGGACTGAATGAATGTTGCAGGCTCCAAAAACACAGTAGGCTCAGCAAAATAATCTTCATAAAGTCCGGAAAGCGATTCCCTGGAAATGGTCAATATGCCGCTGTCAAAGCACTGCTTTTCTGTGCTGATGATTTCAACCCCGGTGATCCGAAGGACCAGACGGCTCAGTTTATCAGCATCCGCAATCACCTGGTCAACCGGGATGGAAACCGCAAAGGTCAGATCCTCTCCGGTAGCCAGACCCGAATTCTTTGCTTCTTCAGCAGATATCTTATTAAGGGTGATTCCCATCAGCCCTCCTTCTCGTAATACGTCGCCGTTAGCATCAATCCAGGCGGTTTGACGGCTTCCCATGACCTCAACCGATATCTTGCGGACCGCCTGCCATGCCCCCATGATTTCAATCCGATCCAAACCCATAGCTGTGATTTTGACCGGCTGCGGGGTCATTGTCAAGGGGTCGAACACCGAAATCGTCAGGGACTGATTTTCGGAAAGACCTGCTCTGCCAGCAGCATCCCATAGAGCTGCGGACAGATAGATCGGGGACTGCAATGAAATAGTGAGAGGCCGACCATTGGCGTTCAGAACAAGTGAGGCGCCTTGAACCTCTCCGTTAACGGCAAGCTGGAACAGTCCGGATTTTATTTCAGCCCGAAATGACACCAGGGAAAAATCCGTGTTCAAAACTCCTTGCGTGTAAAGGTGAATGTCCTGAGCTATTCCCATGGTGTTCAGCCGCATCACCGTTGTTTCAGAAATTGCAATTCCATTTGTTATTGGTGAGATTTTCCGGTGAGACATCCCGATTTTCAAGGATTTCTGGTAGATTCCCATCCAGGATTCGGATTCTGAAATCTTGCCTTTCAGAGCGCTAACCGGCACTGTGGCTGATTGAAACCAGCCCATTCGAACAGCCAGAAGCGCCATAAATATCATGCCGCTTGCAATTGTTGCTATTAATGGTAACGGTATGGTTTTGAAGACGGATTTCATTATAGTCGGCCTTGGCCATCGTTTCAGTTATTTGGACATATCTATGTTCACATCACCAGTCTGAATGGAATATCACCAATGGGATCAAAGCCATTACAGGATGGATAATGGATTGGCATGCAGGTTTAAATTCACCATGAATCTATTTGTTATTGCAGGATTTCA
>SERZ01001505.1_pt1 | contig 13092 bp, 8 predicted proteins | sample 3171461 | NCBI WGS metagenome assembly SERZ01 (sample SAMN06051861, study PRJNA518727) | freshwater metagenome | biome: subpolar coniferous forest; feature: holomictic lake; material: water; isolation source: holomictic Lake 227, 6 m depth | place: Canada: near Kenora, Ontario | collected 2013-06-25... | reverse complement strand
CCGTGATCAGCGCGCCGGTGGCGCCAATGGGGTGGCCGAGCGAAATGCCCGAGCCGTTGGGGTTGACCTTGGCTGGGTCCAGGCCGAGTTCCTTGCTTACGGCGCAGGCTTGGGCGGCAAAGGCTTCGTTGGCTTCAATCACGTCCATGTCGTTGATGGTCAGGCCCGCCTTTTGCAACGCCAGTCGCGAAGCCGACACCGGGCCGATGCCCATGATCTTGGGGTCCACTCCGGTGTGCGCGTACGCCACCAGACGCGCCATCGCCTTGGCACCGCGCGCCTTGGCAACGTCTGCGCCCATCAACACCACGGCGGCGGCGGCGTCATTGATGCCGGAGGCATTGCCAGCGGTAACAGTGCCGTTTTCCTTGATGAAAACCGGCTTGAGCTTGGTCATGTCTTCGAGCTTGCAGTTGGGGCGGAAATGTTCGTCAGTGGCGTAGGCCACGTCGCCCTTCTTGCTCTTGAGCATCACCGGAACGATCTGGCTCTTGAAGTAGCCCGCTTCGGTGGCGCGTTGGGCGCGGTTGTGGCTTTCTACCGCCAGGGCGTCCTGCATTTCGCGCGTAATGCCAAATTTGGCGGCCACGTTTTCAGCGGTGACGCCCATGTGAATGGTCTGGAACGGGTCGTGCAGCGCGCCCACCACCATGTCCACCAGCTTGGCGTCGCCCATGCGTGCACCCCAGCGGCCGGTGAGCGAGGCGTAGGGGCCGCGGCTCATGTTCTCGGCACCGCCGCCAATGGCAATGTCGGCGTCGCCCAGCATGATCGCCTGGCTGGCCGACACGATGGCTTGCAGGCCCGAGCCGCACAGACGGTTGACGTTGAACGCGGGCGTACCTTCGGCACAGCCGCCGTTGATGGCCGCCACGCGCGAGAGGTACATGTCCTTGGGTTCGGTGTTGACCACATGGCCAAACACCACATGGCCCACGTCCTTGCCTTCGACGGCGGCGCGTGCGAGCGACTCGCGCACCACTTGCGCAGCGAGCTCGGTGGGGGGAATGTCTTTGAGACTGCCGCCATAGGTACCAATGGCGGTGCGCACTGCGCTGACGACTACGACTTCACGGGACATGATGGAACTCCTCGGTTTACTTGGTTGAATGAATGGGCTAGCGTTTTCAAGCTTGCAGGGCTAATGGTAGCAATGTGCGGCTGCATGGAACTTACACGGCAACTGGTTCTGGGGTGTCATACAAGCGCTGCCAGTCGCTCAGCAAGTGCGTTGTACTGTTGCATGAACCGCTGCGGATTGCTTTTTTTAAGCTTGGCGAGATTCGTCAATTTCCAGCGAATTGCCGGCAGTTCCTGCAAATGTGCGAATGGCATTTGACCCCAGTCGGGTTTGGCTTGGACCAGCGACAGCAGAAAAGTATGGTGGGCTGGCGTCAGTGCTTTCGGCAGCGCTTCGAACAACCTTGCCCTTGTGGCTTCCATCTGTTCCAAGGTAGTTGCTGTTGTGGTTAAACCCACAAATTCACTTGCGAACACCTCTGCCAGAGGTTGCGACTTGGCAAAGAGAACCTCATGCACTGGGCGGTTGTGGCCGACAAGGTACGCCACAAAGCAATCAACAAATGCCGGTGGCAGACCGAAGCGCTCAAACATGTGTTGAACATCAAACAGGTCGCGGGGGTGCTGCCGGTCCATTGCGGCCACCAACTTGCTGCCGTATAGCTCGGGAATCGCCAGCACGGGCACCTCGATGTTTGCCGCGAAAAGAGCCTGCGCGGCAGCCGTCAGCGAGGTGCGAACGGTTGGAAGCACCGTTCCTCGGAAGACGTAGTTAACTTCTACCTTCACCTCGAATGTGTTGCCCGTCACGAACATTTTGACTTCGTCACCGGTCTTGTTTTGGCGCACTTCCACGGCGAATCCCATGCGCTCAATGCGCGTTTTTGCGGCTGACAGCTCGTCCTTGATGGCCTTGAGCGCCGCGTCACGGGGCATATCGTGCCGTACGAAGACTACGTCAATGTCTACCGACAGACGAGGAAGGTCTTGGACGAACAGATTGAGTGCCGTTCCGCCTTTCATCGCAAACAACGGCGTTTCGAAGATAGCGGGCGCGACGGCCAACAAGAGCTGTACGGTTGAAGCGTAAGCTGGATTCATGGGCTTTTATTGAGGTCCAAGCGCTCGCCAGTCTTTCCTACGCTCACCCAGCGTTTGCCGCCGCCAAGTCGGGCGCTGTGCTGTTGTGCGATGGTTTTCCATGGGAGATTGAGCTCATCGGCCACTGCATACGCGAGCCGTACCACTTTGATACGGGTTAGATGCGAAAAAAGCTCGTCAAGCACGGGCAGTCGCAGCGAACGGGCACCCTCTGCAAGATGCCTTGTCTCTTCCAATGTCTGCCTGACCCCGGCGTCGCTAAGAAGTTCTAGCAATGCACGCTCGGGCGTCGATACCGGCACATCCGGTCTTGCGCCGGGCAACGGCGCGATGCCAAGGTCTTGCGGCATACTCGCGTCGAAGAGGTGCGTCGTTTGGTAGTGCGCTGGGAAACGTGTGGTAAACCAAGCCGGTAGCTTGGCCGGTTTGTCACCCCAAAGAGTCAGCGTTTCTTGAAGAGCAAGGTTGTGCCGCACGCCGCGCCAACTGAGAGCCGTCTTTGCGGCCACGTGCAAGCCGGGCACGGTAGGGACCAGCCAGGCAATGCTTGCGTCGCGATCCAGCGCCTCCGAAGGTAAGGTATAGGCACCGTGACCGAGGCGTTGCAGCCAACCCTCTTGCGCAAGACGCGCGGCGTGTTTTGTTGTCAAGCCGTGAGCATGCATCCATTGCTTCCCCATGGGCTGGCCGCGTGGCAAATCCCTGAGGAGTGATTTGAATGAAAAAGTCGCTTTAGTTCCCATTTAAGGGGAATTATAGCTAATAAAATATTCGCTCTTTCGGCGTATATCTCACACGGCCGGGCTCTGCGCGGCAGGCACACCGTTTGCGCTCAGGATGGTTATGCCGGTGACGTGGGAAAAATCCCGGTCATGGGTCACAAAGGCGGCGGCGCCGATGTCGAGTGCCGTCGCGAGTTGCATCGCATCGGGCAGTTTCAGGCGGTATTGCGCGCGCAATTGCGCCGCCAAACTTGCTATGGGCACTGAGACCGGATGCACGTGGTATTGCAGCAATGCTTTCTCAAAGCGCTTGGCCAGCGCCGACTGTCTCGCCTTTTGCGGGCCGGTCAAAACCTCGGCGAGGGTGATGGTGGACAGTGCGATCGATACATCGCCTGCAGCAGCGGCTTCAAACAAGCCCAGAAACTGCTGCGCATATTTTGGATGCGACTCCAGCAGGTAAATGAAAGGCGCGGTGTCCACCAGTACCGTTGAACCCCGAGGCAGGCCACCCCAGAGCGGCGTTGCAGGGGGGCGCGAGCTTGTGCGTGTCAAGCCTCGCCCCATTCGTCGCGCAGTTTGTTGATCGTCTTGGCCGCGTCAGGCCCCCACAGGCCTTTGCCCATGCCGCGCAGTGCGAGTATGCCGGGTGCGGCCTGGCTGCCCCGCATGGCTTCCAGCGGAACCACTGCTGCAAACGGCTTGCCGTGGCGCGTGATGATGCTGCTGGTGCCGGCATGGGCGCTGGCAGCAATGGCCGGCAATTGATTGCGGGCTTGCTCCAATCCGTAGCGTGCAACAGGCGGCATGGTCTCTCCAAAGCGTACAGTCAGTACAGTATAGCGAATCCGGGTTGGCTGTGCCATGGCGCTTTCACCAACGCTTTTGTGCCAACCTTGCCGGGTTTGACGTTCATCAAACTCGTGTCAAATAGCCGCCGGGACTTGCGCTCGGAAGAATAATCGGATCACAATGTCAACGCTTGCGAAGCTGGTTCCGTTTATCCCTTACCTTTATCAACTACCTATTGACGCACCATGAAGAAACTCTCTCTCACCGTTCTCCTGAGCGCTTCGGCGTTTTCCCTTTTTGCCATTGCGCCCGCTTATGCAGCGGTTGACGCAGGTGCTGCCGAGGCACTGTTCAAGAAGAACCAGTGCACCAAGTGCCACTCGGTGGACAAAGACAAAAAGGGCCCCTCGCTCAAGAAGATTGCTGCCAAGTACAAGGGCAAGGCTGAAGGTGAGGACAAGGTCATCAAGGCCATGACCACCGGCCCCAAGGTCAAGTTTGACGATGGCTCGGAAGAAGAGCACAAGATCATCGACTCCAAAGACGCCGCTGTGCTCAAAAATACGGCTGACTGGATTCTTTCCCAGTAATCGGGTCAAATCCCCCAACAAAAAGCCCGGCTTGCCGGGCTTTTTTGTTGGGTCCAGCGGTCGTCGTGGAAGCGGTGTTTGGACAAAAGTCTGACTTCGAACAAGCTTACTTCTCGTAGGTTCCCAACAACCGCGAGGCTGTTTGATGAGAATCAACATCTGATCACTGATTTCCGTTAGCCTTCGTCTGTTCTTTGTATCCGTGGGTGCTCGTTGGCGCTGTTAAGGATGGCTCGGGACACGGTTTCTTGAGGTTCTTTTGGCCAAATTAGGAGAAGAGATGAAGATCAAGTTCATGCGCTGGGGCCTTGCGGCCCTGATGGTCGGAGCGCTCGCAGCGTGCGGTGGCGGTTCCGACGGCAATCCTGGTGCTACCGGCGCTGCGGGCGCGGCAGGTGCAGCGGGCGCGGCGGGTCAGGACGCTGTTCCTACGTTGAACGCTGCGGCGCTCACGCCCACCGATTGGGGAGACTTGTCGCTCAAGGGTTCTGTGACGGCAGTCGATATGTCCAAGGGCACACCCATCGTGAGCTTCAAGATTACGGACGCCAACGGCACGCCCGTCAAGGGCTTGGGCTTCACTTCCAAGTCCTCGACGGCTTTGATGGCAGGCTTGGCGAACATGAACGTGGCGATCGCCAAACTTGTGCCAGGTTCCAATGGCAGCCCGAGCAAATGGGTCAACTATCTGGTCATGTCAACTCCCACGGTGTCTAGCCCAACCTCGCTGCCGACACGTCCCACCACTGACTCTGTCGGCACCTTGGTGGACAAGGGCGACGGTAGCTATACGTATACCTTCTGGCGCGACGTAACCAAGATGAAGGCCGCAGTCGATGCCGCCACCTATACCGGCAACAACGTCAAGGCCGACCTCGGCGACGTGACCTACGACCCGACCCTGACGCACCGCGTGGTGGTGTATGTGGGTGGCAATGCGCGTGGTACCAGCACCAATGCTGCGGACGGCTCCGGCATCAACACCGGCATCCCGGCCGTGGTTATCAAGGACCCCGCCAACATTGCATATGACTTTATTCCGGCAACCGGAAAGGCTGTTGCTGCAACCGACGCGCAACGCGAAATCGTCTCGATTGACAAGTGCAACACTTGCCACACCAAGCTGCGTCTGCACGGTAATCGGGTTGATACCAAGTTCTGTGTCGTGTGCCACACCGACCAGTTGAAGTATTCCAATGCCGAAGCCACCAAGACGGCAACTGGTTACGTCATCACCGAAACCCAAGGAAAGATCAACGGCTTTGCAGTTGCAGACTTCCCCAATTTCGTACACAGAATCCACATGGGTGAAGAGTTGACCCAGACCGGTTACAACGCCCAGGGTGTGAAGGTCAACGACGTCACCTACCCGCAAGACCAGCGTAATTGCGTGAAGTGCCACACGGCATCGACGGCCACACCGCAGGGTGACAACTGGAAGAACGTACCCAATCGCCTGGCGTGCGGCGGTTGCCACGACGGTATCAACTTTGCCACTGGCGGCGGTATCAACCTGAGTGGCAGCTATGCCGGTCACATCGGTGGAGCCAAGGCCGACGACAAGCTGTGCACGGTGTGCCATGATTCCGACAGCATCAAGACGTATCACACAGCGGTTCTGCCGCCCAACCCGGCCAACATCTATGCTGTGCCAGCCGCCAGTGGTGGTAACAACAATACCAATGCGTCGTACATCGCAACCGTGCGCGACAACCTGCCTGCTGGTGCCTCGCAGGTTACATGGGACCTCAAGAGTGTGTCCGTCAATGCGAGCGCGCAACCGGTGTTTGTGTTCCGGTTCCTGTTGGGTGGCTCACCTGTCGTGTTCAACACCTACAGTGCCACCGGCAAGACCGAAATGATGGACAACTTCGTGGGTGGCCCCAGTGCCTATCTGATGTTTGCCGCGCCGCAGGATGGCATCACGTCACCGGCTGACTGGAACAGTTCAACCACATATGGAACCTATATCAAGAACGTTTGGAGGAACACCGGCAAGAACGACGATGGCACCGCAATGTCTGCCACCGCAGCTGGCAGCTTGACGTTTGACGCGGCGAGCGGCTACTACACCCTCACCTTGACTGGCGTGAAGGTCCCGACAACGGCGACCATGATGGTCGGCGGCATCGGCTACACCTATGGCCTGCTGACGACTCAACCGCTGACGCAGACCAACGTGCCCGGCTATACCTACAACACTACGACCAAGATTGGCGGCCTGAGTGTTCCTGCTCCTAACGTCAGCAAATACGTAACAGGTCAGACCGCCCGTCGCACTATTGTGGAAACCACACGTTGCAATAGCTGCCACCAGGCGCTCGGTGTGTTTACTGCCAAGACCTTCCATGCGGGTCAGCGCAATGATGCAGCAACCTGCAACTTCTGCCATAACGTCAACCGCGTCAACAATGGCTGGGGTGTCAACATCAAGGAAGCGGTGCACTCGATCCATGCCTCTGGCAAGCGCGTCAACAAGTTCTCTTGGGAAGCGTCTTCTGGCGACAAGTACTGGGAAGTTACCTATCCCGCATTGCTGAATAACTGCGAAGCCTGCCACGTGCCTGGTTCGTATGACTTCAGTGCTGCTACCAATGCCGCCGCTGTTCCCAAGCTGCTGTGGACTACTGTGGCGACGGGTACGGTTCCCAGCCCCGTGAACGTGGTAACGACGGGTGCTGAAGCTATCCCCGGAACCTATTGGTCACCGTTCGTGACGGCTGGTGCAGCGTATGGCTCGGGCTATTCGATTGCTGCCGCAACCGGAGCGATCACGGAAGCTGCTGGTACAACGCTGGTGAGCTCGCCCATTACCTCGGCTTGCGCATCCTGCCACGACACGCCCGCGGCCTTGGGCCACATGAAGGGCAATGGTGGTCATTTCTATGACCAACGTTCTGCGGTGGGCATCTCCACGCAGACCGGTGAGCAGTGCCTGATTTGCCACGGTTCCGGCAAGCCCGTGGACATCAAGGATGCACACATGAACTTCTGATGGCAAGTGACGGTGCCTGACGGTACCGACTCTTGAAACATGGAACTCGCAACCCGAATGTGGCAACGCATTCGGGTTGTTTTTTTGCAATTCTTCAAAGCGATGCTTTGGCAGCGGTTAAGATCGGGCCTGCTCGCAAACACCAGTGAAACTTCAATATCTGCGGGTCTGAATCTGGTGCGCGTTGCCTTCGATTTGCAGGAATAACGGTATTTCTATTTATAACGGGAACACAGACGTGAAACATTCATTTCTGAAATGGGGTCTGGCATTGGTGGTCGCGGCGAGTCTTGCTGCGTGTGGAGGCAGCGGTGGTGGCGGATCGTCATCGGCCAACCCGGCGCTGCTCAGCGCAATCTCCAGCGCAAGTTCGGTGGCAACTAACGACACGGCAGTCAACGCTTCGGCTGGGTTTGCTGCGGTGCAAGCCGCTGGCATTGCCCCGGTCACTATCAATAGTCCGCCCAAGGTCAATTTCACGGTCTTTTCCGATGGTGCGGTAAAGAGCGATTTGACCGCTGCCAATGTGAGCTTTGCCATTGCCAAGCTGGTTCCCGGTTCCAACGGCGACCCGGATCAGTGGGTGAACTACATCTACCGCAAAGAAACTGCCACAGCAGGTGTCGGCCCCGCTGGCAAGCCGGTGCTGGCCAGTGCCATGCAGGCCACAACTGATGCCAAGCAGACCGACCCGGCATTGCTGGCGGCGCAACTGGTATACAACCAGGGCGGCTACTACACCTACACTTTCAAGACCGACATCAAGGACGTCGCCCAGACCAATGGTGTAGTGTTCGAACCTGCACGCACGCACCGCGTGGCGATTCAATTGAGCTACAAGAATGCGGCAGGTGACACGGTGCTGGTCAACCCCTACTTTGACTTCACGGTGGATGCCAGCGGAAATGCCGTTGCGGTAACCGACCCCACCAAGACCCGCAAGATGACCGACGTGAATTCGTGCAACAGCTGCCACGACAAACTCGGGCTGCATGGCGGCGGTCGCGTTGATACGCAATACTGCGTGATGTGCCACAACCCTGGCACTACCGATGCCAACAGTGGTAACGTGCTCAACCTTGCGACCATGGTCCACAAGATCCACGCCGGCAAGCTGCTCAACAGCACAGTGGCAACGGGTGGTGAAGACTACACGATATGGGGCTACCAGAACAGCAAACACAGTTACGCCGAAGTGGGCTTCCCGCAGGACCTGCGCAACTGCAGCAAGTGCCACTCCGCTTCCAATACCAATACGCCCCAGGGCGACAACTGGAAGACCAAGCCTAGTAAGGAAGCCTGTTTGACCTGCCACGCCAACAACGTCGGCTCGGTGTGGGATGGCAAGCACCAAGTGATTGCAGCCACGCTCAATGGTTCTGGTGCCTTGGCAAAGTCGTTGTCCAACAAGCAGTGCCTGTCTTGCCATGCCGCTGGTACGGCGGTTTCATCTGAGAATGTCCACTGGAGCCAGGTGCAGGCAAACGCTGCCAAGTACAAGATGAACATCGAAGGTGTCACGCTTAACGACACGGCCGATCACAAGGGTCGCACGGTGACCGTCAGGTACTTTGTGTCAGACCCAACCAATGGCGATGCTGCCTACAACCTTGTGACATCGGACTGCACAGGTACCGCAGCAGCCCCCGTGTGTGCGAGCACCGCGCGTTTCGGAAATGTCCGTTTGTACCTGGGTTACCAGAACATGATCGGCCAATCCGGCGCGGTAACCGAGTACTCTGCCTACAACAATGGCGGTAGCGCTGCCAGTGCCTACGCATACAAGGGCACGAATGACGGCAAGAACCATTACCAGGTCAACATCGCGCTGCCCGATGACACGGCAATTGCGGTGGCCAAGGGCACAGCGCGGGTAATCAGCATTGGTCAGATCAAAGAGAACAAACTCGCGCTCAATGCAGGTGTTAATCCCCGACCTGAGCTGACGCCGACAGTGCTGGTGGACACGGGTATGCAACATACCTACCAGGAGTTCGCGCTTACCGGCACGCTGCAGGCGCGTCGGGCCATCGTCTCCAACGAGAAGTGCAACGTTTGCCACGGCATGCTTGGCACCACGTCCGCGTCCAACACCTTGCCTACTGCCTTCCACAGCGGTGCGCGCAACATGGTTGAAGCCTGTGTGATCTGCCACGATGCCAATCGCGTGTCGACATCTGTTATGACCAACGGGATGGCGCTCAATGAGTCCTACCAGTTCAAACGCATGATCCACGGTATCCACGGTAATTCCAAGCGCGCTTATCCGTTCACCCACGGCAACTCGGTGGTTGGCGCGTTCAACAAGGACGGAACCTCGGTAACGGGCGGTAGTCCTCTGGCTGCTACGGTGGAAAACTTTGCTGCCGAAGTAGCCTGGCCGGGCACAGGCATCAATTGCAACGCGTGCCACGTCAACAACTCGTACAAGACCGATCAAGGCCCCTTGGGCGCAGTGGTCAAGAAGCCTGTCATTACGGCAGCCGTTGGCACCACAGCTGCGGTTCTGGAAGCCGATCCCAACAAGTGGCTGGTGATCTCGCCCAAGGCGGCCAGTTGCACGGCCTGCCACGACTCGGCCGTTGCCATTACCCACGTCACCAACTATGGCGGCGCCAATTTCGGCACCAAAACCCAGGCCCAAGTGGTTGCTGCGCCACGCGAGACCTGTGACGATTGCCACGCCAGCGGCGGCTTCAAGAGCGTGGACCTGGTCCATGGCCAGAAATGACCGGGGGCCCAACCATGCAAGCTAACGAGACGACATCTGTAGTGAGGGGATTTGGGATGCAAATCAAAAGTTCATTGGCCATTTTGGGCCTGTGCTTGTTCGCCCTGGCGGGGTCGGCGGCGGCGGCACCCACCGGTGCTGCGTTGTGCGTGACATGCCATGACGAGGAAGACCTGCCTGACATGAGCAAAACGGCTCACGGCTTTGCTGCAGACAGCCGTGCGCCCAACTGCACCACCTGCCACGGCGACAGCCTCAAGCACACCAAGAAGCCTTCGGCCAACAAGCCCGACCGCATGTTCATCCGCGAATTGGCGCTGCCCGCCGCAGAGCGCAGTGACGTCTGCCTGACCTGCCACAACAAGGACGCCAAGCGCGCCCTGTGGGGCGGTAGCCAGCACAGCAATGCCGACATTGCCTGCAACTCCTGCCACAAGATCCACGGCAACAACGACAAGGCGTTGGCCAAGGCCACGCAAAACGACTTGTGCTTTACCTGCCACAAAGAGCAACGCACACAGGTCAACAAGCCCTCGCACCACCCACTGCCCGAAGGCAAGATGGTCTGCACCGATTGCCACAACCCGCACGGCTCGGCAGGCCCCAAGTTGGTCAAGCGCGACAGCACCAACGCCACCTGCTACACCTGCCACGCCGAAAAGCGCGGCCCGTTTGTGCACCAGCACGACCCGGTGGCTGAGGACTGCTCCAACTGCCACAACCCGCACGGTAGCGTGATTGGCAGCATGCTCAAGTCGCGTCCACCGCTGCTGTGCCAGCAGTGCCATACGCCGCACGCGGCTGGTGCAGTGGGTGCCGTGTCTAAATCAGGCGATCCCATTCCTGCCAGCGGTAAGAACGTTGCCAACCTGTGGCAGGGTCGCAGTTGTCTGAACTGCCATACCCAGATCCACGGCTCCAACAATCCGTCCACGACCAACCCGACACCGCAACTGATGATGCGTTGAAGCACGGAGAACAACAATGCGTACTACTGTTTTTTCACCTTCATTGCGGCACACCGCCGTGGCTGTTGCGGTTATGGCTGCCTGCATGGGCGCTTATGCCGCCTCCGACGATGACGAGGCCGAACCGCGCGACAGCGTGCAAACCACCATCTCGATGGGCGTGGGCCTGCTCAGCGACGACAGCGCTGACCGCGCCCAATTTGGCCAGTACCGTGGACTGCGCGCCGACCGCAAGGCCGTTGCCAGTCTGGGCATTGACTACAGCCTGCGCAAAGAGTCCACCTCCACCTGGGTACAGTTGCAGGGCACCGATTTGACCGGCGACGAGCGCGAACTGCACCTGGTCTGGAAGAACCCAGGCAACTGGAAGCTCAGCGCCGACTACAGCGAACTGCTGCGCGTGGACCCCAACACCGCCAACACTGGCCTCACCCGCGTTGGCTTTGTCAACCCGGTGGTGGCCAACGTTACGCAAGGACTTGGCACGGACGTTCAATTCAGTACCAAGCGCAGCGCCAGCGGCCTAGGCTTTGCCAAGTGGATCAACCCCAGCCTGCAACTGGAGCTCGACCTCAAGAGCGAAAACAAGACCGGCACCCGGCTCTCGGGCATTGGTATGAGCTGTTCACCGCTGATGGCTGCCAACTGCAGCAACTGGGCCGTGCTGATGATGCCCGAGCCCATCATGGCCAACCACAGCCAGATCGAGGCGCGCATGAGCTACGCGCAAGAGGCCTTGCGCTTCAACCTGGGCTACTACGGTTCGTTCTACCGCAACGATTACTCCACGATGGCTCCGGTGCTGCCTGGCAGCTTGAATACGCCCGCCACCTCCAACGCCAGTCTGCTCGGCCTGCTGGGTCAATCGGTTGCAATGGCGCCCAACAACGAAGCGCACCAGTGGGACCTGGGTGGTTCGTATGACTTCAACAAAACCACGCGTGCCACGCTCAAGCTCGCACGCATGGTGTCCACCCAGAACCAGAACTTTGCCAGCGCCGGCTTTAGCGGTGTGCCCACCGGAGACCTGGGCGCGCAAGTTACCAGCACCACGGCCAAACTGGGCCTGACTTCACGCCCGGTGCGCGAACTCACTTTGCTGGCCGATGTGCGCTACGAAGACCGCGATGACCAAACCCCGATTTACGGCTACAACTTCAATGGCGTTGATCCGACCAGGCCATACACCAACCACAGCCTGCCCTACCGCAAGACCCAGGCCAAGCTGCAGGCTGGCTGGCAGTTCAATGGCGATACCAAGGGTACCTTTGGTGTTGACCAGGAGTCGATCGATCGCGGTGTGTTTACCTCCACCGGTGCCATCAACGGCATCAGCGCCCTGCGCCAGCAAACTGACGAGACAACGGTCCGCGCCGACGTGCGCAACAAGTTCTCCGACGAAGTCAGTGGCACCGTCGGCCTCTCGCGCAGTCGGCGCGACGGCTCCAACTGGTTGCGTGGCAACGGTGGCGCGGGCGTGACCGAGGTTACCAACCCGGCTGATCCAACAAACGGATTCTCGTCCACCGCCGTGTTCATGCCCACGCTGGCCGACCGCCAGCGCGACAAGCTTAAACTGGGTGGCGATTGGCAAGTCTCTGAGGCACTCACGCTGCAACTGGTAGGCGAGACCGGGCGCGACCAGTACTCAGCCCCCAGCGCCTATGGTTTGCGTGATACCGGCATGAACCAGTTCAGCGTCGACTGGACCTATGTGCTCTCCGATAACTGGTCGCTCAACGGCTACCTGGCGCAAAGCCAGCAAAGCCTCAACCAGGCGCGCCCGGCGGGCTACATCATGGCGTTTGACAACCGCAACCTGAGCGCCAGCCTGGGTGCCACTGGCAAGATCAACGCCCAGCTCAACGTAGGTGGCAGTTTGGCGTTCATGAACGACAAGAGCGTCTATGCCCAAACGCTCGATACTCTGGCCGGAGCCGATGGCGCAGCCCTGCTGGCCAATGGTGGTCTGCCCGACGTGGAGTTCCGCCAGACCACGCTCAAACTCTTTGGCAAGTATGCGCTGGACAAGGCTTCCGCAGTGCGCGTGGACCTGGTGTACCAGGAAACCGCCACCAACGACTGGGCCTGGGGTTCCAATGGCTCGTCCTTCGCTTACTCTGACGGCTCTACCGTTTGGCAGCGTCCCAGCCAGAGCGTCGGCTTTGTTGGT
>SERZ01001504.1_pt1 | contig 13095 bp, 7 predicted proteins | sample 3171461 | NCBI WGS metagenome assembly SERZ01 (sample SAMN06051861, study PRJNA518727) | freshwater metagenome | biome: subpolar coniferous forest; feature: holomictic lake; material: water; isolation source: holomictic Lake 227, 6 m depth | place: Canada: near Kenora, Ontario | collected 2013-06-25... | reverse complement strand
GCGCCCGGCCTCAGGCAGCCAAGTAAAATCATGGCCACAAGCATTGGCTGCATTCTCATCATTGCCAGCCGGGGGGTGCGTCCCGAGGGGCCATGGGACTCAACATTCAATTTATTCCACATACATTTAACCTCAAGACTGAACCGGTTTACCATGGCAGGCAATAGCGCAATGCTCTGATTTGATGCCAGCAAGTCGCTATGAAGTGAACATGCCGAAGACGGCACAGATCATTCCTTAAAATGGCGCCATCGGGTCCCCCGGTGGGCGGTACAGGTGCATCCGCTCGGGCGAGGCGGCGATGATCGTTGTCCAGGCGCCCGTCACCCCCCCCAGGCAATTTGTTCATGGCGACCCAAAAACAGCACCACCCCGCCGAGGGTGAGCAGGACAGTGAGTTGGAATCGGCGCTGCCGTCTGCTGCAGATCGACCACAAGCTGGTTAAAATGGTCTCGGATGGTTTTGCGTTCGGCGTGAACTGGCTTCCAAGTCGTGTCGCTCGTGCTGCTCTTCTGGCCGGTGACTCGGGAATCGCTCCCCCCGCAGGCCGTCGCGCAATTCCGATCCGATCCGCGAATCCGCAAGCACCGGGTGGTCTCGAAAACTGACACGGTAAACCGGACACGCATTCAGTTCGCCAACCGTCTTCAAGTCCAATCGGATAGCGACTTTGCCATCGGGTGGTTTCAATTCCAGCTCCGCCGCCGACACCAGGCACGCCAGAAGGCTCAGGACCAGGCTGGTTAACAGAAATGTGCGCCTTGGGCATTGATGGTGCATGGTCATGTCAAAATGCTGGTCACAGTCACTCTTTCCTACTTGCAGACGGTAAAACAAGTGAGACGCAGAATGGTACAACCGTAGGGCACCAGATCAACCAATTCGGTTTTGGCCTCGGCGCGAGTGGGATTATCGTAAGCAAGGCCCGTGTGTCGGGCAGGGACCCGTGTGTCTCGGGCAGGGACCTGTTGCCAAGAACGATGCATCGGAACCTTCAGCTTCAACGGGCTGTCGTCCCATGGATAGGCGGATTCACTGCGTTGCTTGACGATCGCGGTGCCCGCGTTTAACTCCTTAAGGTCAATTGAATAAAACGGCAAGAAAGGCTTTCCCTCCGACCCAAAGGACGCCTCATACCAAGACCATCCCGGCGGCAGAGGCGTAAGCGGGGTTCCCGCCACTTTCATCCAATGCTCGGGAAGTCGATAGGCAAACAGCAGTGGACCGCATTCGATGGCCCGCAGAGGTTCTTTCGGGAAATACACATCCTTTACCGGCACAATTCTGGGCGTCATTTTAAAGCGGATGGAGAGCGTGTCGTCGAGCCAGTCATGTTCCACGGCCAGATAACCATCGCTCGTAAAAGCACCTTCCACGGCTTTGCCATTCAGCTCCACTCGGTAAGTTGTGCACCACGCTGGAATCTTAAGCATCAATTTGTGCTTCCATAATTCCGACGCCTTGATTTTCAAGGTAATGGTTTCGTCGAACGGATAATACGTTTCTTCCTGAATGTTAATTTTTGCGCCGGTGCTGGAAGTGAAACGCAGGGCGCCTGGGCCATAAGCAGGCAGGAATAAGTTCTCATCCGCATCGCGCAGGAACAACGCCCGGATGTACTCCGGGTAGATACGTACCGACTGCGCCGGGCAACAGGCCACGTGGAAGACTGGCGAGTAAACTTCACATGACGCAGTGCATCCAAACAAGGACGAAGCCATCGTCGCAGACAGTTGATTGGGAGAACTCATATAGGCGATGGCACGCTCGTCCTTCATGCGGGCGCCCTGCGCGGCATTGAAAAGAATCCGCTCCATCAAATCGCCATATTCGGCGCGTCCGGTAATGCGGGCCAGGCAGGAAAAGGTATTCAGATACGTGGCAAAATTGCAGTACTCGGTCTCATGAAAGGCCGAAGGCGGCGAGTGATGCTCGAAGTTCGACGCCGGCGCGCCGGTACACTGCCAGCATTTGGCCATGATCTGCTCAATCCCGCGTCGCGAAGCGTTCAGATAGTCCGGCTGCCCATTCGCCTGGTAAATGAGAGCGGGATGCTTGACGTTCTCCCCAAAGGCGACAACATGATCCTCGTTGTACTCTAATTCCTCGCGCTGCAGTGACGCCATAGAATGATGGTAATCGTCGTGCCGATTGAGCCACTGGGTATAATCAAGACACCACTGATAGAGACGTTCATCGCCCGTCAGCACATACACCGCCATCATGGATTCGATCAGTGTGGGAGCGACATAAGTTGTTTTCCGTTCGCCATCCCAGTTCTTGACGAACCACAACAGTCCCCGGTGAACCGCCGTCAAAGCGGCTTCGTCACCCGTGGCGTCATACCAGCTAAGCAAGGCACGATAACACCAGTTGGCCGACCAGGGACAGTAATCCTCCCACCGGTTGTCCTGTCTCCGATAACTGCCCAGATAACCGTCCGCCTCCTGAAGCGCAAGCGTCGCGCAAACCCACTTCCGGGCCTTGGCTTTCAACTCATCGTCATCGGAGGTAAATGCCAACTGCACAAACGCCGCCCAATAGGTGCCAGATATTTCACCCGTCCAACCAGGACTGACTGGGGATTTATGGTCCCGATCGACATAAGGCTTGCCGATCATCTCCGGCTCAAGTTCATCGAGGTGACCGCCCATGCCGCCCTTGTTACGTTCCAGTTGCACTTTCAACCAGCCTTTCGCGGTGATGCTGCCCAAAGGCAGAGCCGTGAGACGACTGTAGGACTTTACCTTCATCAAGCGGACACTTTGCTCCTGCTTGGAATTGCTCTGTATTTTCGCCGGTTGTACTGTCTCAACCGCCCGCGAATTGGACGGCAGGCACAAGCACATGGCTAACACACGCATTAACAATCGGGTTGTTTTCATCGGTTTATTCTATCTTGAGGGTCTGGGGCATTATGGTCCTGAACCAACCGGCGCGGTTTGATCTCCTTTTCGCCGCGCCGCAGGACCTTCTCCATCTCGTCCGGGTCATCCAACGGGAAGGAGGGGAGTTGGCGGGCCTTTCCGTAGTCCGGATCGTTTGGATCTTTGGCTTTCTCCGGATCAAAAATGCGCGAGTCTACCGGCACGCATTGGTAAGGATGATAGTCCGGTTGGGTGGTGAAGCAATCGGAGAAGTCGTTGGCGAGGGCGTCGAACATGTTCAAGGGCGGCAAACCCCGTATCTCATAGAGCGTCCGGTGCAGGCTGAGGTTCGTGGTGTGCCGGTGAGAGACGTACGCCCGCTTGGCCCACGGGCTGATGACCAGCAGGACGCTGCGTTGGGCATCTACGTGGTCGGCTTCGCCTCCGGAATCATCCTGAGTCACAAAGATGACCATGTTTTTCCAATAGGGAGTGTGCGAGAGGAATTCAACAATTCGGCCGAGGGTAAGGTCGTTATCCGTCATCCATGAGGCGACATAAGGATAGCCCTTTTCCGGCCGGGGAGCCGCGCCGTGATCATTGCAAAGGGAAATGTTGACGAAGGATGGAAAGCGCCGCCAGCCCTGTAGGAACCGTTGCCAGACATCCTTCATGAACCAGTGGGCGCGATACTGGTCGGGGATGTTCAGGTTGAGGGTGGGGAATTTGCGGCAGGTGTTGTCATAGAGAACTTTCGGCATGGGTATGTTCACCACCTCGCGCGCGCCCGTGGGGTGCTCCTCAGCTTCGTGCGCGCCCGAAAACCCAAAGCCTTTGCCATAATTGCGAAAACGGATGCCGTTCCGTGCCAGGTGTTCCCACATCGAACCGGCCTCCGGGTAGTCCTCCGGGATGAGCGAAAAGGCCGTTCCCTCGTAGCGTCGTCCCGAAGCGGTGCTGTTCTTCTTAAACGACCAACCGACCGAATACGTCATTTGCATCAGATTGTTCGGCTGCACGCCCACCAGCCAGCGATGACCGACCCCGGAAGCTTCCGGCTCCATGTAGAAATTGTCGCTGACGGTGAATTGCCGGGCCAAAGCGTCGTGGTTGACCAGCACGCCGACATCTTCCAGCGTGGGCTGTCCAGCGCCTTGGATGGTCTGGTGCAATCCCCAGCGCAACAGACTCGGGTCGTGCTTCGCGCCAGGAATGCGATCGAAGATCGTGTCGTAAGTGTGATTCTCTTTCGCGATGAACACCACAAACTTGATCTCTTTGGAGGCCTGGCCGGGAACCGGCGGGATGATGGGAGAAGCCATCGCTGCCCGGTCTTCGCTGTGATCAACCATTCCATTATTCGCCAGCACTTGTTCGGTCGTCTCCCGCAGGGCTTCGTTGGAAGGGATCTGCAAAATGCTGATCACGCCACGCAGGCCCAGGAAATCGCTCTTGGGAATTTCCTTGCCGGCGTTTGGCCCATTCCCAAATCCCCGGAAGCAGATGCAGACCAGTGCTTGCCCATCGGGCGAAAGCGCGACACGGTACGGGTACCAAGCAGTCGGGATATGTCCGAGCACCGCCAACGTCTTGGTCTCCAACACTGCGATGGCGTTGATCCCCAATTCGGCGACATAAAGACGCTTGCCGTCCGGAGAGACGACCATACCCGACGGACTGACGCCCCGGACGCGGGCCACCAACGGGGAGGGAACGAGGCGCTGTTTCGCCACGATCTGGTTCTTCGCCAGATCTACCCGCTCGATCATGTCGTTGTTGCCGTTCGACACAAAGAGCACCTCGCCATGCGTCGCCAGGAAGTTGGGGGCGCTGCCTCCCACAGTCTTGCCGTTGTCCGCGGGCGCGCCAACCAACAGGCCCGTCTTCAGGTGGCTGATAACTTTGGGCGCTTGGGGATGGGCAACGTCCACGCCCCAGACAGAAAACGATTCGGGCACGTTCGGCTCACCCAGACCCGGAATCTTCCGTCCCTCGAACTCCACTCCGTCGCGCGCTTCCGGACTGGGGTAACCGTAGGGCGGGAACGTGAGGCCGCGCTGATCGAAGCGCTGGTCGGTGGGCGGCAGTATGGGACTGTATTCAAACAGGCCGATGTTCGCGGCGTAAACCATGCTTCCCACCACCGCCAGCGCATAAGGATAACGCCCGACCGGTACGGAGCCAACCGCCTGTCGCCGTTCTGCGTCAACCACCACGACCCGAAAGTTGGCCACATCCGCGCAATAAAGACATTTTCCGTCCACACTTACTTTCACATCCACGGCATAGCTGCCGTCGTATTTGCATCCGCCGACTTCCGTGTTCAGAGACACCTCGGCGAGTTTTTGGCGTGAGGCCACGTCGAAAAGGTAGATCGCGCCCGTCTCGCCGCTGCTCCAGTAAAGGGTGCGTCCATCAGGCGAGAAGTCCACCCCGCCCGCGTTGGTGGGTTTGCCTCGTTCCCCACCCGGCCTCTGATAAGTAGGCGGGTAGATCAAGGCCACTTCCGGCTTCGCCGTCTGCCAGCCAGTGATGATCTGTCCCACGCCGTCGCTAGCGACGAACAGCGTGTTGCCGTCCCGACTCATCGCCAATCCGTAAGCAAAGCGGGCGACCGGCAAATGCCGGCCTGCCGGCTTCAGGTAACGGCCATTGGAGAGGATGGTCAACCCATCCGGATCATGTTTCGCATAGGTCTCGACCGAGGGCGCATGCAGATAAGGCGGAGCGGCGAAGGCGGGGGCTGGAAACCAGGACAGCAGCCCCCAGGCTGCCATGAGGACGAATGCCAAGCGGCGTGGGGAGTGGAACCCTTCGTCCATCTTGGCCCGGCGAGCACTTTTTTCCCGCTTGGAATTGTTCCGTGTCGGGTTGACCACTGCCGGAGTGGCTTCGCGGTCCTGTCCATGACCCGACACCGGACCCAGTGAAAGGAGGGTTAGCCGCCAGACGAAGTTTGCCCGCCGGGGGGTGCGACCGGAGGTTCCATGGGACTCGATATTCAACTTATTCCACATGCATCTCAAGCTCAAGACTGAACCGGATTACAATTGCAGGCAATGGCGTAATTCTCTGATTTGATGCCAGCAACTCGCTGTCGCCATTACTACCAAAACCAACCAGAGCGCCAGCACATGACTACCTGGCCGAGAAGGATAACGATCCACCCACACTTGATCTGCTCATCCGCTTTGGCTTTTTCAGTTGGACCTCGTGGAGTTCGACCCGCAACGTGTGGCCAATCAACCGCGAGGGAACCGAATACATGCACCGCTTGACCCGAATCAAACTCTGGGAACTGACCACCGGCGCATACTCCTTGTATTCGGCCAACCGCCCCACCGGCAGCGGGCGCATAGAGGCCAACTCCTGGGCCAAACGCTTCTGGCGCTTGGCATTGGCCACCCACAACACCCCCACCACAAACCGGTCGTAATCCTCCAGTGAGACGAAACCCCGGCTGCCGCGCAAAAGCAGGTGCTGCTCGCCATCTCTTTTGGCACCTGGTTTGTGCTGTTCGCTGTCACTTTTGTTCGGGGTGCGGTCGGGTGACCAGCGCAACCGGCAAGGAGCAGAATCGCCAGTATCCCACCTGCAGCAGGCATTTCCTTTGGAATCATGATGGGGCCATACCGGAACGGAAGGGAGAATCAAGCACAAACGGCTCAATTCGGAATTCCAGCCAACGAGCTTTCCTGCCTTTCAAGCGCCCCAACAAGCGGCTCGTTACGTGTTTGTCCTGGCGCGCGATGTGGGCCTGGCAACAGTCAGGCTGAGCGCAGTTTGCGACCGATGGTCATCAAGCGCAAAACCATCCAAGGCGCGCGCTCCGCCAAGGGTCTGGAGAACCACAGCGCCTTGAGGTTGCGCGGCAGGAGGGTCGCCCGGGTAGCACGAAGCGTATTATCAGGAGGAAGCCAGCCTAGCCGTTCCGGTTTGCCCCGCGCGAGTTTCTTTGCGGAACGCGCAAACTTAGGGGACCAGACGAGCTTCATTTGGCTCGAAGCTCACGCAGGAGGTCGGAGGCTGAACCGCGCTTGACGTTTCCGCGCCGATAATCGGCGCGGGCTTCGGCGATTTCCCGAGCCATTTCCCGCCGTCGGGTCGCGGCGATTCGTTTGTTTACCACCTCACTAATACGGCTTGATCTTCGACCGGCAAGGTGTCGACCGAAGCCAACGCGTCTGCAAACTTTGCGGTTTCATGACTCATAACTGCCGACAAGTTATCGAATCAGCTCTCTCTGCGCAAACTCCATTTGACGTTTGGGCACGGCCGAGGACCGATCATTCTTCGCCACGTGGATTTGGCCACTCGAACCCTCACCGCGTTTTCGCTTCTAGAGCGCTTTCTTGCGGGCGTGGCTGGGCGTCCCACACCTTAAACTCTCCGGGCTTACCATCCTCGCCCGCAGCCGACGCCAGCCGTTTCCCGTCCGAGCTAAACGCTACGCTCTCGACCGACAAGGTGTGCCCCTTCAGCGCCAGCATCTCCTGACCAGTCGTGGTGTCCCAAACCCTCACCGTCCTATCATAGCTTCCCGACGCCAGTCGTTTCCCGTCGGGGCTAAATGTCACGCTTTTGACCGCGCGGCTGTGCCCTTTCAACGTTATCATCTCCTGACCGCTCGTGGCGTCCCACACCTTCACCGTCCCATCATAGCTCCCCGACGCCAATCGTTTCCCATCCGGGCTAAACACCACGCTTCTGACCAAGAAGGTGTGCCCCTGCAAAGTCAGCGTCTCCTGACCGCTCGTGGCGTCCCACACCTTCACCGTCCCATCATAGCTTCCCGACGCCAGTCGTTTCCCGTCGGGGCTAAATGCCACGCTTTCGACCCCATTGGTGTGCCCTTTCAACGTGAGTATCTCCTGACCGCTCGTGGTGTCCCACACCTTCACTGTCTCATCAAAGCTTCCCGACGCCAGTCGTTTACTATCCGAGCTAAACACCACGCTTCTGACCACGGATGTGTGCCCGTGCAAAGTGAGCGTCTCCTGACCAGTCGTGGCGTCCCACACCTTCACCGTCTGATCAAAGCTTCCCGACGCCAGTCGTTTCCCATCGGGGCTAAATGTCATGCTCCAGACCCTTTCGGTGTGCCCTATCAACGTAAGCGTCTCCTGCCCGCTCGTGGCGTCCCACACCTTCACCGTGTTGTCGTCGGTTGCCGTCGCCAGCCGTTGCCCGTCTGGGCTAAACGCCATGCTCCAGACCCAGTTGGTGGGCCCCTTCAACGTGAGCGTCTCCTGATCCCTCATGGCGTCCCACACCTTCACCGTCTGATCATAGCTTGCCGACGCCAATCGTTTCCCATCCGGGCTAAACGCCACGCTCTTGATGCAGTCGGTGTGCCCTTTCAACGTAAGTATCTCCTGCCCGGTCGTGGCGTCCCACACCTTCACTGTCCCATCAATGGCGCCCGACGCCAGCCGTTTCCCATCCGGGCTAAACGCCACGCTTTTGATGGAGCCGTCGTGCCCTTTCAACGTGAGCCTCTCCTGCCCGGTCGTGGCGTCCCACACCTTCACGGTCTGATCATCGCCGGCCGACGCCAGCCGTTTCCCATCCGGGCTAAATGCCACGCTGATGATGTAGTCGGTGTGCCCTTTCAACGTGAGTATCTCCTTACCACTCGTGGCATCCCAGACCTTCACCGTCTTATCGCCGCCGCCCGACGCCAGCCGTTTCCCGTCCGGGCTAAACGTCGCGTCCATGACAAAGGTGCCTTGGTGGTCCAAGCTGAGTGTCTGCTGGCCGCTCGTGGCGTCCCACACCTTCACGGTAGAATCCCCGGAACCACCACCTGTGGTCGCCAGCCGTTTCCCGTCGGGGCTGAATGCTATGCTTTCGACTCCGCCGTCGTGCCCTAGGAACATGAGTGTCGCCCAACCGCTCGTAATGTCCCACATCTTCACCTTCCCATAACGGCCTCCCGACGCCAGCCGTTTCCCATCCGGGCTAAACGCCATGCTCCAGACCGGGTGGGTGAGCCCTTTAAAAGCGAGTGTTTCCTGGCCGGTCGTGGCGTCCCACACCTTCAGTTCGCCGGGGGTGTCCCGAGGCCGCCGCCTGCCGACACCAGTCGTTTTCCGTCCGGACTAAACGCTACGCTCCTGACCCAGTTGGTGTGCCCTTTCAACGTGAGCAAATCAGCGTGACAGAGGCGATCCAGGTAAAACCATTCGAAGTTCCGCATGTCCGGTCGGCCCGGTTCGGGGCGATGTTGGTCGAGGAGATCCACCGTCCGGCCCACGTTGGCCTCGTCCCAGGCGCGCTTCGCCAGGTTCATGTTGGCGGTATAGAGGAAGCGCTGGCTGCGATCGCGTTCAACCTCAGCTTTGCCGCGTTCAGTTTCGGCGATGCGTCGGAGTTCGCTTTCCCGTTGCTTCGCGGTCATCTCCTTCAGCCGGGCCTCCTCCGCGGCAGTGAAGAGGGACTTGTTCTTGATCGCCTGGGCGGCTGCGACCCCAGCGCTCACGAGCAATAACAGCGCGAAGCAGGCAGCGGTGGCCAGTGCCACCTGGTGCCGGCGATACAGCTTTCCCAACTGGTAAAGGAAGGTCGGTTGCGCGGCCAGGACGGGCTCGTCGCTGAGGTGACGCTCAATGTCAGCGGCGAGATTGTTCGGGGTGTCGTAGCGGTGCGTCCGGTCCTTGTCCAGCGCCTTCATTACGATCCAGTCCAAATCCCCTTTGATCTGCCGCTGCAAGGTCAGCCGTTCAGTGCTCCGGTTCTTGGCGACGATGGTCTGCTGCTCACCCACGAACGTGCTCACGCGCGACGACGGCCGCTCCGGCTCCTGTTCCGCAATGATGCGCTGCATCTCGCCATAGCCTTTGCTCAATAGCTCCTTTTCGGGGAACGGCGTCGTGCCCGTAAGCAGTTCGTAGAGCAGCACGCCCAAGGAGTACACGTCAGTCCGGGTATCGACATCCAGTCCGCTCATCTCCGCCTGTTCCGGACTCATGTAGGCCGGCGTGCCGATCATCTGGGCGAAGTGGGTGAAGAGGGTCTTTTCCGTGAGCTTCTGGTGGGTCGCCTTGGCGATCCCGAAGTCGATCACTTTGGGCACCGGTCTGCCGTCGTGCAGGGTCACCAGGATGTTCGACGGTTTGATGTCCCGATGGATCACACCTTTCTGGTGGGCGTGGTGGATGGCTTGACACACCGCGATGAACAATTGCAGCCGCTCTTTGGTGGGAAGGTGATTCTTGTCGCAGTACTGGTTGATGGGCACGCCTTTCACCAGTTCCATGACAAAGTAGGGCCGACCAGTTTCGGTGGAACCGGCATCGAAGACTTTGGCGATGTTGGGGTGATCCATCATCGCCAGCGCCTGGCGTTCTGCCTCGAAGCGGGCGATGACACTTTTGGTGTCCAGGCCGAGTTTGATAATCTTGAGGGCGACCTTGCGGGTGACCGGCTCAGTCTGTTCCGCCATATAGATGACCCCCATGCCTCCTTCACCGATTCGTTGCAGCAGTTTGTATCGTCCGATGCAGGTCCCTTCCTTTTCCGATAGGGGGCGGTCCGGGATGGTGATCACCGTCTCGCCGGGGTCGGTGAGCATGAACCCGCCGACTTCGTCGTGTGCCTGGATCAGCGATTCAACCTGTTGCCGCAACGCCTGATCTTCGCCGCAGGCGCCGCGCACATAGGCCGCTCGCTCCTGTGGGGTCGCAAGTTTGATCGCGCTCTCAAACACTTTTTCAACCATCATTCTATTCATCGCAATAAAGGTCCTTTCTTGGCCTTCATTCTTAAGTGCGAGTTTCAGGCAGAAATCGGTTCAGATAAATGGAGATTTCTGAGGCGAGGTCGGACTCTTCATGCCGTAACAATTCAAACCAACCACAGATGGACACAGATAAACACAGATAAGGACTATTCTACACCGCGCTTCTTCATGGCGGCACCCCGTTCACCGGACGGTGACCTAAAGCGAGGGGCAGCAAGACCGGAATCCAGCCCTCAGAATCTGTGTTCATCTGTGTCCATCTGTGGTTCTCTTCTGCATGGCTACGGCTAAGACGGGCGCTCGTCGGAGGCTTGAAGGCGCTTGATTTCCCGCAGCAGGAACGCGCGGGCGTAGGTCCAGAGGCGTTTGGCAGTCGATTCGGACAGACCCAACGCCTTGCCCGCTTCGGGAATCGTCATCCCGGCGAAGTACCGCAACTTGACCAGTTCCGCCTGCTGCGGGTCTTCCTGCTCCAGGCGCGTCAACGCCTCGTTGACGAGCAGCAAAGTGTCGTCGTCGGTCTGGATCGCGACGTTCACCCGGTCGAGGTCCACGCGTTGCCAGCCCCAGCCATGTTTTGGACGTTGCTTGCGACGCGCGCTATCAATCAGAATTCGACGCATCGCCTCGGCGGCGGCCGCAAAGAAATGATACCGGCTGTTCCAAACCTGTGCCTCTGGCCCCGCCAGGCGCAACCACGCCTCGTGAACCAACGCCGTCGCCTGCAGCGTCTGTCCCGCTGGCTCGTTGGCCATCCGAATGGCGGCCAGCTTTCTCAATTCCTCATAGACCAACGGCAGCAATTCCTCAGCGGCTCCGGGGTCGCCTTGCTCGACGGCATTCAACAATCGCGTCACGTCGCTCACGGCACAGTCGTAGCAGCGGCGGGGAAAAGACTCAAGCCGCCAATCGTCGCTAATCCACCCGGATCGGAGGGGAAGAAATGGGATGAAACCGCTGCGTCGAATCATCACCGCGTTTTCGCCTCGGGAGTGTTTGCTTGCGAGCGTGGCTGGGCGTCCCACAGCTTCACGGTCTGATCGACGCTTGCCGACGCCAGCCGTTTCCCGTCTGGGCTAAACGCCACGCTCATAACCTGGTCGCTGTGCCCTTTCAAGGTGAGCGTCTCTTGGCCGGTCGTGGTGTCCCAGACCTTCAACGTCCGATCCCAGCTTGCCGAGGCCAGGCGTTTCCCGTCCGGGCTGAACGCCACGCTGTAAACAGCGCCGTTGTGCCCTTTGAACGTGAGTGTCTCCTGACCGCTCGTGGCATCCCACACCTTCACCGTCCCGTCCATGCTTGCCGAGGCCAGCCGTTTCCCGTCGGCACTAAACACCACGCCATAGACCCGGCCGTTGTGCCCTTTCAAGTTGAGCGTCTCCTGACCGCTCGTGGCGTCCCACACCTTCACTTCACCGGGCTTTCCCGGCCAAGGCTCGCCGCCGGCTGAGGCGAGCCATTTGCCGTCCGGGCTGAACGCCACGCAGTTGACAAAGTTCGTCGGCCCCTTCCACACAAGCATTTCCTGACCGGTTGTAGCGTCCCACACCTTCAGTTCGCCGGGCTTTCCCGACCGAGGGTCGCCGCTGGCCGATGCCAGCCGTTTGCCGTCCGGGCTAAACGCCAGGCTGCAGATCGAGTTGGTGTGTTTCAACGTGAAAATCTCTTGTCCCGTCGTACTGTCCCACACCTTCACCGTCTGGTCGAAATGTCCCGATGCCAGCCGTTTCCCATCCGGGCTAAACACCACGCCCCCACGCGGATTACTGAGCCCTTTCAGCGTGAGCACCTCCTGACCAGTTGTCGCGTCCAAGACCCTTATCGTCCGATCGAAACTGGCTGACGCCAGTCGTTTCCCGTCCGGGCTAAACGCCACGCGCCAAACCACATTGGTGTGACCTTTCAACGTGAGCGCTTCCTGATCGCTCATGGCGTCCCACACCTTCACCTTCTGATCCTCGCTGGCCGACGCCAGTCGTTTCCCGTCCGGGCTAACCGCCACGGTGCGGACCCGGCCGATGTGCCCTTTCAAGGTAAGTGTCTCCTGACCACTCGTGGCGTCCCACACCTTCACCGTCTGATCATAGCTGGCCGATGCCAGCCGTTGCCCGTCCGGGCTAAACGCTACGGTGCCGACCGGGCCGCTGTGCCCTTTCAACGTCAGCGTCTCCTGACCGCTCGTGGTGTCCCACACCTTCACCGTCTGCTGCCAACCTGCCGACGCCAACCGTTTGCCGTCCGGGCTAAACGCCACGCTCGTTACCCAGTTGGTGTGTCCTTTCAGCGTGAGCAACTCCTGACCGGTCGTGCCATCCCACACCCTCACCGTCTGATCCACGCCGGCCGACGCCAGGCGCTTCCCATCCGGGCTAAACGCCACGCAATAGACGTCCTCTTCGTGCCCTTTCAAAGTGAGCATCTCCTGACCGCTGCTCGCGTCCCACACCTTGACCATTTGATCTTCGCTGGCCGATGCCAGCCGTTTC
>SERZ01001499.1_pt1 | contig 13151 bp, 15 predicted proteins | sample 3171461 | NCBI WGS metagenome assembly SERZ01 (sample SAMN06051861, study PRJNA518727) | freshwater metagenome | biome: subpolar coniferous forest; feature: holomictic lake; material: water; isolation source: holomictic Lake 227, 6 m depth | place: Canada: near Kenora, Ontario | collected... | reverse complement strand
CCCCATATATATCAACTGGCCCACTCTCATCAGGTAATGGGGGAAATCGCGAATACCTCTTCCGGCGTTTCCATCCATGTCGAAGGCAGTCCTGAAAATATAGACCGGTTCTGCCGAAATCTGCCCTCCGGCCTTCCGCCACTGGCCCACATCACGGATATTGTCGAAACCCCGGATACTGTCAGGGGGCTTGATGATTTTTCGATCCTCCCCAGCACTGCCGGTCTGATGCGTTCCACCCTGATCTCCCCGGATGTATCGGTTTGTGATGACTGCCTGAAAGAACTGTTTGATCCGGCAGACCGACGATTTCGCTATCCGTTTATCAATTGCACCAACTGCGGGCCCCGCTATACGATCATTGACGATATTCCCTACGACCGGTGCAATACGTCAATGAAGAATTTCATTATGTGCGGTCCGTGTCAGTCCGAATATGATGATCCGCAAAATCGCCGCTTTCATGCTCAGCCAAATGCCTGTTCGGCCTGCGGCCCCAGAGTGACCCTTCATGGCCCCGATGGCGCTCTGATTTCATGCAAAAACCCGATTGAACAGGCTGCCCGGTATTTGAAACAGGGGAAAATCCTGGCCATCAAAGGATTGGGCGGGTTTCATCTGTCGGTTGATGCTCTTAATACGCCAGCAGTGAAACGGCTTCGGCTCCGGAAACACCGCGAGGAAAAACCACTTGCTGTTATGTCCATGAGTCTGGAAACGATTCGGGACTATGCGCATGTTGCGCCTGAAGAAAAGGTCCTTCTGACCTCATTTCGACGTCCTATTGTGCTGCTTAATAAAAAAAAGCCGTTCCTGCTCTCCGATGCAGTATCTCCCAGGAATGTTACTATCGGGGTGATGCTTCCCTATACCCCGCTGCATTATCTGCTGCTGAACCATGGATTTACAGCCTTGGTGATGACCAGCGGAAACATGAGCGAAGAACCCATTGCCATTGACAATGACGAGGCGTTTGCCAGGCTTTCCGGGATAGCCGACTATTTCCTGGTTCACGACCGGCGGATTTATCTTCGCTGCGACGATTCACTCGTCAGGCATGTTGCGGGTACGGATCGCTTGATTCGCAGATCTAGGAGTGTTGTTCCGGTTCCTGTTTTTCTCCGTCGGCCGCTTCCGCCGGTGCTGGCCTGCGGGGCGGAACTCAAGAACACGGTCTGTCTGACCTCCGGCAATCGTGCGTTTCTTAGTCAGCACATCGGAGATCTGGAAAATTCTGCTACTTACGATTTTTTCTGCATGACAATCGAACATATAAAGAGGATTCTCGATATCACGCCGCAGGTTCTGGCCTGCGACATGCATCCCGATTATCTCAGCACCCGCTATGCACTGGAACAGCAGCAGTTATCCGGCATTAACCTGGTTCAGGTTCAGCACCATCATGCCCATATCGTTAGCTGTATGGCTGAAAACCGGATACATGAAAAGTTGATCGGCCTAGCCCTTGACGGAACCGGCTACGGGGCGGATGGCGCCTTATGGGGCGGCGAGTTTCTGATTGCCGATGAAACCAGCTTTGGCAGGGCTGGTCACCTGGCATATATTCCCATGCCGGGCGGAGCCGCAGCCATTCGGGAACCTTGGCGGATGGCCGCAAGCTACCTGTTTATGGTTTTTGGCGAGAAGATGCTGGATATTGACCTTCCCATGTTCCGGAAAATAGATGCGAAAAAACTTATATTTGTTCAGGATATGATCGTCAAAGGTGTCAACTGCCCCCGGACTTCCAGCATGGGAAGACTGTTTGATGCGGTTGCAGCTATGATCGGAATACGTTATACGGTTGCCTATGAAGGACAAGCCGCTTTAGAACTTGAAATGATGGCGGACGACGGAGAATCGGGGAGTTATCCTTTTGAATGGGTGTCTGAAGACGGATATAAAATCCTTCCCCATCCGATTATTCAGGGTGTGGTTTGGGATATTGAAAAACACGTTTCACCGGCCGTGATCAGCGCCAGGTTTCACCAAACGATCATTCGCATGGCGACTGCGCTCTGCCGGGTGATTCGACAGGACAGCGGCCTGAACCGTGTGGCGCTAAGTGGCGGGGTTTTTCAAAACACCATATTGCTGAAGGGCCTGATTCGGGAGCTTTCGGCAGATCGGTTTGAGGTTTTTTCCCATTCCCTTGTTCCGACCAATGATGGCGGCATTTCTCTGGGACAGGCTGTTTGTGCAGCAGGCGGGTAGGGGGCGAATCTTGTATTCGCCCTGAAATGTGTGGGAGGGGAGAGATTATGAGCATCAAACATCTGGAAGAATACCGGGACCCGGAACTGGCTCGGCGACTGATTGATCGCATTCAGCGCATCAGTTCAAAATCAGTTGGAACAAAATCGGTCCGGTTGATGGAGGTTTGCGGTACTCATACGGTATCCATTTTCCGAAGCGGCATTCGATCGGTTTTACCCGATGGTATTTCGCTGGTGTCAGGTCCTGGATGCCCGGTTTGCGTCACAGATCAGAGCGATATCGATGCCTTCATCGCCATTTCCCGCATGGATCAGGTGATTGTGGCGACTTTTGGTGATTTGATCCGGGTTCCGGGCACTGATTCATCGCTTCAGTCGGAGCGCGCCTGTGGACATGATATCCGCGTGGTTTATTCGGCATTGGATGCTCTAAATATTGCCAAACAGCATACGGACAAGCAAGTGGTCTTTCTGGGCGTGGGGTTTGAAACCACTGCGCCGACCATTGCAGCTTCCATCCTGACTGCAAATTCCGCGGGTCTGACCAATTATCTGGTCTATTCAGCCCATAAAGCCGTTCCGCCCGCCCTCGAGGTTCTGGTGAATGCCCCGGATGTCCATATTGATGGCTTGATTCTTCCGGGCCATGTTTCGGTAATACTTGGATCAAATGCCTATATGTTTCTAAAAACCGTCCATCATAAGCCTTGTGTGATTGCCGGATTTGAGCCGGTCGATATTCTTCATGCGGTTTATTCACTACTTTCACAGATTCATGCCGGAAAACCGGAACTGGATAATGCCTATCCCAGGGCAGTAACCCCGGAAGGAAACCCCAAGGCCATTTCTGTAATGGACACGGTTTTTGAGCCAGTAGATGCAGCCTGGCGGGGACTTGGAACAATTCCTCGCGGCGGACTGAAAATCCGGGAGACTTATGCCCGGTTTGATGCAGCCATTCAGCTTGACATCCAGGTTCCCGAACCGGTCATTCCCAGTGGCTGTGCATGCGGCGATATATTGAAGGGGATTAAAATCCCTCCGGAATGCGCGCTTTATAAAAAGCTGTGTACCCCTGTAGATCCGGTTGGTCCCTGCATGGTTTCCAGCGAGGGAACCTGCGCCGCTTATTACCGGTACGTTTCAAATAATTATGAATTATGAATTATGAATAAAAAAACATCGTACATCATAATTCGTAATTCGCAATTCGTAATTCGTAATTTATATAAGGTCAATTATGAAGAAAAACGATAAAATCCTTCTGGACCATGGCAGCGGCGGAAAAATCTCCCACGCGATGATTGAGGAAATGATGCTGCCGGTATTTGACAATCCCATCCTGGCACAGTTGAATGACGGAGCCGAAATCAAAATCGGAGATGAGCGGCTGGCATTTTCAACCGACAGTTATGTGGTGGACCCCATTTTTTTCCCCGGAGGCAATATCGGTGATCTGGCTGCCAACGGAACCGTGAACGATCTGGCAATGAGCGGGGCAGTCCCCATGTTTTTAAGTGTTGGCCTGATCATTGAGGAGGGGTTTCCTGCTGCAGATCTCAATATCATCCTCCGCCAGATGGGGCTTGCCGCCAAAAAAGCCGGGGTTCTGGTTGTTACAGGTGATACAAAAGTTGTTCCCAGAGGCGCTGCGGACAAGATTTTTATCAACACCTCAGGCATTGGTCGAATTCCGGATGGCGTTCAGATATCCGGCCACCGAGCAAATCCAGGGGACAAGATACTGCTGAGCGGAACCCTTGCAGATCATGGCATTGCCATTTTAACCAGCCGTGAGGGAATGCGCTTTGTTTCACCGGTCATCAGCGACACGGCTGCTCTGAATCACCTGGTACAGCGGATGCTCGCCGTTGACAAGGACATTCATGTGCTGCGGGACCCAACCCGTGGGGGGCTGGGAACTACTTTAAATGAGATAGCCGGTCAATCCAGGGTTGGAATCCATATAGCCGAAGAGCGGATTCCCATCAAGCCGGATGTCGCTGCACTTTGCGAGCTGCTGGGCTTTGACCCACTTTACATCGCCAACGAAGGAAAGCTGATTGCGGTGGTCTCCCCAGATCATGCGGACGCGATGCTTGCTGTGCTTCGAGCAGATCCCCTCGGAAAGGATGCCTGCATCATCGGCGAGGTGGTGCAATCGCCCGCGGGCAGAGTGATACTGAAAACGCGAATCGGCGGAACCCGTATTGTGGACATGTTGACCGGGGAACAGCTTCCAAGGATATGCTGAATGATAACAAATGCTGATGCTGGTATCACAGGGCGCCACGGCATTCGGACAGGATAAATATTCCGCAGATTTATCGCAGCTCCTTAACCGCCTGTCCCAGGCACCCTGAGATATCTGGGTGCGTATGCCGCTGGGGGATGGAGTTTATGGAAAGCACAGATTATGCCAGTTAGCAGTATATCATCCACCAGTACCTGGACATATTTTTCAAAATGGTCTGTTTTATTCTTGACGGCAATGTGTTTATGAATTACACGTCCTGCATTAAACAGGTATTTTGATGAAACGGTAATGCATTCCCAGCAGAGCCGCGAAATCATGTTTGAATGCGATTTATTGCTTGTAATGTCATATAGATGTCATAAAAATGGATATGTAATCCAAGGGGCGGAGCTACGCTCCCATCATCATTTGCTTCGGTATTCTGACGGATATTCATATCCACATCTCAAATGTTATCCTCTTAAACTCCATTCAGTACTGTCTTGACAGAGGGGTCCACTTCATAAAAGTATTTGAACTTGATACCTGAAACGATGCAATACAGCACTGGTGAAGAGAGTCCGCCGTGATCAATGGTGTGATCGCCCAAAAACTTCAAAGTCTTGACTCAGTTTTGATTGAACTGCATTCGCTCGGATGCCTGACGATACAGGAACTGGAGCAGGACTGGCGCACCAAAAGAGCTGTGGAGCGAAGTCTGCAAATCCTGGTTGAAATAGTTATTGACGTTTGTCAGAGAATTCTTTCGCTTAGTGGCCAGACACCAGCAACAACAGGCAGAGATGCCGTGGATCGGGTTATTCAGATGGAAATTCTTGGTAGGCATGATACCTATTCAAAAATGGTTCAATTCCGCAATTTTCTGGTGCATCGTTACGAGCGTGTGGATAATGAGATTCTGGTGGATATGGTGAATCGCCGGCTGGTGGATTTTGAGTGCTTTCGTAATGAAATTTTGGCTTATGTCAGGAGAACAATCAATGCCGATTAACTGGCAATTGATAACGCATTGTATGTCCCATAGCAGAAATGTCGTCGCAGCCTGGATTTTTGGTTCAGCTCAGGGAGGGACGGTTCGTCCTGGAGGAGATATCGATGTAGGGGTGCTTTTTTACAAAAAGCCGTTGCTTGACGAGCTGGCCGACCTGCGGATATGCCTCCAGAATGCGCTGGTATTTGACGATATCGATCTGGTAGTCCTGAACGATACATCGCCCACCCTGCGCTTCGAGGCGGTTTCAGGCCGCCCGGTGTATGTGACCGATATGGAACGTCGAGCATCCTTTACCTCATTGACTGCCCGTGAATATGAAGACGAAATGGCGCAATGGCGATTGGCCTTGGCAGCATAAGAAACCTTTCTTTTTTCGTATCATTTTTAAATGTTGTGGTAAGTGAAAATTGTATGATTGTAAAATATATTGATCGCGCCATGAGTAAAGCTGTTTACGATAAGTTGGACGACAGATCTTTTTCTGGAAAGATTCCAGAATGCTCTGTAGTAATAGCTTTTGGAGAAACTGCTTCGTCCTGAAAGCACCATTCACTTTTTTAGTTTGCAGGATAAAGCATGAATCAAATTGGGGTCCACTATACAAAGGAAAGCGAACAGGAAAAATGCTGAAACCAGATGTAAAACAGGAAATCATTGACTGTTTGAGCAAACCGCCAAAGCCGTTGAGAGTAATCCTGTTTGGTTCATATGCCTATGGAGTGCCACATGAAGATAGTGATATTGACCTGTTGGTTATCTTGGGTAAAGATGGAAAATCGAATAATTATAGATCATTAATTCAGAACCGGCAGGAAATCTCCGGACGGCTGCAAAGCCTGAAAAAAAAATACCCTGTTGATTTGATCGTTTATACCAAAGAGGAGTGGGAGGAGCTCAAAACCATTGGGACTTCTTTTATTCGAGAAATTGAAGAAAATGGGATTTTCCTGATATGAAAAAGGGAACGACGGAATGGCTGGAGTTTGCTAATAGAGACCTTGAAGCAGCAAGGATACTGTTGAATTCAAGTTATCTCGCTAACGTTGTTCTGTTTCACTCGCAACAATGTATTGAAAAATGTCTAAAAGCTTACCTGGAAGAAAACGCGATAAGAATTCCAAAAATTCATAGTGTTGTTAAACTCTATTCCATGATTCCAAATGATGATAAATTATCATTTAATCTCAAAGAAGATGAACTGGATAAGGTTGACCTCATTTATATTGACACAAGATACCCCAGTGGATTTGGGTTGCTTCCTTCCGGATTTCCAGCAGATACCGATGCAAAAGAAATATTTGAAGTAGCAAAAATGGTGTATACCAGAACTATCGAAATGTTGGACATACACCTGAGTGGAAATACAAGCAAACCATCCTCGGTCCGCTGTGGTATCTGATTCAACCTTCTTAAAATATTGTCCGGAAATTGGGGTCCACTATATAGTTGGAATGGGGGGGCATATGCTCACACAGACATTAAATATCAATGAGGTCAGGGCTCAGCTTTCACAGTTGGTAGAAGAGGTTGCAACAGGTTCAGAGGTTATTATCGCGAAGGGTGGCAAGCCAATAGCGCGGCTTTCGAGAATTGAAGGTGGCAAATCGAATATCCGGTTTGGCATACTCAAGGGCAAGGTCAAGGTGGCAGATGATTTTGACGCGCCGCTGCCCGATGATATTCTCTCTGAATTCGAGGGATGAAAATGCAGCTTCTGATTGATACGCATATTTTTATTTGGTCGGTTATGGACAGCGAAAAGCTTGGAAGTAAAGCCCGGCGGGTCATACTTGATGCCACCAAAGTTTTTGTTTCAGCAGTCTCGGTTTGGGAGATTGCAATCAAGGCAAAAATAGGCAAATTGGAGGGCGACCCGAATGAATTCGCGGATGCAATAGCAAAAAGTGGCTTCAGAGAGCTTCCCATCTCAGCACATCATGCGGCAAGGGTGCATGAATTACCTCTCTATCACCGTGACCCGTTCGACAGAATGCTAATAGCCCAGGCGCTTTCCGAATCTCTTCGATTTCTGACTGCAGACGGGATGCTCAGCCAGTACTCCGAACTGGTGATTGCGGCATAACTCCCAGCACATCATTGCCCGCGATGCAATTTAAACGCCTTCGATCTTGACCTACTGAAGTCCAGTCCATTGCCATCATGGTAATGGCCCACTTGAAAGCATTCTTTCACACCCACGCAATGAAAACGTCAGAAACTTTTCGATCCGATCTACCGTCATCCACGCCACCCTGCCGGCAGAAAAAGCAGCAATAACACTTCCCCCCATCTTCTTAGGAGATGTATCATGCAAATAATCGTTGAAGTGCCAGGTAAATTGCCTGATGCAGTCCATTGTACACCACAACAATTTGAGCAGGAAGCCAGCAACCCGTCACCTGTCACTCATTGACCGTCACCCGTCTGTAAAATATTGTCCGGAAATTGGGGTCCACTATACAATGCAACCGCGAGCTCATTTTAACCCCAAACAAACTTGGAAGAGGGTCTGATCCGCTCATTGGATTATTATCGTTGTCATTTGGTGAACTACCTATGAGCATGAACCGACCTATTGAAGTGCCACAGACCGACCCCAAGGCAAGCTATTTGGCCCATCAGACTGACACATCGGCCACCAGGCGGAAAGGGGCAACTATACGGCGCTGCGTGATGTGCTGATGCAGAATGCCCGAACCCTCTGGAACAAGACCAAAGACCTGGCAACGGGAAAGCCCATCATTCAGGGCGACACAATGGAAGAAGTGTGGGTGCTCAAGGATGTGAGTGTTGACCGGGGAACAGCTTCAAAGGATATGCTGAATGATAACAAATGCTGACGCTGGTATCGCAGGGCGCCACGGCATTCGGACAGGATAAATATCCCGCAGATTTATCGCAGCTCCTTAACCGCCTGTCCCAGATACCTTGAGATATCTGGGTGCGTATGCCGCTGGGGGGATGGAGTTTATGGAAAGCACAGATTATGCCCGTTAACAGTATACCATCCACCAGTACCTGGACATATTTTTCAAAATGGTCTGTTTTATTCTTGACGGCAATGTATTTATAAATTAAACGTTCATCATTAAACAGGTATTTTGATGAAACGGTAATGCATTCCCAGCAAAGCCACAAAATCGCGTTTGAATGCGATTTATTGCCTGTAATATCATATAGATGTCGCAAAAATGGATATGTAATCCAAGGGGCGGAGCTATGTTCCCATCATTTGCTTCGGTATTCTGACGGATATTGATATCCACATCCCAAACGTTATCCTCTTAAACTCGATTCGTTACTGTCTTGACACAGGGGTCCACTTCAGTGAGAGACTATATGATACTGAAATCACATGGAAATAAAAAGCCATAACTTATAGACCTATGCGAAACTGCTTTGCGCACAACCAATTCCGATGAATTCTGAATGACACAAAAATCTTCTGCTCATACTATAGAACCACTGCTCATCATCGAACCCGGCCGCAGCGAGAAAAACTACTGGACCGATCTCTGGCGATACCGGGAGCTTTTCTTGATCCTGGCTTGGCGCGATATTTCCGTCCGCTACAAGCAAACCATCATCGGAATTCTCTGGGCAATTATCAGGCCTTTTCTGACGATGGTCGTCTTCACCGTCATTTTTGGCCGGATCGCCAAACTCCCCAGCGATGGAAGCACCTCTTACGCCCTTTTGGTCTTTGCCGCCATGCTCCCTTGGTCCCTTTTCTCAAACGCCCTTTCCGAATCGTCCAACAGCCTGATCAGCAACGCCAATCTGATCGGCAAAGTTTACTTCCCCAGATTGATCATTCCCGCGGCGACCCTGGTAACCGCTTTCATCGATTTCCTCATCAGTTTCATTATCCTGATCGGAATGATGCTCTATTATCAATTCGCCCCAAGCTGGCCAATTCTTTTCCTGCCGGCCTTCATCCTTCTGGCCTTACTGGCCAGTCTGGGCCCCGGCCTCTGGATTACCGCACTCAACGTGAAATACCGGGATTTTCGTTATATCATCCCGTTTGTGGTGCAATTCGGTCTTTATGTTTCACCTGTGGGATTCAGCAGCAATATCGTACCGGAGCAATGGCGACTGCTTTACAACCTCAATCCCATGGTAGGTGTCATCGACGGCTTCCGATGGTGCATCCTCGGCGGAGACAGCCCCATTTACATGCCTGGCTTCCTGCTCAGCCTGGCCATCATTGCCTTCTTCTTGTGGCTTGGGGTATCCCGTTTCCGGAAAATGGAAAAAACCTTTGCAGATCTGATCTAAAAACCGTAAAAAGTAAAAGGTGGTGAGAGTGCTATGAATAAAACAGCTCCGAACTTTTCATTTCACATTGATGCCGGGCCGCCGGGCTCTCACTGTGTGCCGGTGTCTGTACTCATCCAGGTCATTGAAAACGCTCAAAATGCGGTTCAAGATATGGCGTGTACCAGCCTCGGCACATGCACCCCACGGATTCAAATATTCGCTGGTGTTTGTGATGGACGGAAAACGTGTGGTCGGGTATGACAATGAACGGGGCAAGGACGATCATCGCCATTTTTTGGATCAGGAACACCCATACACATTTAAAGATGTAGAAACCCTTTTCAGAGACTTTCAGGCAGATATGACTGCCGCGAAGAAAGGGCGGCCATGAAAGTAAAATTTAAGACCATTGGTATAAGAAGTTCGGAAGATGCCTTGAAGGATGCTGCTGAAGCCATGCAGTCCATTGTTCAGGGACGAAAGACACGGCATGTTTCGGCTTGTTACTTTGCCAGCATGAAGGCATTTCATAACGTACTGACACCTAAGATGTATGAGCTTTTGAAAGTGATTCGAAAAAGCAGGCCGGCTTCGGTAAAGGAGCTGGCGGCAATCCTGGGCCGGGATGGTTCCAGCGTTCAGGCAGATGTGGATGCGCTTGTGAATATGGGTATTATCGAATTGGAAAATCACGGCGAACAAAGGTCACCAAGAGTCCATGCTGTTGAGGCCGGAGGGGAAATCATTAATCAGTGGAAAATATCCTGATCGATACCGATATCGTCATCGAATACCTGAGAAACAGAGATAAATCCTTAACAGCTCTGATAAACCGTTTTCTGTAAACAAACCATTTGCGCAACACAACGTCCCCAACGATTGCTCACAAATTTGAAAATTTAGTCCAATGGAGAATGAGAACATGATCACGGCAGGTGTCATGGATGTCAAAACCAATTTGAGCCGTTATCTGGTTATATCAAGGCAGGGGAAGACGTTCTGATAACCGAGCGGGGCAAACCAATCGCAAGGATCATTTCTGAGGGGGAAGGTCTTCAATCTGTCCGTATCGCATTGGCCCCCTTGATTCAGAGAGGATCAATTACAATGGCAGGAAGGTGCCCAGATCCGGACAGTCTTAAGCCTGTAAAGGTTCCGGGAAAGCTGATATCCGAAATCGTTATTGAAGATCGGCGATGATTCTTTATCTGGATACCAGCGATTTGGTGAAACGCTACTTTGCCGAACCCTATTCGGATGAGATTCTTCTGTTATGGCGGCAAGCTACCCGGATTATCACCTCAGCGGTAGCATATGCCGAAACGATGGCCGCATTTCATCGAAAGAAAAGAGAGGTGTCACTCGATGAGGCAGTAATTCGATCTGTTGTAAATGGTTTTCATAAAGACTGGGCAGGCTTTATCCGTGTGGAAGTCACTGCGGCTGAGTGATCTCTGGCGCTATCGCGACCTGACCATGCTTTTTGTCTGGCGCGATTTTGTCGCCCAGTACAAGCAAAGCATCCTCGGTTCGCTGTGGTATCTGATTCAGCCTTCTTAAAATATTGTCCGGAAATTGGGGTCCACTATACTTTCCCCCATCTTCTTAGGAGATGTATCATGCAAATAATCGTTGAAGTGCCAGGTAAATTGCCTGACGCAATCCATTGTACACCACAACAATTTGAGAGGGAAGCCAAAATGGCGATGGCTGTCAAACTGTATGAAATGAAGCGATTATCCTCTGGCATGGCCGCTTCGCTTGTCGGGATGAACCGAGTTCAATTTCTTGGAGAGTTGCATCGTTATGGAGTTGCCGTTATAGATATGGATGATGCGGAGCTTGCAGAGGATATAGCGAATGCCTGACTCAACCAAGGTTGTCGTCATCGATACTACGCCGCTCATTGCCCTGACAACAGCTATCGGAAATCTCGATGTGCTTCGCAGCCTATACACACGGGTTGTGGTACCATATGAGGTGGCAGAAGAAATCAGGGCGGGAGGAAGAGATGCTTTTGGTCTGGATGTTTTTGAACAGGCATCGTGGTTGGAAATCAGACCCAACCCTATTATCTTGCAGCCCTATCTACGGAATTCGCTCGATCGTGGTGAGGCATCGGTAATCCAAACTGCACTCCAAGAAAGTTTACATCTGGTTTGCATCGACGAAATGGTGGGAAGGAGAATTGCACGCTTATCTGGCCTCAACCTCACAGGTTCAATAGGCATCCTGCTGAAGGCAAGGTCCATGGGATATCCTCTTTCAATTCCCGAAGCATTGGATCGAATGCGTGCCCGCGGGATCTGGTTAAGCCAAAGCGTTATACGTTTTGCGTTAGAGCATTGTCGATAAAATATTTTTCTTTTAACCATTCACTATTCACCCTTCACAGCCCCTATGCCCGACATCATCATCAAGGCCGAAGCCCTCGGCAAAAAATACACCATCGGCCACCAGGGGGAAACCTTCTTACAGGGCGACACTCTCTTTTCTGCCCTCCCCTCCGGCCCTTCGGGTTTATCTTGACACATACGTCGATCAGGGTGATAAACGGAGAAGTTGATAATTATCAACATCAAGTGAGCAAGACAGACAAAGAATATCAACAATGAAACAATGTTAACCAGAAACTTCAAATATTGAGAACATTCCTCCAGACGTTTTTCTGACGGGAGATGAACCGATGCAGATTGCTGAAATCTTAGAAAAGACCGGGCAAACGGAAACAATGGTTCTCCGTGAACATGCCATATTGACCATCCTCACGAAGTTGTCGCGTTATGAGTCTGAATGCGCGCTTTTCGAAAAGAAATATGGTGCATCTTTGGTGTCCTTTCGCAACCAGGTATAGCAGAAAATGAATTCTGAAAGTTTTCTGGAAGAAGATGATTTTCTGGATTGGGAGTATGCGGATTCTGCCAGGAATTGGTGGCACCTGAAAATGAAAGAGCTTACCCGTGATCATTAAGATAATCGAGAAACATGGTGCTCTGATCGCATCCTGGAAGATTATCGAATATGATCAGGATGGGCCTAATCAACTCATCCACATCATAAACACATCATGTCTGGCGATAATATTTTTGTTGAAGCTTCAAGAGGTGGAGACTTGGAGGCTATATTTGATGAGATTGCGCAATATTTTTCAACTGCTCAGTGTTTAGACTCCCCTAAATGAAAGATGTGCTTTCGGAAGAGGTGCACAAATTCGCGGTATCCGATGTTGTCATTCACTATTCTCAACTTTAGTAAGTTCTCAATAACATCGAAAATGGGCGCATAAAGGCGCAACTATCCCTTAAAGCAAAATTAGCAAATCCTGAATTTCGCTTTTTCTTCACACAAGAAATATCTTGGTTGTCAGAGGCTTTTTTTGCCATAGACTATCGTCACGGATACCATGGCTTGCTGTTAGGCA
>SERZ01001497.1_pt1 | contig 13153 bp, 8 predicted proteins | sample 3171461 | NCBI WGS metagenome assembly SERZ01 (sample SAMN06051861, study PRJNA518727) | freshwater metagenome | biome: subpolar coniferous forest; feature: holomictic lake; material: water; isolation source: holomictic Lake 227, 6 m depth | place: Canada: near Kenora, Ontario | collected 2013-06-25... | reverse complement strand
CCTCATTTCTGAAAATGAAGATTGCAAATGCGATAATGGTTTGTGGCGCGGGCGATAATGAAACGGGGGCGATTCCAGAGTAAGCCGCTTGGAAGCTGGGGAAGCCTGATTGGCGCGAGGTATTTTTTTCCCAAAAAACGATTTTTGCAATGGCGCGGGGTGCAAAAGATGCTTAAAGAGTAGGCAAGACGCTGGCACAGGCTGGCGATCCTCAACTCAACAACAAAATAAAACCTATGCTCCAGAACTTAAACTCACGTCGCGGGGGCTTCACCCTCGTTGAAATCATGATTGTTGTGGCGATCATTGCCCTGCTGGCAACGTTCGCTGTGCCAAGTTTCATGCGCGCCCGCCTGCGTACGCAAGCGACCGCCTGTAAAGAGGATCTCCGGCAGATCGATCAGGCGATCGATCAGTGGGCGATGGAAAAGAACAAAGCGAATGGGTCTGCCGTGACCGTTACGGATCTCGCGGCCTACATTAAAGCCAATACCGCTCTGTATACAAATCTGGCTGCTGGGACGCCCAAAGACACTCTCGGCAGCACGATCACGATACCCGCTGTGGGGACGGCCATCACGGTGCCGGCCGCTACGGCGACGGCGACTGCCAGCGTGGCGGATGCCACCTTCTGGTCGCCCTATGTCACCGGGACCTAAAGATTGTTAACACGGATCGGCTGGGTTCGATCCTTGAACGTTTGGAAAGCAGCCGCCCTGGAAAGAGCGGCTGTTTTTTTAGGTACGCGCGGAGGAGGAAAACCAACCCGCCCGGCTACTTCCTGCCTACTTTGAAGGCGCTGGGGCAGAGCGCCTGGACCTCGCACCCGGCGCAGTCCGGGTTGCGCGCGGTGCAGCGGCGGCGGCCATGCCAGATGAGCCAGTGGCTGAAGTTGGTCCATTCCGCGCGCGGGAGGAGCGCCATCAAGTCGGCCTCGATCTTTTCCGGCGCGGTTTCCTTGGTGAGCCCTAGGCGGCCGGAGAGCCGGGCGACATGGGTGTCCACGACCACGCCTTCGTTGCGCCCAAAGGCGTTGCCCAGCACGACGTTGGCGGTCTTGCGGCCGACGCCGGGCAGGGCCGTGAGCGCCTCCATGGTCTCCGGGACGCAGCCGCCGTGGTGCTCGACGAGGGCGGCGGCCAGGGCGCGGATGTTCTTGGCTTTGTTGCGGTAAAAGCCGGTGGAGCGGATGGCCGCCTCCATCTCCTCCTGGCTTGCCTGGGCAAAGTCGGCGGCGGTCCGATAGCGCTGAAAGAGGGTCTCGGTGACGAGGTTGACGCGCTTGTCGGTGCACTGGGCGGAGAGGACGGTGGCGACGAGAAGCTGGAGGGGGTTGGCAAAGACCAGCTCGCAATGCGCGTCGGGATAGGCGCGGCGGAAGGCTTTTAGCAGCGCGCCGAGACGCTCCTCCTTGGGGTTCATTTGAGGGCAGGCTCCAGGGCGTCGATGCGGGCTTTGGCTTCGCCCACGTGGGGGGCGCTCGGATACTTGGCCACGAGGTCTTTATACGCCTTGAGGGCTTTGTGAAGCTGCGTCGGCTTGGTGACGTCCTTCGGGTTGGCGCTGGTTTGCGGCAGCCCGGCGGCTTGTTTTTCTAAAAGCTGCCCGCCGCGCCAGAGCCCCTCGGCAGCCGCTGCCGGGATGGAGTCGTAGAAGAGGGCGATTTTGAGGTATTGGTCGATGGCCGGGAGCAGCTCGTTTTTGCCTTCCTGGATTTGGGCGTGCAGGAGCATAGCGTTGGCGCGCAGTTCGTTGCTTGCGGTGCGGGCCCGGATGATCTGGATCAACAGGGGGAGCGCTGTGTCGTCCTTCTTTTCCTGATGGGCCAGGATGGCGATGCCGTAATTGGCTTCCAGGATTTTGTCCGCCGCGGAGGAGGGGTAGAGCCTTTTAAAGGTTTCAAATTTCTCGGCGGCCTGGGCGATCTGCCCCTTGCTCTGGAGCGCCTTGGCCGTGCCGAAGAGGGCGATGGCTTGCGCTTCCTGGGTTTGCAGGGGCGATTTCTCGGGATGGGCGGGGTCGGCGTCGGGAAAGTCGGCGGCGAGTTTCTGGTAGACTTTGACGGCTTCCTCCACCTTCCCTTGTTCTAGGAGGGCGCCGCCGTAAAGGTCGATGTCCGCGGCGGCGTAGAGGAGCTTGGGATCGTAGGCGGCCGTCATCTGCTCCACGGCCTTCGTCTTGTCTTTCTCGTAGGTGAAGGAGGCAAGGGTGAAGAGGATTTTGCTCCGGGTTTGCGGCCGGTTGGCGAAGCGGCCGGCGAGATCCTGGAAGTAGGCGGTGATTTGCTCGTCGGTCTTGAGTTGCGCCGTGGAGAGGAGTTTCTGCCCGGAGAGAAGGTATTGCATGGCGAGCGCCACGGGCTGGCTCTCCGGGTAGTCGCCAATGAGTTTTTCGCAGGCGGCGAGGGAGTTGCCCAACGCGGCGGTCCACGCGGCGCGTTGCGCTTCGTTGAGGGCGAAATAGCGGCCCAGGGCGTTGGCCTGCTGGTTCCAGAGGGTGGCGACGTTGAAGAGGGCGGTCGGCGCCTGGGGGTCCTGCGGATGCTTCTCGACCATGAGCGCGTAGAGGGCGATGGCTCCCGCCGTTTGGCCTTTGGCCAGGAGATCCTGCGCGATGGTGTTGTAGGCGTAGAAGACTTTGTCGTGATCCGGGTAGCGGCGGATGAATTCTTTCATCAACGCATCCCGTTCGTCGGCTTTGTCTGGCCCGCCCAGGAGGTTGGACTGCTCAAAGAAGGCGTAGGGCGCGGCCTCGGATTTCGGAAATTCGTCGGCGATTTCCTTGAAAAGCCGCAGGGCGGTGGCGGTGTCGGGCTTGCGTCCGCAGGCCTGGGCCAGGCTGTATTTGGCGCCGGGGAAGAGTTCGCTCTTGGGGTGCTCTTTGAGGAAGGCGGTCAGCTCGGGGATGGCCTTGTCCACGTCCCCTTTTTGCAGGTGGATCTGCCCCACCCAGAAAGCGGCGTTCTCCGCCTGCGGCATGCCGGCGTAGGTGGTGGCGATCTTTTGATATTGGGCGAGGGCCTCGTCGATTTTGCCTGTGTCTTTGAGGATGTTGGCGATGCCCGATTCCGCCGCCGCGGCCAGTTCGCGCTTCGGGGATTCCTTCAGGAACGCCTGGAAGGTGGAGAGCGCCTTGTCAAATTGCTTGAGCTGGATGCAGGCGTTGGCCTGGGCGATGAGGGTGTCGTTGAGGAGCCGCCCCTTGGGGTAGAGCTGGACGCCTTCCTGGAAGTAGCGCAGGGCTTGCTCCGGGGCTTTCGCCAAAAAGAGGGTGCCGATGGTGTAGGGGAGGTTGTCGGCCAGCGGGTCGCCTTTGTAGGCTTGCTGGAATTGGGTGTAATCCTCCACGGCTTTGTCGATGAGCTTCTGGCGCGCCTCGTCGGGAAGGGTATGGCTTTGCTGGGCGTAGCTGAGGGTGAGGTAGTAGAGCAGGTTTTTCTTCTGCTCGTCGTCTTCGGCAAATTGCTGCATCTGCCGGAAGACCACCCGGGCCTCGTCGTAGCCTTCTTTGTGGAAGAAGAGTTGCCCGATTTTGATTTGCGCGGAGACGGTCAGGTCGGCCTTGGCTTTGACGGCGGCGAGCTTGGAAATCTCATGCTCGAGGAGCCCCTCCAGGCTTTTCATTTGCACCAGGTTCTTGGCGGCCAGGGCGGCGAGGCGGCGATCGCGGACGCTCTTGATGCGGGCTTCCTGGGCCGCGATGGTGGTTTCCTTGGGAAAAAGGGAGCGGTAGGCTTCCAGCGCCTTGGCGAAGAGGATCTCCCGGGTTTCCTGCGGGGCGAAGATGGCCTGGTTGGTGAAGAGTTCGCCGAGCTGGAACTGGGCGTCGTTGAGGAGGGCGATGTCGCTGCGGCGGGTGATGATTCCGGTGAGGAGGCGCTGGGATTCGTCAAACGCGGCGTCGGCTTTTGCATTGGCGGCTCCGGGGGTTTCCTGCGCCGCCAGCGCCCCCTGGGTCATGAGGCAGAGCCCCAACAGGAACTGGCTTTCCTGGATGGTTTCGCTTTTCGGGAATTGCTTTAAATTCGTCCGCAGCGCCTCGGCTGCGTCGTCGTATTTGGCGATTTGGAAACTGCAAAGCGCGCGGCCGTAGGTGATGGTCTCCACTTGGGGGCTGGCGGGGTATTTTTTAAGAAAAGCGTCGTATTCCTTGATCGCCGTCTCGTACCCGGCCTTGCGGGCGTCTTCGTTCGTCTCTTTGGCCGCCTTCGCCGCCAGGACCTGGGGCAGCAGGGCGTAGCCGAGTTCCGTGATGTCGGCCGGCGCGGGGGGGACCAGGGTTTTTTGGATGAAGGTGCGGCTCTTTTCGTAGTCGCCCAACATGTAATAAAGCGTGGCCAGCCGGTATTGGGCGTCGGAGACGAATGTGGAGGTCGGGTATTTTTTGATGACGTCCTCAAAGGCGGCGGCCGCTTCGGCCAGCTTGCCATCGTTCATGAGCTGGAGCGCCGTGGCGTTGGCGTCTTCGGAAGAGACGACCTGTGCCTCTGCCAGGGGGGCGAAGGGGAGCGCCCCGGCGGCAAATATGGAGAACATGACGAGACGTTGGAGGGGGGAACAAAACTTCATAGTGCAAAAGCAACAAAGTATAGAATACAGAAAGGAGGGAAGACCGAGGATACCCAATGGGGAAGCGTCCTGCCAGCGGTTTTTTTTGCTTGCTTGCCGTATGCTTCGGATCGAGGAAGCTCGGGAGATGCGCCGGAGATGTAAGATGCTCTATTACAACGAGATACAGATTACCCGGCCCCCCGTTTGCGCAGCCAGATTTCCAGGATGGCGAGGTCGGCCGGGGTGATGCCGCTGATGCGCCCCGCCTGGCCGAAGGTGGCGGGGCGGATATGGGCGAGCTTCTGCTTGGCCTCCGCACGGAGTTCGGCAATGGCGGCGTAGGGGAGATCGGATGGGAGAGGGCGGGTTTCTCCGGCGCGCGCCCGCTCCACCTGCGCCTGCTGGCGGCGGAGGTAGCCTTCGTATTTGAGATCGGTTTCCAACAAGCTCCAGATTTCCTCCGGGAACCGCGTTCTCAACGCTTCGGGCAGGGAGGCGGCGGTGGCTTCCGGGCGTTTCAACCACTGGCAGAGGGGGACGCCGTCGATCCGCTCCGTTGCGGCGAGGAGGCTGGCTTCGGCCAGGGAGACACATTTGGCCTGGGTGGCGGCCCAGCGCTGGTCGTCCACCAGGCCCAGGCGGCGGCCCAGGGGGGTGAGGCGCAGGTCGGCGTTGTCCTGGCGCAGGAGGAGCCGGTATTCCGCCCGGCTGGTGAACATCCGGTACGGCTCCTGCGTCCCCTTGGTGACGAGGTCGTCGATCAGGACGCCGAGGTAGCTTTCCGCCCGGCCGAGGTGGAGCGGGTCCCGCCCCAGCAGCTTGAGGGCAGCATTGGCCCCGGCGACGAGCCCCTGGGCGGCCGCTTCCTCGTAGCCGGAGGTGCCGTTGATCTGCCCGGCGAAGTAGAGATGGGCAAGGCGCTTGGTTTCCAGGGTGGGGAAAAGCTGGGTAGGCGGGCAGTAGTCGTATTCCACCGCGTAACCGGGCCGGAGGATTTCGGCTCGCTCCAGGCCTGGGATGGAGTGGATGAAGGCGTGCTGAGCCTCGTGGGGGAGGCTGGTGGAGACGCCGTTGGCATACATCTCCTCCGTATGGAGGCCCTCGGGCTCCAAAAAGACCTGGTGGCTCCCTTTTTCGGGGAACCGGACAACCTTGTCTTCCAGCGAAGGACAGTAGCGGGGGCCGATCCCCTCTATTTTACCGCAGTAGAGGGGAGACTGATCCAGGTTGGCCCGAATGATGGCGTGCGTTTCCGGGGTGGTATGAGTGATCCAGCACGGTTTTTGTTCCACGTGGAACTTTTTGCCGTCCCAACGGTTCAGGGTAAAGAGGTCGCCGGGGCCGACTGCCATCAGTTCCGGCAGGAAGGAAAAGAGGGGAGGCGGGGTGTCGCCTTGCTGGGGGCAGCACTGGGAGAAGTCGATGGTGCGGGCGTTGAGGCGGCATGGTGTCCCGGTCTTGAAGCGCCCCAGCTCAAAACCGAGCCGGGTGAGGCTCGCGCTGAGCGTGGAGGGGGCGTCGCCCATCCGCCCCCCGGGAGTGTTGCGGAGGCCGACGTGCAGGAGCCCCCGCAGAAAGGTCCCCGTGGTGACCACCACGGCGCGGCACCGGACTTCCTCGCCCAAGTCGGTGCGGACCCCGGCGGCACGGTCCCCCTCGGCGAGCAGTTCGACGACATGCCCTTGGCGGAGCGTCAGGCGGGGCTGGCGTTCGCACATGGCCTTGGCGCGAAATTGATAGGCTTTCTTGTCGCACTGGGCGCGGGGCGCGCGGACGCTGGGGCCCTTGTTGCTGTTGAGCATCCGGCATTGGATGGCGGTGGCGTCGGCATTGGTGCCCATGAAGCCCCCCAGGGCATCGATTTCGCGGACGATATGCCCTTTGGCCAGGCCGCCGATGGCCGGGTTGCATGACATCTGGCCGATGGTATCGAGGTTCTGGGTAAAGAGCACGACGTCACAGCCGAGGCGGGCGGCGATCAGCGCGGCTTCAATGCCCGCGTGACCGGCACCCACCACCGCGACGTCATACACTTTGGGATCAATAAACATGTTCTACGTGGAACAAATTGCCGGTTTCCAGGAAACCGGGACGGGGAGTGTCGCCGAAGAGGCCCGGCAAAGCAATCTGGAAACGGCTGCAACGGAAAGCAAGGGGAAGAATCCGCAGATATTTTCTTCTTCATCTGCGACCATCTGCGCAATCTGCGGACTCCTCTCTCACCCGTCCGGGCGCGCGAAGGGGCGGTCCTTTTTTGCCCGTGACTTCGCAAAAATTGTGCAACAAGGCTTGCTTTGGCCAGCCCGCCGCCTACATTCGAAACGCACCGAACACCTTCTTGTGATGGAAGCTGAATCCCGAACATTCGTCGAAGCCGAAATCAACCGCAGCCTGCCCCCGGAGGACAAAATCCGGTTCCTCCGAGAGATGTACCGCATCCGGCGGTTTGAGCAGACCGCGCTCAAGGCTTATAACGCGGGAAAGATGGGCGGCTTTCTTCATCTCTACACCGGCCAGGAGGCCGTGGCCGTGGCCACCCTCTCGCTCCTGGGGCCCGACGACCACGTGGTGACGGCCTACCGCGACCATGGGCACGCCCTGGCCGCCGGGATGGGCATGAACGAGTGCATGGCCGAGCTTTTCGGCAAGGCCACCGGCTGCTCCAAGGGGAAGGGGGGCTCCATGCACCTCTTTGCGGTGGAAAAACGCTACTGGGGCGGCCACGGGATCGTCGCCGGGCAGACGCCGCTGGGCCTCGGCATCGCCTACGCGCTCAAATACAAGGGGATCCCCGGGTGCTGCCTCTGCTACCTGGGCGACGGCGCGGTGAACCAGGGCGTTTACCACGAATGCCTCAACCTCGCCTCGCTGATGAGCCTGCCGGTGGTCTACCTCATCGAAAACAACGGCTATTCCATGGGGACGAGCCTGGCGCGCTCCTCCGCCTTCAAGCAACTGCTGGCCCAGCGCTCCGAAGGCTACAACATCCCGTGGGACCACGCGAACGGCGAGAATATCTATGAAGTCCGCGCCAAGACGCAGGCCGCCATGGAGCGGGCCCGCGAGGAGAGCCGCCCGACGGTGCTGGAAATCGCCACCTACCGCTACTACGGCCATTCCGTGGCCGACGCCAACGCCCGCAAATACCGGACGCCGGAGGAGATCGAGCATTACAAGACCTACCACGACCCGCTGCTCCTGTGGCAAAAGCGGCTCGTGGACGAGGGCCTCCTCACCGAGGCGCAGGCCGAAGCCCTCGACCACGAGGCGCGCGCCGAGGCGGAGGCGGCATCCCGGTTCGCCGACGAAAGCCCGTTCCCCGCCGAGGCCGATATCTTCACCGACGTTTACAGCGAAGTGGACCACCCCGTCGGCGATGGCCCCAGGGGAACCCATTTCTTTAACTGACAGCAGAAGATCCTTTTCCGGGCTCAGAATTTATTAACCATGCCGCTCATTACCTACCGCAAAGCCTTAAACGACGCGCTGGCCGAGGAGATTCTCCGCGACGAGAATGTCGTCATCCTGGGAGAAGAAGTCGCCGAATACAACGGCGCCTACAAAGTCACGGAAGGGCTCTGGGCCCGCTTCGGCGGCAAACGGATCGTCGATACGCCGATCTCGGAGGCCGGTTTCGTCGGCATGGCCGTTGGGGCTTCCATGATGGGCCTGCGGCCGGTGGTCGAACTGATGTTCTGGAGCTTCGCCTTTGTCGCCTTTGACCAGATCGTCAACAACGCCGGGTGCGTCCGCTACATGTCTGGCGGCCAGATCCGCTGCCCGCTCGTCATCCGGGGCCCGGCCAACGGCGGCACCAACGTCGGGGCCACCCACTCGCACACGCCCGAGAACTTCCTGGCCAACGTCCCGGGGCTCAAAGTCGTCGCCCCCGCCACCGCCTACGATGCCAAGGGGCTCCTGAAAAGCGCCATCCGCGACAACGATCCGGTGATGTTCCTCGAGAACACGCTCCTGTATGGAGAAAAGTGGGAAGTCCCTGAGGAAGAATACCTTATACCGCTAGGTGTGGCTGACGTGAAGCGCGCCGGCACCGATGTTTCCCTGCTCGCCCACGGGCGCGCCGTCCTCACGTGCCTCCAGGCGGCGGAGATCTTGCAATCCGAGCACGGGATCAGCGCAGAGGTGGTCGATCTGCGCTCCATCCGGCCGCTGGACGAGGAGAGCCTCCTGCAAAGCGTGCGCAAGACCCACCGGGCCGTGCTCGTGGAAGAAAACAAGCCATTCTGCGGCGTGGACGCCCAGATCGCCGCCCTCCTCCAGGAGAAAGCCTTCGACGATCTCGACGCCCCCATCCAGCGGCTCTCCGCCCTGGACGCTCCGGCCATCTACAGCCCGCCTCTCGAAAAGATTCAGTTGCCGACCGCCGCCCGGGTGGTGCAAAAAGCACTCGCCATCTGTTAACAGCCTGTTAATCCGCAATCCGTACCTTTTTCCCCTATGCCACTCTCCATCGAGATGCCCAAACTCAGCGACACCATGACCGAGGGAACCTTGGTCAAATGGCGCAAGAAAGCCGGAGAGAAGGTCGCCATGGGCGACGTCCTCGCCGAGATCGAAACCGACAAGGCGACCATGGAAATGGAAGCCTTCGATGACGGCACGCTCGCCGTGGTCTATGTCCAGGAAGGAGGCAAAGTGGCCGTTGGCCAGCGCATCGCCCTCCTCGCCCTGCCCGGGGAAAAACCGGACGAGGTTGCCGCGGCAGGCGCGCCAGCCCCCGCCCCCTCCGCACCGGCGGCCGCGCAACCCGCTCCAACCGGCGTTCCGGCACCCGCGTCCATGGCTCCCGCCGCCCCCCCCCAGGGGCGCGTCAAAGCCTCGCCGCTGGCCCGGAAGCTCGCCGCCCAACGGGGGATCGATTTGACCCGGCTTGCGGGCAGCGGCCCCGGCGGACGGATCGTCCAGCGCGACGTGCTCTCCGCTCCCGTGGCCGCCCCCGGCCAGCGTCCCGGGGCGCCGCAGCCTGCCGGCCCGGTCTCCGTGGCTGCCATCCCCCCCATTCCCGCCGGCCCCAACGACCGCGTCGTGCCGCTTTCCGGCATGCGCCGGGTCATCGCCGAGCGGCTCGTGGCCAGCAAAACGAGCGTCCCGCATTTTTATCTCCAGATCGAAGCCGATGCCGCGCCGCTCCTAACCCTGCGTGCCGGGCTCAACGCCGGGGCCGAAGAGGCGGCGCGCGGAAAAATCACCGTCAACGACCTGATCCTGAAAGCCGTCGCCACAGCCATCGCGCGCGTGCCCAAGGTCAACGCCGCGTGGGCGGGCGAAAGTGTGATTGAATACGCCAACGTCCACCTCGCCGTGGCCGTCGCCGTGGACGACGGGCTCGTCACCCCCGTCGTGCGCGACGCCGCCGCGCTTTCGCTGCGCGAACTGAGCGACGCCGTCAAAGACCTCGCCGCGCGCGCCCGCACCAAGAAGCTCAAGCCCGAGGAATACCAGGGCGGCACCTTCACCGTCTCCAACCTTGGCAGCTACGGCGTCGAGAGCTTCTTCGCCATCGTCAACCCGCCCCAGGCCGCCATCCTGAGCGTCGGCGCGGCGGTGAAGAAGCCGGTCGTCAACGCCGCCGGAGCGGTCGTGCCCGGCCAGCGCATCACCCTGGGCTTGAGCTGCGACCACCGTGTCGTGGACGGCGCGCTCGGCTCGCAGTTCCTCGGCGAACTGCGCGGGCTCATCGAAAATCCGACATTGATGCTGTTATAATTGTTTCCCGCAGACATCTCCGCATCGAATTCTTTTGACCCTTTAGGCGGAAACGCCCCATCCTTTCCAAAGCTATGAACTACGACCTGATTGTCATCGGCGGAGGCCCTGCGGGGTATGTTGGAGCGATTCGCGCGGCCCAGCTCGGGAAACGCGTGGCCTGCATCGAAAAAGAGCGCGCGGGCGGCACCTGCCTCAACTGGGGCTGCATCCCCACCAAGGCGCTCCTGCGCAACGCCGAGCTCTACCAGATCATGGCCAAGCGCGCCGCCGAGTTCGGGTTCAAGTTCGACAATCTCGGCTTTGACTGGGGAAAAATCATCGCCCGCTCCCGCGACGTCTCCGACAAGAACGCCGCCGGCATCGAGTTCCTGTTCAAGAAAAACAAGATCGACTACCTCCGGGGCGAAGCCAGCCTGGAGGCCGCCGGGACCGTCCAGGTGAAAAGCGCCGACGGAAAAGTGGAGAGCCACACCGCCGAAAAAATCCTCGTCGCCACCGGCTGCGTCTCGCGCGGGCTGCCAAATCTTCCCTTCAACGGCACGACGGTCATTAGCAGCCGCGAAGCCATGGTGCTCCCGGCCCAGCCCAAGTCCATCGTCATCATCGGCGCGGGAGCCATCGGCGTCGAGTTCGCCTACTTCTTCAACGCCTTCGGGACCAAAGTGACGCTGGTGGAGATGTTATCCAATGTGCTCCCGTATGAAGACGCCGACGTTTCCATTGCCGTCGAGAAAGCCTACCAGAAGCAGGGCATTTCCGTTCTCACCAACACCAGGATCACCAGCGCCGAAGCCACGGGGAGCGGCGTGCGCCTCAGCGTCGAGGGGAAAAAGAGCGAAACCATCGAAGCTGACATGGCGCTCGTCGCCATCGGCATCGCCCCCGTGCTGCCCGGCGGCGCTTCCGCGCCGGAGCTGACGGAGCGCGGCTACCTCAAGGTGAACGACCGTTACGAAACGAGCCTCCCCGGCATCTACGCGGCGGGCGACATCATCGGGCCGCCCTGGCTCGCCCACGTCGCCAGCTTCGAGGCCATCCAGGCCGTCGAGGGGATGTTCAAGCCGGGCCACACGCCCAGGCGCGTGACGTCCTTCCCCGCCTGCACCTACAGCCACCCGCAGGTCGCCAGCGTCGGCCTGCTGGAGCGGGAGGCGAAAGAGAAAGGGATTGCCTACAAGCTTGGCAAATTCCCCTTCATGGCCAGCGGCAAAGCCCGCGCCGTGGGCGAGGTGGACGGCTTTGTCAAAATTCTGATCGGCGAGCCCAACGGCGAAATCCTCGGCGCGCACATCGTCGGGCCCGAAGCTCCCGAGATGATCGCCGAACTCGGCCTCGCCATCACGATGGAGGCCACCTACGAGGAGATCGAAGCCACCATCCACGCCCACCCCACCTTGAGCGAGGCCGTCCACGAAGCTGTCGGCACCGCCTTCGGCAAGGCGATTCATATCTAGTTCTACTTTGTTATGATATTTGGGCGACTTCGTCGTGCGGATCTCATGGCTGCGGCGCGGGCGGCGTGACGGGCACGAAGGTTGGCGAGAACTTCGTCGGGGTCGCGGCTTTTGCGGGGCAGGTAGAAGTCGAGCAATTCCACGATGTCGCGCACGCTCAGTAGCGGAACACTCTCGGCCCAGCCGATGCGTTCCTTGAGGCAAAAAAGCAGTGCCAGGCAGCACAGCGCCATGTGGTGATGCCATCCGCGCCACCCCCTCACTTCGTAGTGCGCCATGCCCAGTTCGCTCTTGGCATCCTCAAAGGCTCGCTCGATGAAAAAGCGTTGAGCCTGCATGTAGCCAAGCCGCTTCCATGCAGTCTGGGCGGGGGCGTTGCTCAGGCTGTATTTGTGCGTGCCGTCGGCCTCGCGCCTCACCACCAGAAGCCGGGCTCGCACCCGTTCTTCGTCTCTTTTGTCCCAAATCCAGACCGGGCACACCCACAGACGCACACGCAATGGCCCTTTGGTGGTTTCGCGCACGGTCAATGTGCGGCTTTCCTTTTCAAAATGCCCGGCTGCCAGTGCGGCGACGCTCATCTGCCGAGCCTTGTCGTTGCCCAATTGGCTTCTCGTGGCGGGACGTCCTCGCGGGATCTCCGGCGGCGGTTGCGGACTCGGGGCGCCATCCCACACTTTGAGGTTGCTGGCCACATCCATCAAATAGGTCTCGCCCATGTCATCCAGGGCGTCTGTCAACTCCCGGTTGTTGCCGTAGACTTCGTCGCCGCCAATCCACTGGTGCCCCAGACCCCGCTCTCGCGCCATCTTGACCATTTCCAGCGCAAGCTCTGCCTTGGTCCGGTGGACGCGCTCCTCTTGCGGCACCTTGACTTTGCGGCAGCGCTCTTCATCGGCGGCCCACGCCTCGGGCAGGAAGAGTCGGAAATCCACCAGCGCCGAACGCTCGCCTCGCCCCAGGCAGGCGAACACGCCTACCTGGCAGTTTTCCAGTTTGCCCAAGCGTCCGCAGTATTGGCGCTGCACGCCCACCGAGGCGTCGCCTTTTTTCACAAAGCTCGTCTCATCGAGATAGAGCGCGCTCTCGCGATGCCCGCCCAAGAGCGCCGCCGCATCGCGGGCCACATCGGCCATGAGCGCCTGGTGATCCCAAGGCGAATCGGTGATGAACTGCTGCATCCCCTGATAGTTGCTCGCCACCACATCCTCGGCCACCTGGCCGATGTTCTTGCGCCGTTGTGTGCCGAGCAGCCCGCTCAGGTAATGCCGCGCATGTTCGCGGGAATCTTTTCCGCGAGGCATGAAGTGATGCCCGTAGTCTTCGCAAAACTGCATGAAGTTTCGCGCAATCCGACCCAGGCCGGAAGCGTCATTTTTTATTTGGGCGCGCTCGCTTCAACGAGCTGCGCCGCTTAAA
>SERZ01001493.1_pt1 | contig 13165 bp, 15 predicted proteins | sample 3171461 | NCBI WGS metagenome assembly SERZ01 (sample SAMN06051861, study PRJNA518727) | freshwater metagenome | biome: subpolar coniferous forest; feature: holomictic lake; material: water; isolation source: holomictic Lake 227, 6 m depth | place: Canada: near Kenora, Ontario | collected... | reverse complement strand
CGCGACCTTGGCTCAGCGGATGGCGATCGGGCACGACAACTGCCGAAACATCCTGCACCTCGCCCGCAAGGCCAACCTGATCGACATCTCGGGCAGCGGCGTGGCGGCGCGCTGGGCCACCCCGGCGATTGTGGTCGAGCTCAACGCGGCGTACTGGACCAAACAGCGGCTCAAGGGCAAACGGGCGCGCGAGGCCAGCGCGGCGCGCGAGCAGGCCCGGCTCGACGCGGCGGAGCTGACGCCCAAGCGCAAGGCCGCGTCGTTCACGGTGCGTGCGCCCAACAGCGTCTGGCAGCTCGGCGTGTACGCGGACCTGCCGCCGATCGAGATCCGACGAAAAGAAAATCCCCACATGGCTCAAACTTCAGGTTAGAATATCAGCTTCAGCAACGCAACGGAGAGCAGCATGGCATACGTTCAGTACGACGACGAAAAAGAGAGCTTCGAGATGTTCCGCGTCTCGGACGACGCCAGGATCTTCGCCCCGGCACACCGGGCGGCGATCGAGAAGGCCCGCGCCGCCCTGGGCGACTTCTTGGGCGAAGCCTGGGATTTCCGCGACGAGATCACCAGCGAGGACATGCTGGTCACGCGCTTCGACGAGATCGCGGCGGAGATCGCCGAGGTCACCTGCCTGCCGCTGTACCTCGTCGGCGAGTGCCTGACCGTGATCGTCGGCGTCACGATGCCCGACACCGAGGAGTACGAGGACGACATCCTCGACCTGCTGGTCCGCTACTTCCTGGAGGATTGATCATGAACTACCTCACCCACGCTGAGAACGAGCTCGCCGCCTACGTGGCGGGCGACACCCTTGCAACCGGCCTGCACGCCGCCCTGGCGGACCAGGAGGCCGAGCTCGACCGCATGCGCTACTTGCTGCACGAGGCGGTGGACACGCTGCGCTACATCAGCACGCAGCGCAAGCACTTCGAGACGATCGACGGCGGGAAGATGACCCGCGACGACGCCGATCGGCTTGCCAGCCGGCTTGAAGGCGCGGCCGACACGTGGCTGGAAGACAACGCGACTGAGGCCGACTACCTGACCGGGGCGTAAAAATAGTTGAAGAAAAAGCCCCACGGGGCTCAAACTTGCAGTTAAAATATCAGCTTCAGCAACGGAGACCGACATGACCCAACTCTTCACCCGCACCGGCACCGCCCGCACCGCCAACTGCACCGGGGGCTACAGCTACACCAGCAAGTGCACCCGCTGCGGCGGCGCTGGTGGCCGCCCGGAGTGGAACCACAGCGGGTACGTCTGCTTCCTGTGCGGCGGCAGCGGCGTCGGCAAGGTCAAGGTGGACAAGCTGTACACCGCCGAACAGAACGCCAAGCTCGACGTGATCGCGGCCAAGAAGGCCGCGGTCAAGACCGCGAAGGTCAACGCCGCCTACGCCGCCCGCGAGGCCGAGCTGGTCGCCCAGCGCGCGGCCTTCGTGGCCGACAACGCCGAGTTCGTCGCCACGCTCCAGGGCCTGGACGGCGACTTCTGGGTCGGCTTCCGCGAGTCCTTCCTGGCCCGCGCCAAGGCCCCCACAGAGCGTCAGATTGCCCTGGTGGATGCCGAGGTCGCCAAGCGTGCCAAGGCCCCCAGCCAGCACTTTGGCTACATCGGCGACAAGGTCACCCTGACCTTGACCTGCGAGCGCGAGCTCCGCCTGGAGTCCCAGTTCGGCGTGAGCTGGATGAGCATCTGCCGCGACGCAGCCGGCAATGTCGTGATCTACAAGGGCAACGCCCAGTTCCTGGGCCTGGGCGAGACCGGCGAGGTCAAGGCCACGATCAAGGAACACGCGGTCTACAACGGCGTGGCGCAGACCATGATCATGCGCCCCAAGGTCACGCAGGCAGCGTAAAAAATTTACCTGGGGCCTCAAACCCCAGGTTACAATCTCTACTTCAGCAACCCGCCCCCAAGGACCCGACATGAACTACTTCTACCTCACCAAGAACCTCGCGGTTACCGAGATCAGCGACAACCGGCCAGCGGAATGCGCGCGCTGGTGGTGGAAGGCGGGGTCGGCCGGCTGGGCCACCCGGCACGATTTTGAAAACTTGGAGCTGGCCCAGAAGGTCGCCGACTCCGCGTCGGAGCTCACCGGCGAGGCGTACGTTGCCACCGACGCCGGCGGCCAGTGCAGCCCGCGCTACAACGTCATCCGCGCCCCGGCGGTCGGCGACGCGGTCAGCTACGGGTTCAACGGCGACTGCTACCCGTGCGGCACGGTCGTCAAGGTCAGCAAGTCGCTCAAGCGCGTCGAGACGAGCGAGGGCAAGGTGTTCAACCGCCGCAAGCAGACGGGCGGCTGGATGCAGCAGAGCTGGTCGCTGGTGAACGGCCACCACTACGAGCAGAACCCACACTTCTGAACCCCGGGGCTACGGCCCCACACCAAGGAGAAGACATGACAAAAGTTGAATTCAACGCCCTGGTCAGCCAGGACATCCAGGCCCGCGTGGCCGCCGCCCAGGCCCGCTACGAGGCCGAGCTGGACAACGAGTACTTCGAGGCCGGCATGACGCCCGGCGAGCAGGCGTACTGGGACGCTATCGAAGGGGCAGCGCAATGAGCGCCGTCACTTACGCCACCCTGCGCGCCGCCTACAGCGGGCGCACCACCCGCCTGAAGATCCAGGTCGAGGAGAAGGGCTACGCCTGGGTCAGCTACAAGAACTTCAAGGCCGCGCAGAAGCGCGTTGGTGGCGGCCAAGTCTGGTCCGACATCACGTTCGTTTCGTACGACAACCATGGCCCCCGGCACATGATCGAGGAGAGAGCAGCATGATGATTCTCACTCCCGCCTACGGGCGCGACTACACGTCCAAGGCCGCGGTCCGGGCCGACTGGGAGGCCAACAAGGACTTCATCGTCGCGGGCTACAACATCTGGGCCGGCAAGCCGGTCAACCGCGCGCAGCTCGTCGATGCGTCGGCCTGGGCCAACAAGGCCATGCCAGGGCAGCCGCAGCGCGTCAGCATCCGCTACGCCCGACTGCGCAGGGCCGTGGTCATCGACATAATTCAGCCCTAGCACAAGGAGAACACCATGGCAAGAGCAAAGGCGAAACCGGGCTTGTCCCAACTGACCCCCGAGGACGTGGCGGAGATGAAAAAGTGGGCGCAAAAAGACGCGGACAGGGACAAGTACCACAAGCTGCTTGAGGATCTGCGGGCCGTAGAGCACAAGATCGGGCGTCCAGGTCGTGGACCCGCGTACCTGACGGATGAGAACATTGACCGCCAAAACTTACCGGAAGGGATGACAGAAAAGAATCCTGATTTTTGGCGGCAGCTACATTCAAACGCAGCGGAAGCCGCAGGTACGCGGGCGGAAGAACTGGGCCACGACATCAACAAGCTGATCGGGCGCAAGATCTACTGATGACCGACGCTAAACGCGTAGCCAAGCTGGAGGCCCAGGTCGAGGCGCTGCGCGCCCGCCTGGAGGCCCGCACGACGCAGCTCACGCTCGTGCTGCTGCAGATCGTGGACCTGAAGGCCGCAGTTGCACTGCCGGGCGCCGCTGGGGTAGACTCGCGCGCATGGCTACACGAGGACGCCCCAAGGGCATAAGCAATTTTCCGAACAAGGCCGAGCTCAAGCTCGACGTTGCGGCATGGATCGCGTCGAGCAAGCCGCTGGCGCAGTGGTGCGAATTGGCCGGGAGGCCGAGCGTAGTCACAATCTCCGATTGGCAGCGCGAAGACCCTGACTTCGCTTTAGCGTACGCGCGCGCCCGGGATACCGGATACGAGATCATCGCGCAAGACTGCATGAAGCTCATCGACACCGAGCCGCTGGCGGTGCACGACGACCTGGGCAACAAGCGCTACGACCCGGGCAGCATAACGTGGCGCAAAAACCAGACGGACGTCCGCCTGCGCCTGCTGGCCTGCTGGGACCCCAAGAAGTACGGTTCCCGGCAGAATGTGCTGATCGAGCCCGACAGCAAGATCGACGTCAAGGTCGATTTCGACATATTCGGCGAGCTGCTGAAGAACCTTGCGCTCAAACGCCAAACTGAGGAGTAGTACTTGTGAAAACTTTGAAAATCAAACCTAAAGTAGATTCATACGGCCAAAACGAATTTGACATTATCACTCGCGAAGGTGGCCGTTTAATACGCGGTGGCATAGGCCGATATGACGAGGCCAAAAAAATCGCTGAAAAAATTGAAGAGAGTAATGGGATGGAACTTTTAGACGCAAAAGATAGGAAAGAACGCATACAGAAAGAGTATGCAGACAAACCGGATCTAAAAGATACATTGCTCCGCGCTGGTACATATCCAAAACAGCAAAGGGCAAAAGGTGGCAGCATCAAAAAGACGTATTGGTAGTAGCACATGGACCCCCAACACCTGATCGACATCGGCCTGGGGGTTATCTCCGCCGTCACCGGATGGGGCGTCGCGTAATGCTGGAGCTGCTCGAAGACCCGGCGGTCCTCAAGCAGTACTCGCAGCTACCCGCAGCGCAGCGGGCGGCGTTCGACTGGCGCGCGCGCTGGCTGCTCAAGGCGCACAAGTTCCAGTTGGAGCCGCTGGGCGTCTGGGCCATCTGGCTGATGCTCGGGGGCAGAGGCTCCGGAAAAACTCGCACGTCGGCCGAGACGCTGGGCTGGTGGGCCTGGGAGCAGCCCGGCACCCGGTGGCTGGTGTCGGCGCCCACTAGCGCCGACCTGCGCGGCACGTGCTTCGAGGGCGAGAGCGGCCTGCTGGCGGTCATCCCGCCCAAGCTGGTGACCAAGTACAACAGCAGCCTGCACGAGATCACGCTGATCAACGGCACGCTGATCAAGGGCATACCGGCGAGCGAGCCCGAGCGGTTCCGGGGCGGACAGTGGCACGGCGCGTGGCTGGACGAGCTCGCGGCCTGGGAGTACCTGCAGGACGCCTGGGACATGATCCAGTTCGCGGTGCGCCTGGGCCAGCACACCCGCATCATCTGCTCGACGACGCCCAAGCCGAAGCCGGTGGTGATGGACCTGATCGGCCGCGACGGCCGCGACGTGGTGGTCACGACGGCCAGCACGTACGTCAACATCAAGAACCTCGCGCCATCGTTCCAGGCCCAGATCCTGCAGTACGAGGGCACGAAGCTGGGCCGCCAGGAGATCCACGCCGAGATCATCGACCCCGAGGAGTCGGGCATCGTCAAGCGGGAGTGGTTCAAGCTCTGGCCGGCGGCCAAGCCCCTGCCCCGGTTCGAGTTCGTGCTGCAATCGCTGGACTGCGCTACCAGCGAGAAGACGATCAACGACCCGACGGCGCATATCACGATCGGCATATTCAAGCCCGAGGACGGGGCCATGTGCGCGCTGGTCGTGGACTGCTGGCAGGAGCACCTGCAGTACCCGGACCTGCGCCCCAAGGTGCTCGACGAGTACGAGACGATCTACGGCGAGGGCAAGAACAAGAAGCGCGTGGACCTGCTGCTCGTCGAGGACAAGAGCGCCGGCATCAGCCTGATCCAGGACCTGCAGCGAGCGGGCGTGCCCGTGCAAGCCTACAATCCGGGCCGGGCCGACAAGATCCAGCGCCTGTCGATCGTGTCGAACATCATCAAGGCCGGGCGTGTCTGGGTGCCCGAGAGCAGCAACCGCCGCGGGTTCGTGCGCGACTGGGCCGAGGGCATGATCAGCCAGATCTGCAGCTTCCCGGAGGGCACGGCGCACGACGACTTCGTGGACGCAATGAGCCAGGGCCTGCGCTACCTGCGCGACGCTGGCTGGCTGACGATCGACTACCCCAAGGAGTGGCTGGACGAGGACGACTACGCGGACGCCGACAAGACGAGCAACAAGCGGCGGGGCAACCCGTACGACCAGTGAGGTCAACACCATGAAGGATTCACGCTATGCCACAAGCCAAGAAGGCCCGTTCTACCGCGTCCGCCCGCGAGCTGTTGAAGGCACTGGAGCGCGACTACAAAGCCTACGAGAAGAAGGTGGGCCGCATCCTGACGATGCACGCCGATCTCCACAACACGCAGCTCCGAAACCACTTTCGGGCGAAGAGATCCGAGAGCTGATTCGCAGCAAGAACAACGTCGCGCATGAGGCGGCGGATCAGTACAGTCGGCAGTTCCTGGGCAAGTCCTACGCACAGATGCCCAACACCGAGAGCTCGTTGCAGAAGCAAGGGCCGATCGGACGCATTCAAATGTTGGCGCACTCAGAGGACCCAGCCTACAAGGATGCGGTGTTTGAGGCGTACCGGCGCAAGATGCCCGAGGTGGTGGGCGATGCGCAAGATTACGACGACCTGCGCGCCAGGGCGTACCGGCAGCTCAACCATGAGACCAAGTTGCAGTTCGACTCGTTGCCGGTGAACATGAGCTTCCACCGGGCGGGCGAAGGCGACTATCGCAACAGCAAGGAGATGCTGCACGACGTGCACAACAACCGCCACCTGTCGGTGTTCCAGGGCGGTGACCCGCACGACATGATGTCGGACGTGGACCCCGAGACGGGTCTCACCAGCACCGAGCTGTTCCGGGCAGTGCACGACTTCTACGGGCACGCGGTGCACGGAAATGAATTCGGCCCCAAAGGCGAAGAAAGCGCCTGGGCGGCGCATTCGGCCATGTACAGCCCGCTGGCGAACTTGGCGATGACCCCGGAGACCCGGGGCGCGAACAGCGTGGTGAACTACAGCCCACTCAACGCCGAGCTCAAGCACGGCGTGCGCAAGGCCACCGAGGCCGCGCACGAGGCCATGCGCCGAGGGCACCACGAGGAGGCCGAGAAGTTCCTGGCGCACAAGCGCGAGCTGTTGGGAGGGTTCCAATACGCCCCCAACAAAGGGTCCTTGCTGCCGCCAGAGTTTTTGAAGGGGGACTACAAAGGTGGTGTGCCGGGGTACTTGCGCGCGGCCATCAAGCCGGCGCATGGTGTCGAAGCCGAGCTGACGCACTTCAGCAACGATCCGGCGCTGACCCAAACGGACCCAACGCGGTACGGCACCGGCATCAAGGGCGCGGATGCGCCACGATTGGAAAGCCCTGCGGCGCAGCGCGATCGGACGTACTTCTACGCGGGCAGGCCGGAGCGTGGTGAGATGGGCCTGGGCGCCAATCGGTATCGCGCCACGGTACCGAACCTGTACGACGTGGCGGCGGACCCCGAGAAACTGCACCGGCTGGCGATCGAGCACAACGTCAACCCGGTGACCGCCAAGTACAACCCGGGCGTGGCCTACCCGCAGGAAGCCTTCACCGATCTTGAACGACTGGCGCACGAGTACGGGTACAGCGGCGTGCTCAACAAAAACTTGGGCATGCCGACAGCGGCGGTGTTCAAGCCCACAAAAGTGACCCGGTACGCGCAAGGCGGACTGGCGCAAATCAAGCGGTAGGACACCACCATGGCTAAGGCACCCAGCACCGAGCAAATGAGCGCCGAGCTGCGCGAGAAAAATCGACAGGATTTTCTTGCGCAAAGTGCTGTTCAACACCCGGTATATCACGCAACTAATTCAGATGTTCAAAATTTTGATCCAAAACTAGACGCTCGAACTGAAAATCCCGATAATATAGCCGGGTGGTTTTCAGGCGATCCTGAATTTGCTAATGATTTTGCGTCACAAAGATATAGATATTGGAAAACACAACATCGGCCATGGGAGGAAGATCCTAACGTGCCGAATGGTGTTAATATTATGCCTGCGCATTTGGCTATGCAAAAACCATTTCAAGCAAGCCATTTAATTAAAAATTTGTCAGCACCTTTAGATTTAACTGAAGCCGAAAAAGTAGCAAAAGCACTAGGTGTTAAAGTAACTGATTTGCTTTCGGATATACCTACACACGTAAAATATAAAAAAACTGGCGCGTTAAAAGAACACACCCCAAGAGGTTTTGATATAATTAAATCTCGGGCAGCAACAAATGCAATGAAACGATTGGGGCATGATAGCGTTATTGCCGTAGAGAATGGTTCTACTGTTTATGCGCCATTTTATCCAACACAGATAAAATCGGCAATTGGGAATCGGGGTACATACAACCGCACTGACCCCGACATTAACAAGGCCCAAGGAGGCGCTGTGAAACCTACTTTCGATCAAATGCGGCAAGCTATCGCCGCCCGCACAACGCCCCGATTTTCTGAGGGCGGCCCTGAAGACACGGCGCCAACCAAACAGCAAAAAGACCGATGGGATTGGATATACCGGACAAAGCCGGCAATGGTCAAGACGTACGGAGCATTGGCGCGTTCGCAGTTCAACGACCCCGGGCCGCAACGTCTGAGAAACACCCCGGCGGTGGTACAACAACGAATTACCAACGCCAATGAGTTTTTAGACAAGCCCACCGAACCTTGGCAACCGCCGTCCGTTGAGAAGCAGGCTTTCGATCGTTCAGATATTCAGCAGGCCCTGGGGGGCTTTCCTGGGATAGAACAAAGCCGTTTCCCACGCGATGTTCCTCCGCGCGCCAATATCTCGCACGTACATGAAACGTACCTGAACCCGGTAAACCGTGCGCTGATTAAGAAGCAAATTGCGCGCGGCCTACCCCTGGGCGGCGAGACCTTCTACGCATCGCTGTACCCTGTCAAGTTGGCGGCCATGGAACGGGGTATCCCGGCGGAGAAATTCGATAGCTGGGTACACAGCATCGCGCCGGCATCCGCGCGCAACTCCATCATGAACGAGATGGCAGTAGGCCAAGCCATACGCGATGCCCATGCGCGAGGATCAGACTTGTCGCCGGAAAGTCTCAAGGCCGATCGCGAAGCATTCAGGGCCAAGCATGGCGTGGGGCTGCCCATGATGCCGATACACGAGACCGGCGTAGCGAATGTCCTGAAGAACAACATAAATTTGCGCGAACACAGTCGCGCCAACATCCCCACCAACTACAAGATACCCACCTACGGCGCGCAGAAGGCAGGCGATTTTGCGCACTCATGGGTAGGCGACGTGCACGAAGCTGCCGGTGAAACGCTGGGCAGCCAATACCACCCGTACTTCAAAGAAGCGGGGGGCTTTGGCAACACTGAATACGGCGCGGCAGAAAAGCACATGCTCGACATTGCAAACGAGATGGGTATCCCGGGGGGCACGGCGCAAGCAGGGCGTTGGTTTGGTGGCGGTGAACTGACCGGGTTGCGATCGCCCCGGGGGGATGCGCTGGACTTGTTGGAGAAACAAGTCGCGTACACGTTGCACCATCAAGGCATAGCACCCACACCCAAAGCAGTGCGGGAATATGTACTCAGCATGATTGACACAGGCCGAGGGCATTTGCTGCCGTGGTTTAAGAAAGCTGGCATGCCTGATTTGCGGGTAGTCAATAAAGCCGAGGGTGGCGCAATCACCCAGGACGAGATGCTGGCGCACACCATCCTGGCCAAGAAGAAGGTCGGGCTCACCGGTGTCAAGAACATCGGCGCGGACGAGGCGCCGGACATGAAGGTCAAGGTGTTCGCGCCACCGGGGCCGGGCAAGATGCCCGCGGGCGGCGTGGACTTCCAGCCCGACATGCCGGGCCAGCAACTCGCGAAGGCCGCACCGCCGGCAGCCGCCGGTAGTGGCGCCCCAGGGATGCCCCCAGGAGGCCCAGGAACGCCCCCAGGCGGCGCGCCGGGCATGCCCCCTGGTATGCCCCCAGGCATGCCGGGAACGCCCCCAGGCGGCGCGCCCGGGATGCAGCTCCCGCCGCCGTTGCCCCGGAACCAGCCGGGCATGCCCACGGGCAAGCCTGCCGGCGTGCAGCCGCCGATGGAGCCGGTGCCCAAGCAGAAACCCGTCGGCAGCAACATCCTGGCGATGACCCGGCAAGGGCAGGCGCTGGCGGCCATGAAGCACATGGCGGACGGCGGATCTGTTGAGCAACGCATGGGGGACGGCGGCGCGGTAAAAGCGGACCGCTCGTTCAAGGAGGCCGCCGAGCCCACGAAGACAACCAAGGCGTACAAGCTGTTCCGCGTGCATCCAAAGCACCCGGGCAAGCTGTTCCCGTTGTTCGTGGACCCCAACGTGCCGGTGACCATGAACAAGTGGCTCGCGGCCCAACCCGGCGAGATGTCGGGCAAGAAGGTCAAGTCGAAGATCGGCCCGCTGGCGTACCGCCCGGGCTGGCACGGCGGTGACCTGCCGATCGCCACCCATATCGGCGACTACACCGACGAGCAGTTGATGGACCGGGCCCGGGTGAACGCGCTCCGATCGAAGGTCATGCAGGAGCGCGGCATCGAACCGGCGGGCGACACGCATGCGAAGCACCGCGAGGCCATCAACAAGGAGTTCGCGTACCCGGAGTCGGCCGTCAACCCAACGCGGCGGTCGTCATCGCACGTGTGGGCCGAGGTGGACATGCCCAACGACGTGGACTGGCAGACCGAGGCGGACCGGCGCGGCACCAACGCCAAGGGTAAGCTGGTGCCCGTCAACGCGCACATTACCGACCAAGTGCCAGGGGGCGGACACTACCGGTACAAGACCAACGCCAACATGACCGGCAACTGGCTGATCGGTGGCGCGATGAAGGTCAAGAGGGTGCTGTCGGACAAGGAGGTCAACGCCATCAACCGCAAGGCTGGCGTGGCCGACCTGCCGCGCAATGCCCCGATGGACCTGGGCGCGCACGGGTTCGGAGAACCCAAGAAGATGGCCGAGGGCGGCTCGGTAACCGGGCCGGAGGGCATCGACATCCACATACCCACGCCGGCCCCGGCCGACGCGTCTGGTGGCGCGGCCCCCGATACCGGGGCCTTGAATACCCAACCCAGTGCGCCCAGTACCCCGATGGCGCCCGGCACGGCCACGCTGGCCGACGCGCCAAGCCTGGGCAACATTACTGGCGCGGATCCCGCCGGGCAAGCGCCCAACTGGTCAGACAACGATAAGTGGCTGGGCGCGCCGGAGTATGGGCCCCCGGGTTCCGTGCAGAGCCCGGCCAAGGGCGACTCATCCACCGTCGGCTCGTACCGCAAGGGTGGCCAAGTTACACTCTCGGTCTCGCAACGGCACGCCCTGCATTCTGGGTATACCCGGCAGCATAAAGTTACGCCCCCGCTGTCGATAACGCAGATGCGGCATGCGTTGAGTGCGCGTCGCTCAAACTCGAAGGCATAGTATGAACAAAGACATCCGCGACGACGACCTCGAAGAGAATGACGACGGGTCGGTGGACGTTGATCTGCCGGACGAGGCGTCGGATGTACTGGAGATGCCCGACGGGTCCGCCGTCGTCACCATGGAGACAGTAGGCCCCGAGGAGTCGCGCGGGTTCTACGAGAACATGGCCGAGACGATGGAGACGTACGAGCTCGACAAGTTTGCGATGCGCTACATCGATCTCCTGGAGAAGGACAAGCATGCACGGGAAGACCGCGACAAGCAGTACGAGGAGGGCCTACGGCGCACTGGTCTGGGCAAGGACGCACCCGGCGGGGCAAACTTCATGGGCGCCAGCAAGGCGGTCCACCCGATCATGGCCGAGGGCTGCGTGGACTTCGCGTCGCGCGCCATCAAGGAGATGTTCCCACCTGACGGCCCAGTCCGCACCAAGGTCCTGGGCAAGGTAGACGACCTCAAGACGGAACGCGCCGAGCGCAAGCGCGACTTCCTGAACTGGCAGATCACCGAGCAGATTGAGGAGTTCCGCGACGAGCAGGAACAGATGCTCACCCAGCTCCCGCTGGGCGGCTCGCAGTACATGAAGCTCTGGTACGACGAGCAGAAGAAGCGCCCGGTCATTGAGTTCCTGCCGATCGACCGGGTTATTCTGCCGTTCGCCGCATCGAATTTCTACACGGCGCAGCGCGCCGCGGAGGTCCACGAGATCACCGAGTGGGAGTACCGGCGGCGCGTGAAGACCGGGATGTACATCGACGGTCTCACGCACACGTCATCGATCGAGCCCGAGCAGACCAAGGCGCAGAAGGCCAACGACAAGATTGAGGGCAAGTCGTTCCAGGACAACGAGGACGGGTTGCGCACGGTCTTCCATATCTACACCTACCTGGAGATCGAGGAGGACCAGCACAACAACAGCGAGACCGCCCCGTACATCATGATGGTGGACGAGCAGAGCAGCAAGGTCATCGGCCTGTACCGCAACTGGGAGGAAGGCGATGACACCCAAACCAAGCTGGACTGGATCGTCGAGTTCAAGTTCATTCCGTGGCGTGGGGCCTACGCGATCGGCCTGCCCCACCTGATCGGCGGGCTGTCGGCTGCGCTCACCGGCGCACTGCGCGCGCTGCTGGACTCGGCGCATATCAACAACGCCGCGACGATGCTCAAGCTCAAGGGCGCCAAGCTCTCGGGCCAGACCCAGCAGGTTGAGGTCACCCAGGTTGCCGAGATTGAGGGCGCGCCGGGCGTGGACGACATCCGCAAGATTGCGATGCCCATGCCGTTCAACCCACCGTCGCCGGTGCTGTTCGAGCTCCTGGGCTGGCTCAGTACCGCGGCCAAGGGGGTGGTGACCACTAGCGAGGAAAAGATCGCCGACGTCAAATCCAACGCGCCGGTGGGCACCACCCAAGCGTTGATCGAGCAGGGCGCGGCGGTGTACTCCGCCATCCACGCCCGGCTGCACAAGTCGCAGGAGCGGCTGATCAAGATCCTGTGCCGGCTGAACCGGTGGCACTTCGAGGAGATGCGCAAGGGCGACATCATTGAGGACCTGGAGATCCAGCGCGAGGACTTCCGGCGCAACACCGACGTCATCCCCGTCAGCGACCCGCATATTTTCAGCGAGACGCAACGCATGGCGCAGATGCAGGCGGTGCTGCAGCGCGCGGACAAGAACCCGGATTTGTACAACGCCTCGGCGGTCGAGGAGCGGTTCCTCAAGCAGCTCAAGATCCCCAACATCAACGAGCTGTTGAACGACGTGCCGGCGCCCGAGCAGCGCACCCTGGCCGACGAGAACGCGGCCATGTCGATCGGCCAGCCGGCGTACGCCTACCTGCAGCAGGACCACGTGGCGCATATCCAGGGCCACCTGATGTTCGGCCTTGACCCGTGCTTCGGGTCGAACCCGTTCATCGCGCCGCAGTTCACGCACAACGTCATCGAGCATATCAAGCAGCACATGACCTTGTGGTATTTGAACCGCATGAATGGCTACGTGACCAACCTGCGCAACGGCAAACCGGTGAGCAACTACGACGACCCGAAACTTACCCCGATCATCGACCAGC
>SERZ01001491.1_pt1 | contig 13169 bp, 10 predicted proteins | sample 3171461 | NCBI WGS metagenome assembly SERZ01 (sample SAMN06051861, study PRJNA518727) | freshwater metagenome | biome: subpolar coniferous forest; feature: holomictic lake; material: water; isolation source: holomictic Lake 227, 6 m depth | place: Canada: near Kenora, Ontario | collected... | reverse complement strand
TGCATCGGAAGCGCAGCAACCGCAACAGGTTGTGCGATGAGATGCAGGTAGTCTTTTTGTGTGGGCTTTGGTGTTGCCCGGCGCACAGGAAGAGAAAAGAAGGTCCGCGCTCCAATCACCCCTGCTAACACGGTCGGGAAAGTGGGAGCGGTCCACTGGCACTGGCCGCCGTTTCCCGCTTGCCGCTTGGCGCTTGGAGCGTAGAATGACACCATGAATATTGTGGTTGAAGCATCACCTTCAGCTTTGCCAAGCACGCTGTGGCTTTATGGCCATCACGGTGGCACGGCGGCATCGCGGTTGCTGCCCGGATTCGATGCTTCCGTGGGCTGCCACTTCTGCTACGCATGAATGTTCATAGTCACGTTCTTACGGGTGAAAACCGGGTGCGGTTCCGGCGTGTGGAAGAACTACTCTCGTTGGTAGTTATGGTGACATTCTTAACGGCGTCCGCCGCCTGCCGGGCCACGGCCGCAACGCTGACCGTCTCCAATGCCAACGACAGCGGCGCAGGCTCGCTGCGCCAGGCCATTCTGGATGCCAATGCAACCATCGGTCCCGACACGATTGTCTTCCATCTTCACGGTGGCAGCGTTTACACCATTGCCCTGCTCTCGGCGCTGCCCCCTGTAACGGATTCCGTGGTGATCGACGGAACCACCCAACCCGGCTACACTGGCAAACCAGTCATCGAGATCAATGGCGCAGGCGCCGGAAGCAGTCACGGGTTGCGATTACTTGGGGGAAACACCGCGGTTCGGGGTTTGGCTATAAATCGCTTCCTCGGTGCCGGCATTCATGTGGTGGCTCCCTTGGGCACGAACTTGATCCAAGGTAATTTCATCGGCACCGACGCTACAGGCACCCTGAGTCTGGGCAATGGCCTGTCCGGCGGGGTGTTGATCGAAGGCTCGCCGGGAAACGTAATCGGCGGAACCAATCTGGCCGATCGTAACTTAATCTCAGGCAATCTCGGGCCTGGGGTGTACATGCTCAACTGCACGGGTAATACTGTTCAGGGCAATTTGATTGGCACCTCCGTGCTGGGGACTAGCGCCCTGGGCAATGCTAACAATGGCGTTACGGTTAACAACGCTTCCGGTAACCTAATCGGCGGGACGGAGCCCTCCGCGCGAAATGTTATTTCCGGGAACGGTGGCAGCGGGGTTTACCTGAACGGATCGGGTGCGACCGGAAACCTGGTGTCGGGCAACTATGTCGGCACGGATATTAGTGGGGCCTATGCCATTCGCAACGCTGGCGACGGCGTCACGGTGCAAGGCGCGGGGGGCAATACCATTGGTGGAACGATCTCTGGTGCAGGGAACCTGCTCTCCGGTAATAGCTTGGGAGGCGTAGGTCTCACAGGTGCCGGCTCGGACGGAAACCTGGTCTTGGGTAATCTGATTGGCACGGATGTCACCGGTCGGTTGGCCTTGGGCAACAACTTCTCCGGGGTCACCATCCTCGGCGGGACCAGCAATATGATCGGCGGCACCACCACCACCGCGCGCAATGTCCTTTCGGCCAACGCACTGTCCGGCGTTTACATCACCACCAATAGCGTGGGGAATCTGGTCCAGGGCAACTACATTGGCGTGGACGCTACGGGCGTCCACGCCCTGGGTAATTCTGCCAATGGCATTTCCATTGATAACGCCCCTTTCAACACCGTGGGCGGATCAGCCCCCGGCGCGCGTAACCTCATTTCCGGCAATAACAACTGTGGGGTCGAGATCTTCGGTTCGGTGGCGACGGGTAACTTGATCGAGGGCAATTACATCGGTCCGGACGCGACCGGCCAGTCGGCGCTGGCGAATAAGCTTTCCGGTATTCATATTCAATCACCCGGCAACATCATCGGCGGTGTCCTGAGCGGCGCGGGCAATCTGATTTCCGGCAACGGTCAGCAAGGCGTATTCCTGGACGGGGTCAGCGCGGCAACTAATCTCGTCCAGGGCAATTTGATCGGCACCGCTGTGGGTGGGACCAATGGCCTGGGAAACGGGGGGGCGGGGATCGGCGTTTCCAGTGCGCCCGGTAACACGATCGGGGGGGCGACAGCCAATGCCGGTAATCTGCTCTCCGCCAATGGCGATGCCGGCATTTTCCTGTTTGCCAGCGGCACTACCGGGAATTTCATTCAGGGCAATACCATCGGCACCGACCTGACCGGCACCCAGGCGTTGGGTAATACCTTGGAGGGCATTTATGTCGAGAGCGCACCTGCCAATACGATTGGCGGGGTGGCGCCGGGCGCCGGCAACCTGATCTCGGCGAACAACACTCGGGGCATCTTTCTTTTTAATGCCTCGTGGAATGTCATCCAGGGTAACTGGATTGGGACGGCGAGGGATGGCGTCAGCGGGCTAGGTAACGTGTTGCATTCAGTGGAGTGCGAAGTCGGTGCCGACAATAACACAATTGGCGGTGCCGCTGGCAACCGCATCGCTTTCGCCCAGTCGATTTATGCGGGTGTGCGCATCAGGGACGGGAGTATCAACAACGCAATTCTTGGCAATGCCATCTTTGCCAACGGTGCCTTGGGCATTGATCTGGGTGCCTTTGGGGTCAATGCGAATACCGTGTGTGGTGCCGGGGCCGGGGCCAATATGGCACAGAACTACCCAGTGCTGGCCCAGGCCGTCAGCGGGACCGGCACCGGTATTCGCGGGACGCTGAATAGCAAACCCGGCAGCGCCTACCGCCTCCAGTTCTTTGCGAATCCCTCCTGCGACCCCTTTGGGTGCGGGGAGGGGCAGTTCTACCTGGGGCAGCAGACTGTGGTCACCAGCAATGAATGTAATGCTAGTTTTGTCGTGACCCTCTCCTGCCAGGTCCCGGTCGGCTATGTCATCACCGCCACCGCGACCGACGGCGCCAATAACACGTCCGAATTCTCGGCCTGCGTCCCGGTGGATCCAGTGCCCGTCTTGAGCGTTAGCCCGGCCACGAATCATCAGGTGACCCTCGCCTGGCCGGGAACGGCGACCGGCTTTGTCCTCAGGCAGACCAGCAGTCTGTCGCCGCCGATCCAGTGGATCACCGTGACCAACACCCCGGTCCTCATTAACGGCCAGTTTGTCGTCACGCTGGCTTCCGGTGCCGGCAACCGGTTTTACGCGTTGAGTTTTGAATAGTTCAAGGCATAACTGTTTTGCCGGCGGGCTGTCGATTGGGCGGTTCGCTCTCTGCCTCTTGGTCGCGCTTGTGGCCGGTGGTTCTACCCGTGCGTTGGCGCAGGCCTCTTTTCAGACCCTGCGCACCAACGGGCCGGCCGCCAACCGATTTAACCTTGTATTGCTTTCGGAAGGCTATACCAGCGCACAACTCACTCGGTTCTCGGTGGACGCAACCAACGCGGTGAGTGTTCTTCTGGCCCACCAGCCATACCGGGAGTATAGCAACTACTTCAACGCCTTCGCCATCAAGGTCGCCTCCAATCAATCCGGGTCCGACCACCCCGCCTATGGCCTTTACGCGGATACCTATTTCAACAGCACCTACGACCCGATTTCCGACCGCCTCATCACTATTCCGCCAAACTTTGCCGACGCCGATTACAACTCCGGCCAGGGACGGGTGGATGTGCTGTTGCAGGCCTTCATGCCGAAATGCAATCTGCCGGTCTTGCTGGTCAACGAGCCCTACACTGAGGGCGGTTCGGATGGAGATGGCGCAACCGCGATCGCGGCGACCAGTTATAGCCTGCCCGAGATTCTTACGCACGAGACGGGTCACGTGGTGGCGAACCTCGGTGATGAATACGATTACCCCTACCCGGGCTTTCCCGACACTGAAGAACCGAATACCACGCGGCAAACGAACCGGACGTTAGTGAAATGGAATGTCTGGATTGATCGCAGCACTCCCGTCCCCACCGCGCCGGCAGATTCATACCCGGCGACCATCGGCTTGTTCGAAGGCGCGCACTACCACTCGGTGGGTTGGTATCGTCCCAAGCTCAATTGCCTGATGCGCGAAAGCTATGCTCCTTTCTGCGAGGTCTGCAGCGAAAGCCTGGTGCTGGCGGTTTACCGGCATGTGCGACCGGTAGATGCCTTCTCGCCGGCCAGCACTAACCTGTCGATCTCGACCACGCAGGCCTTGGCATTTCAGCTCACCCTCCTCCAGCCGGCGACGCACAACCTGAGCGTGCAATGGTACACGAACAAAACGACGGTCGTCGGCGCGACCAACCCAGTCTTCACGCTCGCGCCACCGTTGCTGGGCAACGGCAACCACCTGGTGAGCGCAGCCGTGCGCGACAATACTTTGCTGGTGCGCAACGATCCGACGAACCTCTTGAGTCAAACGGTCGCTTGGGAGGTGAACGTGAACCTCCCGCACTTGCAGATGGATTCGCCGCTGTGGCTGACGGGTGGGCAATTTGCCTTCCGAATCGTCGGGAGCGCCCCTCAAGGCGTAGTCATCCAGGGTTCTACCAATCTGCTGCACTGGACTGCGATTGCTACGAATTCACTAGTTGGCGGCGAGCTCTGGCACACCAACCCCTCGGCCGGCAGTACGCCTTGGGGATTCTACCGGGCCGTCGCGCCCCGGTGAGGTTCCAGCCTATTCCATTCGACCCAGCCGGCGTGCCAGCGTCAACATGCAGCCCACCGATGATCGAGGGCGCGACTGTCGAAATCTGCAGAACTGGACTGCGATTGCTACGAATTCACTAGTGGGCGGCGATCGGGCGCAATTGCGGGTCCTTGGTATTCGGGCGGAGCGCCGGCTTCCAAACCGGTTGAGCGGGTGAGTAGTATGGTACCCTTGCAACCCGACATATGTCAATCCGGTTTTGAAACCGGTGCCCCGCCAAGGACTCGCGAATGCGCCCGAAGCGACCTCTGCACACCAACCCATCGGCCGGCAATGTGCCTTGGCGCTTGGCCTCGCTGGAGGAAGCAGATGCCTTCGATGCCATCGTGCCTTGTTCGGTGAGGAGTTACAGAAGGTCGTCCAACAGCAGGGGAAAAATAGGGCCTACCCTCCACCAGCTTCTTACACGTAACGCCGCCGCGCTTCTTGGGGCTCGACTGCGTTCGGCTCGCTATAAACGCCATCGCGCCGCCATCCCTCGGAAGGGCGGCGGCGCGTGGACAAAGACAATTTACAGAAAGACTATTACAACGACGGGGATTCTACCGGGCCGTCGCGCCCCGGTGAGATCTCAGCCTATTCCTTTCGACCCAGCCGGCGCGCCAGCGTCAGCATGCACAGCCCACCAATGATCGAGAGCGTAACTGTCGAAGGCTCTGGAACCGTGGCCGACATGAGCGCCCCGAAACCCATTGTCGATAGCGAGTTCGTTTTCAAACTCCATCCTCCGGAATACTGCCAGTAGTCTCCAAAATTACGTCCCACCGTTGGGTTTCCGTAGATATCCAAGCCCACCGTGTCCGTTGCTCCCATGCCCCTGAACTGAACGGTCCATGTTATCTGGTCTGCCGGTATGAACAAACCGCCGCTGGGGAAATCCCCACCTCCACCTGCATCTGCAAATAATATTGCAGTGCTGCGAGGCGTCGGAGTTCCGGTTCCCGGCGTAAACCAACCGCTGTCAAAAAAGTTGGTCCCTGGGGCAGCGTAACCACTGTTTGTCGAACCATTGTTCAGATAAAAACGCACATCAGCTTGTATATTGCCTGCGAAAGTCGATGCGCTCGCCGTATTGGTCCCCCACCACTCGAACGAGAAAGTAGTTAGAAACCGGTTGGTTCCCGCCAGCACGACCTGATTACCCACTTCGAGCGTTCCCGGGTTGAAACGGGTGTTTAGATCAGTTGTTGTGTTCTTGTAGATATCCACCGATGCTGCTTGCGCTGCGGCAATGAATCCCACTGCGCCGAGCACCAGAAGAGCCTTAGTCTTAATCATTGTTCTCATAGTCTGCTTTTGTGTCTAGTTTTCTGTCAAGTTTACCAACGTCCATTCCCCGACAACCTGTCAGCCTTGCGTAAGTTTGGCTAAGTCCGCTTAGTTGTCAACAATATATTTTCAGAAATTATTTGCGTAGAATTCCGGCTTGCCGGTTCTGATTGACGTGTCGGCGGCACAGGAGTGTAATCCGGGCGCAGTGTGCTTATGAAGAAAATACTTCTTGCGAGCGTTTTGGCATTGGTCATGCTATTGGGCCTGTGGTTTTACGCTCGCCCGGCTTACCAGCGCCACCGGGAAACCCGGGCCATCGCGCTGGCCCGTGGTTATCTGGCCAAAGGCGATTATCAAAACGCATCGTTGAGCGCCCGCCAGGCCTTGCGCGTAAACCCCAGCAACCTCGAGGCCTGCCGCATGATGACCGATTTGGCCGAACAGTCCCATTCCCCCTGTGTCTTGGACTGGCGGCGACGAATCGTGGACTTGGCCCCGACCGTCGATAATCGGCTCAAGCTCGCCTCCACCGCGCTGCGGTCGCAGGGGCCGCCTTACCCGTTGGCGGCCCAAACGCTCGACGAACTCAAAGATACCGCTGCCAGCGTTGCCGCTTACCATGTGGTCTCGGCGGAACTGGCCCTCCGCCTCAAGCGATCCGCCGTGGCCTTGGACCATTTTGAGCGGGCCAGCCGTCTCGAACCAACTAATGAACTCTATCAGTTGAACCTGGCGGTTCTCCAACTTCAGTCCACCAATGCGGCCGCGCTCCCGGCGGCGCGGTCCACCCTCGAGCGCTTGCGTGCCAGCAGCAACGTCGGCGTCGTGGCCTTGCGCTGGTTGGTGTCCGAGCACCTCCGCCGGGATGATCTTAACTCCGCCCAGCAGTTCTCCCGGCAGCTACTGGCCAATCCGCACTCACAATCGGACGATCGGCTGCAGCATCTCGGCATTCTTCGACAATCCAACAGTTCTGAGTTTGGCGCTTATCTAACCGTCCTGCAAAAAAATGCGCTCACCAATGCTATGGAGATTTATGGAATTTCGGCCTGGCTGATCGGGCACGGTCTGGTGGATGGCGCGCTGGGATGGCTGACCCATTGCCCGGCCAAGCTACAGGCGGAGCAGCCGGTGCCATTGGCGCTGGTGGATTGCCTCGTCGCGAAGAGAGATTGGGTCGGACTGGAGACGGCGCTCTCGCAGCAGAAGTGGGGCGAATTGGAGTTCTTGCGGCAGGCCTTCTGGTCGCGGGCCGCGTTCGAGCAAAACCAGAAGCTGGCCGCGGACATGCGCTGGCGGACGGCCGTGCGCGAAACGGGCGACCGCCTGGGCCCGAAGACCGCTTTGCTAAGCCTGGCTACGAGTTGGGGGAGGCCGCAAGCCCGGGAAGACTTGCTGTGGCAGATTGCGCATCGCTTCCCCAGGGAGCGGTGGGCGTTGCGTGAACTCGAACGATCCTATCTCGCGGCCGGTAACACCCTTGGCCTAAACAAGGTCTATTCCGCCTTGGCGAGCTTCGACCCGAAGAATCTCGCCATTAAGAACAACCTGGCCGCGACCTCCTTGCTGCTAAGGATCAACATGCCGCGAGCACACGAACTGGCCAGGGAACTGTTCTCCCAGCACCCCGAAGAGGCCATTGTTGCCTCCACCTACGCCTTCTCCCTCCACCTGCAAGGGCGGACCAAACCTGGATTGGCCGCACTCGATAAGCTTAAACCCGAGGCGCTCGAAACTCCGTCCGTGGCCCTCTATTATGGTCTCCTGCTTTCGGCCACGGACCAAACCAATCAGGCTGGCAAATACTTGCGCATTGCCCAAAGATCCGAACTGCTGCCGGAGGAGAAGGCGCTGGTCGGCGAAGCGCTGAAGCAGATTGGGCCTCGCGCTTAGAAACCACGCAGGTCCGTGCTGCGCCGGCTCGGCAGGCCGGGGGCGGGCGTGCGCTGGAGCACCAGGTATTCGAGGCCCAGCTTCGCGCAATACTCGCGCTTGCCGCCCTTGTCGCCGTCCTCGTTGACGGCGTAAATGTCCGGCCTGAGCTGCCGGATTTCCGGGTCGGCATCCAGCCAGCCTTCCCCGCTGGAGATCAGCGCCTGCTTGACGTATTTAATTGACCCCACCGCGTAGCGCCGCTCCTCCTCCGGAATCAGCGGATGGCCCGTGCCTTTGAGCAGGCGGATATTGGCGTCGTGCCCGACAATGACGTAAAGGTCGCCGCGGGCGCTGACCTCTTCAAGAAATCGCACATGGCCGCTGTGAAACCAGTCATAGCAACCCGTGACGATCACTTTCTTGCGTCCGGGCGTGGAAGACATTGGCGGGGGCGCCAGGAAGCCCGGCATCTGAGAGACGGTCAGCACGCAATACTCCAGGTGGTGCTGCCGGCAAAAGGCGCGGCGCGCCTCGGTGGACTGCCCTGCCTCATCCACCCACACCTGGGGCCGAAAGCCAGCCAGTTTCGGCAATGCGTTGACGTCCAGCGGCGCCGCCAGTGGAACGACGCGGGTGACATAGCGCACGGCGTTCAAGACGTAGAGCCGCTCGGCCAGCGGGAACTTGGGTGGTTGGCCGGCCCGCTCCTGAAGCGTTTCATCCGGCCAAAGCAAGACCGTGAGTTCGCCAAGCTTGGATGCCTCCTCCAGGAGCCGCAAATGCCGCGCCCGCAGGTCATCGAAACCGCCACTGACAACGACCTGTGTGTTCATGGCCTGGAGGTGCGGACCTCTACTTGTAACGCGCCTGGCACCGGTTCGGCGGCCGCCACCAGCAGATACCCCCCGCCGCAACCTGAATACATCGCGCCGGGGTAGCGCCGTTGGTAAGCCCGCAGCAGCGGCATCAGCTCCACTTTGAGCAGGGGATGCCGAACCACCTGGGGCAGCAACGTCTCCCAGCACTGCATGGTGAGATTCAAGGATTGGCCCAGCGCCGCCACGTCGTGGCGGCGGATGGCCTCGAAACAATCCAGGCCGGATTGGCCCAGGCGCTGGATCCATTTCGGATCGAGGTGTTTCTCGCCGAGCGGACTGTAGCCCTCCGGACGCGGCTCGATGGGCAGCAAGTGCAGCACCTTCCCCAGCCAGCGTGCCGTGCGCGTATCATTGAGCGACTCGATATGGGACGGGAATACGCCCCCTGCGACTTTGAAGTCGTAATCCAGCCGGTTAATGCCCGGATAGATCAGGCCAATCATGTCCTGCGATCCGCTCGGCTCGGCCTTACCTTGGTTCTCCGCTGCGTAAAGTTCACGAACCAGTTCCGCCGGTGGCCGGTTGGGGAGCCTTCCTTTCCACAGCCTCAGCGCGATGGCGCGCGTGCCGCTGGCGACGCCGGAACGGTCCATCGGACGGAAGTTGGGCTCGATTTGCGCCACCACCATCGCGCCGGGCGGCGTGGGATTGTGACGGGAGACAAATGGTTGGTCAATCCAGCCGCCCGCCAGTTGCAGGCGATTGGGTATGCCGCCCAAGAGCCGCGAAATGGGATCGGATTTCTTCATGTAGAACTGCGCGTCTGAGTGCTGTCACCGTGGATGGTAATCAGCTAGCCCCCGGTGTCAATGGCTTCAGCGCAGCCCTGATCCTCGCCTAACGGATTATTGATCACGATTGCAACCAAGCCTGGGCCTCTCTGCCAGCTTTTGGCATTCAATCGGGTTTCTATTTTGGCACGCAAACTGAAACCCGCTATTTTATTGAGCTCAAGGACGAAGTTGCCAAAGCTGCCCCTCTCGGGCGCGAATATCATTGCTGCTCAAGACAAAGCCGTTGGCAGCCGCATCTGCCACCGGGGCGCCTTCGCGAGTCGTTGGGGGCAGCGCTGACATTCTTGTCGGTCTGTTCGTGTGGCCGCGCATAGGCAACCTGGGAGTATGTCGACAAGAATGTCGGCTCTCCGCCGAACTCCCAACAACTCGCGAATGCGCCCCTTAAAAAGTTGGCAGCAAATTCTCTCTTTCCGTCGGGGCTATGGTCAGGTATGCTCCGACCCGTCTTAAGCAATTCTATGCAAAACGAGCCTAATGTTTATTTTCGTACCTGGGGTGAGGATAGCATCTCCTATGGCCCGGTGGAACTGCCCGCGCTGGTGACGTGGCTTCGCCAGGGACGGGTGTTACGTAATACGTGGGTGTTCTCCGAGCAGCGAGGCGAGTGGGCTCGAGCCGGAGAGATGATTGAGCTGAAGGGGTTGTTCAAGTCCACAGTCGGTGTTCCCAGTGCGGCAGCCGCGCCGGGCATCACCCCGGGCTCATTGCGGCGCATCAAGATCCTGGTTGATATGGATGAACGGCAGCTCGCTTCCTTCCTCCAATACATGGAGGTGCTGAAGCTGCTCCCCAATGCGATGGTGTTCAAGAAGGGCGATCATGGTGATGCCATGTTCCTGGTGCTGGAAGGCGAGCTGCGTGCCCGCGTGATGGTGGGAGGCCAGGAATCGACCCTGGCGACGCTAACCGTGGGCGAGTGTTTTGGCGAGATGGCGGTGATTGATGAGGGACCCCGGTCTGCCGACGTCATCGCCAATCGGGAGTGTGTGCTGCTGAAGATTTCGGCGGGCGCCTTGAAACGGGTTTTCCAGGAAGCGCCTGCCCTGGCGGCGCCATTCCTCCTTGGGTTAAGCAAGACGATCAGCAACCGGGTGCGATCGCTCACCAAGCGCTACGAGGATTCCATTCTTTTCGCCCGGATGGCGAAGCAGGCCACCTAGCCGGAGTCAACGCGGCACGAAGGTGATCCACGCCGCGATGGCGGTGATGTGCATCACCTGGTCGGTCCAGAGCCGGATGAGCACCGCTTGCGGGGCGCGGTCGCACTTCTTGAAGACCCGTATCCACCAATTGAGCGGATGTCCCGTGTCGAGGAGCAGGTGGAGAATCCCCAGCACGACCCCGCCCGCCCAGCCTAAGGCTAATCCCAGGAGGAGGCCGTGAATCGAGGCGTGTACCCAGCCGGCGGGATGCCGCAGGTTCATCTTGTTGAGCGCCATCCAGTCGTTCTGGAGCAGCCAGTCCGCAACCAGGTGGGCCACCAGACCTCTCTCGAACGGGGTCATCGCAAGGTCAAAACCGGACGAATTGCCGCGAGTGCCGTGATCGCGCCTGCTCCTCCTCGCGGTGCCGGGCATTGAGGATGGCTTGTGCTGCCTGGCGGGCGACTCCGCGCACCAGATTGAGCCCGTTCAGGTCGAACTGGCCGGGTTCATTGCCACCCAGCACGATCAGACCCAGTAACTTCCCTTCGACGGTAATCGGGGACAACAGGAGCGAGGCGGTCTCGAAGCCAAGGCGCGCGCATGACTTGAAAGGCTCCTGCTGGTCGAGGCTGGCGACCAGTTGATCCTGCGGGTTCTGGAGCACCGGCCCGAGGAAACCCTGCGCATTAAGGACCGCTTCACGCTGGGCCGAGGTCAGGGTCAGGTTCGCCTCGCCACGAAGTTCGAGGCGGTCTGAGAACTGGGAGCGCAGCAGGAGCATACCCCAGTCGGCAAAAGTGGCCGCCGAGAGTTGCTGCAGAATGACGTCTAACAGCGCCTGCAGCTCACGCGATTCGCCGATCGCCTTGCCCACTTCATCGTACACGACCACCTGCGCACTCAGGCGGCGAATGCGCTCGCTGGACGTGCGGATCATGGCGAAGAGCACGCTCATGCCCGCTACGCCGCCCTGGGCTTGCATTTCATCAAAAGCCGCCTTCGAGAGCCGGAGGATTCGGGCGCCTCCCATCGCCACGGCGGAGGCTGACCGCGGTTGCTGGTCAAGGAGCGCCATCTCGCCGAAATAGTCGCCCGCCTCGAGCACCGCCAGGGTCTTGTGCGTCACGCCGGTGGCCTGCGCGCGTTTCTCGACGCGAATGCAGCCCTTCACAATGAAATACATGCTGTCACCGGGGTCCCCTTCGGCGAAAACGGCTTGGCCCTCGCCATATTCCTTCTCCTCTAAAGCGGCAGCGAGACGGGCCAGGGCAGCCCCGTCCATCGCCTTAAGCACCGCGATGTGTTTGAGTTCTTCAGAGTTCATTGGGCCTCCTGACGGTTTGAGTTATCGAACCTTGTATTGCTGCCGGGGTGTGATCAAAGGCCGGAGTTCCTGCGGGTGATTCGCCTTGCTGAGGGCATCCTCTTCACTAACCAATCCGGCCTCATGGAGCTCAGCGAGGGACTTCTCCATCGTACACATGCCATAGGTGGCTCCGGTTTGAATCGCGGAGTAAATCTGATGCGTTTTACCTTCGCGAATGAGCGCGCAGATGGCCGGCGTCGCGACCAGAATCTCGCGGGCGGCCACCCGCCCCTGGCCGTCCGTCCGGCGCAGCAGCACCTGGGACACGACGCCTTTTAGAGTCGCGGCCAGCATTACCCGGATCTGCTCCTGCTGATAAGGCGGAAACACGTCAATGATGCGATCCACCGTCTGCGCGGCGTCCTGGGTATGAAGCGTGGAGAGCACCAGGTGGCCGGTCTCGGCCAGCGTCAACGCGGCGGCGATCGTCTCAAGGTCCCGCATTTCGCCGACCAGGATCACGTTCGGGTCCTCGCGCAGAACGGCCTTCAAAGCGCGGGGAAACGAATAGGTATCGGAGCCCAGTTCACGCTGGTTGATGGTCGAACGGATGTGCGGGTGCAGGAATTCAATCGGATCCTCGATGGTGATGATGTGCCCATCTTTGTTCTGGTTCACCAGGTTAATCATGGCCGCGAGGGTGGTGGACTTGCCGCAACCGGTGGGCCCCGTCACCAGCACGAGCCCGCGCGGCAGCATGGCGAGTTGCTGAACGGGTTCGGTCAGGCCCAGTTCCTCGCAGGACGGAATGTTCTCCCCGATGGTCCGGAACACTCCGGAGACGCAGCCGCGTTGCATGAACACATTCACCCGGAAGCGGGAGAGCCCGGGGATGCCGATGGAAAAGTCCAGCTCGTGTTCCTCCTCGAACTTGGCCTTCTGGTCGTCCGTGAGAATGCTGTAAATGAGGGCCTTGGTGTCGTCGGGTCCAAGCTCGGTGTCAAATCCACTCGGGATCAACTGGCCGTTGATGCGAACCATGGCCGGACGACTGGCCGTCAGGTGCAAGTCCGAGGCGCCGTGCTCAACGGCGTGTTTGAGGAGTTCAGCGAGGTCCATAGTAGCAGGTGTTGGTTGGTTGCTTAGTTAATGAATAGTGATGGTAAATGGCCGGATTGGCCAGAAACAATTCGGTCGCAAGGCTGGCAGGGCAGGGCGGCTCTAAAGTCCGGCCAGTTGAGGGGAGATCGTGTTCTGCCGCCCTGAAATCCGAAGACCGAAGGCGGGT
>SERZ01001490.1_pt1 | contig 13169 bp, 11 predicted proteins | sample 3171461 | NCBI WGS metagenome assembly SERZ01 (sample SAMN06051861, study PRJNA518727) | freshwater metagenome | biome: subpolar coniferous forest; feature: holomictic lake; material: water; isolation source: holomictic Lake 227, 6 m depth | place: Canada: near Kenora, Ontario | collected... | reverse complement strand
GGTATTTCTTAAAATGAATTTTGCACCAGTTTCGTTATCCATTGGAGCAGCATCTGCTTCGTTACTTAATTGACGCATTCTCCATCCTAGAAAACTCCAAAAGCCAATTGCTAAGGTTGTCCAGATGATAAAGAATTTTGCATTTAAGAAACCAGCTTTACCAGTTAATATAACATCTTTCGCTACTGCTTCTTTGTCTAACCAATGATAAATATGGTGCTTATCGCTAACTACCACATAAATTAATACGGCAAAAGTGATAGAACCAAAAATTGGAACCATGGTAGAAATTGCTTCAGGAATTCTACGGAACGATTGTTGCCAGCCGCCCATAGCAAGGGTAGTGATACAAATAAAGAACATACTGGCATTACAAATCAACGTCCAGAAGATCGTATTATACATTAAGGTTCCCCAAAAATGTACTTGCTCGTGTTCATCGCTGCTGAATCCTTTGGTTACTAAACCAAAGATTAAAGCAAACAACCCTACGCCAATCAAACCTAATGACCAGGTTTTCATTTTTCCGGGTATTTCAAATTGCAATCTGATAGATGCCATCTTTACTCTTTTATATCAGTTAGTACTTTATCCTTTCATTGAGAAAGAACAATGATTTATTTTTTAGCAGTTGAATCTTTAGCTGGTGCGGCAGCTGCAACTGGTGCAGGAGCAGCGCTTGCTTTAGAAGCTGCTTGTTTCAATTTAATATACTTAATCACTTCCCATCTTTGTTTGCGGTTCAATTGTGATGCATAAGAACCCATCATGTTTTTACCATAAGCAACAGAGTAGAACATTTGTCCATCAGGCATTGCTTCATACCTAGCATCTCCAACTAAAGTTGCAGGCTTGGCAGCGAAAGCACCATTACCATCTTTATACAAAGGACCGTTACCATTTAATTTAGCACCATGACAAACACCACAGTTAATTAAGTATAAACGTTCGGTTTCTTTAAATTCAGCAGCTGACAAAGAATCGATTGGATTCTTTACCAATTTTGATGCTACATAATTTGTGCTATCACCCGGTGCATCTTTGGTAAGATGGAAAGGCAATTCTTCACCACGAGCCATCGTACCTGCAACAGGTTGGTTGTTGTAAAAGATACCAGCTTCAGCCAGATTGCTATGATCAGCAAATGTTTCATAAGCACGGCTATACGCCATATCTGGCACATAAACTCTCCCGGGCTCGCGTTTTACATTACTGCAGCTAATTACTATTATTGCGGCGGTAAATAAAACAGCTATGATTGATAGTTTCTTCATCATTTTTCGATTCAAATATTAAGCAGCAACTATTTGTTTATTTTCAAAACGCATTTCGTCTTTGTCGTAGCGACCAAACCACCAACCTTCTTCAGCAATCTGAATATCAGTTTCTACAGCACCATTTGATGCTAAGAAAGCTTTAAGGTCTTCAGCATTGGTTGTATCAGTACACTCAATTACCATCACAAAAAGATCATCTGTAGAACGTGCATGAAAATGATGCTTCTTTACAAATGGTGCTAGTTGAGAGATATAGCAGAATGTCAATACCATTCCAACAGCTGCAAATAATACAGTCAACTCGAATGTGATTGGGATCCATGCTGGTAACGCAAAGTGTGGTTTACCACCAATGTTCAATGGCCAATCTTTTGTAAAGATCCAGCTGATGCAACTTAATGCAGTAGCGGTTCCTGTAATACCGTAGATGAATCCGGCAGTATGCAAACTGGTTTCACGTAAACCCAATGCATGATCTAGGCCGTGTACCGCAAATGGCGTGTACACATCGTGGATCTTATAACCTGCTGTACGAACTTTCTTAACGGCAGGAAATAGTACCTCTTCATCATTGAAACAGCCTACTACGAATTTCTTTTTTGCCATATCTAATTTCCTTTAACGGAATTTATTATTTAAAAAATGCTCTTTAATCTTAATTCTTTATCCGTGACTTGCGGCATCATTTTCTACGATAGTATGTCCATGTCCGCTATGCGTAAACACTTCCACAGGCACGTGTTCTAAATGACCCATTTTATCTTTATATCCTTCACCTGTTGTTTTCAATACATACTTAATCTCTGCAATCGCAATTACCGGGAAGTACTTAGCGAATAAGAAGAAGCAGGTAAAGAACAATCCGAATGTACCAGCGTAGAAACCAACTTCCCAGATGGTTGGGCTGTAGTAAACAGACCAGCTAGATGGAAGATAATCTCTGTACAAAGAGGTAACGATGATTACGAAACGCTCGAACCACATACCAATATTTACGATGATACTCATGAAGAAAGTAACGAATAAGTTTCTGCGCATTTTGCGGAACCAGAAAATCTGTGGACTCAATACGTTACAAGCCATCATTCCCCAGTAGCTCCATCCATAGGGACTAAACAAATTCGCACGGCTATACCAGAAAGTATATCCTTCGTATTTGTTCTGACTATACCAACCCATGAACAATTCTGTTAAGTATGCAACTCCCACAATCGAACCAGTTAATACGATAACCTTGTTCATTGCTTCGATATGACCAACTGTGATATAATCTTCCATGCTAAAGATCTTGCGGATCATCAACATCAAGGTTTGCACCATGGCAAATCCTGAGAAGATCGCACCAGCAACGAAATAGGGAGGGAAGATAGTAGTATGCCAACCTGGAATTACAGAAGTAGCGAAGTCAAACGATACAATTGTGTGTACAGATAATACCAACGGTGTACTTAAACCGGCTAACACCAATGATAAAGACTCGTGACGCTGCCAGTGCTTAGTAGAACCAGTCCATCCGAAAGCCGCAACACCATATAAACGCTTACGCAATTTGGTGAAAGCACGGTCACGAACTGTTGCAAAATCGGGCAACAAACCACTATACCAGAATAATAAAGAAACAGTGAAATAAGTAGAGATCGCGAATACGTCCCATAACAATGGTGAGTTAAAGTTCACCCATAATGGTCCGCGTGAGTTAGGATAAGGCAATACGAAGAAAGCCATCCATACACGACCCATATGCCAGATCGGGAACTGACCCGCACACATAACGGCGAAGATGGTCATTGCTTCAGCAGCTCGGTTTACACCTGTTCTCCAACCCTGACGGAATAATAATAAGATCGCTGAGATCAGTGTACCGGCGTGACCGATACCAACCCACCATACGAAGTTGGTGATATCCCAACCCCAACCCACGGTCTTATTCAAGTTCCACTGTCCGATACCATAGGTTACATCTCTGTAAATGGAATAGACACCAAACATCAATAAGCACACCGCGAAATAAAAACCAACATACCAGAGTTTGGTAGGTTTAGCTTCAATGGGGCGCACAATATCTTCTGTTACCTGGTGGTAGTTTTTATCACCATACACCAATGGTTCCCTAAGCTGTGATTCGTACTTTAAATGCATCTGATCTTAGTATTTAATCAGCTAACCATAGTTAGCCAAGTTATTTTATTTTGTCTCTGCTTTCTTTTCTTCGGTCTTTCCTGCTTTCACTTCTTTCTCTTCTTCTGCGTTACGCACTTTAGCCAAATAAGTAACATTTGGTAAAACGTGTAATTGCTCTAACACATAGAAAGAACGATTCGGATTGTCAACACGTACTTTAGTGATAGCGCTTTCTTTATTGTTAGCGTTTCCAAAAGTAATTGCATGTGTAGGACAAGCTTGCTGACAAGCTACTTTCAGATCTCCATCTTCTAATGGACGGCTATCTTTTTTAGCTGTTAATTTAGCTTCCTGTAAACGTTGTACGCAGAAAGAACATTTTTCGATCACACCACGAGAACGAACTGTAACATCTGGGTTCAACACCATACGAGTTAAGTCGTCGTTCATGTTCATTACCACATCGTTTACAATACCCTCCTGGTTATCTGGGAAGCTATCTGCACCTGTGTAATCAGCCCAGTTGAAACGACGTACTTTATAAGGACAGTTGTTTGCACAATATCTGGTACCGATACAACGGTTATAAGTCATTTGGTTTAAACCTTCACTGCTATGGTTAGTTGCAGCAACCGGACAAACGTTCTCACAAGGAGCGTTATCGCAATGCTGACACATCAATGGTTGGAACACCACTTTTGGATTTTCTATATCACCGCTGAAATAACGGTCGATACGTAACCAATGCATTTCATGTCCGCGTAAAACTTCTGGCTTACCAACAACAGATACGTTGTTCTCAGCATTACATGCTACAACACAAGCACCACAACCGTTACAGCTATTCAAGTCAACACTCATGCCCCACTTGATCCCTGGTCTATCGTAAATAGGATAGATGGTACCCTGACCTTCGAACTTTTCGATGCCACCGTAAGGTTTTAATTCTTCTTCGCGTTCTTCAAGAACTACTTTAGGGTTGGCCAGGTATTCAGTTAAAGAGAGTTCTTTCATCACTTCGGTACGATTACCTTGAGCGGTATCGTAGCGACTATGTGTTTGAGTAAGTGCTACTGGATATTTTTCGCCAGTTGCAGTTACAGTAACATTATTATTTTCAAAAGAAACATTGGTTCCAGTTAGACTAGCAAAGATGAAAGCATTCTTACCAACACCTGCTGCAGCTTTACCAATATTTTCAGAGCGGCCATATCCAAGCGCAATACCGATAGTATTTTCTTGCGTTCCAGGAATAATCAATACAGGTAATTCAAGGCTCTTTCCGTTAACAGTAACTTTTACGCAAGGCTTAGGAGGATTTACTTCGTATGCATCTGCCTGACCGCTTTTCTTTGGATCGATCAGATTAATGTCCACTAATTTTATGGCCATCGCAGGAGAAACTACCACGTAGTTATCCCATGTTGCGCGAGTGATTGGATCTGGCAATTCTTGTAACCAAGGGTTAGAAGCACCTTGACCAGCACCGATAGCTACTTTTTCATACAACACTAATTCAACAGCACCGCCTTTTTTACCAGACACGGCTGCAGAAATTGCTGCTGCAACTGCACTGCTATTAAATGATCCTTTAACAGCTGAAAGTGCTAATGAAGGATTGATCACACCAGCTTGTAAAGCCTTATCCCAACCAGTTTCGCCGCCTACTTTTGATGACCAATAGTTTTTTACAAAAGCTAAATAATCAGCAGTAGCACCACAGCATTTCAATAAACTATCCTGCCACTGACGTGTTTTGAATAGGGGATTGATAGTAGGTTGGATCAAAGAAATATATCCTGATTTACCTTCTGCATCACCCCAGCTTTCTAAGAAGTGGTGATCAGGTAAAACATATTTACACAATACACTTGTTTCATCCAATTTGGTATTAAATGAAATAGTGGTTTTTACTTTTTTAAGTCCCGCGTTAAATTTATCAGCAGCAAACCAAGAGTAAGATGGGTTAGCACCGTAGATCAATAAAGCACCCACAGTTCCAGCATTCATATCTTCTACTAATTTCACAAAATCAGCATCGATACCAGCGCGATAATTTAATGTGCTAGCCCAATCAATCGTAACACCATAGGCACCGATTGCATCGTTGATAGCGTTTACAATTACCTGAACATTTACATCATTGCTTCCACTCACAACCAAGGCTGCGCCTTTGTTTGCATTTAAAGCTTTAGCAGCTTTTTCGATGCCTTCTTTTAATTTTTTATCAGCGATAGAAACTTCAGATCCTTTTACTGCGCTTAATAAAGCAGCAGCAATTGCAGCTGTTTCTGATGGACGATGTAAGAATTTTTCATCAGCATTAGAACCAGTTAAACTCGCAACACTTTCAAAGTGAATATGCTTGCTCATTGCTGGATTCTTCTCGTTGATTTTTTTGCCGGTCGCGTATTGCTTAGCAAATTCAACAGGGCTCAACCAAGTTCCTAAGAAATCTGCGCCTAAGCTAACAATAGCTTTAGCGTTCTGGAACATATAAGATGGAATGGCTTTTTTGCCGAAGGTTAATTCGTTGGCTTGCAACATTCCAGAAAAAGAAACCGCATCATAAGTTATGTGTCGGCTACCTGGGAATTTAGCAAGGAATTGTGCGATCACTTCTTTGGTAGTTGGAGAAGTAATTGTACTTGTTAAGATAACAGTACCTGTTGCTCCTTTCACTGCATCAGCGATCGACATATCTGCAGCTTCATAAGTTACTTCCTTACCATCGATGGTAGGGAAACGCAAACGTGCAGTATCGTATAAGTCTAAGACAGAAGCTTGAACACGAGCAGATGTACCGCCACCTGTTACTGGGCTAAAGTCGTTACCTTCTAATTTAATGGGGCGACCATCACGCACTTTTGCTAATACTGCAACTACATCACCATCTTGTACATAGGTAGTAGCATAGTATTTAGAAACACCAGGTACAATTTCTTCTGGTCTGTTTGCAAAAGGGATTGACTTCTTAATCGGCATTTCGCAACTTGCTGCAGCAGCGGCTGCGGCAGTACTAAAGCCTAAGTATTTCAGAAAGTCTCTACGTGGTGCTTTGGCTTCTAAAAAACTTTTGCCATCTTCTGCAACAAACGGTAATTCTTCTTTGAATTCGTCTTTTACATCTTTGTTAAAAGCTTCAGACTGATTCAGCTCACCAAAACTTTGCCAGATCTTTTTTTGCTCCATAATATATTTGGTTGATAGCAGTAAGTTGTTTTTAACAACCCCTGCTTTCTTATGTATTTATGATCGAAACAAACGTTTTACAGTTTGTATTTATCCTAGATTAATAGTGACATTTTTGACACTCAGTTCCGCCGATTTTTTCAACAGTAATTCCTTTGGTACTGTCGATCTTTCCAGATTTCAGATCCTGATGGAATTTCTCATAGATGCTGTAGAAACCATTGTCTTTGAACTGAACTTGTGTAGTACGATGACAGTTAATGCACCATCCCATACTCAAGTCAGCAAATTGTTTCACTTCATCCATCTTATTAATTTCACCATGACAGGTCTGACACTGTACCTTACCAGCTTTCACGTGTTGTGAGTGGTTAAAGTAAACGTGGTCGGGAAGATTGTGGATACGAGTCCACTCGATAGGATTAGCCTTAGTTGCGTCGAATGGCTTGCCAACAGTGTATCCAGCGTATTTGTAAAGCTTCTGGATCTCTTTGGTTCCATCAACTTCAACACCTTCTTCTGTGTAGATTTTTTCGCCCTTGTATTCATTGATACTCATGTGGCAGTTCATACAAATATTCACGCTAGGAATATTAGAATGTTTGCCTTCTTGTGCACCACCATGGCAATACAAACAGTTGATCTGATTGGTGCCGGCATGAACTTTATGAGAGTAGAAGATAGGTTGTACTGGCTGGTAGTTCTGAGAACGACCCAATCCCATAGCACCCTTGGTAGTTAAGTAACCACCAACAATAAAGAATACAATAGCCATTAAAGCGATGTATGATTTGTGCTTCCAGAAAGGAATATCTTCTTCAGATGCTTCGCCTGTTCGTTCGATAGATAATTTTCTCAGGTTGGTGTTTACTCTTAATAAGATCAAGGTAACAACAGCTAATACTAGGGTTAGTACACCAAATAACAAAGTGTTATCACCTTCAGGCACAGGAACTGCAGAACCAGCAGGTTTATCGGCACCAGGAGCAGGAACAGTTTTGATATAAGCCAGAATCGCGTCGATGTCTTTGTCAGACAACCCCGGAAACAGGTTCATAGCAGTCTTGTTGTACTCATTGTACAGATTGTTGGCGTAAACATCTCCTGTTTTCAGGAAAGCTTGGTTGTTTTTAATCCAAGAACGCAACTTGGTTTTATCAGGCCAACGATCTTCAACCCCAGCTAATGCAGGACCAGTTGAGCGTTTATGCACGGCATGACAAGCGGCACAATTTGTACTAAATAAGGTTTTACCATCTTGTGCTGATAAATTCATCGCAAAAGAAGACCCCAATAATAGTAAGGTGCTTAGTAAGAGTGTTTTGGCTATATTTCTATACGATATCATATTCAGAAACGGGGTTCTGGTGTGGAAAAATATCCGTGAACGGCTGCAAAAATATGATACTGACATGACAAAAGCTACACCTTTAAGAAAAATAATTTATCCTTGTCTAACTTGACTTTCAGCGAATTGAATAACATTACGTATATAGATTTTTATGAATTTATATTATTATTTTAATATTCTAAGGTTTTTGTTGAACAGTTAATTAATACTCAAGATTTTATCCCAATTTTGGCGGATGTTTCAAAGAATGCAAAGAAAATGGGGAATCTCGGGTACTCAATTCTGGGTGATTTTTATGGCATTCGGACTCACAGGTACCACTACTGCAATCATTACCCGATATGTAACTGAATGGGTTGGATTCACAGCAGATGACTTTTGGCTTTGGAAGATATTATTAAGAATTTCTATATTAGTTTTTGGCTACCAAGTAATTCTATTGGCATTTGGGGCAATTTTAGGGCAATGGGCCTTCTTCTGGAAATATGAAAAAAAGATCCTTCAAAAATTAGGAATCATGAAAGTGGAATTAGCTGAAAATAGCTCAAAAACGACCAAAATTGCCATTTTTGCCTCCGGAGCGGGGTCAAATGCGACAAATATCATCGATTTCTTCAAAAACCGTGCTGACCTAAAAGTGGCCTTAATTGTGTGCAATAAACCCGGAGCTGGGGTCTTACAAATTGCTAATAATAATAGCATACCCACCCTAATGATTGAGAAAGATCGTTTTGCAAAAGGCGATGCCTATTTACCTGAGTTAAAGTTGGCAGAAATTGATTTTATAGTTTTAGCTGGATTTTTATGGAAAGTACCTGCCGCCCTGATTGCTGGATACCCGAACAAGATCATTAATATTCATCCAGCCCTATTACCCAAATATGGAGGGAAGGGAATGTATGGCTCAAAAGTACATGAAGCCGTAATCGCTGCTGGCGAAAAAGAGAGTGGTATCACCATTCATTTTGTAAATGAACATTACGATGAGGGGGCTACCATTTTTCAGGCAACTTGTAAAATAGATGCTGTTGATACACCCGAATCTTTGGCTGCAAAAATTCATGAATTAGAATATGCTCATTTTCCCCAGCAGATAGATCAACTACTAAGTTCACAAGTAAAATAAAATCATAGCAGCATTATTTAAATTGATTTAAACTCAAAAAAAATTAAATTGAGTATCCAAATCTGCTGCAATGAAAAAAATCATCCCACTCCTTTTTCTTTTCGTTTGTTTTTGTAAAACGCAAATACATGCACAATCAGTAAAAGGAACAGTGCTTACAATTGGGTCGCCAGAAAAAAATAATTTTTCGGCCGAGCGCCTATCACATATCGATAAAGTTGTGCAACAATATATTGATAGTGGATGGATCAATGGAGCGATTGCGCTTGTTGCAAAGAATGGACAAATTGTTTATTATAAAGGGATAGGTTTTGATGATAAGGAAAATAAACAACCCATGAAAAAAGATGCCATCTTTCGGATCGCATCACAAACAAAAGCAATTACTAGTGTAGCAATTATGCAATTGGTGGAAGAAGGAAAAATTTTGCTTGATGATCAAATATGGAAATACATTCCATCTTTTAGAATGCCAGTAGTGCTAGATAAATTTAATCCGAAGGATAGTTCTTACACCACCCTTCCTGCAAAGAAAGAAATTACTATTCGTGATTTACTAACACATACTTCTGGAATTGGTTACGCGCAAATTGGGGCTCCCCAAATGAATGCGATCTATTCTAAAGCGGGTGTGTATGGAGGAATTGGTTTGCCAGCAGGCATGAAATTATCAACCAATATTTTGCGTTTAGCAAAGCTTCCTTTAATGCATAGTCCGGGTGAAAAATGGACCTACGGATTGAACGATGATGTGTTAGGTTATCTTGTAGAAGTATTAACTGGATTGAGTTTCAACGAGTATCTAAAGAAAAACATATTCGAGCCCTTGGGCATGAAGGATACTTATTTTTATATCCCTCAAGAGAAGCAATCGCGTCTTGCAAAATTGTATACAGAAGATAGTTTAAAGCATGCAATTAAAATGCCTGAGATAATACAAGTGAATGGAGATTTTTATCGCGATTATCCAAATACTAAGGGCGGAACATTTTATTCTGGTGGTGGTGGTTTAGCTTCAACAGCATATGACTATGCCATTTTTATGCAGATGTTATTGAATGGCGGAGACTATAATGGAAAACATATTTTGAGTAAAGCGAGTATTCGATTAATGACAACTAATCAAATCGGAAATCTTTCAAGATCTGGATTAGGTGCTGATACTAAATTCGGATTAGGTTTTGAATTGGTTACAGCAAGTAGTTATGGCAAAAGTTATTATTCGATGGATACTTTTAGTTGGGGTGGAATGTTTAGCTCGAGTTATTGGATTGATCCGAAAGAAAAAATTGTTGCACAATTTGTTTTGCAAATGCTACCATCGAGTCACGGTGATATTAATGAGAAATTTAAAGTGCAGGTTTATCAGGCACTACAATAAGATAAAAGATAAAAGTGAAAAGTGAAGAGTGAAGAGTGAAGAGTGAAGAGGAAGAGTGAAGAGTGAAGAGTGAAGAGTGAAGAGAAACTTGAAAGGGAATACGATAACCCCAACTTGAAAGCTGGGGATTAAAAAGCCTCTGAATGCTCAGAGGCTTTTTAGTATCAATCTTCTTCTTCCGGAGGGATGGTATTAAAACCAAAAATTTTATAAATCGGACAAAAATCAACCAAGGCTGTTGCTAATAAAACACCACCTGCTATTAGCAATACTAATCCAATAGTTCCTGTAATTACCTGCATAAAATAAAGTGCAGCAAACACTACCGCAAGGATAATCCTAACGATTCTGTCGAGGTTACCGATGTTCTTTTTCATTGGGGTTTATTTATTCTTTTAAAATGCATTAAACACTTTTATGAAAGCCCAAGTGTTAAGCGATTAGTCTGGTTACAGCTTTCAACTACAAAATAAACATTAGTTTTTATAATATACAATGAGATTAGTCACATTATATCATTCATAAGGCAAAAAAAAGTCCCAAGCTAATTGCTCGGGACTTTTACAAATACTGTATTTCTCACTAACCCGGAACACGGGAGATGTATTTTTCAATTTCTTTTACCTGATCCAACACTTGTTTGGTGGTTGGTTTACAAGCCTTAGCACGTCTGAAAAAGTCCTTGGCAGCCCGGAACTCACGTTTATTCATAAAGATCTGGCACATGCTTAGGTAAGCAACTGCTTCGCTTTCTTTATCAGGAATACCCAGACGAATAGCCGCGCGGATATAAGTTTCACCTTGTTTAAGGTCGCCCTTTTGCATTGCCATCATCCCCAACTGCAATTTATTCGCACCTTCGGCTTCTGGCATTGGAGAACCCAATGCAGAGCTCATTTTTAAATGTTTTTCAGCAGAATCGAAATCCTGCTTCATCATTGCTAAGTTGCCTAGAATGGTATAATAAGTAGAGCGTACAGGCTTATAAAGCAATCCTGGAAACCAAATAGTTTTAAGGATCTTTTCTACTTCTTCGATTTTACCAGCCACCATGGGCGCTTGAATTAAGCGCATTGGTCCGATAAAGAAATGACTAGCAAAGCCAATCAAAGCGATGAAATAAATTGGAAAAATAGGCCAAAACCCGGTTCCAGTAAGGTTTAAAGTCAGTCCAAGTACAACTGCCAGAATACTTAACCAAAAGCGGTATTTAATGATGATATTATAAAATTGCATAACCCTAATTAATTGAGAGTGGGCAAAGATAAAGGGAAATAGCGTTTTTCGGAATCTGATTTCAGAAAATGCAGAACTAGTGTTTCGCATCGTTTACCTCAATCCAATATCCTTCGGGGTCTTTGAGCCAGATTTGGTGAACGCCGTCGATTCGGGTTGTGATGGCATTTTGTTTACCGTTCACGTCTTCGAAAGTCAGTTTTTGGTTCAAAAGGCGTTTAGTAAAATCTGTAAGTATGTCTACGCTAAAGCAGAGGTGATTGTTTTTGAAATATTCTTTGGGTTGTTGGGCACCTTGAATTATATGCATGGCGATACCGTTTCCGATAGTAAACCAAGCGTGTTTATTATCATGAAAGGGTTCGGCAAGACTATCTAGTTGCATGATATCTCGATAGAAGGACTGTTCTTTTTGCAGATCTACCACAAAGAGAGCTACATGGTCGATTGTAACTTTTGGTTTATTATTTTGTGCTTTTACTTGCGAACAAAGGCCGGCAGTCAGCAGAAGGCAAAGTAAGGAGGGGATGTATTTCATATGGTCGATTATCGACTCAAAATAAGTCATTCGAATGAACTAATTAAAAAGGGGGAGCAATAAAGGATAGAAACAGTTATTTTTGCGGCTCGATAAAATTTTTTGTCGCGGTCCCGTAGTTCAATGGATAGAATAGGCGTTTCCTAAACACTAGATCCAAGTTCGATTCTTGGCGGGACCACGTTAAACTCAGAACCCTTGATTGTCAAGGGTTTTTTGTTTTTAAGGGAGGTAGAGTGATATTACAATTGATGATTATTTGTGTAGCGGGGTGTGCAGCAGAATGGGGATTTATGTTAATTATTTTTTACTCATTCTAAGATTAATATGTACAGATAAAGATAGAAAGGAACTAAAGGTTTTTACCTCAGAGTAAATGGTTGGTCTGTATAAAAGAGATGTACTTATAACTTTTGACGGACGATATTCCAACCCCCCTGTCAAACCAATGGTGGAATAAGTTTCATTAATGTCTTGTACATTATATAAGTCTGTTGTGGATGAATAATGGTACTTCCCAAAATTGACACCACCAACGACAGCAAGATTTGAGTGGATTTTGTGGCTTATTAATGTTTCGATAACCCCGACTGAAACTAATGTGCCACCTCCTTTATTACCAATTGAAATAAGTTTTATGAAAGGTAGTTCGTAATTAATCGAATATTTATTCTTTGAATTTGTATTAACACAAGTTAAACCAACACCAATTCCAAGAAAACCCGTATTGGATTGTTGATTGCTTAGTCTATAATCAAAGTAAGAACCATAACTCATAAGTGGCAGAGAAATACTTAGTCCTATTTGATGTTTTGAAGTTTGTGCATAATTTACACCAATTGCCAAGAAAAGAATAGAAATAATCAGAGTGAGTTTCTTCATATTGGACTTATTAGTTATCTTAAAGAGACCCTTTCTCTTAAAAGTGTTGCTCTAAATTATATTAA
>SERZ01001489.1_pt1 | contig 13170 bp, 9 predicted proteins | sample 3171461 | NCBI WGS metagenome assembly SERZ01 (sample SAMN06051861, study PRJNA518727) | freshwater metagenome | biome: subpolar coniferous forest; feature: holomictic lake; material: water; isolation source: holomictic Lake 227, 6 m depth | place: Canada: near Kenora, Ontario | collected 2013-06-25... | reverse complement strand
CGGCCATCCCTCCGGGATGAAGCGTATCAAAAGCTAGCGGCATTGGACATGAATGTCCGCGCTCCTGCCGCCCAGCCCGAAGAAAACAGTCCTGCGCCCCGGTGCCTGCCAGTCGCAGCACGCTTGCATCAGCTAACGGCCAGCCGCTTCCAGTACCCGATTCGTCCCGGGTTCCACGTGCAGACGGCAATGTCCCCATTGGCCAGCCAGATAGCGTCGTGGGGATGCCGGAAACCGCGGTCGCCGAGCAGTTTGCCGACTTCGATCACCGACACGACCTTGTTGTCATTGTCCAGGATCACCAGCGGGCCGTCCAGGTCGGGAACCAGAACATGGTCGCCCCGGATGTCGGCGTTGCAAGGGGCGGTGATCTCCTTGGCCTCGACGGTACTGTGGTAAGAGCCGTTGAGCGTGAAATATTCGAGGCGCTTGTTGCCCCGGTCGGCGGTCAGGAGCAGCTTCCGGCGCGGGTCGTAGGTGATGCCATGCGGGCAATTTAATTCGCCATGGGCGGCGCCCAATCCACCCCAGGATTTTCCAGCATAAACGCCATCGGCGGTCTTAAGGACGTGCAGCATGCTGCTGCCGTAGCCATCGGCGACCACCACGCGGTCTCCGGCCGGCGGGGCAACGGCGTCCGTGGGTTTGTAGTTGCCCATCTGGGCGGGCCATTTTTGCGTCCAGAGAATCTGGCCTTCGAGCGTGGTTTTATGGACCGTGGCATCGTTGTTGGCGTGGTACAAGACGGGCTGTTTGTCTTTGTCGATATGGATATTAAGGCCGTGCGGCGTCCCGTGAGCCAGGGCATTATCCGATCCCAACAGAGTGGCGCCGGTGCCGTCGGGAGCAAAGCGAACCAGAGAGCGAGTGTGCTCGTCCACCTGCTCGGGCTCGAAGGTGAAATAGATATTGCCTTGAGTATCCAGGCAAAGGCCGTGGCCGTTGCGCATCTTCACTTCGGGCGGCAGCACCAACTTGCCGGGCACATACTGATATCGGAACTCACCGCTGCCGCTCACTAGCGGGTGGTCGGGCAATGGCGATTGGCTCTCCGCGGCCTCGAAGGGTGCCTGATCGGAATGATGATGGGAATGGGCATGGCCAGAGAAGGCGGCCGCGGTTAGCGCGGCGCTCGTGTGGAGGAAGTGACGTCGATTCATTTTATTGGTTGGTTGGGTGAGTCTTTTGGCATCGGGAGCCCTAGCTTCGCCAGGAACGGTTTGGGGTCTTGCTCGAACTTCGCTTTGCAGTTGTCGCAACAAAAGGCGACCCACACGCCATCCCGCAGAACGGTCTTGGTGGGGTCGATGGGTTTGCCGGAGACGGGACAATTTGCGTTCACCGGGGCGGCGTTGGTGGTGGGTGTGGCGGCCAGTTCGGTTCCCAGGTCCACCGAAATATGGGCATCTTTGATCTTGGCCTGGAGGAGCTGGATCTCCTCCCGCCAACGCTGCAATTGGCCCATGTCGGTCCGGGCCTGGACGAAGGCCTTCGCCGCCGGAGGTGTGACCTGAGTCTGCCACAGAAAAACCTGTTTGAGCTTGGGCAGTTCACGGAGGCGCTCCAGCCCCGTGTCGGTAATCGAGGTGCCGTAGAGGTTCAGGTATTCGAGCTCAGGCAGGATGCCCAACGCCGCCAGTCCCGCATCGGTGATCGCAGTGCGTTCGAGGTGGAGCCGGGCCAGGTTGTGCATAGCACCGACTTGGGCCACGCCGGCATCCGTGAGGCCGGTGCCCGCCAGGTCCAGCCAGCGCAAGTTGGGCGCCACCGGAGCCAGCCGAGCCAATTGGGCGTCGCCGAAATTGGTGCCGGCGATGCTGGCATTGCACTGGAGCCAGGGTTCCTGGGGAGAAAGTGGGGCCAGAGCGATGTGGAGTTGTTCCGCCAAGCCGGTTGCCAACGGAAGCACCTGGTCAAGCGGCAGGGCCTGAACCACCTTGACCGCAGCGGCAGGGCTGCCGAAGCGCGCGCCCAGAATCCGCTTAATCGAGGCGGAAGGCTTCAGTTCCGCAAGCTTCTTGTCCGCCGGGGCGCCGGAATCGATCCACCATTCCAGCAAAGCGATATCATCTGCCGTAAGCTGTGGCTTGCCTTCAGGTGGCATGTGGTCGTCGCTGGTCGCGGGCAGCTTCAGGCGCCGGACCAAGTCGCTCTCGGCGGCTTTGCCGGGCACAATGGCCGGCCCCGAGCCTCCGCCTTTGAGCAGGGCTTCGAGCGAGTCCAAGCGCAGTTTGCCTTTGAGCTTTTCCGATCCGTGGCAGGAAACACAGCTTTTCTGCAGAGCGGGCTGAATGAGCTCGGCGAAAACCGGTAATTGATCGATATCCTTCGGTTTGGGCGGGGTCGCCGCCACTGGGGTGTCGCCGCCCAACCAAGTGCGTAGAGGAGCCGGGGCGTAGCGGACCAAGTAATCGCTGCCGTGGGTGAGCGACCCCCCGTAATGGCTGGCGAGCAGGAGGGCCAAGAAACTGCAGAATAGGCACCAACGGTAAGCTCGCTTGAAGTCGAGCCAATAGAGCAGCGCGGCGAGGGCACAAACGCAGGCCGTGCCGACGCCGGTCCACTTGTGCCACTGCAGCAGGCGCTCCTGGTAGCCCTCACCCCCGGAGAGCAGCCAGCCGCAGAGAACGGAAAAAGCTGCCGCCGGAACCGTCAACGTAAGGATGACTCCCACGTTGGCAGTAGCCTGCTTGAATCGCGGAAAGCGGGTGAGCAATTCGAGGAACGTCAACAGGACAATCAACCCGATCGGCAGGTGTACCAAAAGCGGGTGCAGCCGGCCGAAGAACAACCCCAATTCTGAAGCGGTGCTCATGGTAGCGCTGGGCAAACTGAGTTTTGGGAGTCTCGCTTACGGCTCACGCAAGTATTCCCTTTATTGGGTTCGCGGGCAATTCAGTGCCGACCAACTTCTGGTCCAGACCCAGAAATGGATAAGTCAGCCGATTAGGGTCAATGCCCATTAGATGAAGGATGGTAGCATTGATATCGCGAATATGCACGGGGTCTCGAACGATATTATAACTGAAATCGTCGGTTTCGCCATGCACGACTCCACCTTTAATGCCCGCTCCTGCCATCCACATCGTGTAGCAGCGAGGATGATGGTCGCGGCCGTAGTTATCACGGCGCAGTTCGCCCTGGCAATAGACGGTGCGGCCAAACTCGCCGCCCCAGACGACCAGGGTTTCATCGAGCAACCCACGCTGTTTGAGGTCGAGGATGAGCCCTTTGCAGGCCTGGTCAATGTCACGACATTGCAGGGGCAGGTCACGCGGCAGGTCGCCATGGTGGTCCCACTCGCGGTGTAACAGTTGGACCACACGAACCCCACGCTCGACGAGCCGGCGGGCGTGCAACGCGCTGGCGGCGAAGGTGCCGGGCTGAGTTACTTCGGGTCCGTAGAGTTCCAGCACCGACCTGGGCTCGTTGGATATGTTCACCAGTTCGGGAATGGAGGTCTGCATCCGAAACGCCATTTCATACTGGGCGATACGGGTCTGGATTTCCGGGTCGCCGGCACGGTCAAAAGTTCCCTGGTTGAGCTTGGCCAAACCGTCCAGCATGGTGCGACGGGAGGCGGCATCGACGCCCGGGGGATTATTGAGATAAAGCACCGGGTCACCACTGGCGCGCAGCGCCACGCCCTGGTGTCGTGAGGGCAGAAAGCCGGCACCCCAGAGCCGTTGATAAAGCGCCTGGGCATCGCGCTTGGCGGACCAGCGCGGTGTCATCACCACGAAAGCGGGCAAGTTTTCCGCTTCACTGCCCAGGCCGTAAGAGATCCAGGCGCCGATGCTCGGTTTGCCCGGTATTTGATTGCCAGTCAGGATAAAAGTGGCGGCCGGGTCGTGATTGATGGCTTCGGTGTAAACGCTCTTGATCACTGCCAGGTCGTCCACGACCTGGGCAGTGTGGGGCAGCAACTCACTGATCAGGGTCCCGGCCTGGCCGTGCGGCGCGAATCGGTAAATGGACGGCGCGATCGGAAAGCGCTTCTGGCCGGAGCTCATGGTGGTGAGCCGCTGACCGTTGCGGACGGAATCGGGCAGGTCCGTGTCGAATCGCTCCGCTAACCTGGGTTTATGATCCCAGAGGTCAATTTGCGAAGGGGCGCCATTCATGAACAAATAGATGAGGTGGCGCGCTTTGGGGGCGAAGTGCGGCAGACCCGGTAAACCGGGATGCGCGGAGGGGGTCTGGGTGCCGGCGCGCAGCAGGTCCGGAAACATCAGCGAGGCCAGCGCAATCCGGCCTGCGGCCAGGCCGGTGGTCTTGAAAAAGGCGCGGCGGGTTTGCGGCTGGCCAAGCTCGTCTTGAGTTCGCATGGTTGTCGTTCGGCTTAGGCGGTCATTGGCCGTTCAATTCTTGGTGACCACTTCATCCAAATTGAGCAGGAGATTGGCAACCATGGCATAAGCCGCCAATTCGCTCGGAGCAACATCCACCGGCACCGGTGATTCGCCCACCGAAATGACTTTCCTGGCGGCAGCCTCATCCGCCTGGTAGCGCTCGCGTTGCGCCTTAAGCGATTCAGCGAGAATGGCACATTCCTCGGGTCTGGGTTGGCGGTCAGTGGCAAGCCGAAAACCGTAGCGCAATCGTTCGGTGTCGTCGGCGCCGCCTTCGCGCAACATGCGGTAGCCTAGGTGCCGTGCCGCCTCGAAGTACTGCGGGTCGTTCATCAACAGCAATGCCTGTAGCGGCGTGTTGGTCCGTTCACGGCGAGCGCGACACTGCTCCCGCGACGGAGCGTCAAAGGTGGTCATGACCGGCGGAGCAGCCGTGCGTTTCCAAAATACATACAAGCTGCGGCGATACAGTGCGTCGCCATGGTCCTGAGTATATTTGGCGGTGTCGCTGGACGTGTAACCGACAGCTTCCCAGATCCCCGGCGGCTGGTAAACGCGCACGCCGCGACCGCCCATCTTCAGGTTCAACAGGCCGCCTGCGTTCAGGGCGTAATCGCGCAACGCCTCAGCATCCAGCCGGTAGCGCGGACCACGCGCCAGCAGGCGGTTCTCGGGGTCCAACTCGTGTAGTTTCGGGCCGACCCGCGAATCCTGGCGGTACGTGGCAGAAGTGACCAGCAGGCGCACCATTTGTTTTACGTCCCAGCCGGTCCGGACGAACTCGGTCGCCAGCCAATCCAGCAGTTCGGGATGGGAAGGCCACTCCCCCCTGGTCCCGAAGTCCTCCGCAGTTTTCACCAGGCCGATGCCGAAGAATTGCTGCCAGAGCCGATTGACGGCCACTCGCGCTGTCAGCGGATGTCGAGGTTCCACCAGCCAGCGGGCAAACGTGAGGCGGTTGGTGGCCTCCGCCGCCGGCAGAGGCGGCAATACGGCGGGAACTCCCGGGCTGACCGCCTCGCCATGTTTGTCGTACTGACCGCGAGTCAGAACCCAGGCCGGGCGCGGTTGGGGCAGCTCTTTGGAAATCATCGTGGCGGGAAACTCTTTCTCCAGTGCCTGGCGCTTTTCTTTGAGGGATTTGAACTCGGCGCGAATCGGCGGCAGATTAGAATTCGGGCCGCCATATTCCCACGCGAGGAAGTAATCACGCAGTTGGCTGCGGTCCTTGTCCTCCAGCTTCGCGACCTCTTTCTTAAGCACATCCTTGATTGCCTGGGGCGCCATCGATTGGCCCCCCCGAGCCCGCTCGGCCTTTTCCCAGGCCAACAGAGAGATTTCAGGGTTCTCCGCCGGGTCATCCACAGAGATCAACCCGGCTTTGTCCCAATAGGCTGTGCCGTCAAACTGGGTGAAGGCCAGGCCGGTGATTTTTGTGCCCGGGCGCAGGCCGAGAACGGCCGCGGTCACCTCCAGCCGGACCCACTTGCCGGCTTCGGGCAATTCTCCGATCTGGACCTTCTCGGTGGTGCCTTTCTGCCCGAACCCAATGGCGTCCGGGTCACCCCAGTTGGCGCGGTTGGCCCACTCCATCACGTGGTATTGCAACATGATGGACTTGGGCCGGTCCTGCGGGTCGAGATAAACGTAGGCGAAGACCGTGTCCCTACTGTGAACGGTCAATGGGTCCGCACAGGTTGGAAAATAGACCTGGTGCAGGCCCTTGCCCGAGCGCCGGATGGCACGTTGGCCGCTGAAAACAGGCCCCTCAGCAGCGGTAATCCATTGGAGCGGCGGGCCATCGGTCTTGACTTCGGCTTTGGACGGGAATTCATCCTCGATCCAGACCCGTTCTTTGGGCTGGGGTTGGGGAACATTGGTCAGCGTGGCGGGGTCAGTATAGTGCAGGCCCGCGGCTATTTCTTGCGCCTGCTTTTCCAAGGCCTGCCGGCGCGAGTCCCATTCCGCCATTTGTTTTTCCTGCTCCGGGTTGGGTAGTGGCAGGCTGGGCGGCGGGAGCAAGGCGTTCCCGTCCATCGCGTTCTCGGAGATATTATTGAAGATGGAGAAGACCTGGTAAAACTCCTTCTGGGTGATGGGGTCAAGCTTATGGTCATGGCAGACGGCGCACCCCATGGTCAACCCCATCCAGGTGGTCGAAGTCGTTTCCACCCGGTCCACGGCGTAACGAACCTGGAATTCTTCGTCGATGGCTCCGCCCTCGCTAGTGGAAACATTGCAACGGTTGAATCCCGAGGCGATCAATTGCTCGCGGGTTGGATTGGGCAATAAGTCGCCGGCGAGTTGCCAAATCGTAAACTGGTCGAAGGGCAGGTTACGGTTGAAAGCACTGACAACCCAGTCGCGGTAGGGCCACAGCGATCGCTCGTTGTCCAAATGCAACCCATGGGTATCGCCGTAACGGGCCAGGTCGAGCCAGTAGCGGGCCAGGTGCTCACCATAGCGGGGCGAGGCCAGCAATCGGTCCACCAGCCGCTCGCAGGCATCCGCTGTGGAGTCCGCCAGAAAGGCGTCCACTTCTGGCAGGGAGGGCGGCAGACCGGTGAGGTCCAGCGTCAGCCGCCGGATCAACGTCTCTTTGGAAGCCTCGGGCGAAGGCTCCAACTGGCGTTCTTCCAGCTTCGCGAGGATGAACCGGTCCATGGCCTTGCGCTCCCAGTCGGTCCGGGTCACCGCGGGCAAGTCGGGCCGGACCGGGGATTCGAACGCCCAGTGCTTCTGATAAACCGCGCCGTCCTCAATCCAGCGCCGCAGCCGCGCAATCTGCTCGGGCCTCAGTTTCTTGATTGAATCCGGGGGAGGCATCCTGAGCTTGGGATCGGTGGCGGTCACCCGACGCCACAACTCGCTTCCGGCTAAGTCACCCGCTTTGACAGCCTGGCGGCCCTGGTGCGGGGCAGAGGCGCCCTCCGGGGTGTCCAGGCGCAGATCCGCTTTGCGTTTGTTGGCATCAAAGCCGTGACAGGGGAAGCAGGTGTCGGAAAGAACGGGGCGGATGTCGCGGTTGAACAGCACGGGCGCGTTGGTGCTGCTCAAGGCAGCCGTGCTGCTCATAATCAATATGGCGGGCCAAAGGCCCGGCCGGATGTTATATCTGTTTTTTTCTCTTTTCACGCCGCCGGTCCTGCCGGAAAACACACGGTCGCGTGGCGCGTCCCCTATGGAGGCACCGCCCGGTGTGAAGCAATATATACCGGCTTTAGCATTCGACAAGGTGCAATGTTATATAAGCTTTTCACATCGCCGTCCGTTTGGGAAGCCCGGGCCGGATTGGCCGGCAAACAAGGGGGGAGGGGGGGCGGTCAGGCCAGCAACGCTGAGCCGTTTCCACACGGAAAACCTGGCTTGCCGAAGCTCTCCGCATGCTTCCGGACTTCCCGCACTGCCTGCTGGAAGCCAAGCTGGGCCAAAGGTGAAAACTCCTCTCCGATGCCAAGGTCTGCGACCGGGATCGTCAGCCACCAGGCCGCCGGGGCGTGGCCGAAGACATCCCGGGCCAACGCCAGCAACGTAGCCGGACTGGCGGCGTGGGCCATGAGCTGGGAACTGTCAGCCGGTCCCAGTTTGCGCATCTGAACTTCTCGCGGCGCATCCACGGCGGCATCCACAAAAATGACCAGGCGCGCTTGCGAAACCACCTCCGCTATTTCGGGAGTCAATAGCGGATAGGCGAGTGCCTGAACTCCAGGGAGGCCCAAGGCAGCGACAGTTTCGGCCACTTTAGGCCCCACGCCGTCGTCGCACCGCAGCGTGTTGCCGTAGCCGATGACCAGCAGGCCGACTGGGTGCAGTTGTTGTTCGGGTGTCATCCGCTACCCGGGGAGTACTGCCAAGACTGCGGGATAGACAACACCGGGCAACCCCTCTCCCCTTTTGAAGGGACGAAGGAGAAGCCGCCGCAGCTTTGGGTGTAGCATATGCTGCGGACTCCTCAATACGCCTTCCCGACTCGCCGGTTCAAACGATGGCCACGAATCCAGTTACCCGCGCGCCACTTCATCCAGCACGGCGCCACCCGGCCCGATCAGTTGGACGTGCAGCGGCATTTGGCCCACGGCGTGCGTGGAGCAGCTCAGGCACGGATCGTAGCAGCGGATACCGTGTTCGACGCGGTTGAGCATCGGCTCGGGAATCTTGTTGCCCCGCACGTAATGCCGCGCGATCTGGGCCACGGTCTGGTTCATGGCCAGGTTATTCTGACCCGTGGCGACGATGAGGTTGACCTTACGCAGCAAGCCATCGCGGTCCACGGTGTAATCGTGGAACAGCGTGCCCCGCGGGGCCTCACTGACTCCCACGCCACGGAGGCTGTTGATGCCGGCGTCGGCGCGCAGGTCTTCACTCAGCAGATCCGGGTCGTCCATGCTGACCTCAACGCGTTCAATCGACGCGAGGATTTCAATCAGCCGCGCATAGTGATACAGGAAGGAGGAGGTCACGGCGCTGCGGCCGCGCCCCAGCTTCTTGAACTTCTTCAACTCGGCATCCGCCTTAGGCGTGCCCATCTGTTCGGCCACGTTGAGCCGGGCGAGTGGTCCGACGCGATACATGCCGTCCGGGAAACCCAGGGGACTATAATACGGCGACTTGAGGTAGGAAGAGTTTTGCACCGATTCGCTGATATACTCGTAATACTTCTGCGGATCGAGCTGGTCAGCGATGATGCTCCCGCTACTGTCGGTAAAGCGGAGCTTGCCGCCATGGTGCTCCCAGGTGCCGTCCGGTTCCACCAGGCCCATGAACAAGGAGGGGAAGTTGCCGAAGATCTCAACTTCCTTCTTGTGGGTTTCAAGGGTTTTCTTGAAGAGGTCGAAGGCAATCCTGGTCGTGGCGTAGGCTTCGGGCAGCCACGCGCGGATGCGGGTGCGCCCTGCTTCAGTCAGCGGGCTGCGCACGCCACCGGGCACGGCCCAGGCGGGATGAATCTTCTGTCCGCCCAGCACCTGGATGACTTCCTGGCCAAACTGGCGCAGGCGGATGCCGGCCCGGGCCAGGTCGGCGTTGGCAGCGATCAGGCCAAACACATTCCGTTTATCCGGTGGCGTATCCCAGCCGAGCAGGAAGTCAGGCGCACTCAGGTGGAAGAAGCTCAGCGCATGGCTCTGGATCATCTGGCCGAGGTTCATCAGCCGGCGCAGCTTGTCCGCTGCGGGCGGGATGTTAACGGCCATAATGGCGTCGCCCGCTTTGGCCGCCGCCAACAAATGGCTGACCGGACAAATGCCACAGATGCGCGGCGTGATGCCGGGCATTTCGCTGTAAGGGCGGCCCTCGCAGAACTTCTCAAAGCCGCGGAACTCCACCACGTGGAACTCGGCGTCGGAGACATTGCCTTCGTCGTCGATGAAAATGCTGATCTTGGCGTGGCCCTCGATCCGGGTCACGGGGTCAATGATGATGCGTTGAGCCATACTCATCCAAATTTGAGGTCTTTGCCCGCAAGCTGCGGCGGTTGGCCGTCAAGCACCTGCACCAGGAACGCCTTGATGCGGTCCGCCGGCGGCGGGCAGCCGGGCAGAAAATAGTTCACGTTCACAACTTCATGCACCGGCATGACGCGCTCCAGGAGTGCGGGCACGATACCCGGTTCCCGGGGGACACCCGGGTTGGACTGCGCGCCTTCGACGTAGGCGCGCTGCAGCACACTCTCCGCGTTGCCCAGCCCAAGCTGGTTGCGGATCGCGGGAACATTGGCCGTCACGGCGCAGTCGCCGAACGAGACGAGCACTTTAGTCCGCTCCCGAACCTGGTGGAGCAGCTCCAGGTTGTCCTCATTGCAGATGGCCCCTTCGATCAGGCATACATCCACGTTCTCAGGGTATTCCTTGACATCCATGACCGGGCTGTAAACCAGCTCGACTTTCGCGGCCAGTTCGATGAGAAACTCGTCGAGGTCGAGGAACGACATGTGGCAGCCGGAGCAGCCGCCAAACCAGACGGTGGCGATGCGCAGGAGCGGCTGTTTGCCAGTCTCGGGCTTGTTTTCCATTTCTTGCGTTGTTTGCATGTTAGTCCGGGGATGGGCGGGACGCCGCGTCTACTCTGCGATCCATTGCTTCTTCTCCCGCGCGGTGACGATGAATTCGAGCTTCGTGCGGTCGCGCTCCATTTCGGAAACCGTGGCACCCTTGTAGAACAGCGCGCCGGTGGGGCAGGACATGACACACTTGCCACACTTGGTGCAGGTGTCCGAAGTGCCCCACGGCTGGTTAAGGTCAGTGATGATGCGCGCCTTGCCGCCGCGGCCCGAGACGTTCTTGGTGCCCGCGCCTTCGATATGCCAGCAGACACGCACGCAGCGGCTACAGAGGATGCACCGATTGTGGTCCATCCCGAAGAGCGAGTGGGTATTGTCCACTTCCCACTTCGGGAAGCAATAGTCGTAGTGCACGTGATCCATCCCCTGGCTGTAGGCCAGCGTCTGCAGTTCACAATGGCTGTTGGACACGCACACCGCACACACATGGTTCCGCTCGGCGAACAGCAACTCCAGCGTCATCCGCCGATACTTGCGCAGCCGCTCGCTGTCAGTCTTGATATCCATGCCCTCGCTCACCTTGGTGGTGCAAGCGGGGAGCAATTTGGTGATCCCCGTCACTTCCACCAGGCAAAGGCGGCAGGCGCCGACATCATAGACGCCATCCAGGTGGCAGAGCGTCGGGATAGTTATGCCCGCATCGGTAGCGGCATCCAGGATCGTCGCACTCTCATCAGCGCTGACGTGCTTTCCGTCAATTGTTAAAGTTTTGGCAGCCATACATTCGCTCTATTGTCCGGGTCAGATCGTCGGCGCCAGCGCTTCTTTGGTTCCGTTGCCGTTGCCGTTGGGTCCTCCGTGGATATCCGGCTGGAGTAACTCGGTGTATTCGCTCCGGAAAAAGCGCAACGTGCTCAGCACCGGGTTGGGCGCGGTCTGGCCCAGGCCGCAGAGGCTGGTGTTCTTCACCATCTCGCAGAGGTCTTCGAGCTTTTTCAGGTCGCGGGCGGTGGCTTTGCGCGCCAGTATTTTCGTCAGCAGATTGTGCATCTGCACCGTGCCGGCCCGGCAGGGGATGCACTTGCCACACGACTCGTCCATGCAGAACTCCATGAAAAACCGCGCGACATCCACCATCCGGGTGGCCTCGTCCATCACGATCATGCCGCCCGACCCCATAATCGAGCCGAGTTTGGTCAGCGAGTCATAGTCCACCGGCGTATCGAGCGCCTCGGCCGGAATACAACCGCCCGAAGGGCCGCCAGTCTGGACCGCTTTAATCCTGCCGCCATCCGGAGCACCGCCACCCATCTTCTCGACGATCTGCCGCAGGGTTGTACCCATCGGCACCTCAATCAGCCCCGTGTTGGTGATCTTGCCCGCGAGCGCGAACACCTTCGTGCCCTTGCTCTTCTCGGTGCCAATGCTCGCGAACCAATCGGCGCCTTTGCGAATAATCGGCGCCACATTGGCAAATGTCTCCACGTTATTGATCAGCGTCGGGGAACCCCAGAGCCCGCTTTCCGCGGGAAAGGGAGGACGGGGCCGCGGCGCGCCGCGTTTGCCTTCCACGGAAGCCATCAGCGCCGTCTCTTCGCCGCAGACAAACGCCCCCGCCCCGATGCGCAAATCAATGTTGAAATTGAACGGGGACTCAAAGATGCCGCTGCCCAGCAAACCCTGCTGTTTCGCCTGCTTGATGGCCGTTTGCAGCCGGCTGATCGCCAGCGGATACTCGGCACGAACGTAAATGAACCCTTGGGTGGCTCCCACCGCGTACGCGGCGATGGCCATGCCTTCCAGCACGCTGTGCGGATCGCTCTCCAGCACGCTCCGGTCCATGAACGCGCCGGGGTCTCCTTCATCGGCGTTGCAAATGACGTATTTCTGCTGGCTCGCGGTCTTGGCGACCGTCGCCCACTTCAAACCGGTCGGATACCCCGCGCCACCGCGCCCTCGCAGGCCGCACTTGACCATCGTTTCCAGCACTTCCTTGGGAGTCATTTCCCGCAACACGTCGTGCAGCGCCTGGTAGCCATCAACCGCGATGTACGACTCGATGCGTTCCGGGTCCACGATGCCGCTATTGGCCAGCACGATGGACATCTGCTCCGTGAAGAAGGGATCCTTCGGATCGCCCTGCTGCACTTTAGTCTGGCCGCCTTTGAGGGTGCCGACGAGGGAAGCCGCATCGGCCGGGGTGACCCGCTGATAGAGCGGTCCGTGCCCGTTCGCGTTGATCTCAACCGTCGCGCCCGGCCCGTGCGAGTCCATCTGCACCAGCGGACCCTGGCAGCACAACTTCATGCAGCCAACCCCGCGCACCTCCACGTCGCTTTCCAGGCCGGCCTCTTTGACGGCTTTATCCAGGGCTTCTTTGACGCCCTTTGAGTCGGACGACATGCAACCCGCCGCCATGCAGCAGCGGATGACGTACTGCTTCCGCGCAGCACGTTCCTTTTCCGCAATCTCAATCAAGTCATCAATTACCATGACCAGTCCATCCTTTCACATGTTCGAGCGCTAACTCGGGCGTTTGGCGCGGCGTGACCGTCCCGTCATAAACCACCGCCGGCGCGATGCCGCACGCGCCGATGCAGCGCGCGGTCAGCAGCGAGAGTTCGCCGTCCGCGGTCGTCTCCCCGGCCTTGATGCGCGCCTTCTCCTCCACCGCGGCGAGCACCTTGTCCGCGCCTCGGACGTAACAGGCGGTGCCCATGCAGACCACACAGGTGTGCTTGCCCTTGGGCTTGAGGGTGAAGAAATGGTAAAAAGTGGCAACCCCATACACTCGGCTGGCCGGCAGTTTGAGCCGGTAAG
>SERZ01001487.1_pt1 | contig 13177 bp, 10 predicted proteins | sample 3171461 | NCBI WGS metagenome assembly SERZ01 (sample SAMN06051861, study PRJNA518727) | freshwater metagenome | biome: subpolar coniferous forest; feature: holomictic lake; material: water; isolation source: holomictic Lake 227, 6 m depth | place: Canada: near Kenora, Ontario | collected... | reverse complement strand
GGCCCAGCAGGGCCGCGATGGTCGCCTCGGAGTAGCCCAGATCCTCGCCGATGGATGCGAAGGTGTGCCGCAGGTCGTGCAGGTTCACCCCTGCTACCACCTTCCCCGCTCGGAACCGCTCCCAGGAGTGCTGGGGGTTCCGCCAGCCCGCGAGGACCAGGTCGTTCTCCCGGGGCAGGGCATCCAGCAGAGCCACCGCCTGGGGGCACAGGTAGACGGTGCGCACCCCCCTCTTCATGGTCTTGTGGCGCTTCAGGCGGATCACCCGGTCGGTGGTGTCTACGTCCGGCCAGGTCCGGGCCGGTATGGTCAGGGCCTTGTTGCCGACGAGCTCCGACACGCGCATCCCCGTCAGCAGCAGCAGCCGCACCATCGCGATGAACTGCCAGGAGCCCTTGAGGCCCAGCTCGCGGATCTGCTCGTCGGTGAGTCTGACTTCCCGATGCTTGGGCGTTGCCCTGTCCTGGCCCAGGGCAGGGTTTCCCTCGCGCATCTCCCAGAGGACCGCCCGTGAGAACAGGCGGGACGCCACGGCCCGCACATGGTCACGCTGGCCCTCGGTGGGGATGCCGTCCAGCATCGCGGTGATGTGGGTGGGGCGCACCTCGCGCACCTTGAGGGTTCCCAGCACCGGGCGGATGTGGGCCGTCAGGATCTGCTTGTAGCCCTTGGCGGTGCTCTCCTGGATCTTCCAGCTAGACTCCCAGCGGTCGGCCAGGTCGGCCACCGTGGGTGACTTATCGGATCGCTTGGTCTTCCGTGCTGCCTGCGGGTCTGCCCCCTCCTGGATCTTGCCCCGCTCCGTGGTGGCCCTTCCTCGCGCCCAGGCCAGCCCGCCGTCCACGCCGAAGCGCCCCAGCTTGAACCATCGCTTCTTCCCGCTCCGTCCGCCCCCCGCCCGATAGACGAGGTAGAATGTCTTTGCCCCCGCCGGGGTCATCAGCAGCACCAGGCCGGGGCTGGACGGGTCTGGGTAGACCACCCGCTGCCCCGTTGGCTTGATCTTTCGCAGCCCTGCCTCAGTCCACTCTGGTTCTTCCGCCATTCTTCCACCGCTCCGTGAATCTCAGAGGTTAGCCGTGGAGACCAGTGGAGTGCAACTGAAGTAAACAAGGGGCCAAGTGGACAACACCTGACCCCCTGTGGACGCATGACAATCGACTCAAAATCAACTGCCTAACGCTTGTAAAGTGCTGATTGTGTTGGGCTGCTTTGAAGGGGTGGCTCTGGGTTCTTCCCCTATTCTGCCACCCGTTACAAAATCAGCTTCACGTTGTCCAGGTAGGTGGTCACGGTGTCCCCGTTGGGGGTGGCTACCTGGAGCTTGAACATAATGGCGTAGTCCCCACCGTTGACCACGTAGCTGGAAACGTCGATGGACCTGGCTGACCATGATGGGGTGGTCCCCATGACTCCCGAGTAGGTGTAGGTCGCCAGCAATGTTTCAGTCCCGATGGAGGGGTCGTAGAGGTATGCCTTGACGGAAGCCGATATGGAACTGCCAGAGGTTGTGGAGCAGGCAGTGCTGAACGTGAGGTTCACCGTCCCAATCGGGGGAGGGATAGACACAGACTGATACAGGATCGCGGTGGACGTTATGGATGAGGTGGATGACGCGCAGCCGCCCCCAGCACTGGGGCTGGAGTATGTGGGGTTATAGACCACATCGGCACCCGAATTAATCATCTGCCAGCCTTCAAGGCTCAGGTAGAAATACCCGTTCCTCAGCCGGTTAAACGCGGTGCAAGCCCTGGACGTTACCGTGGCTGCCTTGTAGCCGTTCAGGTTAATATCCCCACCGATTTCCAGGTTGGCGGCTACGGTGGTTCCGTCCTTCATGGTGCTGGTGAAGGTGTAGCCGGACAGCTTGAACCCCACGGGGGCGTTACCGTATGACCCGGCCGCATAGTTCTGGCTGCGGATTACGTTGACCATGGCGAGGTCAGATTCCAGTGCGATGGCCTTTACCGCGCCGTCAACCAGCAGGGTGGCGTCATTCCTTCGGCGCAGAGTCAGGGACGTAACCCGGACCACTGCATCCGACTGCGCCCAGGCCATGCAGCGCATTTGGCTGGCATTCGCTGGGACGGTGATGATGACGGACAACTTTGTCCAGCCCGTGGTGCAGGGGTTCCCGGTTCCGATTAGGTTCGAAGCGATATACGAGGAACCACCGTCGAACTGAGCATACAAGCCACCGTATACAGTGGTCGACCCCGTTGTCTCAGTGTGGAAATAGCCCTCCATGTAGTATTGTTCGCCAGGGATGACAGGGACCAAGTTCTGCTTGGGGGTCCAGGCAGTGAGACCTTCAAAGCCCACGCCAGCCTGATTGGGCCCACCACCTGTCCCGCCCAGGCCAGCCATGCGGTGGCAGTATCCCGTAGGGCTGGTAGCGTCCACCATTGCCCAACGGTCATGGTCGAACATTTGGGTGCTGGTGTAGCCAGTCGTGGGAATACCGTTGGGGTTCGGAAACAGGTTATCGAAATTAACTAGGGTCAGGCTCTTGCTGAAAATCTGACCAAACAGCCCGGTGGTGGCTACGGTCACATCAATCCAGACGTTGCCGGAACGCTGAACCGTCCGCATATCCGTGGTGATGGCATAGTAGCCGTCCGGGTAGGTGGCTAGGTTCCCACTGCTGAGTGCTGGCAGTGCCGTGTATGCCCATGCAACCCGGTGCGGCTGGGCCGCCAGCTGCGCCACGTTGGCCTTATTTGTGGCGTCTGTCGCAGCCGTTGAAACAGCGTTGGCGTATTTGTCGGAAGTGATAGCCCCCTGGAGTTCAGCCCTGCGCTGCGCCACCGTTGCCCATAGCCCGTTGACGGTGGTCAGGATTCCAGCCACCGGACCAAGCGTGGTGGTGGAAGTTGCCCAGGTGGTTTTCCAGGCTGCATCCTTGGAAATCAGGTAGGTATCAACGGCTGTTACAGCCGCATCATAAGTCGTCGTGACGGTTCCACGTGTCGCTGCGTCGGCGTGTAGTGCTGTCTGGGTTACTGTCTCGCTGTTCCAGGCCGCCAGCAGGTTCATCTTGTCGGCAGGGGTCAGGTAATCTGGGCTGTTGTGGGTGTCCCCAATCAGCTTGGTGGCTGCTGTGATGGCATCCTGGAGCGCAGAACGTGCGGAATAGGCGGACTTCCAGTTAGCCAACCACGTAGCTGGGGAAGCGATGGCTTGGGTAGTGTAGGGTGTCTGGAGGCAGCTAGGCGTTCCGGTGGTGAACGTCCCGTATGCTGTGTTATTCAGATAGTCGGCCAGCGTCTGCCATGCGGTCACGAAAGCCGTGCTGCTGACAGCTGGGGAGAAACTAGCCGCCCTAGACACCAACCCGGCCTTGGAGTCGTTGAGGTCATTCCAGTCCACCACCACGGACGGGATCTCACCCGCAGTCAGCCAGCCATCACTGGCAATTTTGGCTAAGTCCAGAACGGCCGTGTCTGCCAGCGTCTTGGTGTGGCTCGAAATCGCAGCCGTAAGGTCTGCGCGGGTGCTAAACGCAGCCTTCCAGGTGGAGTTCCAAGTGGATGGGGAAGCGATTACCGTGTCTGTGTAGGGCGTCTGAAGTGCTGAAGGGACGCCGGTGGTGTAGGTGGTGCCTTCGTTCAGGTAGTCAGCCAGAGCCCTCCAGGCGGCTGCGAAGGCTGTGCTGTCGATGACCGGGGAGAAACTAGCCGCAGACAGCAGTAGCCCCGCCTTGCTGTCGTTAATGTCATTCCAATCCAGCAGCACTGCGGGTTTTTCGCCAGCAGTCAGCCAGCCATCCGAAGCGATTTTCACAAGGGCTAACAGGGCTGCATCACCCGGAGCCTTAGCCTGGGTTGTCAGTGCGTTCTGCAAGGCCAGCTTGGCGGTATAGGCTGCCTGGAACTTAGCCCGGAATGTGGGTCCGTCTATGGCCGTGTCCAGGTTCACGTTTCGCCAGGACGGGGGTGGGGCCGTGAATGTAGCCGCAGCGGTCACGGAGGAACCCGGAAGGGCTGCGGTGCTGCTCCCAGTCACTACCAGCGAGAAGGAACCGGAAGCACTACCGCCAGGGCTAGGACGGGATGCGGTGCTGGTTCCCGTCACCCCCAGAAGCCCAGACTCTGAGCCGCCAACGCTGGGGAGTGATGCTGTGCTGGTACCAAGAATAACCAGGGTGAACGAACCCGCAGCACTGCCCCCAACGCTGGGACGGGCAACGGTGCTAGTCCCGCCAATCCCATGGGAACCCGTAACCGAACCGGCCACGCTGGGCATGGCTTTGGTGCTGGTCCCGGTGATGGGGTTTAGGTTGAAGGTTCCCGCGATGCTACCGGCCACACTGGGCCTAGCTGCTGTGCTAGTTCCGGTGATGGGGGTTGCGAACAAACCCGCAGCACTGCCTCCGAAGGCAAGCAGAGCCACCAACGTGGTCCCCGCTACACCATGACCACCGGACACGGAACCCGCTACGGATGGACGGGACACCGTGCTGGTCCCGCTAACAGCGGACGCACCTGAAGCCCCGTTTAGGGCAGATGTATTAAGCGGACCCGAGTTCAGCAGCATTGCTTACCCCTTGGCAATTCGTGCAGCCTCATCTTCGGCGTCCCATGCGTCCAGCGCAGCCGAGATGGAATTCAGGACAGGGATAGCCCCAGGGTTCGCAGCCAGGAACGCAGCAGTGAAGTCGCGCCGCCCGTGGTCCTTAGGCGTGGGGGTTCCCAGCACGTTCCCGCTGGCATCCAGGTAGCGTTCTTCTGGGTAGTAAATGCAGATAACGGTTTCGCCGCGCTCCGCAATCAGGCGCATTTCACGGACCCGCCGTTCCACCTGGGTGGCTACTGGGCGGGGGTCAACGGTGAGTTGGGTAATTTTGGGCATGGTCTTGCTCCTTTACATGCAGAGGAAGTGGCGTTGCTCGTCGATTAGTCCACGAACAGCTATGTCATAAATTCTCACATCAATATATGCATCCGTTGCCTGGTTACTGCCAGCCCAAACAACAACGTTATGCGATGAACCAATTGGGATTGAGTACCCCGTGGTGTAGTCGCCAACCACCTGCGTGACGGTATGGTTCCAACTAGCACCAGAAGCCCAGTCGCAGTAGATAACATTTTGATAAGTAGAAAAACCAGAATAGATCTGCAATAACGCACCGCCGTCAGTCCCGCTACCTGGTGAAGCATCCCAATAAAGGTTTAGAACCGATTCACCACGTAACCAAGGTTTGGTCCGTTGCCAGGCATCGGTAGCCCACCCGCTTCGGCCATAACCCGGAGCCCCACCCGATATTGATTCCGCATGGAAATGGCTATATGTTGATGTATCCCCATAACTGTTATCGTAGGCCAAAGCGGGAGCGGTTACAGAAGTAGCATCACCAGAAATATCAAGTTGATAAAAAGTGGTCGGTCTGATGATTTCATATGTCATGGCTTATTCCTGGGCCACAGAAACAACGTCCATCTTGGTATCGGTAGAGTTGTAAATCATGCCGATGTAAAGAGTCTTGTTAATGACGGTAGTAGTGGGCAGTGATGGAAGCCCCAGTGCCCGATAGTTGGTTCCGAATGTAATAGACCGGGCAGTTCCATTATCCTTCACCCTGATTGTCAGCTTCTGGCCCTGCGCTGGTGACCCTGTCGGGTTTGCGATGGTCAGTGATGCCACCTGGGCCGTGATAACTACCAAGTCATCGGTGTCCGCGTTGGGGGTCACAGTATTAGACGAAGTAACGGCCTGGACGTTGGGCTGACGCGCAAGCCTGGACGCGATACCCGCAGCCGTCACCCGCAGTTCAGCCTTGGTCCCGATGGCAAAGCTAGACTGCGCCGTGGTCCCTTCCTGTGCGCGGACCACGGTCAGGGTATCGGTGGACCTAGCCGTGCATTTGACGATTTCGACGTTGGTCCCATCGTCCAGAGTAACCATGAAGTAGTCAGGGCTGGACGGGCTTGGGAACAGCGCACCCTTGCCGCTGGCCAGGGTAAGCGAGGTCTGGCTATTCGTGGTGACAGCCGATGCCAGCGTGGTGGCTGCATTGTTAGTCCAGATTTGCGGCATGAGCTACTCCTAGGACTGCGTCCGAATCATGCTGGTGACGCTGATGGGGCCGCCAATCACAATGCTGGTGGTGTTCAAATTCAGTTCCGCGCCAGTGGTCGAAACTGCCCCCTGCTCGATAACCGTGCTGCCACCGGAGGCGAAAGCACGGTAAAAGGTGGCCGTGCCAGTAGCGTCAGCCGCCGAGTCCTGGGTGATGGCATTGGCAGTCATGGACGCAGCGGCTGCGGTGCCGAAAGCCGTGGACCCGAAGGTGAGCGTTCCCAGTACAGTCTGACCGCTCAAGGCTGTGTCAGCGTTGGCGGGGACGGCACCAGCGTAGATGACCAGCGTCCCGGAGTTGAAGTTCGCGCCGTAGCTAGTAAGCAGGGCGTTCTTGATTGCGGTGGTGGTGAACAGGGCCATGGTGGGCCTCCTAGGTTAAGGAATAGAGGTAGGTGGAAAGGTCATCTAGGGCGGCATCGTAAGCGGTCCTAGCGGCATCAACTGCGGTGCAGGTAAACAGAACAGCTTGCTTATCCAAGCCGGGGTAGGTGGATGCAAAGGTCCAGACGGGTTTGTCGGGCCACGTTGACCCCCACGAAGAACTCCGCTCGTAGGCCAGCGTGTCAAACTCCAGCATCACTGCGGACTTTTCGCTTTTACTCAGCGTGTTGTCGTAGGAAATGGCGCCGATGCTGTCTAGTGCTTGCTGAAGCCAGAACGGAACCAGCCCGGAGGCTGTCACAGTCCCGGACACCATTGACCAGGGGGACATACCCCCGGAACGCCAGTCACCCGCCACACGGACACGCCACGTACCTGGCTGTATATCGTCCAGGATGGCACCGGCCCCAGTCACAGCCATATCCAACCAAGGGCCGAAGTCCCGCGATGCCTGGGCCGTGTAGGTCATCGCAGCGTCAAGGGTCCACGCCGCCTCCAGGGTCTGAACCTGCCTGTCGTTCAGCAGCCGGGTGCTGCTGGTAATGGCAAGACCAGCGGGTGCGGGGCTGGCACCCGTAACGGGGGTTCGGGCGATAACGTCACCCGCTGACAGCCCCAGCGCAGTGTATTTGGCGGGGTCATGCAGCAAGGCGGTGATGGAGTACTTCAGGCCATCACCCTTAGCCACGCTCAGCACCCGCCAGAGGGAGGCCACGCTGCCCAGCTGCAGGAGCCAGCTGGTGCCCTCAGCCGGGGCAGAACTGAACGCCCCGGAGATAGCCAGGGTGGAGGTGGTGCCCGCCCCAGTGGTGACGGTCTTGGACTCCATGCCCGTGGCCGTCTGGCAGCGCAGGGTATACGTCCCAGCTGCCAGGGTGACAGCTGCGTCGAGGGTGACAGCTGCCGTCGTGGCACTGACCACGCGGCCACCGGCCCGGGTGTGCCCGGCGCGGAACTGGTCAGATACCTGTACCACGTCGCCGGGCTTGACGGTGGACCCTTCCAGGCCGGCCGAGAAGCTGACCGTCTCGGGGCTCATGAGCTCGCTGAGAACCGACCACTTGGCGAGGCGCAGAGCCTGGCCCTGGCTGGTGCAGCCGATGCCCTGGATGTCGAGCGGGTTGTAGCCGTAGCGGACGGCGGGGTCATAGCCCAGGGCCGCAATCAGGGTGGCGTCGGAGCTGGCCTCGTAGACAGCCACGTCCCGGTCATAGCCCAGGTCTGGGTTCTGGAAGGCCACCAGGGCTGCGGTGTGCCGGGCCTGCCGGGAGGTGCCCTCGTAGGTGAACTTCCCGCTCTCGACGTTGGCGTTGGTGAACAGGGCCACCGGGGAGGCGTCCGAGTCAGCCACCGGAACGACCAGGCCGGAAGCGTAGTAGGCCACGCCCCAGAAGATCGAAGCGAGCTGGCCCAGGGCCTTGATGGCATTCTGCTGGCCCTGCAGGTAGAGATTGCAGACCATGCGGGGCTCGGTGCCGCCCTTGCCGTCGGAGACAAGGGTGTCGCACCACTGCGCGATGGCGTAAAGGGTCCACTTGTCGATCTGGGAGGCCGCCAGGAAGGTCCCTGCGCCGTAGCGGGTCTTCGTGGCCGCATCGTAGAACACCCAGGCGGGGTTATCCGTCCAGGCCGTGGTGAAGGTGCCGTCCCAGGCCCCGCCGCTCGTCCCGGTGCCCGTGGTCGCATAGGCCCGGGTCAGGGGGTTGTAGTTGGCGGGGATCTGGACCTTGGTCCCCTTCATGACCACGTTGACCTGGGGGATGTTCCGGAACTGCTTGGCATTCAGGCGCAGGCTCAGGACCGAGCTGTTGGGGTAGCGCAGCCGAACGTCCACGATCTCGGTGAAGGCATCCCACCAGGTCTGGCTGAGGTGGTAGGCATCGACGTCATCCGCGCTCACGCGGGACACGCGGATCTGCCAAGTTCCCGTGGCGGGGGTGTCGATCCGGAAGGCCTTGGTGAACTTGGTGCTGAACGGTCCGCCGTTGATGACGCCGTCCGACTCCAGCGTGACCACTTCCCAAGCGCCTCCGTTGTAACCGGCGTTCTGCCGCTCGATCTTCACCTGAACGCTGTTGCCGCTGCTCTTCCCGTCCGTGGTGCTGACCACCTTCAGGGCGGGGATGGAGATGCGCACCCGCACGGCTGAGGGGTTGCTGGTAATGGATCGCGTGACGGGAGTGGCCTGGACCACCTGCACGTTGACGCTCGTCTCGCTCTCGGTCCCGGTGATGCCCTTCACAGCCGCCTGGGTGTTGGTCCCTGCGACCAGGGCCAGGGCGATGCCGGTGAAGTTGAAGGTGGTTCCATCGCTCGCCAGGAGCGCGGTGTTGTCGAGGTAGACCGACTTCAGGCCGTCCGCCAGACCCTCCACCTGACCCTCTGCCATCAGGATCTGGAGCGTTCCAGTCTCAGGAACCACGGCGTCAGAGTAGGACGACCCAGCGCCAGATCCGGGCGAGTTAGAACCTCCAGGGCCATTCCCACCAAGTCCGTCCCAGTCGTCGTCTGGAGTCAAAATTCCGGGCATTTAAGCCTCCGCCTTTGCCCAGACCCAAGGGCTGGTGTCGCCATTCCCGCCCCGCGTGCCTGCGTTGTCGGGTGCCATGCTGCCAAAGCCCTTGTCCTGCCACGTCTGGGCGTCGATGCCCGCGCTGATGACGTGCCCGCCGATGCGCATGGTCCCGTAGAGCAGGGGCACGCACCCGCCCTGGCCCGTGGTGAGGGTGGGCGAACTGAATGACCAGGTCTCCGCGTCCTTGCTGCTGTCCAGGCCAGCCCCAGCAGACTCCGGGGTCTTGGCCAGCAGCTGCGCCACGCCGCCCAGCATCATGGACACGCCGATGCTCAAGCCAGCAGTGGCCAGCCAACCACCGCCGCCAATCATTAGAGCAGTGCCCCATCCGCCAGAGGCTGCGAAGATGGCCGCCCCGATCAGGAAGGTGGTGAACCCGTCCTTGGCGCCCGCCACCACCGGGATGATCTTGATGACCTCGGCCTGCCCGACGGGTGCAGTGAGGCCCAGCTCGTCCACGTCCTCGGTCCCGACGATCACCCGGAAGGGGGAGGATAGGTTCTCCTGCAGATACTCCCTGAACCCAGGGCGCACCACGCAGAGGGCCCGGATAGCCTCGGCAGGGGTGGCGACGTCCAGCTGGTGCAGCTTCCCGAACCGGGCCCGCATCTCGCCATAGAGCTTGATGGTCTTCAGCATGGCGAAACCCTCCGAACGGTGGCGACCACGGCCCGGGCCAGCGGGCCCAGGTCCTCCTCGCGGGACAGGCGCCCCGGCAGGTGGTGGGCGATGCGCCCGGCGCCCAGGTAGACGGCGCAGTGGTTGGGAACGCCCTGGCCCCTGATGCTCATGAGGAGCGCGTCGTAGAGGTGGGGCCCGTCCTCCACCGGGGCGAACGATGCCGACCCAAGGCCCGACCGGAACAGGTCAGAGACGGACCAGAACCCAGGCGCACGCACGAAGTCAGGCATGGCGGGGAACATGTCCCGGGCCAGCGTGTAGCAGTCCTGGACGCCCCAGGCGAACGGCTTGCCCAGCACGGACCAGCCGGCCGGGGTGATGCGAGCCCAGGCTCCGTCCAGTGTGAAGACCCACCAGGGCACGCCCGAGCGGCTGCACCCACGCAGGTCCGCGGGGCTGGGCTGAGTGGTCCCGCCCGGGTGGCTGTGGACGATGCCCAAGACGGTCCCGGAGTCCTCAGCGGACACCCAGTCCTCGGGGTGGATCTCGAACTGGTCCAGCTCGCCCACGTTCCGGCAGGGGTGATAGACGGCGTCGTTCTTCCCGTCCCAGACGAGTACGCCGCAGCTCTCCCGCGGTGCCTCGGCCTTGGCATGGCCCAGGATGGCCTCCAGCAGGGCGGGCGTCATCGGACCCGCGCCGTGCCTGGGAAGGCTCCGAAGGGCAGATCAGCCGTCGCTCCGAAGTTGGTCTTGCAGTCGGCCAGGCGCTTCCCACAGGAGGCCGTGGCGCCCACATAGCCGCACTCTGTGCCCTTGAAGGTCCAGGGGCAGATGTTGGCGGTCACCCGGCGCTTCGGGATCTGCGCGGTCTGCACGTCGAGCGGGGTCACCAGCTCGAACTCGATCACGTCGCTGGTCTCCATCACCTTCCGCTCGACCACCCAGGGCTCATCCGGCCAGCAGGCCGTGGGGTCCGCGTTGGCGTTCACGGCGGGGCTGAAGTTGGCAGCGTCGAGGTGTTTGGCGAAGCACCGCTTGAGGGTGACCGTGGCGCCCACCAGGTCCTCCAGGTCGCGCACCAGGCCGCCCACCACTCCGTCCAGGGCAGCCACGCGCAGCTTGGGGCGGGGCAGGGATCCGCGGCTGGACCACTCGAACCCATCGGCCTGGATCGGGAAGGGGCTGTAGGTCTGCCCCTGCCACACGACGCTGGCGCCTAGGCCGTTGGTCCCGGCGTGGAAGCGGTAGATGGTGCCCCCGCAGACCGTGGCGTCCAGCACGAAGAGCTCCAGCACCGCGGAGGGCGCCAGACTCTGGATCTCGGTCAGGGGCAGGCTCAAAGCGGCACCTGCACGAAGTCAGCCGTGATGGACTTCAGGTTGTAGCCCGTGTCGGTGATCTTCCAGGTGCGGCAGACATACTTCCGGCTGCTGTCTCCCGGGTGGGTGTAGTCGAAGCTCGCCACACCCCCCTGGGTCTCCAGGAAGGACAGGATGGCCGCCGCCTCAGAGGTGGACCTGGCCGTGAAGGACAGGCCCCGCTTCCGCATGTCGGAGTTCAACCCGTCAGCAGCCCGCTGCTCGTAGCCGTCCCCGAACCGCACGGAGCGGATGCGGGGCTCGCGCTCCTCGGTGGCGCCTGCGTCAGGTGTCCAGGTGAAGGTGCTCATTTAGGCCCTCGCCAGCAGTCCGCCTTGGCGGGAGTTCTTGATGGCCCACTGGTCGCAGGTGGCCTGGATCATCTGCCCCAGGTCCACCCCGGCCGCACCGCCACCAGCCACCGAAGCCTGAGCCCCGCTGCTGTTGACGTTGACCGTGATGGAGGGGGAGGCGCCGCCTCCGCCATTGGCAAGTCCTGGAAGCTGGTAACCCCCAGCGTCAAAGGTGCTGCCACTCGGGGTCGCTGGCGCAGCCGGGGAGAACATCCCACCCACCGCGGCCAGGCCCCACTTCAGCAGCGGGTCCATGACGTTCCTCTGCACCGCCAGTCGCGCCAGATCCCTCAACATAGAGCTGATCAGGTCTCCGAAAGAATTCTTTCCGGTGAAACAGAAGTCCACGAAGGCATCCGTGCTTCTCTTCGACCAGTCGGTGATGGTGTCCCGCAGGTTACCGAACATGTCGGTCATGACCGGGAGGCTCTCCCGAGTTCTCCGGAGCAGCTCCTGCTCACCGAAGCTGAACTCCTTCTGGCTGATCAGGTTCTGGTCCCGGGCCCACACAAGTTTCTCATAGCTGTCCCCGAGCTTGATGAGCTGCTCGCGGCCAGGCTGGACTAGGTTGAGTACTTCGGCCTCAGCGGCTCCCTCTTCCTTCAAGGCGGCCTGGTCCATCTTGTACTCAGCACGGAGTGCTCGGCGGCGCTCCATCATGTCCTCAATACCTCGGATCCGCTCGGTGGTGACGAACCCATCATCCTCGACCCCGACTACAGTCACGCCTCTGCTGGCCTTCTTGTCGAAGCTCGAGTCATCACGCAGGCTCTTCAGCTCTGCCATGAGCTTGTTCGCAGCTGGGTTATTAGATAGGCCGACCTTCGCCTGCTCGTAACGTTTTAGGGCTTCGGAGCCCATGCCGTAGGTGTCCACCTCGGTCTTCAGAGCTTCGATCCATGCGGTCTGCTTCTTGGTCTGGGCGTCCCTGGCTGCATCCCTGGACTTGTTTGCATCTAGTTCGTTTTTCTTGGACTCCACCAGAGACTCTTGAGCATACAGTTCCTGGGCCATGGCCCTGGCTTCCTTCTCACGGGCCAAGGCTGAGTCGATTTTGACCTGGACAGCCTTGAGGTCGGCTTCATATTCATCAGCCCACCTTCCCGGTGCGTTCTTGGTGCTCTGGATTTGGAGTTTCTCGGAGTAAGCGTTGGCGGCCTCACCGTGAGCGACGGTGGCTTCCCAATCGTAAGCCTTGATGCCAGCACGGCCAGTCTTGGAGAGACCGATTTTGGTGTTGTATTCGTCTACCTTGTCGATAGCGTCCTGGATGTCGTTTGCCACCGTCAACCAAGCGTTGTGCTCTGTTTCTGTCCTCTCCCGCTCAGACTTCCCAACGGTGTCCATGACCAGCTTCAACGTGTTCACCACAGCTGTGATCACCAGGAAGTGGATCCCCATCCTCATGACCATCGTGCTTACACGTCCCTCAATGCGGGTGGCCATCTTGTCGATAGCAGATGGCGCTGTGGCCTCCAGGTCTGCGATCTGACCATTCAGGTTCTGGAAGATTTTACTGTCCGTGAGACCGAGCTGCTCCGCCTTGTAGGCCCGCATGGCCACAGCGCCCCTGCCCATGGTTGCAGCCTGGCGGTCCAGGCTCTGCAGATAGGCATCCTGTTTTACGATTAGGCGCTCATTGGCCTTGATCAGGTCTTCTCGTTCCGCTGTAGACATGCGGCTGACGGTGCTGTTCCTGATGACAGACGCCGTCTGCCGGTCGCTGGACTGAGCCAGGGCATCCTGCTTTACTGCGAGGCTATCAGTGCTTGCCTGGACCTCCTGCGCAGCTGTGCTTAGGCTCTT
>SERZ01001477.1_pt1 | contig 13271 bp, 8 predicted proteins | sample 3171461 | NCBI WGS metagenome assembly SERZ01 (sample SAMN06051861, study PRJNA518727) | freshwater metagenome | biome: subpolar coniferous forest; feature: holomictic lake; material: water; isolation source: holomictic Lake 227, 6 m depth | place: Canada: near Kenora, Ontario | collected 2013-06-25... | reverse complement strand
TGGATTGTCAAAATTAGGTTATCAAAGGTGGGCAAGCTTAGGTTGTCATTCCGAATCAGTCCCGGTCATTTCATGAACAGCACTTTCATATCCTCAAGCCCGTCCTGGGAGTTGTCCCGCTTCAATTGAGGACACCTTGTCCAGGAAAAGATGAAGCTGCTGAGAATCACTGTTGGTATTATCAAACACTGCTCGACATCCTTGATTGAACATTTTCCGCCCCTGCTCACCCGAACAACGCACAGCCTTGCTGCTTAAATCTTTCGATCATCTCTTTCAGTTCCTCTTCCGTCGACTCGAAATACTCGGCCAGACACGTCAGGCACATCATCCGTTTAATCTGCGGATGGATGAGTTTCTTGTTAAGTCCAATGTCATTCTTGGAAAGCTTCTCATTGTCACAATAGGCACAATTGATTTGATTTCCTCCGATCATTGTTCTACCTCGCGTAACGTGTACGCGGCTAAGTTCTTCCCACCATATTCAAGCGGGTCTATCTTCTGCAATTGCTGCCGGATCACCGTGCGCATCTGCACGGCAGGACGCAGGCAGTATCGCTTGAACTCCCCCTTGTCGATTCTGTCCGGCTCTGTGACTTGCGGAAACAACAATTTAAGGTAGGCAGTACACAACCGTAATACCGCTTCCGTGTCGCGGGTGTCAGCCTCAGGAGGATAGTCCACTAACCTTGCAACGACATGCCGATAAATCAGTGTTTCCGCTGGCTGGCGCAGCAGATGCATGATTTCGGAAAAATACTCCGTGTTCAGCGCCCAACCGTTGATTTTTAGGCTCTCATTCATGCGTGGGATGTTGCGCCCCCGGATAAAGCCATGGAACCGGTCCAGTAATGCCGACTCATGGAATACTTCCGGCAGCCTTTGAAACATGTCACTGATTTCGTCCATCTCTGTTTGCGGGATGTTCCCAAGCAGGATAACACCAGCCCCGCCAATAATTCGGTTCTTGCCGACCGTGATCTCCCCACTTTCCATATAGGCTTTCAGCCCGCCTTGCATCTCACTCGGGGCGTGGAAGTTGATCGACTGGATTTCGTCCAGCGCTACAAAGTCGTTAGACGCGATCAGACCAGGGCTCTTCCCATTGATGTCACCAAACATCTTTGCTCGTGTCAGGGTTCCCCCGCTGACCAGCCAGCCGTATTTCCCTACCTGCCCGAACAGATACGACTTACCTGTTCCCTTGGGTGCCAACTCGATCAAATTCAGTCGCGGTTCGATGAATGGCAGCAGACGCGTCAGCACCGTGTGTTTCTGTACCCAATCTTCATATCCATCAGGGTTGTAATCAATAGCTCCCAACACAACGTCGATCCACTCCTCTGCAGTGAATTGACTGCGAGCCTCTCTATATGCGTCTATATTAATCGTGTACGGACAGAAATTCTTGTACTCTAAGAGCGTGAAACATCCTCGTGGATTCTCGCCGTCCGGGCTGCGGTATCCCAGTTGTACCAGTCCCCAGCCCCCTGCCGTTTTTACAACTTCTTCTTTGATCCGATCCCAAACATAATCCTCAATCAGCGTTTCAGCATGCCCAAGCCCCAATTCCGGAATCGCAAACGTGAACTCGTCGGACCGCACACTGAATTGGATTTCAATTTTAGCCAGAAACTTCTTCGAGCGCCCCTCACTTCGAGCCGCATCCTTCAATTCCAACAAATTCTCACGGTGCGGGATGATTTCGTAAATATATTTTCGCAAAGCTTCAGCATCGTGAATTCTACCGTCAGACTCCGCTTTGCGCTTCAAAATCCAATCCCGCAAAAACGACGGAATCGATGCCGCTTTGAAGATCGCCACGATGTTCGGATCCTTAAAGACCGTTGTGTCCGGGAATGCCGCCCGTAATTTTTCAGTACCGACCATGATTAATTGCCCTCATTGATACTACAGATCAAAATCATCTTTCTCAACAATCTGCGCGCGTTTGCCACCAGTCTTCTCCTTCGCCATGAACTGCTCTGTCCTCGAGAAAATTACTACCGGCACCAGTCGCTCCTCCAGAGTTGCCCCGCCATGTAGCTCAAAGCCCTGCCCGCCACCCTTCTTGGGCAGCCGGTTATACCCTCGCACCACCCAATACCTGCCGTCCAATGTTTCCTCCAGTTCCGGCGGACAGGCGCTCTGCGCCGTCCGCTCACGGTAGCGCCAATCGGCGACTTCCGCGCCAGTCTCACAGGCAAGTGTCCGCGCCAGCTTGGGTTCTGTCTGCCACGCCAACACCGATAGCCGCGAACTCCCGTGATCTGCTGTGACAAGCACCCGCTCAAACCGCAACAACCCATCCGCCACACGCGGTAACACCTCGCCACCGATCACATCCAACGCCGCAGCCATATTTTCCTCCGCGCGCCGCGTTTCGTGCGTCTCCACGCCGTAGTGTGCAATATTGTCGAAGCGTTTGATGTCCTGTAACCGTCGCGCCGCGTCTGGCCAATGGATGTTGTTGAACAGCGTTGTTGTCGGCAAATGCGCCGTGCCCACCGCAATCGAAACCACGCCCATATTCCGTTGCAGTGCCAGCGCCTCCAACATTGGCAGCCACTCCGCACCCATCGCGTCCACCACCAGCAACGCGCACCCTTTGTCCGATGCATACCGTTGCACCATCGCGTCTCGCGATTGCACGGAACTTGGAGGAACCACCCTCTGCGCCCTCTCGTAAAACTCCGGTGTCACGCGGCCGGTTATTTTCAGTTCACGGTATTCCCTGAAATAGTTTTCCAGCGTCACGTCGCCAAAAACGATATCCGTGTGCAGATACGCTGCCACTTCTGGATACACATGTTTTACGGCGTTTGACGCAATGCCGTCCACCACGCAGCGCCGCAATAATTCCGCCCGCTCCGCGTCCGTTTCGCAATTCAACCACGGCGCGACTCTCGACGTTGATTCGCCCGCGCAACACGCAATGAACTGCCGTATGTCCGCGTCGGACATCCTAACGTTCGCTTCCCGTATAGCATCCCTGCGTTCGTTATAAAACACCGATTCATCCAGCCATTGCGCAGCGCCTGTTATGTATGCGGAGCGGAAGGTGCCGACATGAACCCCCTCTTGCCTTGCAACATACTCAAGGTAACTTCCCCTGGATGCAACATGTTTAACCAGCCAGAGTACCATCTCGCTTTTCGCACCATTGCATCCATCAAACACACACAGGGCGTGCTTTGCGACTCCACCTTCTGGGAAAAACAGCTTCTTGAGTGTTTCCGACAGTGTTTTCCCCGCACCTTTTTTACCCCACTCGCACATCCACCGCAAAGCATCTTCGGACAATCCCGCATCTTCAACATTGTAAAACACGCGAGCGAAATCCCGCAGACACACCACCTGTCGTACCTCAGCGCTGAGCCCCGCCAATTCCCGCCCTTTTGAGGCTACAACAATCCGCCGAAAAGAGCTGTCGTTCGGATGTTCCTCGGTATATCGCAAATACTTCTGAAATGTGTCGCACACTTCCGGTATGAAGGATTCCAAGGTGTCCTCGACTATCATCACCTCCGTACGCCCCGTTATTCTTTTCGCTTCTTCAGAAGCGGCCTGTGATACGATATGTTCGACATCAATTGCAATCAGTTGCTTACCCTGGCGGTAGCGCGGATTAGCGAAAACATCCTTGAGTATCAATCCTGTGCCGTCATCGCTCCTCAAAAAGCAGACCGCTTCCCGCCCTGACAAGCCGTCCACCCATTCGCGTAAAGCGACAATCGCAGCCCGTTTATTCTCGTCTGTTAACAACGCAAGATAGCCGGGCAGCCCCAACAATACCACAGCCTTACCGATTGCCTCCTGTGCCGTCATTGCTTCATAAACCCGTTGGAAGACTTCATCAGGCATTGGGAGCCACGCGCTTTCCTTCACAACATCGCTCAAACGCAACTCAAAGTCGCCGCGGTCTTGGCAGAACCGGCGCAACGCCGTCCAGCTCTCTCCCGGAGGTACGATCACCACCCGCACCTTCGCCTCCGCGAGGGGATTCTTGATGTATTCGCAAAATTCGATCAGTGTCATGGCATCACTCCAGCACCGAAAGCCCCACATCGGGGAATTTATCAATCAGCTTCAAGAGCAGTGTCTTCGCCTCGGCATCGGAAAGCATATTCACCTTTTCCGCAGCCTGCTTCTGCACATGAGTCTCATATCCCTGTTTGACGAACGCCTCGACCGCATTGCGAAGTCCTCCATCCGTCAGCCATCGGTCCGGTGCGTCACCCAATTTTCTGCACAACCAGTCGCTCAGTTCTCCGACACTGAACCCGATTTTTTGGTACCGAGGGGGCAGCACCCGTTCGAGGAATTTTTCACCCGCAGTGGACACATCCACAAATGCACCCTCTTTTTCAAGTTCATCATGCACTATCTGTAAGCGTTCCGCTGACACACCTCCCGGATTTACGACCGCATCGACGATGCCCTTGGCATCGTCGACCGCCAAAACGCATTCGGCGGGCAACTCGTATTTGCGGCTCCATTCGTCAGGCGAATCCGTACTTGTGCGTTCACGCCACACCGCCACTACCTGCTTGGAAACCAGCGTCCGGCTATACTCCTCAATCTTTCCACGCCCTTGCACCTTAAAACTCGGCTCATCGGCTCTCGCCAAATTCGGCGGGAAGGCATTGTAAAGCTCGCGGCCTTCCGCAATCGACATCGGCCAGATCTCTCCGAAAATTTCTCGCATCGCATTCAATTGCCGCTTTTGTGCGACGTCGAAGAATACCTCGCGGATAACCTCTTCTTGTTGCTCAAGTATCTCTTCAAAGGCTTTCACGTCCTCGCCGGACAACGACGGTCTGTTGAGCAATTCAAAGAAGCGCTGCAACGCCGGATGTTTCTTTGCCCAGAACTCCGTCGGCACCTTGTTCTCGCCCAGCACTGCATTGCTTAAGCGGTTCAACGCATCCTCGAAGCTCATGTAGCCCGATGAGCCAGCCTGCCTGCGGATATGCTCAGCGCACAGCGTCTGCCGGTAAACCTCTTCAAGTACGGATTCAGCGTCGCCACGTTTCCACAACCAGCCGCTTGTCGCCGCAAAACGGTTTTTGACCACTCTACAATAGCTGTGCAACGAATCGCCCATGCGCTCTGCCGCCACTTTCAACTCCGGCTTGGCGCTATCGACATACCGCTGAAAAGCCTCTTCAAACATCACTGGCGTCATATACTTGGCCATCGCCTCCGCCAGCCCCGGCGTTGCCAGAAGAACCTCTCCGATTTCCTTCACCTTATTGCCGCGAGTCTCGGTGTCTCCTTTGGAACTGATGCCATTCGCCGCGCACAGCGCGTTGATGACCTTGCCCATCTCCTCAGCACTTGGCTCGGTTTGCGCACGGATATGTTCCGGCAGCACCCAAAGCGGAACACGCTGTGAAATATCTTCCAGACGTGTCACGACAGCGTTCAACGCCGCCTCCACCGTTCCGTCCGCAAGCGTACTGCTCCCAAAAATCATGCTGCTCTGTTCTATGAACGTCTTTTCCTCTTTCGACAAGCGACAGATCAGTTTCTCCTTCTTAATGGCATTGGCGCCATCGTCTTTCACCACCACCTCAATGATTTCCGCCAGCGCCGCCGCATCTATCGTCTTGCTTGTCACGCCGTCCGTCCATTGTAGTTTGCGCTGTCCAGTCAACCATGTTTTCAGCACAAAGCCCAGCACGAAGGCCGAATGCGGCACCCCCAGGAGTCCAAACGGGGGGCGTTGCAAATCGATATAGAGTTTGCGTATAGAGCAGGGGTTGCCAGCACCCACCGTGGTGTCTTGCCGTTTCTTGCAGAAATCCCGCAACTGCGTCAGTGGATGGTTCGGATTCGCATTAAACCATTCATCCTCTCCGGTGACACCGTTCTTCTGCCATGTCGTCACCACGGTCTTCCACGCGCCTGGTTTGGAGAACTTGTCGAACTCCATGCCCGCCAGCGCCCAGCTCTGCAAGGCGCTCGGCGCAGCGAACGCGCTGATGTTAAAGCCACACAGATCATCCGTATATGCCTCGAACGTCTGTTTCGCATAGCCGGTGAGCCAGTCTCTTTTAAATTGCCCCCACGTCACTTCCTCAGCGAACGGTTCCCCGTTTGGATTGGGTTTGTACACGATGAATTTGGCAGCACTCGTCACTTTGGATTGCCATGTCGCCTTGGCGCTGCTGACCTGTGTCTCGAACACCTTCTTGCTCGTGCTGTCGCTTGCCAATGCGAGACGGGCGCTGTTTTCCGTGAACTCTTCCCATGCCTTCGCTTTGTCTCGGCAGAAGCTGACCTCCGGCAGCGTCACAAACAGCATCCGGTGATCCTTGAACTGTTTCGCCAATTCCCTTGCCTTGTCAGGAATGCGCAATTGTTCCTGCTCGTCCCGCGCCAGAATGAACTGCACAAGCACTCGGTTCCCTGTCGAACCAAAAGACTCGCGTCTCGCGATGCTTGACGCCGAAAGACCGCCGATACTCACCGCGCGCACATCAAAACGACCGCCGTAGTTGACAACTTTCAATTGTTTAACCAGCTCCGCCTCTGTGTATTTCAGCACGAGATCGCCAAACTTGCCATCCAACGCCGCTTTTTTCTCCTCGATCTCTTTCGTGTCCGAGCGGTCACGGAAACGTTCGCAACGCCCGTTCACAATCGTGAAACAATGCTTCTGCTCTATATTGCGTAGGATCGCATCCACACCTTGCAGTGCTCCGTCCCCCTCGAAACAGCGTTGGATATTTTCCACTGTCACGCTCAAGAGCGTATGCCCCGTTCCCTGCATCTGTTCGATCAAATTAAACAGCAACACCGCCTTGAACACGCGCCGCTCGTCCGGCTGCAAATCCTGTTCGCGTCGAGCGTACTCCGCCTGCGCCTCCTGCACGACTTGTTCCGTCCCCAGATCATCCCGTTCCACGAAATACCGCCACAGATGATCCACCGTCAGGAGCTGATGATCTGGAACCTCCAGCCCGCCTTTATCAATGAACGCCCTGAACTCCTCGCCGTTTAGGAACTCGAACATGCTCCGCTGGTTTGATCCGATCGCCACAGACAGATGTTTCAGCAGGAACGCCGCCATCGGATGCAGTGGCAGTATCCACTTGAAATCCACCGCATCCATGCCCGCCTTGTTAACGACCATGTAGTTTTCAACCACGCTGTTCACACTGTGCCACAGTACGTCGCGCTCTATCCTCCACTCCGCTGCTTTCTCCGGGTTGATAACGAAGGCATCTGCCGCCAGTTTCAGCGCGGTCTCGTTCGGCAGGTCAATCCGCTTGAACGTGAACCGGTCGTTCGCTTTCTTCGCGCTTTCGGAACCCGCCGCCACATACGACGAAATATCCGTGTGCGTCACCGGAACGAAATAAAACCCCCCTTGCTGTGCGGCCTCCGCCAACTGTTCCAGCGTCTTTAATGCCGTACGGTTGCGATCCATGAACGCCGAAAACTCGTCCCAGATATAGACCAGCTTGGAAAGTCCGTTCGCATTCAAAGATGCGTCCACCCATTCCAGAAATTCTTCAGCACTCAAACTCAGATATATGTTTCTTGCCTCCAGCACCAGCATCGCGTCGCTGACCAGACCCGCCTCCTGATTCGCATCCCGAAGTTTTTTCTCCAACGTTTCCGCCGTTTTAATGCCCGCGTTCAGGTGCGAGAGCCGCGCCTGCATCTCGTCGCGCTTTGCGAAGAAATGCTGCTCATCCTGCCGGATGCGCTCAATGACTTCATCCAGCTTGCCTTTAAGCGAAATCGTGTGGCCGCCCGTCATTAGTGCCTTCGTGATGCCGCGCTGCAAGCGCATCAGAAACTGGTTTTTCGCGTCCACACCGTCCGCGTTTACGTCATAAACAACGAGCGTCTTTTCGCAGCGCCGTTCCAGCACCCCATTCCGAACTGGGCCCGGGATCTGCGCCTTGCGCAAATCCAGCCATTTCTGGACGCGTGCCACGTCGTCGGTGAACAGTTTTTGCAGCACCAGTGAAGCATGGCTCTTGCCCGTACCGTAGGCACCCGTGATCCAGATCGTTTTTTTCCCGCCGTTCAGGCTCTTAAGCAACTCCCGCAAAATCTCCACAAATGAGTCGTGCGGGTAAAACGCCAGCCAGGTTTCGGGACTTTTGTCAATGTTCGCACGCGTCATGAATGGCGCGTAATCCGGTCTGATCCCGAAATAGTCCTTGTAGAAAGTCATTTTTCCGCTCCCTCTAAAATCTGCGGTCTATCTGTGGTTCAATGCTTTTCCAAAATCAGAGACACCACATCGTTTCGAATCTTCGTTTCCGGGAACACCCGCACCTCGTCCAGCCCCAGCGTGAAGCTGCACGCGATGAGGTCTGGATGCACCGCCGCCAGTCCCATGCACTGTTTTTTGAACTCGTCCGGTGAGATGCCGAACACCGGCAAGGGCGACACAACATCTCCGTCGAACTCCGCCGCCATCATCTGTCTCACCGTAAACACACCGCGGCCAGACTTCTCCGCCATCACATAAAGCCCGTAAAGAACTACCAGCGAATCCACCGAACGAGAACGGCGCGTAAGCCCAACAACGGATCTGCCCTTCATTTCGGTTTCAATCAACGCATTGTCTCCTTCGCTAAGCGGAGAGGCCTTAACCAGTTGGCAAAGCGACTGCAATGCGCCTTTCCTCACCGATGCCGAACCAACGGATTGTGATAGCTTTTCATCAATCCGCTTCAGCGGATACCCCGTGTCAATATCCGTATTGCAGGCATACCATTTCACAAGCGGGGAAGTGTTTACCAAAAGAAACCACAACAACTGCCAAAACAGCAAATCGGTAAAACCACGTTTTTTACCAACTTCCAAAAGCAATGTTGTGGTTATAGCCGTTGAACCTCCAATCAACCCCGCCTCCCGGAACCACGTCACGGCTGCTGGAATCATCCTGTTACCTAGTGCGGTTGTCTGACGGAAATTCGCGCCCTCGTTCGCCAGAACTTCAATCCATTCCGGTTTCAGTCCAAAAGTCATGTATTTATTGATGCCGCTGATATTCATCGTTTTTGCTCCTGCATATCGTTTTGAGTAATACCGCCAACAGCCCTCGTCAGGCGCATAACACCTCATGCAATGAACGCACATTCCTTCATCAATAAAAATCTTCACCTTGCCGCTATGAGTATCTTTATCCCACCGCAACGCGCCTGTCGGACATTCCGCCTCGCAAGCGTTGCATCCTATGCAGGCAATAGCCTTGTGAACGGCGTATGATAGCCACTTGGTAACATACCTGTCGGATTTTCCAGTCGTCCAGACACATTGAAGCAAACCTGTCTGACCGTCCTCATGAAGTAACAACTCCGCACCTTTAATCTCCCCAATCGCTTTGAGCCATTCCTTCAAGGCCGGCTCTGCTTCAATTGGAAATTCAAAAATCACTCGATCGCTTTTGCGTTCCACTCCTGGTTCCGCAATGACGTGTTTCAAGGATACGCCGCTTTTCCTCGCATGCCATCCCCCTCCATAAATGAAGACATCCGCGTCATCCTCGGAAGAAAACTCCCGGTCAATTGCATCACGCACAGCGTCAGTAAAAGGCGCGACCTCCTCACAGTAATTCATTCTTATCAAATCATTCTGACGGTCGGTTGACATCGGACACATCAGGCATCCGACACGGGACAACCCTTTTCGGTATGCCTCGTTTAGAACCAGATCGTGCGCAATGATATAGAGCCACAGTTCATGCGCTGACCACGCCAAAATTGGCATGGCATTCACCTGTGATTGGCTTTTCAAACCATCTCCAATATCGTCGTATCCAGAACGCCGTTGACTCTCCTCACCACGTATCCCAACAAATGCCAGCGTTTTGATTGACCTTTTTCCGAGTCTTTCCTTGAGCGCTAATATTGCAGGAGCGGTCTTGTGAACGGAACAGCACCAACGCAACGCTTGCGACGGCGGTCCGAATAGTCGCCAGTTTTCCAATGCGGGGGTCTTGGCGGAGACCTTCAAAAAGGGGCGGTCTTCGTAGCGGCTTTGGATTTTTTCCCAGACGCTGTAAGTATCTGGCAGTTCCATATCGGTATCACTGAAAACAACCGGAATGTCCAACGGTAGTACCTTGTGGCAAAGGTCGAGCAGTACCACCGAGTCCTTGCCGCCACTGAAGCCGATATAGATAGCTTCGCATTTTCCCGTGTAGGCGTCGTACATCTCCTTGATGCGCTTTAGCGTATCCGTAACCAGCGCCGCCATGATTTCATGGTTTTCGGCCACCAGCGCCCTGACATCAACTGGAACCAGCTTCAATTTTCTTCGTGACTTCGCACCTTCGGGCAAGCCTCCATTCCCGCACAATACACCCTTCCATTCGATGTCCAGTAGCTTGCCGTAACGTTTCTTATGGAGTCTCGCGATTTCTTCGCCGTGATGCAGATACACGTTCTGCCTCGCCCAGAGGAGCGGACGTCGCTCTGCCAAATCGAATGCCAACCGTGCCTCCAACCCTATGAGCCTCAGTTCCTCTGCGAAGACCGGGCGGATTTCGCTCGCCACGAATTTCCCTGTCTGCGTCGTCAGGCGGTACCTGCCTGTGTACTTGTCCCACTCGTAACTATACATTCGTAACGCCTTCTGTCTCCTGTACTTCAGTGGTCGGCGACATCGCCGCTACCTGATATTCGTCCTATTTGCCCGCCTGTTCCAAGCGCAACCGTCTCTCCCACAATGTTTCTCCCTCGTAGGTAAAATTGCAAAAACCATTTGCATGAGACACACCCAACAAGTGACACGCCAATGTCGAAATCGCCCATGCCTTTCCGTCATATTTCACTTGATTGATGCCATCAAGTACAACACAAGCGATATCGCGGTCATTTGTAAAAACCAGCTCCCCGCCAACCGGCACACCAAGAGTGTTGAAGCGCGTATTCGGACTACGCACACGCCTGCCCGGCACGGACGATTCATTTGCTCTCACGCGGGATTTCTTCGTATTCGGAAAGACATCATTCTCGCCTTGGTAATGTTTCGCACAGACGTGCATGAAGGTGCAGTTATCCAGCAGTGCGTATTCCTCGCGGAAACGGGCGCGGTAGAACAAATTCAAGGCGAACTCAAGTTTTGCAGCGGACACTTTCTCTTCAAGCGCAACCAGCGTATCGACGACGGTTGTCAGTTTCTCCGAGAAATCCTCCGGCAGCATAATCGACTCTGTACTGCGCCAACAGGGTACTCCACCGACTTCCGCCTCATGGGCTTCCGGCAGGAAGTGCAAGCGAATGCCCTCCAACGCCTCGGCGGTCAGGTGCGGCATCGCCTGTTCGATTTCATTAAAGGTCAACATGCCGTCCGCCTCTTCAAGCCATCCGGCAATCGTTTCCGAGATTGCAGCCAGACTATCATCCAGATTTGGCGAGGGCAGGGAACAGAAATGACCCCCCTTCCCCCACGCTGCCACCGCGAACCCTAAATACCGCAGAAAGGCAGCGCAAATTTCCGGCGTGTCAATATGGCGGAGAACACCGCAAAAGTCTTCAAACAACCGTTCGACCGAAAAGCAACCGTGTTCCATTAGCCATTCCAACGCCTGCCCTTCGAACGCCAACCGGGACTCAACGTCCGAAATCATCTCGTGGGAAAACCACAGTCCGTTCCCCAGTTGGAACATCGCGGCTTTCAAATCTTCTATCTGCCAATCCTCACACGAGACTTTCTGCCGCAACAGCCGCACCGCCATCGGATCGAACGACACGCCATTGGGATATTCGCGCTCCAATATCGCCAAAAGTTCAGCAGTCGTCATGCAGTCTTCCATTCATGAGTCACCCAGCATGGCACCAGAGCATGCAAATCAACAAGACTATCTCTTCGATTCCGCGACACAGGAAACCATTCTAAAATCCTGCCCCTCATTCCTTTCTTGTTTTTTATATCAATTTCAGCACGGAGTTTTTTGATTTGGACAACGAAGGAACACGACAGGACACCTATATTGCTATCATTGATCCTGTGCTCATCTGTGTCTATCTGTGGTTCCGGATTATCTCCTTCGTTCTCAAACAACTCCTTGATCATATCATCAACTCCGCTGCAGCCGACCCGATTAAGTTCAAATGCATAATAATTAGAATGATAATCACCCTCCGATCCATCGTTCTGAACATCCTGACACCATTCCTGTAACCTGCACACCTCATCCAAATTATCAGGATTTATGGCAATTTAATACATATCCGTATTAAAAGCAAAAGATTAAAGTGTAAAGTACGAAATCACAGGATAACAGTTCCTTCATAAGGGATGGAGTATCCATTTCATCAACCTAGGCGGTCTGTCTTTTTTTGGCAGGTCGTCTTTTGCGTTTTAAGGAGGCTCATAATGTATCTTTCTTAAATTCGATCACCCCATATATGAAAAAGATACTTCCCCCTTTGGAAAGGGGGATTGAGGGGGATTTTTCAGGTGGATAGCCTCCTAAATCCCCCCTGGTCCCCCGTTTCAAAAAAAGGGGGGGGAATCCTTTCGATTTTAGTATTTTAGATCGTTCGATGAAATTTAAGAATGATACGTTAAAACTCGATGATCAAGTTTTTCCAGTAACATGCTGATATTGTGCGCCGTGCAAAGGCGCTGTTTTCCAGCGGGTGCGAATCCCGCCCGGCAACTTTCGCTCCGGCCGGTAGCAACTGGAGCAGTCGTGGAGGTAACGAAGCGGCTGGAGCCTCCGGTGTAGAGGGTTCTGTAAGGGACTCGGCGAGCATGCAGGCCGTAACATGAGTGAACGCTGAGCAGGCCACGAAAAATATGATGCGGAAGCCGACCCGGCGATATCACGGGGAAGGCTGTCATTGTTGGTGAAGCGAGCGGGGAAATGCAGCTAACAATTCCGCCGGGGTATTAGCGACGGCATGTATGAAAGAGGAAGACAGAGGCAACACGGGAAACCCCATCACGTGGTTGAGCGCGAAAGACCAACCGGAAACCCGCGAGGGACAGGCCGGGCGAGATGGGGTGGCGGAGAGGCCCGTAGTACCGTTGAAGTCGGGTAATACCGATGGAGGAAAGGGGCCTCAGTTCAAGATCAACGCAACAAGTGGAAAGGAACAGGAGATTGGGAACCCTGAAAACTCCGGAAGGCGTTCAGAAACTGCGGATGGCGTTACATGCTAAAGCGAAGGAAGAACCCGGTTATCGGTTTTATCTACTGTACGACAAGCTGTATCGACGGGACATACTCGATTACGCATACCGAAGCTGCAAGGCCAACAAGGGGGCAGCCGGCGTGGATGGAGTGC
>SERZ01001472.1_pt1 | contig 13290 bp, 5 predicted proteins | sample 3171461 | NCBI WGS metagenome assembly SERZ01 (sample SAMN06051861, study PRJNA518727) | freshwater metagenome | biome: subpolar coniferous forest; feature: holomictic lake; material: water; isolation source: holomictic Lake 227, 6 m depth | place: Canada: near Kenora, Ontario | collected 2013-06-25... | reverse complement strand
TGGATCGCACGATAACCGCTAGCCACAACGATTCGAGTTCTGGAGCGTATCGAGATCCATCACGTATCTCGAGAGACATCACACCGAAAGCAATGAGGAGCTGTATTTCCCCCGCCCGCTCTTCTCGTAGGCGCAATGCTCTTAGTGGAGGCGTTCGCCTATTCGCCGCGGCGCGGGGCCCGGTGCCAGCCCCACCTTCGCCTCGGGCGCGGCGTCTCCGAAATACTCCATTTCGAGCCCGCCTTCGGTCAGGCGAACCTCCGACAACATGGAAAAGGCGTTCGCAGCCAGCCTCCACAGTTTGTCCTGTCCGGACTCGACTTCCGAGCGGGACGCCTCCAGTTCCCGCAGCGACCGGCGCAACGCCGCTTCCGCTTCTCGCTGTGGCGTGAAATCCCGGTTGACGAAGACCCATCCAACATGTTTGCCCTCGCAGACTTCTACCGACACGGCACGCCCCTCGATCCAGCGCCAGCCACCGCGGCCGTCGGCCATGCGGAAGTTAATGTCAAAAGGTTCGCCCTTGGCCAGTGAACGCTCCACCGTCTGTTGGAAGAGTTGGCGGTCGTCCGGGTGCAAGATGGCCAGTCCGGCTGCGATGGTCTTGGGGTAACTGCCTGCCGCCAATCGCAGTTTCGGCTCGGGTGGGAAGTCGCCGAGAACCGTCAAGGTGATGCCACCAGCCGTGGCGCGGGCTTGGCCCAATACAGTGAAAGGGTTGGAGGCCAACTTCCAAAGCCGGTCGTGCTCGGCCCGCAGGTCAGCTCGGGAAGCTTCCAACTTCCGCATCAGACTTTGCTTTATGTGCTTCCTTGCTTCTGCCGCTTGCGGATCGCCACGGGTGGGGTTATGTTTAACGATGGTGCTTCTGGAAACGATTCGACGTCAGCCGCAATGGCAGGTGCTGCTCGGGGCACTGGCCTTTGTAGGTTTAATCGGGTGGTTTGACTACGCGACCGGGTGGGAATGGAACTTTTTCGCGCCCTATGCGGTGCCCATCGTCCTAGTCGTATGGAAGACGAACCAGCGGGTGGGATTCGCGTTCGGGTTATTCTGCACACTTACCTGGTGGGGGGTGCATATGGGGACCAATCCGTATCGAACCGGCTGGGGCTTCGCCCTGGCGGTGGCCGGCTGGTGGTTTTACTTCTCGATCCTGGTGGTGGCAACCGCCGCGGTGAAGGCCCACCGGGAGCTGGACCGGGTGCGAATCCAGACGCTCGAACACACCCAGAAATTGAAACAGCAAATCCTCGACACGAGCGAACGGGAACAGCAGCGCATTGGGCGCGACCTGCACGATAGTTTGGTTCCGCATCTCGCCGCGATCGGCTATGCGGCGACCTTCCTGGCGGATGACTTGCGCCGGCGCGACCAACCGGCGGGGGCGAAGGCCGAGCAAATTCGCAAGATGGCAGGCGATGCCGTCTCGCTCGCGCGGGATCTGGCTCGGGGAATTTTCCCTGTGCAGACGGATGGGTCTGGTCTCGCGCTGGCGCTGGAGGAGTTGGCCAGCACCACCTCGCGCCTGACGGGTATGTCGGTTTCCTTTTGCGAAACCGAGAGCAACCAGGTCGAGGACCCGGAGGTGGGAATGCACCTGTACCGAATAGTCCAGGAAGCGGTGAACAATGCCGCAAAGCACGGAGCAGCCGGAAAAGTCACAATTGTCTTAAACAGGAGCGAAGACTCGTTGCACCTTGTGGTTGCCGACGACGGCAAAGGCATGGTGGCGTCACCAAACGGCGCGCGTGGCATGGGGCTACAGTCCATGAGCTACCGTGCTCAGGCTCTGGGGGGCGAACTCAGAATCGATTCCCACCCGAGCGAAGGAACCGTCGTGTCGTGCGAAATCCCCAGCCGTCGGCCCCAGCTTGCGACTGCCGTTTCATGACGCAATCCGACGCGATTGAAAAGAAGAAAGTCCTCATCGTCGAGGACCACCCGCTATTTCGCGCCATGCTCGTGCATCTTATCGACAAGGAGCTCGGAATGACGGTGTGCGGCGAAGCTAATAACATCCGAGACGCGTTGAGTATCATCGAGCAGAGGCGGCCGGATGCTGCGATTGTCGATCTCACGTTACCTGGATCGAGCGGACTCGAACTGATCAAGGACCTGAAAGCGCGGAACCTGCAACTCCCGGTGCTTGTGCTCTCGATGCACGCGGAAAGGCTTTACGCGGAACGGGTTTTGCGAGCCGGCGCGAGGGGCTATATCACGAAGGAGGAGTCGCCGGCTGAAGTCCTCGTGGCCATCCGGACGGTGATGGAGGGGCTCATCTACGTCAGCCAGCGCGTTAATGGGGCCCTCCTGGAGCGGCTGGGGCAGATGGGCAAGTCGGTGCCGTCGCCGGGGGTGGAGTCCCTTTCCGACCGTGAGATCGAGGTCTTTCAGCTTGTCGGCCGCGGGCTTAATTCGCGCGAGATTGCCGGGCGGCTCAATCTGGGACTGACCACAGTGGATAGTTACCGGGCCAGGATCAAGGAGAAGCTCGAGATCAAGAATGCGGCGGAACTGTATCAGCGCGCGGCGCAGTGGATGGCCGAGCGTAGTCTCTAATTTCACGTTCGACCCCGACGCCCCGCGTCCTCGTCCTTCCCTCTTCTTGTCCACATCCGGTTTTCTGCCTTCCACCCCCTGTAGTGTTTTTTGCCACACGCCAAGCCTGTCGCGGTGTACTGCCATCGTGGAGGAGAGTGCGCACATGCAGCGAGTTATGAATCTATGAAGCTCAAGCTTATTGCCGCAGTGGCATCCTTGACCGTTTTGCTCGGCAGCATTCGCTGGGCGAACGCGCAGTGGCAAACGCAGTCGTTCCTGGTCAAGCCCGGCTGGACGGCGATCTATCTGCATGTGGACCCCTCGTACACGAACCTGGATTATATGATCGGCAACGACCGGAACAATCCGATTTCCGAGGTGTGGCTGTGGGAGCCGGCGGCCAGCACGCTTCAGTTTGTCACCAGCCCGCAAGCGCCGATTACGGCCAGCAGCCAGTGGGCCAGTTGGGTGCGAAATGGTGCCGGCATTTCCAGCACGCTTTCCTCGCTGGTTCCCAATGCCGCCTACCTGGTGCATTCGGTGGCCTCCAGCAATTACACGTGGGCGGTCAAGGGCAAGCCGACGGTGCCCAATTATAGTTGGACTTCAACTGGCATAAACCTCATCGGGTTTCCGACCACACCTTCCGCCGCCCCGCGCTTTGACAACTTTCTCTCGCTGGTGCCGGCCTTTCAGAGCGTGGCAGATATTTACCAGTATATTGGCGGCGACCTTGGGCCGAACAATCCCAGCCCGGTGTTTGCGCCCCACAGTGTTCCAGTGACTCGGGGGCAGGCATTCTGGGTCCGCTCCGGCTCGTATTTCAACAGCTACTTCGGCCCCTTCCAGGTCGGTTTGGACGATCGTGGTGTGGACTTTGGCGACGCCACCAGCCGCTCCAGCTTTCACCTGCGAAACACGACCCCTTCCCCGGTAACCGTTCAACTCCGCTTGGTGCCATCGGAGACTCCGCCGGATGGCCAAACTCCTGTGATCGGCGTGCCGCCGCTGGTGGTGCGAGGCGACCTGAGCGCAAGCAATCTGACCTATTGTGTTTCGAACCTGACCACCGCCAGTGCGCTAAGCTGGACCTTGCCGCCACAGGGTCAATCTGGCTCGGACATCGTCATCATCCTGGGGGTTGACCGCGTGGCATTCGCCAATAACCCGGCCGGACTTTATACCGGCGTTCTGAAGTTCACCGATTCCTACAACTACACGGAGGTAGACGTGCCGGTGTCGGCTCGTCCCGCCGCGTCCGCGGGCTTATGGGTGGGGGTTGCGTCGGTCTCGCAAGTGGCGAACTACCTCAAGATTTACCAGCGCGACACGACCAACAACTTGCCCGTCACCGACAAGAACGGCACCTACGTGGTCAACGGCGTGAACACCAACCTGGGGCCGGTAGCCACGCCCTTCCCGCTGCGGCTCATCGTGCACAATGACGGTACGAATGTCGTCCTGTTACAGCGGGTCTTCTACGGTTCGGACGTCTATTCCAACACGATCCTGACCACTAGCGAAAGCAAGCTGGATCCCGCCAGGCTGGGCAATGCCCGCCGGATCACCTCGGTCGAGTTTCCGTGGACCCCGAGCAACCAGACCTGGTCGTTCACGGGGCAGCTCAGTCCCAGCAACACGCTCACCGCCATGGTGACCCTGCCCTACGATGATCAAGCTGCCAACCCTTTCCTGCACACCTATCACCCGGACCATGACAATCTGGACGCTACGTTCAAAAACCAGTTGCCGGTCGGCTCGGAGTCTTATGACATCACCCGCCAAATAACCCTGGCCCTTAGTTCTCCGGGAAACGATTTCGACAGTCTGACTCAATTCGGCCAGTCTTTCGCGGGGGCTTACCAGGAAACCATCACCATGACGGCCAACGCTGGCATCCGGACTTTCAACGTCGCCGGAGCATTCGCCCTGAACCGAATCAGCCCGATTTCCGTCCTCACCCGACCCTGAGAACCACGCCGGCCACAGAATTAAACAAATCCGTAATCACGACAAACAGACGAACACTATGAAAAGATCAACTCTCAATCTGGCTCTTTTGGTCCTGGCCATCGCTTTCGCACCCCTGCGATCATGGGCGCAGCCCACTGCGGCGCCGCCCGGCCAGCTTAGCTACCAGGGATTCCTAACCGATGCCAACGGCATCCCGCTGGCCACTAACACCCCGCGGAACTTCAATGTCGTCTTTCGGATCTACAACAGCTCGACCGGCCCCACGCCGCAATGGGCCGAGCAGCAGGTAGTCACGGTGGATCGAGGCTATTTTACGGTGATGCTGGGGTCCGGCAGCAGCATCGACAGCACGTTCACCAATGATTTGACCGCCATTTTCTCCGGCGGCGACGCGTCGGACCGTTACCTTGGGATCACCGTGCAAGGCCTGGCCAGCCCCGATGCCGAGATCGCGCCCCGTTTGCGCCTCCTGGCCTCACCCTATGCATTCCTTGCCGCCACGGCCCTCAATGCCTCGAATGCTCTCAACGCCGTCAACGCTGCTAATGCGGTCAATGCGGTCAATGCGGTCAATGCGGTCAATGCCGCAAATGTGACCGGAGCGAACACCATCACGGCGAGCAATTTGTCCACCAGCATCGGACTGTGGTCGGTCGCCGGCGGGGACGTATACCGCCCCAGTGGCAATGTGGGGATCGGCACGACAACTCCCGCCCTCAAGCTGCAGGTCAATGGAGTCGTTGGCGCGCGGGACACGACTTCGGCGGACGGTTACATCGACCTACAACCAGGTGACTCAGCCCACGCCGGATACCTGGAGATATTCAAACCTGGTCCCACGCGGCTTGGTTACCTGGGATACAGCGGCGGCGGAGCCAACAACTTCGGTCTGAATCTGGAAAACTCCGCGAGCTTTAACATCAATGGTGGCTGGGTTGGTATCGGTACCGGCGGGGCAAATCCGCTGGCACCGCTCGAAGTGGATGGAATTAGCACTTCCTTCTACGTCAACGGCCCGTTTTTTTACGCCGGGGCGGCATCTTTTGGGACATTTGGCGCCAAGACAATCGAATACGTGAGTATCAAGTCCCAATGGTACGTGTCGGCCTATGGCTATATTGCCATGTCGGACCAGCGCATTAAAGACATCGTTGGCTTGTCGAACCCCCGCAACGACTTGCAGATGATTGAAGGTCTGCATGTTACCGACTACCGGATGAAGGACCGCGCCGCGGCTGGCAACAATTTGCACAAGGGCTTCATCGCGCAGGAGGTCCAGAAGGTCATTCCCGAAGCCGTGCATCAGGGCCGGGGCTTTATTCCGGATATTTACGCTGGCGCCGATCGGCTCGCTTTTGAGCCAGCCGCCCAGACCCTACGGGTGAGTCTGGCCAAGGCGCACACTTTGAAGCAAGGCGCTGTGGTGCGCCTCATCACAGAGGACGCCACCATTGAGCGCGAAGTTTCCGAGGTGCCGGATGAAACGACTTTCGTGGTTCGCAGCATTTCCACGGAGCCGAAGCGAGTCTTCGTCTATGGCAAGCAAGTTGATGATTTTCTCTCGGTAGACTACGACCGGATCTTCACCACCGGCATCAGCGCCATCCAGGAGTTGGCAAAACGGGTGGAGAAGCTGGAAGAACGCGAGTCGCGCCATGCGGAAATGGAACAGAAGGCGGGGCGCGTTGAGGCCCTGGAGCGCGAAGTGGCCGACCTGAGGACAATGGTGGCTCAACTGGCTGGCGCCAGCCGAGGTTCCAAACAAACAGCCCTGGCCACGCCCGCGGACGCGCCGTCCGCCGCGCAGGCATCTCAGCGACGAGCGTTTACAACCGCCTCCGCGTCTCGCTAGCACTGTGGACGCCGCCGGTGCGCGTGGCTTTGGCCACAACCGAATGACGACCAGCAGACCGATCGCAACCTTCTGATTCTATGAACCGGCTTATCCGCTCCTTGCTGGCCTCGGCCTTTCTGCTCGGCGGTCCGGCGGCGCTGCTCGCCCAACCGATCAGCGTTCCGCTATCGTTGGACCAGAACGCCTTTCTGTACAGGGTCTTTTCGGGGTACACCACCAATACGCCGCCCGGCGTCAACTGGCAGTCCCAACGCGGCGTTCCCATCAGCACCAATGCTCTGGATGCAGGCTCCGATGGCCGTGCCCCAACGGTGGCCCAGCAAATCTCCTACGGCACGAGTTATCCCACGGCTCCACCCACGCTCAATCAGTTCCGCGGATGGGTCAGCTTTTCGGCGGTGCCGGTGGCTAAAACTCCTTCGCAACTCAACACCAATTCAAGCTTTGCCCAAAACGTTGTGGCGCTGGACTGGCCTCGCGTCAAGGATGCCGGTGGCAACACCATCGCCATCTTGCGCGCCTCCGAAGTAGCCGCGCCCTACATGGTCAAGCAATCCTCCTATCCTTTTGGCTCTGTTATTCCAATGCCGACCACCGACGAAACCGGGGTGACACTGACCAACAATCCTAATTACTGGTTCGCGGCCCCTTACTCGTCTGGTACCACCAACACTCTGTCGTTTTATTACAGCCCGCATGCCCAATCGGTGTTTGCTACCCAACCCGGACAGGTCTCCATTGTCTGGGAGAAAACCGTGCCGAGCAGCACCCGGCCGACCAACCTCGCGGCCTCAGTCGGGATTTTGACCAACGGCCCCAATTACTACATCCTTTACACTAACAACTACTTGGTTTCCGGGGAGGCGGTGAAGACGCCGCAGAAGATGTACTGGACGGAAGGCGGTCACGCGGCCACCGGGCATCCGGTGAGTGTCCCCTCAGGCGTCCGGGTCGTGAACGTCATCTATAACAACATCTTTCCGCAGTATTCCTTCCCGGGCGACTCGACCACAGGCATCACCAACCACAACACCCTCTGGTATGAAACCTCCCAGAATTTGATCAAGGCGGATAATGTCACCGGCCGAGCATTCGTGGAACTCCTGGGCGAGGTGAACCCGGACGGCACCCGCCGATTCCTGGGGTTTGAAATAGTCGATATCTTTTCGGAACCGGTTCCGACAGACATCAACGTGCAGTTGGGCACGCGCATCCCGGCGTATCAGGCCGGCGGCGACGATTCGCAACTGACGGTGGCGCCAGTTCAAAACACGACGCAGTTCTTCCATCGCCAAGCCGCTCTCAACAGCGCCAATGTCACTCTCTACGCAACGCGCGAGACTTTCAATCTGAATGACTTTCAAGCCTATTGGCTCGTGACGGGCGTTGCGGGGCTCCAATGGCCGCTGGTTTTCAACCGGTACCATGAATACTGGCCCGCCGACCCCGCTGAGTATGTGAATTATGTCCGGCCCTGGGTGGGCACACAAGCCGAGGCCGCGCAGACCGCGGCGCAGTTGCCCGCCGGGGAGGCCCCCTCCATCGCCTATCAGGACGACCCGGACCATGCGCGGGCCTTTCTCTCCTCCGGTGGCCAGTTCTACACGTTTCTGGACCTGGCGCATCCGGCGCATCGCACGCTGTTGCAGTTCCTTTCCGGAGATAATATTGCCTACGAGCGGGTCTTCTCCTGGCTGGACGTGGGTCTCAAGACTAACTCGCTTTTGACTGGTTCAGTCGCCACCAACTTGAACTACTGGGACCCTACCAATCTGGTTTTCAGTTTCCCGGATGACGCGATCGTTCCTTACGTTACGACGAATACCGTCCAGGTCGGCGACCGCATTGTGGCCCCGGCTGGTGAAATCGGCTCCGAGGGCACCCATTATCTAGCCGGCTATATCATTCAGACTAACGGCAACTCCTTCAATCCGGGTGCCTATCTAGATCCGTTCGCCGTCGGGTTCACCCGGGCAAACCAGGGTGCGATCATTCCGGTCAACGCGATCCCGGGCAATAATGCGCTGGAGGTGCTCTGGTTCCGCAGCGACCATGCCGACGGCAATTCCGGCTTTCAGTCCTCCTATTGGCCCGCGATCATCGGGCACTACATTTTGCAGTGGCCAGCGAACGCTCCGGAGATCATATTGGCCAGTAACGTCGGCAGTGGTCCGCTCGACAGCCTCCAGGCCAACGGCACCATTTATCGCCAGGCGGACCCGACTCAGCCGGGCTATAACCCTAATGAGGAGCATGCCGTTATGCTCGGCGGTCAGGCTTTTGCGTTGCGGGACGATCTGAATAACACCAACGCTGGCAGCTACACGTCGGATCCTTTTATCTTGATCGACTACACCGGAAGCGACGGGTGCCCCGCGATGGCCCCGTTTCATGTGCGCCGCGAGGCGCCCGAACAAGGCGTTCTGTTCGACTATGTTGTTGAGGCCGCCACGCTGTTGCAGGCGCCGATGCCTTTGCCTTTGCTCGACCCGCCAGTCGAAGGGGATGGCGCCTATGCCACCAACTATAATACCGCGCCGCCCGCCACCTCCGGCGATCTGCCCGCAGGGTGGAATAATTCTCTGGCCAGCTCCGTCATCTCCAATTACGCCGGATTCACCTACCAAGACCGAAAACATGAGTTTTGGGTCTATCGCGGCCTCAACAGCGGGTTGCCGTCCCTCCAGGTCGGCGCCTACAATCCCACGAACAATTCCTTTGATCCACTCCCTGCAGCCACGGCCGTCTTGAATCAGCCGTTTAATTACCTCATTCATGTTTCGCGCCCGGCGGGTTCGTTGACCATGGTCGCCTCGAACCTGCCCAGCGGTCTTTCGCTGGAAAGGTTGGCGAATGGTTACGCCATTATCGGCATACCGCAGGTGGGTGGGTCCAATGCGTGCTTACTGGCGACGCAGGATACGGGCGACAACTCGGTGGTCACCAATCGACTCTCAATTAACGTCCTCACCAACGGGACGGTCGTGGCCTTGGGTCCGTTGGCCATTACCAGCACAAACCAGTACTCAGGGGCGAATGTTACTTATAGCAACCGGGTGCCTTTTTTGGCCCAACCGCCCACACAGGCCAACAGCTTCACGATGCGCTTCTATTACAAGAATCATGCCGGTTTCGATTGGCCGGGCCTGGCTGATCCTGGCGTTGGCGCGATTGTTCCCTATCTTCGGCCCAAAGGTTCGGTCGCCGATCCTGCGTCCAAGACGAGCGCCAGTTTGGACATCGTTTATCGGCCCGTCTGGCCTTCGCTGGTCAACGGTCAACCCATACCGACGCTCTCCTCGGGTGAGACCCTGACCGTGCCTAAGCACAATTTGGCCTCGGTGCGTGGTCAAAGCAGTGTCCAGGTGCTCTATCAACAATCAATCGCCCTGAATACCGGCAGCACCCTCAACAACTCGGTACCTTTCTTTACTAACCAAAGCGTGACGCTCTTTGATCCGACGGTGCAGAAGGTGTCGTACCTCCCGGCTCACGGCCTGACCGTTTTGCCGGCCGGCGTAAACTCTACCACCTATCAAGGACGTTCCTATTTTCCGAACCTGCCTCCCAACCTGGTTAACCGGCTCTACTTTGATCCCACCACGAGCAACCTGGTCTTGCAGGGCCAATTTGTTGACGAGCCCGTCGGTGAGAAGTATCTGCTGTTGAACGTGCTTGCGGGCGCCGACCTCGCCGCGGTTCAGGGACTTTGTCCCCGCTCCGATCCCAACCACGCAGCCTGGGTCGACGTGATCACCGACCTTTCCACCTCCCTCTACACTTTTCATGAAGACCCGGCCACTCCGGGAAGTTATGTGGTGGATACGAACCAGACCTTGACCAAGTATATGAGCGACCTGGTGGCGGTGACCAGCTCTGACCAGTCGGTTGATTCGTACGCCCTGAGCGCGACCGGTCCGGGCCTGGGCTTCATCACCTACATCGTCGGCAACACCATCAACCCGACCCATGCGGGAGAACGTGTTTCCGTCTATATCGCCCGGGTCGCCCCCCCGTTATATCCCGGTGAAGTAAAGGTGATCCTGGACCCCAATCCGCTCAGCGAAGTGCTCTCCTTCCAACACACCGCTGATCTCGCAGGCAAATCCGCCAACTACCAATACGACTGGCGCATTGCTCCGCCAGTGGCGGGCCAGCCGCCCACGACGGACCCCACGAATTGGACGCCACTCACTCCCGTCGGCAATGACCTTTCCCATTTCACCTTTGGCGGGGCCTCAGGCATTCAATCCCTCGGCGACAATTATGTAACGTTGCGTTACCGCGAGATCGATGCTGGGGCGAACCCGGCTAACACAAATTGGTCGCAGTGGACTGGTTACCCCAAGAATTATGCCTTGGCCGAGGGCTATATCAAGCGTGTGCTGGCGGGCATCAACCCGTTTAACCAGCGCACCAGCGACCTGTTCGACAACCCGGTTAACACCACCGGGAACATCATTAGTCAAGCGGGCCATCGCTGGGAAGGCGACGTGGCCCTCAATGCCAGCACCATCCAGAACGCCGGCCTGATTGAGATCTATGAGACCCTCCTGCATCGGGGCGAGGCCCTGAGCATCAACGGCGGCTACAACTACGGCCCCGCCAACGATGCCCTGCTCCTGGCCGCGGGCTATCTGAGTGACCTCTACAGCATGGTGGCCAACGACGCCCTGGCCGACGCCGCTAACCCCACGATCGGCATCGGCACCTCGGACAAGACCTATGGCAGCATTGCCACCGCCCTATTTGCGTTCAAGGGCCAGGAACCGTCGCTGCTCGAGGAAGAACTAGCCCTGCTGCGCGGACGGGACGACTCGCTCTCGCCCGGCGTCACACTTAGCCCGGTCTATAATCGCCTCTATTGGAACTACACCCGGGGAATCGACGCGGGCGAAGTCATTTATGCACTGAACTATAATATTCTGGATGAGAACAATGATGGGGTGGTCAATGCGGCCGATGCGGCCACTCTCTTTCCTATGGGCCATGGCGATGCTTATGGCCATTACCTCACGGCGCTCTTCAATTATTACCAGCTCCTGATCAACCCAAACTTTGACTGGGTGCCGCAAATCGAGGCGGTCAATATTCTGGGCGCGGCGGTTTCCGTGGGATATGAGCACGAGCGGAAGTTCGCCGCCACGGCCGCCGCGCTGGCGCGCACCGGGTTACAGGTATTCGATCTGACCTGGCGGAAGGACTACCAGTCCGGCACGAGCGGCGGCTGGAGCTATTTCGACGCCGCCCACGCCAACCCGAGCCACACCTATACCAATAGTGGTGCGGTTGTGAACGTCACCCGCTACTGGGGCATGGATCATTGGGCGGCTCGCACCGGGCAGGGCGCTTATCTGAATTGGATGGTGGGCAACGCCATCCTTCCGCCGGTGGACCCGGACCCGACGCATCAAGGCATTCAAAAGGTGGACCGCACCACCGTGCCCGAATTGAGCGAGTTGCCCCAGGCGGCCAGCCAGCTTCAAATCGACATGAACAACGCCGAAGCCGGCTTCACGCCGCTCAACCTGGCCCAGAACGCGATTCCGTTCGACATCGACCCGCTGCTGGTGACGGGTCCGAATCCCAAGACGCACTTTGAACAGATTTACCAGCGCGCCGTAGTCGCTCTGAACAATGCCGTGGTCGCCTTCGACGACGCCCAGAACGTGACCCAGTTGATGCGGTCCGAGGAGGATTCGCTGGCCAACCTGCAACACGGGGTGGCCTCACAGGAACTGGCCTACAACAACCAGTTGATTGAACTTTATGGAACGCCGTACCCGGACGACATGGGACCGGGCAAAACCTATGCCCAGGATTACAACGGACCGGACCTGATCCACTATACGTACGTCGAGAATTCAGACGCCAATACCTACGGCGGTATGCTCCCGGACCCGACAATCAGCCACACCTATTATCTCGACCTTCAGAAAACGCCGTCCGATTGGTCCACCAACATGTATGACAATTTCAACTTCATCGTTCAGACCACCGCTCCCGGTTACTACACCAGCACAAATGTCGTGAGGTATGTCGTCGGTGCCAATGGGTTCTTTGACAAACCACCCGGTTGGACCAGTCAGCGCGCCAGCCCGGGCTCAATTCAACAGGCCATCTCGCCTCTCATCAGCGCCCAATATGCGCTGCGGCAGGCGGCCAAGAGCGCCCAGGGGGACAAGAGCGCGCTGGACAAAGCGATGAATGTCTTCACGGCGCAAATCACAGCCTCGTCGAATATGACCAGCCTAGGTAACGATATCCAAAACGAGACCATCGCTATCAATGCGTTGAATGCCGGCTACAATGTGGAAAGCAAATGGAATAACCTGGCGCAGAAGAGCATCGATAATGTTTACAGACTTATCAAGGATGGCGTCCCCGAGGAGATTATTCTGGGCACGGCTAACGGTGGAGATCAACCCAAACTCGCCAAAGAGATAGCCTACGCGGGATTTGTCGCCGATCAGGAGAGTTGGATGGCAGGTGACGCCGTGGCCTATAGTGCCTATCAAATCGCCCTGGCTGGTCTGCAGACCACTATTAATAGCCAAAATCAATTGATCGCCAACACCAAGTTGGATACCGATACCAAGAATGGCATCCTGGCGATCGGGGCGCAGGAAGGAGCCTTAAAAGGTGACCTTGTGAATATCAATCAGAAATTACGCGCCCTGAGTGACGCGCAAGCCGCCTATCAGGCGCTGGTCGCCAAGGGCAACCGCTTGAAGCAGGAGCGCCTGAGCTACCGCCAGCATGCCGCCGCGCTGGTGCAAGGCTATCGAACCCGCGATGCCGCCTTCCGCGTGTTTCAGAACGAGAAGCTGGAGCGCTACAAGACGCTGTTTGACCTGGCGGCCAAATATGCCTTCCTCGCCGCACAGGCTTATGATTACGAAACGGGTTTACTGGGC
>SERZ01001468.1_pt1 | contig 13318 bp, 14 predicted proteins | sample 3171461 | NCBI WGS metagenome assembly SERZ01 (sample SAMN06051861, study PRJNA518727) | freshwater metagenome | biome: subpolar coniferous forest; feature: holomictic lake; material: water; isolation source: holomictic Lake 227, 6 m depth | place: Canada: near Kenora, Ontario | collected... | reverse complement strand
ATTTTTTGTCGATCGCTTTTTGTATGATCGATGCATTTACACGTTGACAAATCGGAATAAAAGAGAGCTGTTTTGATTCGAAAATAGCTTCATCTGATGCATAAATTTCCGATTCAGACCAATTGGTTATCTTTTTCCACTCATTCAAAAACGCTTCACTACATGCATGCTGAAAGAAACAATTAGAAAAGTTTTCTTCACTCGTTTTTATAAAACTGATCGGCAATTTTATAGTTCCTTCGATCTCTAATTCGGTGTCTGAAATTTGTTTTATTTGGAAGCCTTGAAGGGCGAAAAAATCTTTTAAAATAGTTAGTGGAGAGGTGGTAATCCAGCTTAGTTTACTGATAATTTCAGATTGCAGGGCAAAATCGCCGGCAACTGAAAACCGAAAATCAGGGAACTGTTTTTGTAAATTCTCTTGAATTTGTGCTACAATTATTTCCATTTCTTGGTACAGATAACTACCCTGACTGCCCAAATAAAAACTTATTGCTTCCTTAATATTCTGCTGAGATTTTTCACCAAAGCCTTTATAATTTGCTAACCTATTTTCTTCGCAAGCATATAATAATTCTCCGATCGTTTCTATTTCAAGATCCTTCCAGATGGTGGCGATTTTTTTAGGTCCGATACCTTTTATACTAAGCATCGTTAAAATTCCTTCAGGTGTTTTTTGAATATATTCCTGAAGAATAGAAAATGTTCCTGTTTGAATTTGTTCTATTACATTCTTGCCAATGCTTGCGCCAATTCCTCTAATTGATTGGATAGTCTCAAACGGCATTTCATTCAATTGCGTCGGCAGCTTTTCTATCGTGAAAGCCGCGGCAGCATAGGATTTGGCCTTAAAGCTATTGTCTCCATGAATATCCATCAACTTGCTTAGAAGCGAAAAATTATCGGCGATAGTATAATTGTCCATACATTAAAAATAAAGGGAAGAATTTAAATATAAGAACAAAAAAAAGCCCCAGGATAAATCCTGAGGCCTGAGATATTTTCTGTAAGAAATAAATTATTTCTTAGCAGCTTTTTTAGCAGCTTTTTTAGGAGCAGCTTTCTTAACAGCTTTTTTAGGAGCGGCTTTCTTAACAGCTTTTTTAGCTACAGCTTTTTTAGGAGCAGCTTTCTTAACAGCTTTTTTAGGAGCAGCTTTCTTAACAGCTTTCTTAGCTACAGCTTTTTTAGGAGCAGCTTTTTTAACAGCCTTTTTAGGAGCAGCTTTTTTTGCAGTTGCCATGTTTTTTAGATTTAATGGTTAGTAAATAATACATTAAAAATAAAAAACTTATTTGCAAATACAAAAAATATTTTTTATGCGACTACTTCTACTGGTAAAACTGAAACAGTAGATTTGTCGTTTTTGCCCTTTTTGAATTCAACAATTCCATCAGATAAAGCGAACAAAGTGTAGTCATTACCAACTCCAACATTTTTGCCGGGATGGTATTGAGTTCCTCTTTGACGAACGATGATATTGCCAGAGATAGCAGGCTGACCTCCGTAAATTTTTACACCTAAACGTTTTGAGTGTGAATCACGGCCGTTCTTTACGCTACCTTCACCTTTTTTGTGTGCCATAAAATACTTTTTTGAATTTTTTGATTGTTGTTTCCAAATAGGATATTGAGATTTCACTCAAGTATCCCACTTAAAAAGACCTTCTTTAAAATTTAAGCGATGCTTTCAATTTTAATTCTGGTATAATGGGTTCTGTGACCATGCTTCTTGCGGAAGCCCTTTCTTCTTTTCATTTTAAAGGCGATCACTTTTTCACCCTGCACAAGTGCACTGATGATTTCTGCTTTCACAGTAGCTTTTACATCACTACCTACAGAGATAGTTCCGCTGTTGTCTATCAACAATACGTCACTAAACTCAACCTTGTCACCGGTATTACCTTGCAGGTGAGGAACGTACAAACTTTGACCTGCTTGTACTTTAAATTGTTGACCTGCGATTTTTACAACTGCTAACATAGCTTTCCAAAATTAGGACGGCAAAGGTAGGGATTTGAGTCGGATTTCTACAAACATTTTGCAAATAAATTTCCCTTTTTTTATCAAGGGCTGTAGAAATAGCTAGAATAAGTATAAAATTAGCAGTTTATCTATTCAAAAAGGCCGTTCAGTCCCTATTTTTGTCCTGTTAAACGAGTATTCCAAGCAGAACATATGAATCTTAAATCGCTACTTGCCAGGCCATTCGCAAATTATATATACAAACAAATCCTAAAATCTGCCCAAACCGCTGTAGAAGATCAGGATGCCATTTTGAAATATCTACTGAAAATGGGTAAATCTACCGAGTTTGGTAAAGCACAGCATTTGGAATCGGTTAATTCTTACGAAGAATTCCGGCAGGCAGTGCCAATTCGCGACTATGAGCAAATGAAGCCCTATATCGAGCAGATCAAGGCAGGTAAGCACAATGTGCTATGGAAGGGCAAGCCCATCTACCTTGCCAAGACTAGTGGCACTACAAGCGGGGTTAAATACATCCCTATTACCAAAGAATCGATCCCCAATCATATCAATACAGCCCGGAATGCCCTTTTATGCTATATGGCTGAGACGGGAAATACGGCTTTTGCAAACGGGAAAATGATATTTTTAAGCGGATCGCCCGAATTAGAAAGGGTTGCCGGCATCCCAACTGGCCGATTAAGCGGCATTGTGAATCACCATATCCCCAGTTATCTAAGATCTAACCAGTTACCGAGTTATGAGACCAACTGTATGGAGGACTGGGAAACCAAGCTCGATCGGATAGTGGCGGAGACCCTTCATCAGAATATGACCCTGATCAGCGGGATTCCACCTTGGATGCAAATGTATTTTGATCGGTTAATTGAAAAGGGCGACAAGAAAATCTCTGAGCTCTTTCCCAATTTTAGCTTGATGGTACAGGGCGGCGTGAATTTTGAACCCTATAAAGCCAAGCTTTTTGAAAGCATTGGTAAAAAGATAGATTCAATTGAATTATTCCCAGCTAGTGAGGGCTTCTTTGCTTTTCAGGATAGTCAGCATTCCGAAGGGCTCTTACTAAATACCAATAGCGGCATTTTCTTTGAGTTCGTACCTGCAGATCAGATTTTCAATGAAAACCCAGGGCGACTTAGCTTGAAAGATGTAAAACTTGGTGAAAACTATGCTTTGATTATTAATAGCAATGCCGGACTCTGGGGCTATAATATTGGGGATACGGTAAAATTTGTTAGCCTGAATCCCTACCGAATTGTAGTGAGCGGAAGAACCAAACACTTTATATCGGCATTCGGAGAACACGTTATTGGGGAAGAAGTAGAGTCTGCACTGTTGAAGGCGGCCAAAGAGTTAGCTGTTAGTGTTACCGAATTTACAGTGGCGCCCATGATCCAACAGGGGGAGGGGAAAAGCTACCACGAATGGTTTATTGAGTTTGAAAAAGTACCAGCTTCGATGGCCGAATTTGCTGAAAAGCTCGACCAAGAGCTACGACTAAAAAATGTCTATTACGATGATTTAATAACAGGCAATATCCTGGAGAAGTTAAAAATCAGTCCATTAAGAAAAAATGGGTTTATCGATTATATGAAGTCGATCGGGAAATTGGGGGGACAAAATAAAGTGCCTCGCTTGAGTAACGATCGAAACATAGCTAATGAATTGTTGCCATTCTTAGAAAGATAGCAACTGTTCAAGTATAAATAATGGTTTCCAATGAGATTGGCGTATTTTGCGAGAATCTTAAAAGGATGCCTAAATCAATTTAATGAAGCAAAAAAGAATAGCCCTATTTGGTTCCACAGGATCCATCGGCACACAGGCACTCGATGTGATTGCAGCGAATAAAGAATTATTTAGCGCGGAAGTATTAACTGCACAGACCAATGAGGTATTACTCATCAAACAAGCTTTGGAGTTCAGTCCGAATATGGTGGTGATTGGGGATGAAAAAAAATACACTGTTGTAAAAGAAGCTTTAGCAGGTACCGATATTAAAGTTTTCGCTGGTGAAAAGGCATTAGAAGAAGTGGCGGCATTGGATTGTTACGATATGATGCTTGCGGGTATTGTGGGATATGCAGGTTTGCGCCCTACTTTGCAGGCGGTTAATTTGGGTAAGGCTGTAGCATTAGCTAATAAAGAAACTTTGGTGGTTGCGGGCGATATAGTGATGAAACAAGCGCTTGAAAAAGGTGCAGCAATTATCCCTGTCGATAGTGAACACTCTGCCATTTTTCAATGTCTTATTGGTGAATCGAATAATCGAATCTCTAAAATTGTACTTACTGCAAGCGGTGGACCATTCCTAGGAAAGAAACCAAATTTTTTGGTGAATGTAAAACGAGATCATGCTTTGCAACATCCGAATTGGACCATGGGTGCAAAGATCACAATTGATTCTGCAACGCTGATGAATAAAGGGTTGGAAATGATTGAAGCCAAATGGTTATTCAATCTTACTCCTGAACAAATTCAAGTGGTAATTCATCCGCAGAGCATTATTCATAGTATGGTGCAGTTCGAAGACGGAAGCTTGAAAGCTCAGATGGGTTTGCCAGATATGAAATTGCCTATTCAATATGCCATGGCTTTCCCACAACGTATCCCGAACGATTTTCCACGTTATGACTTTAAGAAACCACAAACATTAAGTTTTGAAGAACCTGATATCAAAACCTTTCGCAATCTAGGATTGGCAACAGAAGCATTGAGGCAAGCAGGTAATATGCCTTGTATTTTAAATGCAGCTAATGAGATAGCCGTTTATGCATTCTTGAGAAATCGAATAGGTTTTCTCGACATGACAGAAGTGGTTGAACAAACCATGGCGAAAATTAGTTTTATAGAGAAGCCTACACTCGAAGAGTATTTTGAAACCGATGGAGAGGCACGTAACTTCGCCGCTTCCTTAATTCACATGTAGGCGATTATTTTTTTAAAAGTATTTCTAAACAAATTCCCTGAGGGGATTCCGAACTATGAATTTATTAGCAATCGATTGGATAAGTATTGGTGTAAAAACCGGACAGTTCATTATGTCGTTCTCGATCTTAGTGGTGTTGCATGAATTGGGCCATTTTATACCAGCAAGAATATTTAAATGCAGGGTGGAGAAGTTTTATCTATTCTTCGACCCTTATTTTAGTTTATGGAAAAAGAAAAAGGGTGACACCGAATATGGTTTAGGCTGGATACCCTTTGGTGGCTATGTGAAAATTTCTGGAATGATCGATGAGAGCATGGATAAGGAGCAAATGAAATTGCCTCCCGAGCCCTATGAATTCAGATCAAAACCAGCATGGCAACGTCTGATCATCATGATCGGTGGCGTAGTAGTAAATGTGATCTTGGCGATTGTGATTTTTATTGGTATCAGCTGGGTTTGGGGCGAGCAATATATGCCTGCAAAGAACTTGCAATACGGGGTTCATGCCGATTCATTGGCAAAGAGTATTGGCATTAATGATGGCGATAAAATCGTATCTATCGATGGGAAAATAGTGGAGGATTTTGGAATCGTTGTTCCTGAAATTATCACTACCGATGCTAAAACAATGCAGGTAGAAAGAGCTGGAGCAAAAGTGAATATTAATCTTCCGGATGGACTGATCAAGAATTTATTCAAAACCAAAAAGGGTAGGGAACTGGCTTCAGATTTTGTGACCATGCGTTATCCTGCTATTGTTGATTCAGTTGCTAAAACTGCAGTGTTTACAAAAGACAGATTTCAAAAAGGTGATACACTGATCGCATTTAATAATCATTACTTCCAATTCTTTCATGAGTATGAAGGATTGAATAAAGGTTTTGCTGATTCGGTTGTTACTTTCAAAGTGATCAGAGCAAAAGATACAGTGGATGTAAAAGTGTTGTTGAATAATAAAGGCAATGTTGGATTCTTCCGCAAAACACCATTCGAAATGTTTGGTACTGTTGTTAAAGAATACTCTTTGGCACAAGCTATTCCAATGGGTTTCAGTAGGTGTTTTGAAACATTGGATCGATACATTACTGGCATCAAACAGATCTTTACTGGAAAAGTTAATGCAAGCGAATCATTGGGTAGTGTGATCAGTATTGGAAATACATTCCCAGGAGTTTGGGATTGGCAGAAATTCTGGACATTGACCGGAATCTTTTCGATCATTCTTGCCTTCATGAATATATTGCCTATTCCTGCGTTGGATGGCGGCCATGCTTTGTTTACTTTATATGAAATGATCACAGGTCGTAAGCCAGGAGATAAGTTCATGGAGTATGCGCAAATGGTTGGAATGATTCTTTTATTAGGATTGATGGCTTATGCGCTAGGCTTGGATTTCTGGCGCTTGTTTAAATAGTTTAACAGGTAGCGTTCTGCGGAATGGCTACCTTTACATCTTGGGGTCGTATTGGTTTTGACAGCATATGTCACGGTTGGTGTAAGCATGCAGTGCGTTGGATAATTAGCACTTTAATCTGAATATTCAAAACTCAAATGGCAATACTCAGTATGCCATGGCTGCTTAATCAGTGATTAAGTAACCATTCGGGCCGCGGCTAAGGTTCGCCTGTTACCTCTTGCTGCCGCCGACTTAAACCAAAAGAGGATGCTGTAACAGAAGGCTGTGACTGTTACTTAAGACCATTCAGCTAAGCGTTTTGTTGGTTTGTTTCTTTCCTGCAGAGTGCCTACAATTAATAAGAAAATAAGCATGTAGAAAGCTAATGGTAGCGATGTTTGGACAGGGGTTCGACTCCCCTCGACTCCACAAAAGCGGCAATCAATTTGATTGCCGCTTTTTTTATAAAGCCTCAAAAAAATCTATTAAAATCATTTTACAAATGGTATAATTAATTATACCTTTATTTTGGAATTCAAATTTTATTTCAAATGAAATCAAGGGAAGTTCAAACTTTTCAGATGAAAGAAATTAAAGTGATCATTGAAAGAGCTAAGGATGGAACCTTTAGTGCCTATGGATTAAAGGTTGATGGGATTTGGGGTATGGGAGATACTGCAGCAGCTGCAAAGGAATCTGCACAAGAATCAATTCGTTTATTAAAAGCATACAATGGTCCTAGTAATATTCCAGCGATTTTGAAGGGTAAATATCAATTAGTATTTCGATTTGACACCGAAAGTCTGTTGAATTATTATAAAGGTGTTTTTACTAAATCTGCATTAGAAAGATTAACAGGAATTAATCAGCAGCAATTACATCATTATGCAAAGGGATTAAAAAAGCCAAGAGCTGCACAATCAAATAAAATTCAAAAAGCATTGCATCAATTAGGAGAAGAACTACTTTCTGTTGAGCTTTGAAATAAAACTAAATCAAGTATATCGGCATTGTCATTATTTTTGTATCATGCCAAACCCAATTATTTGTATCGGAGCTGCTCTAGTAGATGAGTTAATTCATGCTAGTACGGAATTATTATTAGCTACTACAAGCGACGCTGTAGTTACAAAAACTGCAGGAGGTGTTTCTCGAAACATCGCACACCAGTTAGCTATTATTGGCGTACCTGTTCAATTAATTAGTGTTTTTGGTAATGATAGTGATGGCGACTGGTTAAAAAAAACTTGTATCGATGCAGGTGTTAGACTCGATGCTTCTATTACTCGAGAAGGTCTTTCTGGAAAATATACTGGAATCTTAAACATAGATGGATCTTTGTTTGCAGCGTTTTTAACCAATGCTGCTAATCATTTAATCACACCTACACATCTAGCTGCGCATACTGATCTATTGAAAACTGCATCTTATTTGTTGGGTGATGCAAATTTGAATGTAGAAACGGTAGAATGGTTACTCAACTTTAGTAAATCAACAGGGATCCCTTTTGTTTTAGAACCTGTATCGGTACCTCCTGCAAGAAAATATAAAGATGTAGACCTGTCGGGATTATATTTGATCACACCCAATGAAGATGAATTGCCTGTACTTTGTTCAGATAAAGCATTTTTAACGCAACTACAAGTTGAGGAGCTTTTAAATAAGGGCATTCAAAATGTATGGTTGCACAATGGTAAGCAAGGATCTGCGCGATATAACAAAGATCAAGCAATTAGTTTACATGCACCAGATATTGAGGTAGTAGATTGCACTGGTGCTGGTGACGGATCATTATCAGGCTATCTTTTAGGCAAATACTTAGGTAAAAACGAAATGGATTGCCTGAAAATAGCTCATACATTATCGGCTGAAATTTTGCAGGTAAATGGATCCATTGTTACCCATATTAACCAAGCCATTTTATTGGAGCATGTTAGCAAATACTATCCTGACTAATGAAAGCATTTTTAGAGATCCATCCCGAAGTACAATTGGCGCTTGAAAAAAACAAGCCAGTAGTTGCATTGGAATCTACCATCATATCTCATGGGATGCCTTATCCGCAAAATATAGAAACCGCCTTGGCCGTGGAAGCGATTGTTCGAGAGAACGGCGCCATTCCTGCAACCATTGCTATTATTGATGGTAAATGTAGGGTTGGATTGAGTCATGATCAATTAGAATCATTTGCTCAATCCAGCAATACCTGGAAAGTGAGTTTGCGGGATATGCCTTATGTGGTTAGCAGGCATTTAATGGGTGCAACCACAGTTGCAGCAACGATGCGTATCGCGGCGATGGCTGGTATTAAAATATTTGTAACGGGTGGTATTGGCGGAGTTCATAGAGGTGCAACAACCAGTATGGATATATCAGCCGATTTAACCGAGATGGCTCAAACTTCGGTGGCCGTAATTTCTGCAGGCGTTAAATCAATATTAGATATTGGACTTACACTTGAATATTTAGAAACAAAAGGTATTCCTGTTGTTACATTTGGTCAGGATAGTTTTCCAAGTTTTTATTCAAATAGCAGTGGATTTGATTCTCCTTTAAGATTGGATACTGCTAAAGCTATTGCTTCAATGCTTGATGTTAAATGGAAGATGCAATTATCGGGTGCTGTACTGATTGCTAATCCAATTCCACTTGACCAAGAAATTCCTGCTTCCATTATTGAAACAACTATTGTAGAAGCACTATTAGCCGCAAAAGCCGCAAATGTTTTTGGAAAAAACTTAACCCCTTTTTTATTAAAATATATTACTGACCATACAAATGGAGAAAGCCTTACTTCTAATATTGCGTTAATAAAAAATAATGCCAAATTAGGTGCTGATATTGCAACTGCTTATAGTGCTCGGGCTATTTATTAAAAATCAAATCGCATTATTAATAAACAAGGATTCATTATCTGCTTTTTCAGAAAGCTCCTGAATCGTATTTGTTTGAAATAAGTGAATCAAATCCTGCTTAATGGGTTTATATTGAAAATGCAATGGACAAGGTTTTGTTTCGGAACATTTTTTTAAACCCAAAATGCATTTTTCGAACAAATCATTTTCGTTGACTGCTTCTAATATTTTTTTTAACGGTAACTGCTTCGACTTTTCAGTAATATAAAATCCTCCGTTTGGTCCGCGTACAGAATTGATCACACAATTATCTTTGGTTAATAATTGTAAAATCTTTGCTGTAAAAGAAGGGGGAGAATCAATTGCTTCAGCAATTTCTGCGAGACTCAGTTTGTGAACTACAGAACTTTTTTGAGCAATATAGATGGTAGCCCTTAATGCGTATTCTGTGGCTTTTGAAAACATGATGAAATATTGATTTTATAATAGGATAAGGAACTTATTTTAGTTATCCGCAATCCATTCCGCAAAAGAATCTTTTGTTTCAAACAGTTTTAACTGTAATAATTTAATATCTGTTGGCAATTTTGAACTGAGTGTTTCCTGCATATACAACAAAATATTTTCTGCACTAGGCTCCACCTCCCAAATTATCAGGTTGTCATGAATATTGTTAGTGGGATGATCTTGCAAAAAAGCTTCCGATAAAATAAGACTGTGATCAAATTTGTTGATGATGGCAGTATTTACCAGATTTTTAATTTGTTTGAAGTCAATTATAAAACCAGGAGAAGGAATATATTCTTTCTGAACACTACTTGTACCTATCGTTACATGCAATTCGTAAGAGTGTCCGTGAATGTTCTTGCAAGCTCCTTGATAACCATGAATGGCATGTGCCATTTCGAAATTAAAAATTTTCGTAAGACGTAACATAGTAAATAATTAAGGACAAAATTACCTTTAATTATTATATTTGCCAATTATAATGAAAAAAAGAGACATAGAATTATTATCACCTGCGGGTTCATTCGAAGCTATGCAAGCAGCCATTAATGCTGGTGCTGATGCCGTTTATTTTGGCGTTGAGCAACTCAATATGCGCACCCGTTCCTCTAATTCATTTGAGATTAGCGATTTGGCAGCAATTAAAAGAATCTGTTCCCAAAAAAACATCAAATGTTATATCACGCTCAATACGGTGATGTATGAACATGATATGCAATTGCTTCTTTCGATTTTACAAGAAGTGAAAAAGCAGGGTATTGATGCGGTTATTGCCGCTGACTTTGCGGTAATTCAATATTGTCAACAATTGCAAATTCCCCTACATGTTTCTACACAGGCCAATGTGAGCAATATTGAATCGGTTCAGTTTTTTGCTCAGTTTGCAGACGTTGTTGTGCTAGCAAGAGAATTAACATTGAAGCAGGTAGAACATATCAGCAAAGAGATTAAAAGGAGAAATATCAGAGGTATCTCAGGTGAATTAATCAAGATCGAATTATTTGTTCATGGAGCACTTTGTATGGCGATCTCTGGTAAATGTTATCTGAGTTTACATACGCAAAATGCTGCTGCAAATCGAGGGGCCTGTATACAAAATTGCCGTAGATCCTATACAGTTAAAGATACCGAGACGAATGAAGAGCTGGTGATCGATAATGAATATATCATGTCGCCCAAAGACCTTTGTACAGTTGATATCCTTGATCAGCTAATTAATAGTGGAGTAGATGTATTAAAGATCGAGGGTAGAAGTAAGGGTGCCGATTATGTGCATGAAGTAACCGCTTGTTATCGCGAAGCCATTGATGCCGTTATAGCAAATGAGTATACAGAAGAAAAGAAAAAAGATTGGCTAGAACGTTTATCAAAAGTATATAACCGGGGTTTTTGGGAAGGGTATTATTTAGGACGAAAATTAGGAGAATGGACTTCCACTCCGGGTTCTATTGCAGAGGAAAGAAAAATTTATCTGGGTAAATCAACTAATTATTATCCAAAAATTAAAGTAGGTGAATTCTTAATTGAAGCAGGTAGCATCAAAGAAGGCGATGAACTAATGATTATCGGCCCTGCAATTGGAATGGCAAAAGAAACAATCAATACACTTGTTGTAAATGGAGAAAAAGCCCAAGCCGCAGCTAAGGGCGATAAAATCACTTTTCCATTTCCTACTAAACTAACAGGCCAGGATAAACTATATAAAATCGTGAAATCCTAATGGCTAAAATTATTCACTATCGTGATAAATGTATTGGCTGCAGTGTGTGTTTTGAAATGCAACCAGAAATTTGGCGCATGTCAAAAAAAGATGGTAAAGCCACTTTACTTAGAGCAATAGAAAAAAAAACCATTTATATTCTGCCACTTAATCCATCAATTGAACTGCTCACTATTGAAGTTGCGAAAGCCTGTCCAGTTAAAATCATAAAAATTGTATGAACGAATATTTCGATAGTTTTTTGGAAGAAAATACCTGTGCATCCTTTGCTTGTCTCGACCCGCAGGGCCTGCCATATTGTTTCACCTGTTTTTATGCAGTGGACCTGAAAGGAGGATTACTGTATTTTAAATCTTCTCATGATTCAAATCACGCAGGGTTTCTTTTAACGAACCAAGTTGTGGCAGGTACTATATTGCCTGACAAATTAAATAAACTACAAGTAAAGGGAATTCAGTTTGAAGGAACAGTCCTATCCTTTGATGATGAACTGGCCAAGTCGGCCGGAATACAGTATTACAAGACAAATCCAATGGCAGTGGCAATGGCAGGTGAAGTGTGGACAGTGAAATTGAATCGGATCAAGTATACCGACAGTACCCTAGGTTTTGGGAAAAAAATAATTTGGGAAAGGCCAGTTAATTAATTCGTTAGAACCGAAAAGTCTGGGTTTTTTTGATTAATTCTGTATGATAAAAGTCATATTTAACCGTGACTCAAACAGTTACATTTGTAAGGCGTTGCAATAGACAGGTTATTATCGCAGGTAATAACCTGTTTTTTGTAATGAAAAGAAAATATCATTTACCCACATAGATTTTATTTAAATGTATCAGAACCCTTATCACAAATTTCATATTCCTGTAATGGGTTTAGCTTACACCATTGATAGCCCCATTAAGGTTGCTCGCTTTGGAATTTCTTCCGTAATGTCGATCGTGGAAGACCGTTTGATTGAAATGATGCGTAGCTATTATTACCCTACCATTAATCAACCCTACGTTCCCATTAATACAGATGTAGAAGACTATCGAGCTAAAAGAATTACCGATTATTTGAACTTGGTAAATACCATTGTTTCGCAGCAGGTTGAAAAATTGAAGCATGCTGCTTTTGAAGCTGGATCGGAAATTGTAAAATATTTCGAGATGCTTCCTGATGATAGCAAGTTGAAACTATTGTATCATCAAATGATGCAAACTGGTGAGTCGCAAGAGAAGACTCAAATGGAAAAATATTTACGTGATAATATCAAACCTGGACGCATTGATGTAAATATTATGACCAAGTTGGACAGAAATATTTACGATAAAGAAGGTGTTCCTGTTCCCGATGGATCTGATGCAGTAACAGCATTAAGAGGTTACGTTAATAGCAATCTTACACATTCATCGGTTGTATTCTCTGCTGGCTTGAATCCAAGGTTATATAATTATTTGGAACAATGTAGCCAGTTTGATTTGAATGAAGATGGCAGTTTTAATAAAGGCGTGATCATTAAAGTAAGTGATTATCGTTCTGCTTTGATTCAGGGAAAATACCTTGCAAAAAAAGGAATATGGGTCAGCGAATTTAGAGTTGAATCGGGACTGAATTGTGGAGGTCATGCTTTTGCAACAGAAGGATTTTTAATGGGACCAATCTTAGAAGAGTTCAAATTAAATCGTCAGGAATTAACAGACACTTTGTTTGAGATTTTTAACGCCGCACAACTAAAGAAAAATAATAAACAATTTGATACCCCTCCAGATATTTTATTTACGGTACAAGGCGGTATTGGTACACATGAGGAAGATGCTTATTTACACAACCATTATAAATTTGATAGCACAGGCTGGGGTACACCGTTTTTATTAGTGCCAGAAGCTACAACAGTAGATGAGCCAACCTTGAAGTTATTGGCTTCTTCAAAAGACAAAAATG
>SERZ01001465.1_pt1 | contig 13330 bp, 11 predicted proteins | sample 3171461 | NCBI WGS metagenome assembly SERZ01 (sample SAMN06051861, study PRJNA518727) | freshwater metagenome | biome: subpolar coniferous forest; feature: holomictic lake; material: water; isolation source: holomictic Lake 227, 6 m depth | place: Canada: near Kenora, Ontario | collected... | reverse complement strand
CGGGTTGCAAACCCCAACCGGCATTGTTGAATGCTTTATTATTCAATTATTAGATTTATTTATCGAATAATATCGTTTTTACGGAGGTGTTGCTATTGGTAGCATGTAGGCAACTTAAATATTTGAGTAAACTATTATGACTCCTCAACAAAAAAAGCTGTTTTCTGGCGTTTTATTCAGCGCATTGGGTTTAAGCAGTATCGCAGCCCATGCGACTAACGGCTATTTTGCCCATGGTTACGGTGCACGAAGCAAGGCGATGGCGGGTACCGGTGTGGCCTTTTCTCAAGATGCCGTCGCTGGCGCACTTAATCCGGCCGGTCTGGTTTATGTCGGAACCCGTCTGGATGTGGAGGTGGAATTATTTAGTCCGCTTCGTCAATATACCGTGCAGGGCGGACCAACGCCAACATCGACATTTCCACTCGCTACTGGCACAGTAGAAAGTCAAAGTGATGTTTTTGTCGTGCCCACGGTGGGCTGGAGTTATAAAATCGATAACAAGCAGAGTGTTGGCGTCACGCTTTATGGTAATGGAGGGATGAATACCGACTATCCCGTCACGCCCAGTCCGTCACCAAACTGCCCGCAGGGAGGTACTTTCTGTGCCGGTTTCACCGGGGTGGATTTGTCTCAAGCCTTTCTGGTCGGCAGTTACGCTCACTCCTTTGCGGATGGTCGTTATGCCTTGGGTATTTCGCCCATCTTTGCAATGCAGACTTTTAAAGCCAATGGACTGGCAAATTTTGCCGGTTATTCCAGTGATTCCCAACATCTGTCCAATGCGGGTCGGGACTATTCTTATGGAGCCGGTTTTAGAGTGGGTGGACAGGCCGAGTTAATACCGGGAGTCCGCTTGGGTGCGGCCTATAAAAGCCGTATTTATATGACCAAATTGACTAGTTACAGTGGACTATTTGCCGACCAAGGCGGTTTTGATATTCCGGACAGCTTTAATGTCGGGCTGTCTTGGGCCATTAACAAAGCGCTAACGACTGCTTTTGATGTCGAACAGATTCGTTACAGTCAGGTTAATTCGGTCGGCGATCCACTGTTGCCGCTTACGGCTGGCAGTTTAGGTACCCATACTGGCCCCGGTTTCGGCTGGCGGGATATGACTATCTACAAACTGGGTGCGCAATGGCAACAAAGCGAAAAATTGATTTTGCGTGGCGGCGTAAGTTATGGACAGCAACCTGTTGATAGCTCGCAAGTGTTGTTTAATATTCTGGCACCGGGCGTTCAGGAGTGGCATTTAACCACCGGTTTTAGTTATGCTTTCACCAATCAGGATGAGCTTAGTTTTGCTTTCATGTATTCGCCCCCCAAGACTGTGAATGGGCCAAATCCCTTGAGCTCAGGACAGACTATTGAATTACAAATGTATCAATTTTCCGGACAATTCGCATGGTCGCGGCGTTTCTGATTTAATAGACCGTTTTTTACAAGAGATCCTTAACGATGACTTACCTAACCGTTTTATCAGCATTAGGCGGTGGTGCTTTAATTGGTCTTGCTTCGGCATGGCTGCTGTTTTTTCATAACCGTACTGCCGGTATTTCCGGTATTGCCGTCGGCATTTTACCGCCTTTTCAGCAAGATATTGGTTGGCGGTTATGGTTTTTGGCTGGACTGGTTATCAGTGCACCGTTATGGAAGTTGTTTGGCGGCAGCGTACACATCCAGATTGATACACCGTTAATTGTCTTGGCCAGCGCCGGCTTATTGGTGGGATATGGCACCCGTCTTGGCGGGGGCTGCACCAGCGGTCACGGTATTTGTGGCAATGCGCGATTATCGGTGCGCTCCATCGTGGCAACCCTACTCTTTATGACCACGGCCGTCATTACGGTATTTATCGTGCGTCATGGTTTTTAAGGCAGTATCAATGAATTCAAACTTTTCAACGTTTATTAGCGGTCTGCTTTTCGGACTGGGCTTGGTAATGGCGCAAATGACCAACCCTGTCAAAGTGCTGGGTTTTCTGGATGTCGCAGGCAATTGGGATCCAACACTCGCACTGGTGATGGTCGGTGCGCTGTTAACCTTGGGTATCTTGCAATGGTTTATGCGCAAGCGCCTTAAACAAACTCAGGACACCGATCGGGACTTATTGGTCAGCCCAAAAGCAAAAATAGATGCAAAATTAATCGCGGGTTCTGCGGTATTTGGCATAGGTTGGGGCTTGTCCGGCTTTTGCCCCGGCCCTGCGCTGGTTGGCTTGACGTCTGGCTTGGTTGGTAGTTATGTGTTTGTCGGCGCGATGTTTATAGGGTTTTTTGTGTTTAACCGGTTACACCGCGACCGTTAATTTTTTTGATGGCAGGCACGCCCCGCAGCAAAATCACGGTAGCTTGATCAGCTTCATTACCCGCATAATCTATCTTTCTAGGTCATCAACGCTGTGTGTACTATACTTTGCCAGGTATTTTAGCCGGTGCGAAGCGCATCAACCGGTAAAGTTTAAAAGCCGACACGGGTGCGTTTCTGCCTTAATATCGCAATGATCCTGGTTGCTGTGGATGCGAAGGTTGTGTTTATAGCATGTGTTAACAAAAAAAAGGAAAAATAGATGTTTAAAATTTTGACCTATAACAATATATCACGAGCTGGACTGGACAGGCTTCCCGGTGAGCGTTACCAAGTTTCATCACACATCGATAACCCCGATGCCATTTTGCTGCGATCATTTGATCTGCATGATCGGCCGATTCCCGAATCTCTTAAAGCTGTGGGTCGTGCTGGTGCAGGCGTCAATAATATTCCTGTCGCAGAATATACCAAGCGAGGCATTCCGGTATTTAATGCCCCCGGAGCCAATTCAAATGCAGTGGCAGAATTAGCCATTGCGGGGATGCTGTTGGCGGCCAGAAATATTGTGCCGGCAATAAAATTCATCCACGGTCTGGAAGGGGACGAAGCCGGCATCAACGAACAAATCGAGAAGAACAAAAAATATTTCGCGGGTTTTGAGGTATCGGGCAAGACCTTGGGGGTGTTGGGCTTGGGCGCAATCGGGGTAAAAGTAACCAATTCGGCGGCCGCTTTGGGCTTAAACACCATTGGCTTCGATCCGTTTATGTCTCTGGAAAGTGCCTGGAAACTTAACGCAGCCACCGTACCGGCAACCAGTATCGATGACTTGGTTTCGCGTGCAGATTTTATCAGCCTGCATATTCCACTGAATGATAAAACCAAAAATTTGTTCAGCAAAGAGCATATAGAGCACATCAAAAAAGGGGCGACATTACTTAACTTTTCCCGTGCGGGTGTTGTGGATGAATTGGCTGTGCTTGAGGCTTTGGACGCGGGTGCTTTGCATGCTTATGTCTGTGATTTTCCAACGCCCGCTTTGATAAACCATCCTCGGGCTATCGTACTGCCTCATTTGGGCGCTTCCACAGAAGAAGCCGAAGACAATTGTGCGGCAATGGTGGCAGACCAGGTACGGGAATTCTTGGAACATGGCTCCATCCGTAATTCTGTAAATTTTCCGGAAGTCGTTGTTACCCCCAGCGGTGAGGGCGTCCGCCTTGGCATTGCCAACTTGAATATACCTGGCGTGGTCGGCCATATTTCATCCGTTTTGGGTGAGGCCGGTCTCAATATACTGGATCTGCTGAACAAGTCACGCGGCGATTATGCCTATACGTTGGTGGATATTCATGCAGAAGCGCCTTTTGAAATTTTGGAGCGCATCCGCGCTATTGATGGTGTATTGTCTGTTCGCGTAATTTAATACGTTGGACGGCTGAATTTCGTCGATAAAACACCAAGGCATTAGCAATAATGCTTTATGTAGAATCGATAAACCAATCTACATGTTTGACAAAATATAACATGTAGAGTATTTTAACCAAAATTGCAAGCTGACCGGACAACCGGAAGCCAGTGAGCCCGGAAGGGCCGCTGGCTTTTTTTTTACCCAAAATTGGGCTATTCAATCAGCTAGGCAATTAAATTACAGGAGACTGTTATGGCACATTGGTACGAAGACAATTCTCACTCCATAGGCAATACGCCTTTGGTACGGCTCAATCGCATCACCGATGGAGCCTCAGCGACCGTGCTGGCAAAAATTGAAGGGCGTAACCCTGCTTATTCAGTCAAGTGCCGGATTGGTGCGGCGATGATCTGGGATGCCGAGCAACGTGGATTACTGGGATCCGGCAAGGAGCTCGTTGAGCCTACCAGCGGCAACACCGGTATTGCCCTGGCTTTTGTTGCGGCAGCGCGCGGCACACCCTTGACGTTAACCATGCCGGAAACCATGAGCGTGGAGCGTCGTAAGTTGTTGATTGCCTACGGTGCCAAACTGGTCTTAACGGAAGGTGCTAAAGGTATGAGCGGCGCTATTGCCAAAGCCGAAGAAATTGCGGCATCCGATCCCGAACGTTATGTCTTGTTACAGCAATTTAAAAACCCGTCCAATCCTGCTATTCATGAGCAGACCACCGGGCCTGAAATCTGGAACGATACCGATGGCGCGATTGATATTTTGGTGTCAGGCGTTGGTACGGGTGGAACGATTACCGGCGTTTCCCGCTATATCAAACAAACCCAAGGCAAGGCGATTATTTCAATTGCGGTAGAACCGACTGCCAGTCCGGTATTGACCCAGTTTCGTGCCGGCGAGCCACTCCAACCCGGGCCGCACAAGATTCAAGGTATTGGCGCGGGATTTGTCCCCGGCGTGCTCGATCTCTCACTGGTTGATGAAATTGAGCAAGTCAGTAACGAAGAAGCTATTGATTACGCACGCCGTCTTGCCAAGGAAGAAGGCATACTGGCCGGTATTTCCTGCGGTGCAGCGGTTGCCGTGGCAGTCCGTGTTGCCAAGCGACCTGAAAATGCAGGTCTTACCATCGTGGTGGTGTTGCCGGATTCAGGTGAGCGTTATCTAAGCTCGCCTCTGTTTGAAGGTCTTTTTGATGCCAGTGGTTTTGCCGCATGAACGATGCCAGCCATTTAAGTACGAAGTACGATTGGGGTATCGATGCGCTGGTTGCGCAATTGCGTGATTTGCGCGTGCAATCCCTGGAAACTCGAAGCCGACGCGATAAACCACCGAAACTGCCTTCACGAAAAGAGTTACATTTGATATTGGACGGGCTGGGTGCCGTCTTGTTTCCCAATCGTTTGGGGTTGCCCGATCTGAATGACGAAGGTATTGATTACTTTGTGGGTCATACCCTCGAAACTTTACTGCGTAAACTGTATAAGCAAATCAGCCGCGAACTGCACTTTAATTCCGGGCATCAGGGACTTGATCAAGCAACACATGACCACTCTATTGACTTGGCACGTCAGTTTGCCTCGCAATTACCCACGGTAAGAAAGTTGCTTGACACCGATATTCAAGCGGCATTCGAAGGTGATCCCGCTGCAAGAAGCCCTGACGAAGTATTGGTTTGTTATCCGGGCATTACCGCGATTATTCATCATCGACTGGCGCATATTCTTTATCAGTTAGGTGCGCCGCTGGTGGCCCGCGTTATCGCCGAGATTGCTCATTCATCGACAGGCATTGATATTCATCCGGGCGCACAAATCGGCGAGAGTTTTTTTATTGACCACGGTACCGGTGTCGTTATCGGAGAAACTGCGGTGATTGGCCGCCATGTTCGTGTTTATCAAGCAGTCACCTTAGGTGCCAAACGGTTTGAAAAAGATGATAACGGGTTGCTGGTTAAAGGCAATCCACGACATCCTATCGTTGAAGATGATGTTGTGATTTATGCCGGTGCGACGATTTTGGGCCGTATCACCATTGGTCACGGCTCAACCATTGGCGGCAATGTCTGGCTAACCCATAGCGTCCCCCCTAACAGCATTATCTCTCAGGCGCATGTACGCGGCGAGCTGTTCCATGGCGGGGCCGGAATATGACGATTTATGATTTCCCGGGCTTTTGCCCGGAAACTAGGAAACAGGAAGCTCCAGCTTCCAAACATCGGAAGAGGGAGCTTCCAACGCATTAGTTTCCGATCTGGAGATCGGAAAAACTAACTTTTATTATAATAATCAAAATAGGAAAAAGTCATGACCGATATACATGAAGGCACATCACATACCGCACTAGGCGATGTCGCGGCGCGTACATTAGCGAATGCCACCAAAACCGTCCCTATGTTATCAACCATCACCCCCCGGTGGTTGGTTCATTTGATGCAATGGAAGCCTCTTGAGGCCGGTATTTACCGCGTTAACAAAGTCAAGAACGAAAACGAGCTCTTTGTTGATTGTTCAAGTCTTGATGAAAAAGAACTGCCACAAACCTTTGTTGATTACGAAGAATGGGGCAGAGAATACCGCTTGAATGCCGTTAATACCGTACTTGACGTGCATACCCGTATTTCTGATTTATACAGCAGCCCGCATAACCAAATCCATGAACAGCTGCGTTTGACTATTGAAACCATTAAAGAACGCCAAGAAAGCGAATTGATTAACAACGCCGAATATGGCTTGCTTAACAACGTGGCACCTGCGCAGGTAGTACAGCCCGTTAAAGGTGGAAACGGCGCACCGACTCCCGATGATCTGGATGAGCTTATTTCCCGTGTCTGGAAAGAACCTGCGTTTTTCCTGGCCCATCCCAAGACTATTGCCGCGTTTGGCCGTGAATGTACCTTCCGTGGCGTACCGCCTGCAATCGTCACGCTGTTTGGTTCGCAGTTTTTGACGTGGCGCGGCTTGCCTTTGATCCCTTCTGACAAAGTCAGAATTGTTGATGGCAAAAGCAAAATAATATTGTTGCGTACCGGTGAAAGCCGTCAAGGTGTAGTGGGTCTTTATCAACCGAATCTGACCGGCGAACTGAGCATGGGGCTTTCGGTCCGTTTTATGGGCATTAATCATAAAGCGATTGCCTCTTATCTCATTTCCCTGTATTGCTCGCTGGCTGTGTTGACTGATGATGCGCTCGGTGTGCTCGAGAATGTCGAAGTGGGCAAGTACCATGATTACAAGTGAATTTGATCAAGCCAATCTAGCGCAATCAGGTTTTACGGAAAATTCAGGGGCTGCATCGTTACCGGATGTCGATTATTTAACCAAGCTTGCCAACGAGCTGTTTTCAGCGTTGCCTTGCGATGGTTCACGGCTGGGTATTGGGACTTCGGCGGTATCTGGCGGAGCGGTTTCGCCTTTGGCCGGCTTGGGTCATTCCGGGGTAACCGGTATTGCACCGCAAGCGGTTGGTTTGCCGGGTGAGGCTGAGTTGAGGCAATTATTTGCGCCGCGTCAGCCGTCTTTCGAGAGTGTTCCTGACAGCCTTGATACCGGTTCGGTTTTGGGTAATACGCCTTCAGCGCCAAGCTTGCCGCCGTCTTTTACCGGTCTGGACAAGTCCGTGTTGTCGGGTATTTTTCCGCATGACTTTGGCTTGCCCGGAGCCGCTGAATTGCAACAGTTACTGGTTTCGCGCATTCCTTCCGGAAGCAACATTCCCGGAAGTGTTGATGCCGGTTCAATTTCGGGTATTCCGTCGGCACAAGAGGCAACGGTTGAAGCACAGGCTGCGGCTGAAAAATCAGCGGATGCGAGGTTTTCTCCGCAGGTTTTTGAAGCCGAATTGCAAAAGCTTTTTGCTGCCAATCCAACGTCAGCGGGTTCGATTTCCGGTCTTCCCGTTTCTACGGCAACGCCCGGTTTGGCAAGCTCCTTTGCCAGTCTGGATGCTTCATTGATCGCGGGTCTTTCACCCGAAGTCTATGGTTTGCCGGGTGAAGCTGAGTTGCTGAAGTTTTTTACGCCTTTGTCGACGCCTTCCGGAAGCACGCCAGAAAGCGCAGGGTCGGGTTCATCATTTTATTTTCTGGATGAGCTAAAAAACGATGGTTTTAATGCGCCAGGGCTTGCTTCGGCGCATCCGCCTTTTGATGTCCATGCCGTGCGTCGCGATTTTCCGATTCTACAAGAAAGAGTTAACGGTTATCCGTTGGCTTGGTTGGATAACGCGGCGACAACCCAAAAGCCTCAGGTGGTGATTGATCGGGTTTCGTACTTTTATGAGCACGAAAATTCCAACATTCATCGTGCGGCACATGAGCTGGCTGCACGGGCAACCGATGCCTATGAAAAATCCCGCGATACGGTTGCGCACTTTTTAAATGCGTCATCTTCCGAGGAGATTATTTTTGTCCGTGGAACAACGGAGGGAATCAATCTGATTGCCAAAAGTTGGGGGCAGCAAAATCTGGTTGCCAGTGACGAGATTATCATCACTTGGCTGGAGCATCATGCCAATATTGTACCGTGGCAACAACTGTGCGAATTGACCGGTGCAAAATTGCGCGTAGTGCCGGTTGATGATAGCGGTCAGGTGTTACTGGGTGAATATCAGAAGTTGCTGAGTTCCCGTACCAAACTGGTGTCGTTCACGCATGTCTCCAATGCACTCGGTACGGTTACGCCAGCGCAGGAAATCATTGCCATGGCCCATCGTGTTGGCGCTCGGGTTTTGCTGGATGCCGCCCAATCCGTTTCGCACTTGCACGTTGATGTTCAGGCGCTTGATTGTGATTGGTGCGTATTTTCAGGGCACAAAATATTTGGCCCCACCGGAATTGGCGCGGTATATGGCAAGGCAGAATTGCTTGAGTCCATGCCCCCGTGGCAAGGCGGCGGTAACATGATAGAAGATGTCACCTTTGAGAAAACCATCTACCAGCCTGCACCTGCCAAGTTTGAAGCCGGTACCGGCAACATTGCGGATGCAGTAGGCTTGGGCGCGGCGCTTGAATACCTGACCAAAATCGGTGTCCATAACGTCGCGCGTTATGAGCACGAACTGCTGGTTTACGCAATGGATGCGCTGAAGAGCATCCCCGGTTTGCGTTTGATTGGTACGGCGGCGGAAAAAACCAGTGTGCTATCGTTTGTGCTGGCAGGGCACAGCAATCAGGATATTGGTGTCGCATTAAACAAGGCGGGTATTGCTGTACGTACCGGCCATCATTGCGCGCAACCCATCTTGCGTCGTTTTGGCCTGGAAAGTACAGTACGTCCTTCCTTGGCGTTCTATAATACCTATGAAGAAATTGATCGTTTGGTTACTACCGTTAAACAGATTCAGAGCGGCAAAATTGTTTAACAAGTAGTCTGTTGCTGTCTGGCTCCCATACCTGTTATGGGAGCCTTTACGTCTAAATATTTTTACCGTCATAAAACAACAATTGGCCGTCATGTTGTGCCATTGTTCATGACCGGTTAGTTCTGCAAGAATCGCGTTGCCTTCCTTTTTATTCTTTCAATGCCTGCAAAGGCTCAATGTATTTCAAATTAAAGGTTTCAGCTACTGCCGGATAAGTCACCAAACCACGGTAGGTATTAAGGCCATATTGCAAAGCCTGATTTTTACGCACAGCTTCCAGACCTTCATTGGCGAGATGTAGTGTATAGACCGCTGTTTGGTTGTTAAGGGCAAAGGTACTGGTACGAGGAACGGCACCCGGCATGTTGGCAACGCAATAATGCACCACGCCATCGACTTCATAAGTCGGATTGCTATGGGTGGTCGCATGAGTGGTTTCTACACACCCGCCTTGATCGACTGCCACATCAACAATGACAGAGCCTTTATGCATAGTGGGCAACATGTTTCGGGTAATCAGCCAGGGAGCGCGCCCGCCAGGAATTAACACCGCGCCAATCACAAGATCGGCTTCGCAGATAACATCTTCAATATTATATTCATCACTGATGCGCGTTTGTAATTGCCCGCGATAAATATCATCCAGATACTTTAAGCGATCATGGCTAATATCCAGTACCGTGACTTGTGCGCCCAAGCCAACGGCAACCCGTGCGGCATTGGTGCCGACAATACCGGCACCCAGAATAACGACATTAGCGGGAGCGACACCGGGAACACCGCCCATTAATACGACTCGACCCCCATGGGATTTTTGTAGATAGGTTGCACCCACTTGCGTTGCCATGCGCCCGGCAACCTCACTCATGGGTGTTAATAGCGGCAGTTGTCCGGTTCCTGTTTGTACTGTTTCATAAGCGATACCGGTCGTTCCACTGGCTAACAGGGCATCGGTCAAAGGCTTGTCGGAGGCCAGATGCAGATAGGTAAACAGAATTAAATCCGGACGTAGATGCTGATATTCCGAAGCAATGGGCTCTTTTACTTTAACCACCATTTGAGCGGCCCACGCATCTTCTGCGTAAGGCACAATTTCAGCACCGGCGGACAGATATTCCTCATCTGAAAGCGAGCTTCCTGCACCCGCTCCAGTCTGTACCAGAACCTGATGGCCGCGTCGTGTCAAGGCTTTAACTGCGCCCGGCGTCATGCCGACGCGATTCTCGTTATCTTTAATTTCTTTGGGTAGTCCGATTCGCATGAGTGGCTCCAGATTGTCTAGGGGGGGATTTTCTGATGTTAATCACTGTTATGACAGCTTGGTGCGCTGGTCTCACCTATAAAATAACATTATTAGCAGGAAATATCGAACAAATAGAATGCGGTTTTTTTGTGAACCCCACCTTAATTAATCAACGAATCAAGCTGCGCATCGCTGCAATGCTTCGGTGTTATCGGTCTTAATTTGTAATGACTCAGTCGTTAAGAAATAGAATACGGATAACACCGATTTGACTGATAGACACGGATAAGGGACGTTTCTTAATTTTATAAAAAATAGTGGTAGGGTGCGCATCGCGTACCTAAAATCGCATCCACTAAACGGTTTTATTTGCACCAAAATCTATTGTTGTTTTTTATCGGGTGCCTATTGGGTTTCTCTAGCATGGTTGTGGTGCGCGATGCACACCCTGCTTTGACGGGCTGGTATTTGTCATATCTTTCCGCTTTTTGTGGGAGTCGAACACGATAACTTTCCATGAACACCGAGCTGGAGCTCAGCGTTCCCGGAATCGGTTAGCCATAACGACTGACATTCACGCCATAACTATCGGGTTTCGAATGGCTTAGATAATCAAACGGGATGGCATTGTAGTAGCTGCCCTCCACCAGGTTAAAGCCGGTATTGCGGGCTAATAAATCAGATTTTTTCTCATCGACTTGTTGCAGGATACTTTGTCCGCCCACTGAAGTCACTTGTGCTTTCAGCTGCTGCAATTTTGCCAGCAAGGTCTCATTATGTTCCTGATCCTCCAAATTTCGGGCGGAGGTGCTAACGTAGTTCGGGGATATCTTGGCAATCAAATCAAACGCTTCAGACTCCTGGCCAAGGTAATCAAATTTAAGCGCAATTTGATAGCCTCTGCGTCGATAATTATCAAGGCCATTAAGCAGTTCTTGAAAGTAACGGGCATATTGACTACTAACGGCCAGTACGATGACGACATTTTTGGTTTGCAATCCACACTGTGCTATCACGTCTTCAAAATAGGCACCATGATCCTGTTTAATACCCAGTATGTGGCGGGGATCAACCTCTAAAAACAGGGTTTCTTGCAAATGTGCCAAGGTCAGATAATTAAGCATGTGAACGGTGCGCGACAAGCGATCAAAATTAATAATGGATTCAAAATCAGCGGCCTGCACGGAGTTATTGGCTAGCAGGTTTTCAATTTCGTTTGCATACAGATGCTGGGTTTTATTGGGAACAACCGTAATCTGTGCCTTATAACCTACAATCTCGGTCGGCTTTAGCGTTTGTCGTAACGGGGCAAAAAAACTGTTGATCCGAATCGGGCCGAAAAGACCGCTGACTTTACCTTCTTCCAGAACAAAGGGCCTAAAACTGGAGCGATATTCGCGCCCGAGTCTATCATTAAAATATTCCACTAAATGTTGTAACGGCATACACTTTTCTCCACTTTATTCTTATTCAATAACCCGATTGCAAACTTGCAACATAACGATCATTTGATGTGCCAGTTCTCGCTAACGAAAAAAAAGCGGGCTAATAGCCCGCCATAAAAAACATCCTTGTGAGTCAGGAGGCAAAATTTTAAAGTCCGTTATAAAAAGTCATGGACAAGTAATTCTTCTTATCATTCATTTACAGTTGAGCGTTTTAAAAAAACGGTAACGGTTTTCTTACTCTTGGCAACTAGCTTAATGCAGTTTTTATGATTAATAAAACGATATATTTAGATGTTTATATCTAATATAAAGATAAATCATACTGACGATGCTGCGCATGGTTTATCGCTAAATCCTCCAATTTGAACTGATTAACTGTTATAGTGGGAATTTTTTTAAACCCAATAAAACATAAGGTTAGTTTTAATGAATGTGGCATATACTATTTCGGGTTTTGCGGTCGGGTTATTAGTTGGCGTGACAGGCGTGGGCGGCGGTTCTTTGATGACACCCTTGCTGGTGTTTTTGTTTAACTTCAATCCGGCGGTTGCCGTGGGTACGGATCTTTTATTTGCTGCGATCACCAAAACCTGTGGGGTTTGGGTGCATCACGGCAAACATGGCTCGGTCGACTGGAAAATCGTGGGGTGGATGGCGCTGGGGAGTATCCCCTTTGCAATAACTACCCTATTTGTACTTAAGCATTTTATGGCGATAGGCAAGGAAACAACCGGCACCATTACCTTTACGCTGGGTATTGCACTCGTGTTAACCGCTTGCGCACTGTTTGTCCGTAGTTTTTTATTAAATAGAGCCGCGAAACTTGAGCGTATTGATGATGAACATAGCAACCCCGAGAATGCGGCACGGTTTAAGCACTTGCAAATACCCGCAACCATACTGATTGGTGCGGTTTTAGGTGTGCTGGTTACGCTTTCATCGGTAGGCGCGGGTGCGCTGGGTACGGTGGCACTGTTATTTCTTTATCCCCGGATGACGACACTTAAAATTGTGGGTACTGATTTGGCGCATGCGATTCCGTTAACCGCTGTTGCCGGGATTGGTCACCTAAGTTTAGGCAATGTGGATCTGGTTTTATTAAGCAGTTTGCTGATAGGATCTTTGCCAGGTATTTGGGTGGGTAGTCACCTCAGTGCAAAAATTCCGGAACGGTTTTTACGTCCGGTTTTAGCGACTATTTTGTTGCTGATCGGGCTCAAGTTTATTTTGCAATAACCGCTTAAGCTTGCCCTCCTTTTAAAATCATAACGGTTGAAAAACGGCTGATGAAAAAAATATTGTTTGTGACCAGTGAAGCGCATCCCCTGATTAAAACCGGCGGACTGGCTGATATTTCCGGCAGCTTGCCCAAGGCATTAGCCAGACAGGGGGTCGATGTGCGCCTGATAATGCCCAACTATCAGGCCATCAAAACCACTGAAGAAATTTACTACAAAAGCACGGTGCGGGTAAATAATACCGAGGCACATATTCTTGAGACCCGTCTGCCTGACACTCAAGTGCCGGTATGGCTGGTGGATT
>SERZ01001463.1_pt1 | contig 13346 bp, 13 predicted proteins | sample 3171461 | NCBI WGS metagenome assembly SERZ01 (sample SAMN06051861, study PRJNA518727) | freshwater metagenome | biome: subpolar coniferous forest; feature: holomictic lake; material: water; isolation source: holomictic Lake 227, 6 m depth | place: Canada: near Kenora, Ontario | collected... | reverse complement strand
CTGGGTCCTGAGCGTCTGTATGCGTCGTCCCCGATTTTCATAGGCGGCCAGGCGCCACAGCTCGGCGACAAGAAAATGCTCGAAGCATTCCCCATAGTATGATGTCCCTTCAGCAATCGGGACATGGATGGTCTGAGCCAGGGCGCGGGCCACTCCATTGTCAAAAAAATAGAACTTCGGCATTGCGAGGACCCGTTTTCTCGCTGACAGGTGGTGTTGCTCGAGGAAGAACCCGAGATGGGTGTCTTCCAGGATGGAAAAGTAGGACTGGACTGTCTTTGGATCCAGGCCGGTGTCACGGGCGATGTTGGTGGCGTTGACCAGCTTTGCGTTGCTCTGGGCGGCCACCTCGAGGAAGCCACGGAATGCGTCGACCTTTCGCACGAGCTGCTCTGAGGCGATTTCCTCCCTGAGGTAGGTCTGGGAATAGGCAAGGAGAAAATCCAGCCTCTCCGCATCCTTGAGAAGTGTCTGGACCTCGGGAAGGTTGCCCCAGGCGAGGGTCCGGTCAAGGGAAAAAGACTTTCCCATTTCAAGGTAACTAAGAGGATACAGTTCTCGCACGGCGGCCCTGCCGGCAAGGAGATTGGCCCCTCCCCGTCTCAGCTTGCGCGAACTCGAGCCGGTCAGCACAAAAACTCCCCGCCCCTGGGACAACAGCGAATGCACGACATCGAGGAGGGCTGGGACCTTCTGGATCTCATCCAGTACGACAACTTTTCCCGCTGCCTCGGATACTACCGCTTCCAGCAGCTCAGGTTTGCGATGGAAGCGAAGCTCGGTACTCGGCGAAAGGAGGTCAATAAACAGCGTGGTGGATTCGGGAAAACGCTGCCGCAGCAGGGTAGTCTTGCCGGTTCCCCGTGCGCCGAAGAGGAAAAATGAACGACTTTCCGAAAAACTGACGAGTCGCTGGAACATATTCCTGTTTCCCTCCGGTATTACGGAATATACTCCGTCTTTTGTGTCACGGCAAGAAGCCGCCGAAACCGCCGGATCGGGCACCCGAGCCAGCAGGAAAATTGTCCTGCTGCTTCATTCTGAGCGTTTCCCATGCTATCGTGGCGCCCATGACTTCTGTCCTCCCCCTTCCTCGCGGTCGGTCAGTCTCCCTCGAGCCCTTCGCCCTCATGGGCGTTGTGAACGTGACGCCCGATTCCTTTTACGCCGGTTCGCGCCACCAGGCCCTCGGCGAGGCGCTGGAAATCGCTCTCCGCATGGTGGATGCCGGAGCGCTGATCATCGACATTGGTGGGGAGTCGACGAGGCCAGGTTCGCTTTTCGTTGACGAGGAGTCGGAGTTCGAGCGCGTCATCCCCCTGGTCAGGGCGATACGGGCGCAGAGCGACGTGGCCATCAGTGTGGATACAAGGAAGGCTGGAGTCTGGCGGGGGGCCCTCGACTCTGGCGCTGACATCCTGAACGACATTTCAGCGCTGCGGAACGAAGCGGAGTGCGGCAGCCTGGCCGCGCGGGCGGGGGCACCCGTCGTGCTCATGCACATGCAGGGTGAGCCCACGACCATGCAGGAGGCCCCCGTCTACGGTGACTGCGTCTCTGAGGTGGTGGCCTTCCTCGGACAGGCCCTGCGCAGGGCCCTCGACTCTGGCATAGCGGCCGACCGCATCGTCCTCGATCCAGGCATCGGCTTCGGCAAACGCCTCGAGGACAACCTCGCCCTCATCGCTGGCCTCGGGGCTATCACCGCCCTCGGCTGCCCGGTGCTCGTGGGCCTGTCACGCAAGTCCTTCCTGGGTGCACTGACGGGGCGTCCGGCCGAGGGTCGCCTCGCCGGCAGCCTCGGGGCGACGGCCGCAGCCTGGCAGGCTGGCGCGCGCGTGTTCCGCGTGCATGACGTGGAGGAGACGCGCGACCTCCTGACCGTCGTGTCGGCCGTGGCCTCGGCGGCAGTAGCCGGCAGCGCGGCCGCAGCCCGTTCCGGCACGCGGGGCTAAGGCTTCATGCACTTCGCGGATATCCTCCAGAACTGGCTGCGGCCGGTCCTCGACATCCTCCTTCTGGCCTTCCTCGTCTACAAGACCTGGGAATTGCTTGTTTCCACTCAGGCGGTCCAGCTGCTCAAGGGAGCCCTGGCCCTCGCCGCCTTCTGGGCTGCCGCCTTTTTCCTCCAACTGGGAACAGTTTCGTGGGTATTGAACGCATTGGCACCAGGACTTGTCATAGCGCTGGCCATCGTGTTCCAGCCGGAGCTCAGGAAGATCGTGCTCCGCCTCGGGCAGGGTCCGCTGTTCAAGGGCAAGCAGGCTGCGAGCACGGACATCATCGATTCGGTGATCAACGCCGCGGAGATGCTCTCGTCCTCGCGGCGCGGCGCCCTGGTGGTCTTCGGACGGAGCGTCGGGCTCAAGTCCTTCACCGAGACGGGCACCAGGCTCGATGCGGTAGTCTCCTCGAGCCTCCTGGTCAGCGTTTTCGCCCACGACACCCCTCTCCACGACGGCGCAGTCGTCATCCAGGACGGGCGCGCAGAGGCAGCTGGCTGCTTCCTCCCCCTTTCCGAGCAGCAGGACATCCGCAAGAGCTTCGGCACGAGACACCGCGCTGCCCTCGGCCTCTCCGAGATGTCCGACGCCGTGATCCTCGTCGTGAGCGAGGAGACCGGCGCGATATCCCTGGCCTACGATTCGCGGCTCTTCTACGGGCTTTCGGTCGAGGAAGTCACCTCCAGGCTCGGGGAGCTTCTTTCGGCATCACCTGGCGCACAGGCGGGAAACCTCGATGGCTGACCGCAATCCCCTCCAGCGCTTCGTGGCAGACTGGCCCGCCAAGGTGCTCTCGCTGGTTACGGCCCTCCTCCTGTTCGTGTTCTACAACCTCAACCGCCTCGAGGACCGCTTTGTCTCCGTGCCCCTCGGCATCACTCTGAGCGACGACTACGTGCCTTCGACAGTCCTTCCCCGAGGCGTGCGCCTCACACTCCGGGGCGAGGCGCGTTCAATTGTGACGATCCTCGAGGAGGACCTGAAAGCCTCGGTGGACTTTTCCCGGGTGCGCGCGGAGGGTGTGGCCAAGGCTTCGGTGGTCGTCGAGCGCAGGGGGAGCGCCCTTGGCATCGATCCCCTCGAGATCGTCGTGGAACCAGCCGAGGTCCTCGTCAACCTCGAGCGCAAGCTGCGCAAGGTCGTGCCTGTGACGCCCTCCTTCAGGGGCTATCCCGAACCAGGCTACGAGATGTCCACCTTCGGACTGACGCCGGCCGAGGCAGAGGTCACGGGTCCGGCAAGCGCTGTATCGCGCATCGTCGACCTCTCCACGGAGTTCATCGAACTCACGGGGCGGACAATGGACTTCACGACCGAGACGAGGGTTTTTTCCCGCGATCCCCTGGTCTCGGTGGTCGGCCTCGGGACCGCAAGTTTCCACGCCGAGGTCCGTGCAGCCATTGACTACCGGAAAGTCGAGGGCTTCCGTCCTAAGGTGACTGGCCTCGAGGAGGGGCTTGTCCTCGCCACACCGCTGCCAACCTGCACTATCAGACTTCAAGCGAGCAAGGCCCTCCTCGCGGACTTCCAGCCGGCCGAGGATCTTGTCATAATCGACTTCGCGAACGTGCGCCGTCCGGGCGTTTACACCTTCCCGCTCTTTGCGCGCCTGCCCGAGGGCTTTGCCCTCGACAGCCTCGACCCGGAGAATGTGACTGTTCGTATCGTCGCAGGCGGAGGCAACCGGTGATACTGGGAATTGGGATAGATGTCGTCCATGTCCGGAGGATCAGGCACTGGCTCGTCGTGCCGGGGCTCGTGGACCGTTTCTTCCATCCCGACGAGGTTCGCATCTTCAAGGAGAGGGGCGATGCTGCCGCCCTTTCGCTGGCTGCGCGCTTTGCCGCAAAAGAGGCCTTTGGCAAGGCCATCGGGTCGGGACTCTCCGGTATCAACCTCCGCGACATCAAGGTCATCAACAACCACAATGGCAAGCCGGAGATCACGCTTTTTGGAACCGCCCTCGAGAGGCTCGAGGCCCTCGGCGGCAAGCACGTACACGTGTCCCTGACCCACGAGAGCGACAACGCGATCGCCCTGGCGATCATCGAGGACTGACATGGCGAAGACCGTAGCGAAGCCCGAGAAGGACGAGAAAGAACGCAAGATCACCTATGCGGGCAAGGACGAGATCAAGTGTCCGGTCTGTGAGTCGGCCTTCCACCGCGAGGAGCTTTTTTCCGGGCGGGTGAACGCAGGAGACCTTACCGACGAGCTTCACCGCACCTACATTCCGATGAACCAGTGGGGCGAGGTACAGCCCCTCGTCTACGAGCTTACGGTCTGCCCCTCCTGCTGGTACGCGGCTTACAAGAGCGATTTCGGAGCCATCGGTCCCAGGCATCAGCAGCTTCTCGGCGAGGGCGTCGCATCCCGCATCGAGGCAGTGGAGCGGCTTTTCCAGAAAGTGGACTTCAACTCCCCGCGCGGCATCTCCGAGGGGGCAGCGAGCTACTATCTGGCCATGATGAGTTATGAGCATCTTACGGCTGAGTTCTTTCCGGTCTTCAAGCAGGCCCTCAGCGCCATCCGTTGCGCCTGGCTGGTGGGCAGGCTCGATGAGTTGCAGCCTGGGGAGCATTTCGATGAGGTTGCGCTGGTTTTTTACCGCAAGGCCCGCTTCCTGTACCGACGGGCCATGGAGCTCGACAGTTCAGGGAAGGAGCCCCTCGTCGAGGTCAAGTGGTTCGGTCCCGACAGCGACAAGAGCTACGGCTTCGAAGGCGTGATCTACCTCGCCGGTGAGCTGGAATTCAAGTACGGCCCGCGCAACGACCCTGAAAAGCGTGCAGCTTCCCTCATCGCATCGAAGCGCTCGATCGCCAAGCTCTTCGGCATGGGCAAGAACAGCAAGAGCAAGCCGGGGCCCCTTCTCGAAAAGGCCCGCGATCTCTTCGACCTCATCAAGGCGGAGACAGAATCCGTACCCGGCGCCGATGACGAGGAGGACTAGGCGGAACATCCGCCTGGTCGTGGCCTACGACGGTACCGGCTATGGTGGCTGGCAGCGGCAGAAAAACGCGCCCTCGGTGCAGGCAGCACTCGAGGCGGCCCTTGCGAAGATGCACGGAAGCAGCCCCCCCGTCTTCGCCGCAGGGCGCACCGACGCGGGTGTGCATGCACAGGGACAGGTGGCGAATTTCTACACCGACATCCTTTCCATCCCCGCGGGGCGCTTTGTGCCTGCGCTCAACAAGCTCCTGCCCCGCGACATCCGCGTGATGTCCGCCGCCGAGGCGCCCTTTGACTTCCACTCGCGCTTCGACGCCCGGCTCAGGCGTTACCGCTATTTCTTCGTAATTGGAAGGACCGTCGGGCCCTTCGCGCTCCGGACAGCCTGGCAGATCCCCCACAGTCCCGACCTCCGGGTCCTCAACGGGGCGGCTTCCCTCCTCCTCGGCGAGAACGACTTCACTGCCCTGTGTTCTGCCCGCGATCCGAGCCCCTCAAAGCGCCGCAGGGTCCTCGAAGCATCCTTCCGCTGGGAGGGAGGGCTTCTGGTCTTCGAGATCGCGGCCAACGCCTTCCTCCTCCGCATGGTGCGCTCCATTGTCGGATCGCTGATCCACTGGGAGGCCGGCGGTGGCCCCAGCGGAAGGCCGACCGGGACGGCTGCGGAGACCCTGCGGCTCGCGCTGAAGACAGGCGACCGCGGGCTTGCAGGCCCGACGGCACCGGCCCAGGGTCTCTTCTTCTGGAACGCCGAGTACTACGACCAGCCCCGAAGGCCCGGGCGGGGAGCTTACTGGTCCCGAAGGGGCTATGAGGACCCGCAGGGCGAAGGCGGCGACGAGCCGACCGAGCCGGGGCCGCTGATACCCCCGACAGCGCCGGCCCTGCGTCTGGTACCCGGCATCGGGAAGGTGGAGGAATGATTGATGCGTGCAATTGACTGGAAACCCGGGGCGGCCCTCTTCGACCTCGATGGAACCCTTGTGGACACCGAACCCCTCTTTGAACTCTCGGAAGTGGCATTGCTCGCCGACTGGGGCATCGAGCTGGACGAGGCCCTCATCCACAAGCTCTATGGGCAGAGCGCCCTGGGTTTTTTCAGGATCATGGAGGCACACTTCCCGGACAATGCCTTATTCAAGGTTCCCCTGGCCGAGCGCCTCGCAGCCAAGACCCGCGCCTATCGTCAGGTAGCCCAGGGGCAGATCCGCGTCTTTCCCCGAATGGAGGCCTTCGCCCGGGACCTCGCTGCCCGGGGCGTACCACTCGCGCTGGCCTCGAGCTCCACGCACGAGATCATCGACTTCGAGTTATCTGAAACCGGAATGGCGGGCCTCTTCCCCGTGCGGGTCTCCGCAGCCGATGTTGCGCAGGGCAAGCCCGAGCCCGACGTCTTCATTGAAGCGGCGCGGAGGCTTGGTGCAGACCTGGGCGAATGCGCGATCTTCGAGGATTCCTTCCTCGGCTTCCGCGCTGCCCAGGCCGCGGGAGGTTTCGTGATCGCGCTGCCGGCCCCTTCTGCTGACTTGTCGCGCTTTGCCAGCGCTGATTTCCTGGTCGCCGGGGGAAGCGCTGCCTTCAATGCCTCGCTTCTGCCTTTTCCTGGATGGCGACTGTAACGAAGCCTGGCCCTCCCGTCACCACAATGCCCGCTTCGAACCCCAGAACCTCCTTTGCTGCAGACATCCTGCGTATCGGCCTTCCCATAGCCCTCCAGAACCTCGTCTCGGCCCTCGTGAACATGCTCGCAACTGTCATGGTCGGAAGCCTCGGGGCGACAAGCCTTGCTGGCGTGGGCCTGGGAAACCAGGTTTTCTTCCTCCTCAACCTCTTTCTCTTCGGGGTCGGCACGGGGGGAGGCGTCTTCCTGGCCCAGTACTGGGGCAAGCGCGACCTCGCGGGCCTCAGGCGGAGCTTCGGCCTGTCGCTTGCGATAAGCCTGGGAGCAGGCCTTGTCTTTTCGGTCGCCGCCATCGCCTTTCCCACCTTCCTCCTTGGCCTCTATTCCCCGGACCCGGCGGTTATCGCGGAGGGGTCGCGCTACCTCCGGATCGTCGGTATTGGGTATATTCCCACATCCCTGTCCCTGGTGCTCGGCCTGTCCATCCGCAGCGTGGAGCGGGTGCGCCTGCCCCTGGTTGCGACAACAGTCTCCCTGGGGCTCAACGTGCTCCTGTCCTGGCTCCTGATCTTCGGGAAGGCCGGGTTCCCGGCCCTGGGTGTCGCAGGTGCCGCCTGGGCCACGGTCATCGCGCGCTTCGTGGAAGCATTCATAATTGTGACTGGTTGCGCAGTCGGGCGGATTCCGCTCCTGGGCCGGATCGGAGAGCTTTTTGACTGGAGTGGGGCCTGGGTGTCGCGCTTCTTCAGGGTCACGTGGCCGGTCATACTCAACGAGATCACCTGGAGCCTGGGCATCACGCTCTACAATGTCATTTTCGCCCGCATCGGCACCGGCGCCATAGCCTCATACAACATCGTGAATTCGGTAAGCCAGCTTGCCCTGGTGCTGTCCTTCGGGCTGGCCAACGCGGCAGCTGTCATGATCGGCAAGAAGATCGGGGAGGGGCAGCAGGCCCTGGCTTTTTCCTGGGCGAAGCGCTTCGCCCTCGCCTCGCCCCTCCTCGGCCTCGCCATGGCCCTCCTCATCGTCCCCTTCAGGCTTGCCCTTCCCTGGCTCTACGCCCTTCCCGCGCCCGTGCTCTCCGAGGCGGGTATCATGCTCCTCGCACTCGCGGCAACCTATCCCTTCAAGGTCTTCAACCTCGTGCTTATCGTCGGCATCTGCCGAGGGGGCGGGGACACGAAATTCAGTATGTACTATGATCTTGCAGGCGTCTGGGGCCTGGGCCTGCCACTGGCTCTCCTTGGGGCCTTTGTGCTCGGCCTCCCGCCCTGGGCGGTATTCCTGCTGACGATGAGCGACGACTTCGCCAAATCCTTTGTCGGAGTCTGGCGCCTGTTTTCGAAGCGCTGGATCCGGGACGTTACCGCCTGAGCCCTGCGGTGGCCTGGCCAGGGGAGCCTGGCCAGGCCACCGCAGGGGGCCGGGATTCCGGCGGCGACCTGCCTCGAATGCACTAATACTTAGATATAGTCAAGCGCCTTGGCACTGGCTGTCAGTTCTTCCCTGAACTTCGGGTCGGCGATGGCGATGAGGGCCTTCGTGCGCTCGCGGACGGTGCGGCCACGCAGCCGCGCGACGCCGTGCTCGGTGACGACATGGTCGACATTGCTCCGGTGGAGGGTGACGGCCGAGCCCGCGGCGAGGGTGCTCTGGATGGTCGAGACAGTGCCGCCCTTGGCAGTGGAGTAGCAGGCGATGATGCTCTTGCCCCTGCCATCGGTCGCACAGACCGCGCCTTGCGCGGTGTCTGACTGACCACCCGTGCCAGAATACTGGTTGGGCCCGAGGGATTCGCTGGCTACCTGGCCGGTAAAGTCCACCGAGAGGCAGGTGTTGATCGAGACCATCCTCGAATTCTGTGCGACCACCGCGGGGTCGTTGACCCACTTCCCACGCTGGAACTCGACAGCCACGTTGTCGTCGAGCCAGTCGTAGAGCCTGCGCGAGCCCATGGCGAAGGTGGTGATGAACTTGCCGCGCTTAAGGCTCTTCCTGTCATTGGTGATAACGCCTAATTCATAGAGTTCCATCATCGAATCGACGAACATCTCGGTGTGGGCACCGAGGTCTTTCTTGTCGCGGAGGGCGAGGGCGGCAGCGTTGGGGATTCCTCCGATGCCGAGCTGGATGGTGGAACCGTCCTCGACAAGTCCGGCGATATGGGCGCCGATCATGAGGTCGGTCTCGCTCGGGGTCGGAGCGGGGAGGGTAGGCACCTCCTGCTCGTGCTCGACAAAGCAATCAACGTCGCGGATGTGGAGCTGGGTGTCGCCGTAGGTCCTCGGGAGCCTGGGGTTGACCTCCAGGACGACGAGCCTGGCTGCTTCGATGATGTCCTTCTCGTAGGTGATGCCGAGGGACAGGGAGACGTAGCCGTGGCTGTCGGGTGGCGTGCAGGTGCCGAAAAAGATGTCCGGCTGCCGCACCGAAATGCGGTCGGAGGCAGCCCGGCTCAGCATGTTCGGCACGAAGGTGATGGTGCCCGTGCCCGACTTGAGGGCCTCCCGGGGGCCAGGAGCGTGGAACCAGCTCGCAAGCTCGAAGTGCCCGCGCATTTCCGGCTTCATGAAAAACCCGTAGGGCTTGAGGGTGAGGCAGGAGAAGACCCGGACATCCTGCACCCTGTCGGCGACGATATGGAAGCGCTCCATGCAGCCCTGGGGCTCTGAGGCGCACATGGCGACAATGATGTCGTCGCCTGACTTGATCTTCGACACAGCCTCGTCGATGGCTATCAACTTGCCTTTGTAGGCATTGAGCATGCTCATGCGGAACTCCTTACGACGCTTTGTCCTGGCGCCTGCTCCATCAGTCTTTGACAATAGGGACATTCTGCGCGAAGGGCGGGCGGAGGTCAAGGAACGCAGCGGCGCTTTCAGAAGGAAACTGGTCCCTGCCTGCTGGCAATCCGCAGCAGTAAGCGAATGGTTCGCTCACTTCCGGCCAGGGGATGAGGCGTTCCGCAGGGCCAGGCCCTCCACGATCTTTCCGAGCCTTGACAGGTCCTTCTCTGTCCTCTGTGACCATACCGAGGCGTTGAGCCTGATGTAGTCGCGATGCTTGCGGGAGGGCGAGAAGATGGAGCCGGGGGCTATGGCGATGCGCGCCCGGGCTGCCTCCGCGTAGAGTTCCATCGAGTCGACTCCGCCGGGCAGGCGCACCCAGATGAGGTAGCCACCCTCGGGTTCGGCGATCTTGGTACCAATTGGAAAGGCTTGCTCGATGGCCTCGGCCATGGCCTGTACGCGGCGACAATAGGCGCGGCGGATGGAGCGGAGGTGTGCGTCGTAGCCGCCGGACTCAAGGTAGCGTGCGATGGCCAGCTGGGGCAGGGCAGAGGTGCCGCTGGTGAGCGCCATCTTGAGCCTGACCAGGTCCGGCGCGCGCCGGCCCGCCGCGACCCAGCCGAGCCGGTATCCCGGGGAGATGTCCTTGGAAAATGAGGAGCAGAGGAGGACATTGCCTGGATCGAAGGATTTTGTCACAATTGGGCGCTTATCCCCGAAATACAGCTCCCCGTAGATGTCGTTCTCGACCAGGGGGATGCCCCGCCGTCCGGTCAGCTGGGCGAGTCGGCGCTTGGATGCGTCGGGCATGAGCGATCCGAGGGGGTTTGAGAAATTCGTCATGGCCACGACGGCCTTTACCGGGTGGTTGTCGAGGGCGAACTCAAGGGCGTCGAGCGAGAGGCCCGTGCCGGGGAAGGCGGGAATCTCGAGGGCGCGGAGCCCCATGGCCTCGAGGATGAGGAGGAGCCCGAAGTAGGCAGGCGACTCGATGGCGACGAGGTCTCCCGAGCGGCAGACCGCCAGGAGCGAAAGGCTCATCGCCTCGGAACAACCCGCAGTTATGATCACCTCGTCCGGCGAGATCGGACAGCCTCCGGCAAAGGCGCGTTGTGCGATTCCCTGGCGGAGCTCCTCGATGCCCTCGGGCGAGAAGGAGGTGTCGCGGGCAAACCCTCCCTCGCGCGCGATGGCTGCCACGATACGGTCGAGCTTCTCCGAAGGCAGGAGCTTGGGGTCGGGGGAGGCGGCTCCGAAGGGCGCCACATCGGGATCGAGTTTGCCCCTGTAGAGTCCCATCGAGACCTCGTCGAGGGTGACACCCATCGGGTCGATGGAGCTTTCCTCGGGCTCCAGTTCCATTTTCTGCGCCCTGTGCCTGCGTTTTACGTAGTAGCCGGACTGGGGACGGGCTTCTGCCAGGCCACGGTCCTCAAGGAGGCGGAAAGCCTGTATGGCTGTCGACAGGGACAGGCCCCGCCCCGCTGCGGCTTTGCGGAGGGAGGGGAGGCGGCTGCCCTCGGGGAAGGTGCCAGCCGCAATCTGGGCGGCAAGCTCGTCTGCAAATTGTTCGTAAAGGGCCAGGGTTTTCACCAGTACAGTTTGGGTCCACTAACCCAGTACAGTCAAGGAACAATCGAACTGTACTGCATCCAATTTCACAAATCTGGGTCTGTATTCATTCACCCAGATTCGCTATCTTCTCTCGTGTCGGGTGCAGGAGAGCCAGTTCGGCTTTGGCACTGTCGGACCTGAATGTTCCATAGGAGGCCAACATGAATATCAAAGCCATCACTGTCCTTGAGACCCTCACCATTCCTGTCGCCGCCCCCGTCACCAGCCTTGCAAAGGGCTCGACCTTCTCCGTGGAAGCCACGGGGCCGGTCAGCCTCTACTGCATCAGCGGTGCACTCTGGGCTACGGTTTCCGGAAATCCGGCTGACCTCCTTGTCCAGGCGGGCGAGACAAAGCGTATCGAGGGAAGGGGTCGGCTCCTGGTGTCCGCCTTCGAGACTTCGAGGTTCTGGATCGGGTAGGGGCGGAAGCCCGCCAGTCCTTTATCTCCCTCTTTAATCTTGCAATTTGTCCCTCTTTAAACTTTACCAAGACCGGTGCGCGCAAAAACACAGGCAGAGTTCAGCGGGTAGTGCGCCGCTTGGCAAGGAATGTGGGTTCAATGATTTCTACTGCCAAATTGGCTGCGGAAATCAGTGCCCAGGAGGCGAATCCAATCAAGGCAGAGACCCTGGAAGGATACTTGCAAATACTCCGCGACCTGATGGTCGTGGAGGATCTGGAGCCCTGGGCTCCCCACTTGCGTTCGTCATATGTAGTGCGGGCATCGGGCACCGAGCATCTCCGACGAATCGCCCGTATTTTATCCATATCCGGCATATACCATTCCAATTAATCTGTAGCTTCCCGGTGTAGGTATTATGTTTCGACTTTGAAGCCCAACTCCTCCGCCAGTTTTAGCGTATTCTTCGTAACGATCGAGTTGACCCACGTACCGGCAATTCTCACCTTTTTGATGCCGCTGAAGAGATCCAGCATGTCTCGGGTGGAATACCTGTCAATCAGCCCAGCCTTTTTCAGGACATTGAAAATCCGGTAGACGAGCAGCATGCTCACGTGGTTCAGAAAACACCAGGTCTCGAATCCCTCTCTGGTCTGCATGTAGCTATTGTCCTGCTCAAGGTTGTTCTTCAGGTGATCAAACGACTGTTCGATCTCACCTCGCTGTTTGTACAGCCGATATATTTCCTCCATGGATTCCGTGAGATCGGTTTGCAGAACGAATGACCCGAACAAGGGTTCCCGTGACACAAGCTGCTCATGGTCATAGCCGTCCTGCTTGTTCAGCATGCGGCGCAGAAAATCCTTCTCTTCGTGCAGTCTCAATTCTCCGTCAATGTAGGTGATGATGCGATACCCATCCTTGGCTTCATTCCGGCACCAGATGGGCCGGTTGTTGAACAGGAAACACTGGGGGAATCCGGTCTTGCCCGGCAGGGTGAATGCGATTCGGTCATACTTGGTACTGCTTCGCTTCAGAGGCACGATGTAGTGCATGTTCTCTTTTGCCAGGAAGCTGAAGTTCTCCTCCGAGGCAAAACCTTTGTCCGCTACGACTACCATGGTCGTAAGTTCCGTTTCCTCAATGACTTGCCGGAATAGAGCCACATCCCGGACATCCCCGGAAGAGGTGCGGAAAAACACCGGAGCAGGATCGTTGCCGCAGCGGAACACATACATCAGGTTCATCTGCGGGTCCCAGGATTGCGTAGAACTATAACCTACGGCAGCACCTTCGATGCCCTTGGAGAATGTCGTAATCGTGGTACCGTCGAACAGTAAATAGCGCCCTTCGCCGAACAACGACCGCATGAACCGAACCATCTGCTCACGCATGCCGCCGACAGTATTGAGCAGGCGTGTGATGGAATTCTTGCTGAAAAATATGTCGGGATATTCCATGGATAGCCAACTTCGTTCATAGCGATCCTGGATCCGCTTGAAAGGCTGCGGGGTTATGGTGCGCAGCAGGGCCGTGACGTAAATATCCTTCCAATGCTGTGGGAAATGCTGTTCAAGCAAGGTGCGAATATCCTCTGACATCTGGACAAGAAACTTTGAAGCCCCGTACTCAAGCACCTGCACAGGGATGCTGGGAACTGGTGTGCGGTTTCGGGGAGTACTGGTTATGAGTCCCTTTTCGGTGATGCGACCAATGCAAGCTCCCGAAAGCTTCTGAGGCTTATGGGATTCCTTGTTCCACACGGTCTTGTATTCGTACAGGTAAAACCTGTCGCCGAAGCGCTTGATTTCCTTGCCGTGCAGACGATGACATTCGACCCAATCCGGATACGTGGCCATAGCGACCTCCATAATACCTATAGGTATTATGGAGCATAGCACGTAAATTCTACCTGTCAAGCAAATAATGCTATCCTGGCAAGCGAATTACGTTGTCCTTGG